>Ga0210388_10002709_pt1 | contig 13776 bp, 12 predicted proteins | sample IncBWC19OmetaG_FD_155485 | JGI IMG/M metagenome (GOLD analysis project Ga0210388, IMG submission 155485) | Forest soil microbial communities from Barre Woods Harvard Forest LTER site, Petersham, Massachusetts, United States - Inc-BW-C-19-O ...
GCCGGTCGTGGATGACGGCACCGCCGGTCGTGGATGACCGCACCGCCGGTCGTGACGACCTCGACGTCGGTCCACGCGACCGACGCGCCGGTCGTCGAGACCCTAGCCTCCGTTGCGACGACTGGGCCGTTCGTCCAGTCCGCGTGCACGTTGGCCCTCCCCGTCGACGTGCTCGGCCCGCCGTGCCTGTGCTTCGTGCTCGTGCGCTCGTGGCGACCCCGGACCGGACGCGAGGCCTATTCCTTCATCTGGTCGAGCGCGAAGGCGTACTCGTCGGCGAGCTTCTCTACTGCCGCCCTCACCAGATCGGCTCCCCCATGGCCCGAGTGCTTCTCGATGCGGAGGAGGACCGGTCCTCCACTGGAGGCCCACTGCAGCTCCGCCGCGAACTTTCGCGCGTGCATCGGATCGACGCGATCGTCACTGTCGGCGCTGAGGATGAGCGTGGCGGGGTACTTCGTCCCCTTCGCGACGTGATGGTACGGCGAGTACGCGAAGAGGGCGGCGAAGTCGTCGGCGTCGTCCGCCGAGCCGTACTCGGAGATCCAGGTCTTGCCGCTTCCAAAGAGGTGGTAGCGCACCATGTCGAGCAGCGGGACCCCGCAGAGGGCGACCCGAAAGAGGTCGGGCCGCTGGGTGATCGCCGCGCCCACGAGGAGCCCGCCGTTGGACCCGCCGAGCGCCGCGAGCTTGTCGGGGCGCGTGAACCCCTGCTTCACGAGCTCCTCGGCCACCGCGAAGTAGTCGTCGAATACGTGTTGCTTGGCGTGGCGCATCCCCTGCCGGTGCCACTCCTCGCCATACTCGCTGCCGCCGCGGAGGTTGGCGACGGCCCAGAGGCCCCCGTTCTCCAGCCAGGGGTAGATCGACGAGGAGAAGGCCGGCGTCTGCGCCGCCTGGAAGCCGCCGTACCCGTAGAGCATCGCGGGCGTGTTGCCCGTCTTGGCAAGGTCCTTGGCGTGCACGACGAAGAAGGGGACCTTCGTCCCGTCCTTGCTCGTCGCGAAGAGCTGCTCGACCACGTACTTCGACGGGTCGACGGGGACCTTGAGCTTGTAGAACGTCGAAGTCGCCCCGCTCTTGACGCTCGTCTCGAAGATCTCCGTCGGGTACGTGAACGAGTTGAACGAATAGAAGGCGACGTCGTCGTCGACCTCGCCACTCAGCACCGAGGCGGAGCCGAGCGTCGGAAGCTCGATCTCGCGAACGAGCTTGCCGTCCTCGTCGCGTAGCTCGAGATGACTGACGACATCCTTCAGGTACCCGAGCGACAGGCGATGCCCGACGACCGTCACGGCCTCGAGGGTCGCGTCCGCGCGCTCGGCCACGATCTCCTTCCACTGGTCGCGCCCCGGATGCGCCGGATCGACGCGAAAGACGCGGTACTTCGATGCGCCTTCGTTGGTCCAGACGAAGAAGCGGTCGCCGTCGACGCTGACGTCATAGCGCGCGTCGACGCCAGCCACGAGCGGACGCCATTCGGGCTTCGGCGATCGCAGATCCTGGAAGTAGACGTCGGTGCTCGTCCAGCCGTGCTCGATCGTGGCGATGAGCCACCGGCCGTCCTTGCCGACGCCCGCGCTGACGAACGTCTTGGGGTCGCCGGTCTTCTCGTGGACGATCCGGTCCTTGCTCGGATCGCTGCCCAGCTTGTGCAGGCGCACCTCGGCGTAGCCCGGACGATCGGCGGTCGAGACGGAGCCGGAGGGCGGGAGCCACGTGTAGTAGAACGCGTCGTTGCCCGGGGTCCATGACGGCGACGCGTACTTCGCGCCTTCGATGACATCGACGTCGCTCTTCTTGCCCGTGGCGACGTCCATCACATAGAGCGTCGCCTCGTCGGAGTTGTTCGCCTTCACGGTGTAGGCGACCTTCTTGCCGTCGTACGAGACGCTCCACACGCCGAGCGAGACGCTCCCATCGCTGGACCACGTGTTGGGATCGAGCAGCACGTGCTCGGGACCGGACGGGCGGCCGGGGTCGCGCGCGCGCCAGTAGATCGTCGCCTTCTCCTTGCCCGCGTCGCGCCTCGGGTAAAAGAGGCGATTTCCCACCAGGCGCGGGGTCCCCGCGCTCTCGACGTAGAAGAGCTCCTTGAAGCGCGCGGCGAGCGCGTCGCGTCCGGGCAGCTTCGCGGTGTAGTCCCTCGTCAGCGTGTTCTGATCGTCGGCCCACTTCTTCACGTCGGCGCTCTGCCCGTCCTCGAGCCAGCGGTACGGATCGGGCACCCGGACGCCGTGCAGCGATTCGACCTGATCGCTTCGCTGCGTCTGCGGGTAAGGGAACGCGGGCGAAGCGGGGGCCGAGGACGCGGCGGCCGACGGCGACGCGACAGGCGGCGGCGCGGCCGATGACGCCGAGAGCGGCGCCCCTGCGGGCCTGGGCTCGGCGCAGCACGCGAGAGAGCCGAAGAGTCCGAGTCCGAGCGCGGCGGTGGTTCGAGTCAAAGTGCCGAGACGATAGCGGCGAGCACGCACACGTCGAGTCGGACGCCGCAGCGCGCTATAGAGCTTCTAGAGCTGGTCGCCTTGCAGAACCCCTCGAACGTGAAGCTCGGCCGCGAGCCGTCGTATCCCTCGGCGCCTCCCCCGCCGATGCGACCGGCGACACGGGCGCGCCGGTTTCTTCGCGATCACGGCCGCAAGCTCTGGTGGCTGCACTCGGCGTACGCGCTGGCGCTCGGTACCGGGGTCGTGGCCTTCGCGCAGCGCGGCTTCGATCACGCGCGGTGGCTGGCCGTCTCTCTCGGACTGGCCTGGCTGCTCGTCGTGCTCCTCTTCCGCCTGTTCGAGCCCGCCGGCCAGATGGGCGCGTTCGACACCTCGGACGCAAAGACGAGGGTGCGCTTCTACGTGATGACGTACGCGCTCAAGAACCTCTACCAGGGGATGCTCTTCTTTCTGCTCCCCTTCTACTGGAAGTCGACGACGCTCGACGCAGCCAACGTGTGGTTCGTCATCGTGCTCGCCGCGTGCGCCGTGGTGTCGACGCTGGACATCGTCTTCGACCGCGTCCTCATGCGCTGGCGCTGGATGGCGTCCACCTTCCATGCGCTCACCCTCTTCGGGTGTCTGAACCTCGTCATCCCGGCGCTGCTGCCCGACACGCGCACGCTCTGGTCGCTCCTCGCCGCAGCAGGCATCGCGGTCTTGAGCTTCTGGACGCTGCACGTGACGATGCGCCAGCTCAAGAAGAAGATCACCTTCGCGCTCCTCGCCCTGACGCTCGCGGCGGGCGTGGGCTGCGTCTACGCGGCGCGCGCGGCGATCCCCCCGGTGCCCATGTACGTCTCCTCCGCGGCCGTCGGCCCCAAGCAGCTCGCCGACGGGCGCCTCGCCATGGAGGTCAAGACGCTGCATCCGTCCGTGATCCAGGAGCTCATCGCCGTGACGGACGTCGTCGTCCCCGGCGGCAAGGGCGACCGGCTGCGGCACGTGTGGCTTCAGGCCGGCCGCGAAGTCCACCGCACGTCGGAGGAGACCTCGCGCATCGACGGCCCCAAGGGGGTCGTGCGCCTCCGATCGTCCCTGACCGACAGAGACCTCCCCGTCGACCTGGCGGGCTCGTGGCGCGTCGACGTGGAGACCGAAGACGGACAGCTCGTGGGTCGCGCCGAGTTCCAGGTCGTCGAGTAGCGCAGCGCAGGTCGGGATCTATCCGAGCGGGAACCGCGGCCGCTCCGGGTTCGTCGGGAGGCTCTGCAAGTCGTCGGCGAGGACCGCCGCGATGAGCTCCTCGACCCCTTTGCCCTCCGGCGAGGGCGTGACCCAGTCCGAGCGCTGCTTGAGCGACGGAAGCGCGTTGGCCACGCTCACCGCGAACTCGCAGAGCGAGAGCAGCGACTGGTCGTTCTCCCCGTCGCCCACGCCGATCACACCATGAGGTGAGAGCCGCATGTCCTCGAGCGCAGCCGCGAGGCCCGTGCGCTTCGTCGTCGAGGTGGGCAGAACCATGACCGCGCCCTTGTTGAACTCGACGTGCAGCGCGAGCCCCATCTCGCGGATCGTTTCCATCACGACGTCCTGAAATGGCTGGCGCGTCGCGACGATGACTCTCCCCTGACTGATCGGCTCGACACCTTTGCGGAGCAGCGCGTCAACGAACCGAGGCGACGGGGGATCGTCGAGAACGCGAACCTCGTTGGTCGCGGGTGTGAAGAGCACCGCTCCGTTCTCCGCGATGACGCGCGAGAAGAGGCCGATGTGCGCAAACACTTGCGCTAGATCGTCGAGTTGCCGGCCGGTGACGAGCACGACCTTGCGCCCTGTCGCGATGAAGCGCTCGAGAGCCGCGATAGTGGAATCCGTGACGACACCTTCCGTCGCGAGAGTCCCGTCGTAGTCCGTTGCGAGCGCGACGTAGCGCATCCGTGGCCTTTCTTCGGCGAAGCGAGGGGGGCAGGAGCCAAGAGGCGGTGCGAAAGCAGTTCCAGCCGGGAGCAGGCTCGTTCCTGTGGGGCCTGAAGCGGTCCTCTCGGGGAGCATCCTGATCTGTAGGCCAGGGTGTGGCGCAACCGTTGCCTAGCGGCGGCCCGGCCTGGTCGAGCTTCGCGTCAAGCGGGGCTCGCTTCCCTTTCTCTCGGAGGTTTCATCATGGAGAGTCTCGTCGCCTATCTCGTCGCAGCGATGATCGGGTGGGTTCCGCTGCACGTGCACGCGCCGACAGAATCGGTCGACGACGCGCGCGATCGTTACGAGAGCATCGCGCGCGACGTCGTGTCGGTTGCCTTCGACGAGTCGGAGTCGCCGCTGTTCTCGGGTCCGGAGGGGCGCACGCAGACCGCCCTCCTCATGCTGTCGGTCGCGTCGTACGAAAGCGGATATCGAAAAAAAGTCGACGACGGCCGGCGTCTCGGCGATCACTCGCACTCGTACTGCCTCATGCAAGTTCGCGTCGGCACCGGCGTCACGCGCGAAGGATGGAGCGGGCACGATCTCGTCACCGATCGTCGTCTCTGCTTTCGCGCGGGTCTGCACATCCTGCGAAGCTCGTTCGGCGTGTGCCATGCGCTGCCCGTCGACGACCGCCTGAGCGCCTACGCGACGGGCCATTGCTTTCCGGACGCGGAGATCTCCCGATCGCGCGTCGGAAGGGCGCGGGCCTGGCGAGAAGGACACGTCCCGCCGAAGGCCGTGCCCACCGATAGCTGAACGTAGGCGCGGGGCAGGCCTGCCTCTAGCGGGGGAAAACTGCCACGGTGGCGAGGGCCCCCAGAGGGGTGCCAGCCTGGAAAACGAGGCGAGCACGACAAAGTAGCGCCGCCCCCGCAAATGGCGGCACGCTGTCAGCCGGATGTCCCAGGCCATCACCCCCCATACGCCGGCGAAGTCGTCTCCGCCCGGCGGATCGCCGGACCCAGCGTCGCCGCCGGCGGCCGTGGCGCAGGGGGTCCCGCATCTTGGCCCGCCGCATCTTGCCCCCCACCGGAGCGCCCCCCACCGGGGCGCCTCGGTCAGCCGGTGGCGCTTCGTGAGGGCGTACTCGACGACCTTCTCGGTCATCGCGAGCTACCTGTGGCTGTCGGCGCGCACGCGCATCTACGGGCGGACGTGGCGCGACGCGAACGTGGGGCTCACCCACCAGAAGAACGCGCTGCGCGTCTACGGGACCATCCTTCGGCTGCAGGGACTCTTCATCAAGGTCGGGCAGCTCCTCTCGATCATGGCGAATTTCCTGCCGCAGGAGTTTCGCGCGGAGCTCGAGGCGCTGCAGGACCAGGTGCCCCCGCGGCCCTATGGCGAGATCGCCGAGACGCTGGAGAGCGAACTCGGCGCGCGCATGAAGCAGCTGCGATCGCTCGACCGCGAACCGATCGCGAGCGCTTCGCTCGGGCAGGTGCACGTCGCCGAGCTCGTGGACGGACAGCGCGTGTGCGTCAAAGTGCAGCACCGCGACATCGACCGGATCGTGCGGCTCGATCTGAAGACGATCCGCCGCATCATGCAGATCGTGCAGTTCTTCGTGCCCGTGCGCGGGCTCGATGCGTACTACCACCAGATCCGCGAGCTCCTGACGCAGGAGCTCGACTTCGCCCTCGAGGCGGACAACATCGAGCGGATCTCGAAGAACTTCACGGAGGACGCGCGCGTCGTCTTCCCGCGACCCGTCCGGGAGATGTGCACCGGCCGGGTCCTCACCACGACGTTCGTCGAAGGGGTGAAGATCAGCGACGTCGCCCGGCTGGACGCGCTCGGCGTCGACAAGAAGGACGTCGCGCGGCGAATCGTCCGTCTCTACTGCCAGATGATCTTCGTCGACGGCGTCTACCACGCCGATCCGCACCCGGGGAACGTGCTCGCCCAGGCCAACGGCGCGATCGTCTTGCTCGACTTCGGCGCAGTGGCCGAGCTCAGCCCGCAGATGCGCGAAGGCATCCCCGAGTTCCTCGAGGGCGTGTTGCGGCGCGACACCGACCGGCTCGTCCGGTCGATGCGCAAGATGGGCTTCATCTCGCGCACCTCCGACGAAGGCGTGAGCGAGCGCATCATCGAGTACTTCCACAGGCGATTCCAGGAAGAGGTCCGGCTCGACAGCCTCAACCTGAAGGACATCCGGATCGACCCGCAGCGCGGGCTCGAGAACATCCTCGACCTGCGGCGCATGAACATCGGGCTGCGCGAGCTCTCGGGCGCGTTCCACGTACCGAAGGACGTCGTCCTGCTCGAGCGCACGATCCTCCTCCTTTACGGGTGCTGCTCCCTGCTGGACCCCGAGCTCAATCCCGTGGCGATCATCCAGCCGTACCTGCAGGACTTCGTCCTCGGAAACCGCGACTTCGCCGAGATCGCGATCGAGGCCGTGCGGGACATGGCCATGAGCGCGATGACGCTCCCGGAGGACATGCGGCGCTACCTGACGCGCGCAAACCGCGGGGAGCTCGAGGTGCGCGTGCGCGGCCTCCAGGAGGGGGGCCGGGCGGTGTACGCCGTCGGGCGTCAGGTCATCTACACGGCCATCGGCCTGTTCGCGGGCTCCGAGGCGCTCGAATCGTGGCGCCGGCACGAGCTCGCCATGGCGCGCGATCTGGGCATCGTCGCCGCAGCGGCCGCTTTTCTGCTGCTGCTGTCGAGTCTCTTCTCGCGCCCGCGTTCCAGGTAAGAAGCGCGTTCTCCCTCTTGACGAGGGCGACCTTCCTTGCCGACCCTCGCTGCATGGCCAAGCACTTGCTCGCGATCGATCAGGGCACCACCGGCTCGACGGCCCTGGTGGTCGAAGTCACCTCGGGAAGGACGGTCGGCCGCGCGACGACGGAGTTCCCGCAACACTACCCGCAGCCTGGCTGGGTCTCCCACGACGCCAACGAGATCTGGGCGAGCGTGGAGGCGAGCGTGACCGGCGCGCTGAAGGCCGCGCAGATCGACGCCAAGGAGATCGCGGCGATCGGGATCACCAACCAGCGGGAGACGACGCTGGTGTGGGATCGCGCGACGCGCAAGCCCATCGATCTCGCGATCGTCTGGCAGTGCCGGCGCACGGCGGCCGTGTGCGAGGAGCTGAAGGCGGACCCGCGGACGGTCGCGCGCGTGCGCGAGAAGACGGGGCTCGTCATCGACGCGTACTTCAGCGCGACGAAGATCGCCTGGATCCTCGACCACGTGACCGGCGCGCGGGCTCGCGCAGAGCGGGGCGAGCTGGCGTTCGGGACCATCGACTGCTTCGTCGTGAGCCAGCTCACGGCCGGGGCCGTGCACGCGACCGACGTGACCAACGCATCGAGGACGCTGGTCATGAACCTCGCGCGGGCCGAGTGGGATCCGGAGCTGCTCGAGCTCTTCCGGGTGCCGGAGCGAGTCCTGCCGAGGATCGTCGGGAACGCCGAGGAGATCGGGCGGACGCGCGGCGTCGGGTTCTTACCCGACGGGCTGCCGATCACGGGGATGGCGGGCGACCAGCAGGCGGCGCTGTTCGGGCAGGCCTGCTTCCGGCACGGCGACGCGAAGTGCACCTACGGCACGGGCGCCTTCGCCCTGATGAACATCGGCGACCGCCCGCTGCTCAGCGAGCATGGGCTCGTGACCACGGCCGCGTGGAGGGTCCAGGGGCAGACCACGTACGCGCTCGAGGGGAGCGCCTTCATCGCCGGCGCTGCCGTGCAGTGGCTGCGCGACGGTCTGGGCATCATCAAGAGCGCCAGCGACGTCGAGGCTCTGGCCCGGCGTGTCCCGTCGAGCGACGGCGTGGTGTTCGTCCCCGCCCTCGCCGGGCTGGGCGCCCCCCACTGGGACCCGGAGGTCCGCGGCACGATCAGCGGCATCACGCGGGGAACGACGTCCGCCCACCTCGCCCGCGCGACCCTCGAGGGGATCGCGTTCGAGGTCCGCGACCTGCTCGAAGCGATGGCCAAGGACGCGAAGAGGCCGCTGACGCGCCTGCGGGTCGACGGAGGCGCGGCGGAAAACGCCCTCCTCATGCAGTTTCAGTCGGACATCGCCGGGGTGGTCGTCGAGCGCGCCGCCGACGTCGAGTCGACCGGTCGCGGCGCGGCGATGCTCGCCGGCCTGGGCGCCGGGCTCTATCGAAGTCTGGACGATGTCGCCCCCCTTTCGGGGACCGATACCCGGTTCGAGCCCCATATGTCCCCCCAGGACCGCGGCGCGCATCTGGCCCGGTGGTCCGCGGCGCTCGGCAGGAGCCGCGGCGTGCCGGCGGCGGCGGCAGGAGGAGGTGGCGCGAATCGAGTGTGAGGCCAGGCAGGGGCCAAAAGCTGAGTCCTAGGTCTTCCGCCGGCGGCAAACGCGTGCGATTCTGACGAGTACGTCTTAGGTTTCAAAAGGCAGGGAGTTCGGCGAGTGCCTCAGCCCAGGTGGTCGCCGATCGGATGGTCGTTCCCGAGCCCGTCTCGTGCCGACCGTTGCTTTCAGCAGAGCTTGGAGGAAGGGAGCCATGTCGAGCATCACAGTCGGGGATCGGCCGGCCGCTGCGAGCGCGTCGGGACCGATCCGAGAAGTGCCGGTGGACTGGGAAGCCCTCGAAGACGCTTTCGAGAACAACGCCCCCGAGGTCCACAGCTACTTGCATCTGACCACCGGGGAAGTCCTTCGAGTGGTCGACGGGGTCGCGGACCCACAGATGCATGTTCGCATCGCGTCGGACGGCAACTACCTTCGCATCGACCCGGTGAGCTCTCGCGAGCAGTACCGCTGGATGGAGCGATTCATCCCGCTCGCGGAGGACAACGACCTTCGCGACAAGCTCACCCAGGCCATCGACGGCAAGGGGGCGTTCCGGCGCTTCAAGGACGTTCTCATGTCCTTCGGCGAGGAGCGCGAGAAGTGGTTCACGTTTCGTAGCGAACGGCTTCGCACCTTCATGGAAGCGTGGCTGGGCGCACACGCCATCAAGGCCATCTCGCGGCCCGCCTGGGCGGAGGGCGCACCCCCTCCCGAGAGCGAGAGCGCCGAGACCCCGCCGGACTCGCTCGCGGACGACGCGCCCAAGTCCCAGAGCGGCCGCCGTTCGCGCAACGCCGAGTCGCTGCGGCAGCACCTGAAAGAGCTGGCAGAGCTGCTCGGCCCGCGCGACCTCGACACCATCGTGAGCTTCGGCGAGTTTCTCAAGGCGCGACGCGCCGCACGCGGCTTCGCGCACCATCACGAGCACATGCTCCAGGAGCGCGCGGCCGGCGGGACGGCCAGCCCGGGCCCGGGCGAGGACGAGGCGAGTTCGTGAAAGGACCCGGCGTGCGCCGGGGCGCTGGGCTCGTGGCTCTTGCGGCGCTTCTCGCTGCAGCGCCGGCGGGGGCCGAGACGGCGCCTCCGCGCACGGTGCTCGATCGGGCCGTCGCTCGCTTCTACGCCCCGGAAACCGGGGGCGCGGCCCACCCGCGCTTCGTCGACCAGCGAACCCTCGCGTTCGAGGCGCGCCTCGAGTCGATGGCGGAGAAGCCCGAGGGCATCGGCGACGGCTACCAGGACCGGCACGTGCGGTCGGCCCTGGAGCATCACGTCGGCGAAGAGATGCTCGCCAGCCTCGCGCACAAGCTCATCGGAGGGTCGCCCGCGAGCCGGCGGCCGACCGAAGCGGACCTCGCGCGCGTCGAGCAAGACCTGGCTTCCGCGCTGTTCGAGCGCCTCGGCGGCAAGGCGCAGGTCGAGGCGGCGGCGGCTACCGAGCAGCTCGACGCGTCGGAGCTCGACGCGATCCTCCGGCGACAGGCCCTGGCGGCCTGGTACCTCGATCGAGCCGTATCCCCTCTCTTGCAGCCAAGCGACGAGCAGCTTCGCGAGGTGTACCGGACGTCCACGCATCCGTATCGCGGTCAGCCCTTCGATCAGGTCCGCGCGGAGCTGGCACGGTGGTTTCTCATGGAGCGCGTCCGCGCTGCGGAGACGGCGTTCTATCAGGGAGCGCGCACCCGCGTGGTCGTCATCGTGACCCGGTGAAGCGCGCGATCTCCTCGGCGACGCGCGCGGTCACCTGCGCGGCGTCGACGCCGCTGCTCTTCGGAAGCACCAGCGAGTGGTCCGCGCCCTCGATCGCGAAGATTCGCGTCCCGCGCGAAGCCAGCGGCGTCACGAACGGCTCGAGCTCGGCGGGACTTCCGAACGCGTCGCGCGAGCCCTGAACGAAGAGCATCGGGGCCTGCACCCGCGCGAGGTGCGCCGCGCGCAGCTTGTCGGGTCTGCCGGGCGGGTGCAGCGGGTAGCCCAGGAGGACGAGGCCCGCCAGATCGCCGATGCCGTCCGGCGCCTCGGCGGCGGCCGCAGCAACTTGCGTAGCGATGCGCCCTCCCATCGACTTCCCACCGATGAAGAGCCTTCGCGCCGCCGTCTCGCTGCGCGCCCGCACGGCCCCGGCGGCCGCGCGCCATGTGGCTTCGAGGAGCGGGTTCTTGTCCGGCAGGCGTCGTCGCGCCTCGGTATAGAGAAAGTTGAACGTGAAGACCTCGAGCCCTCGCGACGCCAGCGCGACCGCCATCCGGACGATCCAGGGGTGGGTCTGCGGCGCGCCGGCTCCATGCGCCAGGACGAGGGCCGCCTTCGGCTCTTGCGCGCCGTAATGGAGGCCGGTCGTCCGCGACCCGGCCACGTCGAACACGAAGGTCTCGGCTCCCACGATGAGAGTGAGTAAACAGGACCATGGCCCACGCCGACAGCCGAAAAGTCGTCCTCGCCGCGCTCGCCGGCAACGTGGCGATTGCCGCCTGCAAGTTCGCGGCGGCGTTTCTCTCCCACTCGTCGGCCACCCTGGCGGAGGCCGTGCATTCGCTGGCCGACACCGGCAATCAGGCACTCTTGCTCGTCGGGATGTACCTGGCGGCGCAGCCCGCGAGCGACCGCTTCCCCTTCGGCCGGGCCAGCGAGCGCTACTTCTGGCCGTTCGTCGTCGCCGTGATGCTCCTCAGCGTCGGCGGCGCCTTCGCGATCTTCGACGGCATCGACCACCTCGTGACTCCCCGTCCTCACCCGCACGCCTTCGGCTGGAGCTACGCGGTGCTCGGAGTCTCTCTGGCCATGGAGGGCATGAGCTTTCGCGTGGCCGTGACGGAGTTTCGCAAGCTCGCGGCCGGGCAGCCGCTCCAGGAGGCCCTCCTCGAGGCACGTGACCCGACGATCCCGCTCGTGCTCGCGGAGGACGCGACCGCGATCACGGGGCTCCTCGTGGCGCTGGTCGCGGTCGGCCTGAACAACCTGACGGGGCAGGACTTCTGGGACCCGATCGGAAGTGTCCTCATCGGCGCGTTGCTCTGCGCCGTGGCCCTGGTCCTGGCCAAGATCACGCACGGGTTGCTCATCGGCGAGAGCGCGACGCCCGAGAACCGCGCCCGCGCGCTGAGGCTCGCCGCCTCGGTCGACGGGGTCGAGCGGGTGACTCAGCTCTTGACGATGCACCTCGGACCGGACGTCATCTTGCTCGCGATGAAGATCGCGTTCCTCCCGACGTTGCGCGTCGCCGAGATCGAAGAGGTGACCGACCGGATCGAGGCCAAGATTCGGCAAGAGATGCCCCAGATGCGCAAGATCTTCATCGAGGCCGACTCTCGCGGCGACCTGCGCGGCGTCCCGTCGGGCGGCGCGTGACGCCGGTGCGCCTCGCCGTCGTGCTCGTCGCCGCGGCGACGACGGCGACCCTGGCGCTGCCCGGGCGTCGGCCGCCGGCGCCGCCACGGACGGGGCCTGGCGCCGGCATGCGCGTGGGACTCGTCTTCGACGTGGGAGGTCGCGGCGACAACAGCTTCAACGACGCGTCGTACGAGGGACTGCGGCGCGCCGAGCGCGAGCTCGGCGTCACGACCGAGATCCTCGAGCCGGCGAGCAGCGAGGATCGCGAGGCGGCCATGCGCCTGTTCGCGGCTCGAGGCTTCGACCTCGTCGTCGGCGTCGGCTTCATCTTCTCGAGCGACGTGAGCCGGGTGGCGCATGATTTCCCGAGGGTGAAGTTCACCTGCGTCGACTACGCGCCGCCCGCGGGCGGACCTCCGCCCAACGTCGCCGGCCTCGCGTTCCGCGAAGAGCAGGGGTCGTTCCTCGTGGGGGCGGTGGCCGGTTCGATGAGCCGGACCGGCCACGTCGGGTTCGTCGGCGGGATGCAGACGCCTCTCATCCGCAATTTCGAGCTGGGCTATCGCGCGGGCGTGTGCGCCGTTTGCCCCGCGTGCACCGTGCACGCGGCCTACGCGGGCGCGACGCCCGACGCATTCAAGGACCCGGCCACCGGGAAGGCCATCGCGATCGCCGAGATCGCGGCTGGCGCGGACGTCCTCTATCACGCGGCGGGCGCCACCGGGCACGGCGTCTTCGAGGCCGCGCACGACGCCGGATGCATGGCCATCGGCGTGGACTCCGATCAGTACGGCGAGATGCCCGGTACCGTCATCACCAGCATGATCAAGCGCGCCGACGTGGCGGTCTTCGACACGATCCGGTCCGTCGCGGAGGGCCGGTTCGAGAGCGGGATGCACGTCTTCGGGGTCGCCGACGGCGCCGTCGACTACGTGCGCGAGGGTCCGCACGCGGAGCGCCTTCCGCCGTGGGTCGTGGCCCGCGTCGAGGGCCTCCGTCGCGAGATCGCGTCGGGCGCGCTCGAGGTCAGGGCAGCCAGTTGCCCGTGAAGAGACACTGGCCGTCGCCGTTGTCGACGCACTGGGTCCGCTCGACGACGCAGGCGCTGTAGCCGATGCTCCGGAGCAGGTGCTCCACGAACGGCCGCAGGAGCAGGCAGACGGTCGGGTGGTGGTGCGACCAGCCCCGCACGCGTCCCTCGAAGGAGCCCGGCGCCAGCACGCGAACGGTCAGCGTGCCCTCGTCCACGTAGGTGCCCCAGACGCGCTGGGCGTTGGCTTCGAGCAACGGGGGGGAGGCGATGAGCCGGAAGAGGGCGCGATAGACGCCGTTGACGTTGTCGCGGGCGACGGCCGCGGCCAGGCGCGACGCGAACTCGCGCGAGTCGTCGGGCGCCGCGACGCGCTCGAGCAAGTCGAGGAGCTCGCCCATCTGCGGGGTCTCGTACCAGGCCGAGGCCATGATGCCGAAGGCCGGATCGCCCGCCCGGAGGAGGCCACGCAGCTCGGGAGAGGCCAGGTTGTAGACGCGCCCGAGCAGGATCTCGCCGTACGCTTCGGCGTACCAGAGGAGCCCGGCTCGCACCGAAGTCCCTTTGATGCGGCCACGGGCAGCGGCAACGCGGATCGAGCCCGACGAACGCGGCGGCGCTGCGGGCGCCGGACGCGCCGTGTAGGGGGCCGGAGGCCGGGACGACGCCTCCGAGGGCGGGGGGACCGTGGAGGGACGCGACGGCGGGATCGAAGGCGGGCGTGGGGGCGCAATGGAGGGCGGC
>Ga0210388_10002710_pt1 | contig 13774 bp, 12 predicted proteins | sample IncBWC19OmetaG_FD_155485 | JGI IMG/M metagenome (GOLD analysis project Ga0210388, IMG submission 155485) | Forest soil microbial communities from Barre Woods Harvard Forest LTER site, Petersham, Massachusetts, United States - Inc-BW-C-19-O ...
ACCTGCTTGTATCAATCCCATTTGCGCTGATGCCTCTGCAATATGCACATCGGTCAATACATGTATCATACTATCGGGTATTATAATGCCTTCAGGTACCTTAACTTTTTTGCTTTTATTGCAGGCAGTTAAATAGAGCAAGGTAAATAGCAAAAGTAATTTTAAAAGGCCCTTCATATGTTTGTATTACACTGTGTAAAAGTAGCATAAATGCTAAAATTATCTTATATTTACGGGTATAAAGTAGTAGAATGAGAAAACTGACTACCCTTGTTGCATTAACATTATTCTTTCCTTTATATTCTTTCAGCCAGATAGATCTTTGTCTTCCTGTGGCTACTGCACGGGGCGGAGCCGTTACTGCGGTAGCCAGTGATTGGGAGGCGATAGGTATTAACCCGGCCAACCTGGGTTGGAAAAGCAACCATAAATTCTCTATCACCATATTAAATGTTGGATTAAGTGTTCAATCTCATGCCCTCGATTTCCCTACTTTAAAAAATGCAATACTAAATCCAACCGCACCTTTTACTCCTGAAGAAAAAGTAAGCTATGCCAGAGTTTTTAGTACAGAAGATGGCTTGAACCTTAATGCCGATGTAAACTGGGTTGCATTCTCTTTCAATATTCCCAAGATTGGAGGTATTGCCATAAATGTAAGAGATAGAATAATAGGCCATGTAACGCTAAGCCAAACCGCAGCTGACATTATGTTCAATGGTGTTAATTCTGCTGCATACAAGGATTCTGATGTTACTTCAAAAAAAATATCACATGAACTGGCAGGAACCAGCGTAGGATATTACCATTACCGTGAATTGAATATTGACTACGGACATAAGCTATTTGAAATTGGCGGAGGTATGAACGCCAGCCATGCATCATTTGAAGGGTATTCATTTCGCTCACTCGGGCCTGAAGGAAATGTAGATACTTCAGATTATACTGCATTGAAAGTATATGGTGGTGTAGGCTTTAAATACTTGTGGGGACTCGGAAATTTGGTTGCTAATATTACCGATGGTGGCCTTGATGCGCATTCTTCTTTTTCAACCGACTACGGAATAAACTATGGTTCTATTCAAAATTTTAGTCCTTCGAATGTTAACAACCTTTTTAATAATACAGGTGGTGGCTATGCGCTCGATTTTGGATTAAGCGCTGCATATAAAAGCTGGAAATTTGGTGTTTCGGCAACTGACCTTGGTTCTATTTTGTGGAAGCATAACCAGCTTACGGCAGTAGATACTAATATGCCTAAATTAGGTGCAAGTAATAATGGCATAAATTCATGGGGTGGATCGGGATTGGATTTTGTTTTTGCTAACGATAATCCAATAAATTTTAAACCCGGACCTGATTATACTGTTGTATTGCCCGCTATGTTACGCAGCGGTGTTAGTTATCAAATAAGTAAAGTTGTATTGCTTTCTGCCGATGCAGTATTTCCTTTGAACAATGTGCCGGGTAACCTTGAGAGCCCTTATTATGCAGTAGCCGGACAGATAACGGCTTATAAAAGTTTAATAGTATACACAGGCTTTGCAGGTAATACCACCTTTGGTTTTAACATGCCTTTGGGTATATCATTTGGTTTCAGGAATGTTTTAATGGTGTATATTGCGACCAATGATATTCTGACTTATTTAGTTAAAACAAATAATCCGGTTATATCGTTTGCATTTGGAATGCTGCGATTTAACATCTAATTCAATTTTGAGGTTTTTATGGCACAGTCATTTTCCGGTAAAGTAGTTTGGATAACAGGTGCTTCTTCCGGAATAGGAGAGGCATTGGTGCACGAATTTGCCAATATGGGTTCTAAGGTCATTCTTTCTGCCAGAAGGGAAGAAGAACTAAAACGAGTTCAAAAAGAAGCTAAGCTGAATGATACTAATAGTATGGTGTTGCCACTCGACTTATACAAGCACGATACCATTGGCGCAGCAGTAGAAAAAATAAAAGCGAAATTTGGTGCGGTTGATGTGGTGGTTTGCAATGCAGGTGTTGCACAACGTTCATTTGTAAAAGACAGCAAGCTGGAAGTAGACAAGCAAATTATGGAGCTTAATTTCTTCGGTGTAACAGCACTTACCAAAGCTGTATTGCCCGATATGATTGCCAGTAAAACCGGAAATATTGTTGTAATAAGCAGTGTAATGGGTAAAATAGGAATTCCATTCCGTGCTATGTATTGTGCATCTAAGCATGCATTGCATGGCTTTTTTGATGCCCTGCGCGGAGAAGTTTACAAGGATAATATTCAGGTCACTATTATTTGCCCAGGTTATGTTAAGACAAATGTATCGTTGAACGCTGTAACATCCGACGGACATTTATACGGTAAAATGGATGCAGCACAGGAAAAAGGAATTACTCCAGAGAAGTGTGCCAAGGGTATAATAAACGCTGTAAGCAGGGGCAAGGAAGAAGTATTTATTGGAGGAGCAGAAGTAATAGCGCCGCAATTCAAACGCTTTTTCCCTGGCTTATTCTCAGCCATAATCAAACGACGAGATTTTCATTGATCAAACCTTATTTATGAAATACGTAAACTCACTCGCTTTTGCACGTGAACTAGACAAGAAAGATTCGCTGAAGAAATTCAGGAAGCGTTTTCTTTTTCCAAAACATAATGGCAAGGAAGCCCTTTACTTTACAGGTAACTCTTTGGGATTGCAACCTGTAGGCGTGAAAAGAAATTTGGAAATTGAACTGGAAGACTGGGCAAACTATGGTGTGGAAGGGCATTTTGAAGCACGTAATCCCTGGGTATCATATCACGAAATGTTTGCTGAACCATTGGCAAAACTAATGGGTGCAAAGCCAGAAGAAGTGATAGCTATGAACCAGCTTACGGTGAATGTGCATCTGATGATGGTTAGCTTTTACAGGCCAACGGCAAAACGTTATAAAATACTTTGCGAGGCAAACGCTTTCCCGTCTGACCAATATGCATTGCAGACCCAGGTTGAAATGCACGGATTGAAATGGCAAGATGCTCTGATAGAAATTTCTCCGCGTAAAGGAGAAAATCTGGTACGCAAAGAAGATATTTTGAAAGCTATTAGTGATAATGCAAGTTCACTTGCCTTGGTTATGATCGGCGGAGTGAATTATTTAACCGGACAGTTGTTAGATATGCCTGCAATAACTAAGGCAGCGCATAAAGTGGGAGCCTATGCATCATTTGACCTGGCACATGCCGCCGGTAATGTGGAATTAAAATTGCACGATTGGGATGTTGATTTTGCTGTGTGGTGTACATACAAATACCTCAATTCAGGCCCGGGTGCTGTAGCAGGTGCGTTTATACACGAGAAGCATATTAAGAACCAAAAACTGCCACGCTTTGCTGGCTGGTGGGGTTATGACAAGAAGACACGCTTCCAGATGAAGCATGATTTTGTGCCCATGAAAACTGCTGAGGGATGGCAGTTAAGCAATGCTCCTGTACTATCTATGGCGGCGCATAGAGCTTCACTTGATATTTTTATGGAAGCAGGAGGCATGGCACCGCTTTGTAAGAAAAGTAGGTTGCTTACGGGTTACCTAGAGTTTATTATTTCAGGCCTGAATGATAAAATGAAAGGCAAGAAAATAAAATTAGAAATAACCACTCCAACAGATCCTGAGCAAAGGGGCTGCCAGCTTTCTATTATTGCACACGGTATGGGCAGGGACTTTTATAATGCAATGACCAAGGCAGGTGTGTTTTGTGATTGGCGCAACCCTAATGTGGTTCGTGTAGCGCCAACACCTTTATACAATTCTTTTGAAGATGTATGGAGCTTTGGACAGGTGGTGGAGAAGGTGCTGGGACTGAAGTAGTGAATAAGTATGCACGATTTGACAATACAAATAAAGGATAAAAAGGGTGATACCGCTATAAGGTTAAAGAACTTTGTAATATCCAGTAAATCAAAGCCCTTATTGGTAGATATGGATATTGAAGTTGATGTAAATGATTTTAAAGCAAAAATTAATACTACAGTTCTTTATTCTGAAATTGAAGGAACTGTCGACCAACTTGAAGTTTTATATAAAACCTTAACTCGGACATTTTGGTTTTTTGATTTAGATCAAAGAGTAGCTATTAAATTTGCTCCTACAGCCACTGGTAACATACAAATCTCAGGTAACATAAAAAGTCTTGATTATGCAACTTCTTCGGAATTTATGTTTGGAACGGATCAAAGTTTTATTCCAGAACTGATAAGTCAAATCAAGAACGTTCTAAAGACCCTAAATAGTTGGTTTTTCTAGCTCTTTGGCTCCATTCCTCGCGTAGGCGCTAATCTGTGATTAGGGCTTAGACAAATGGTAAGCTAAGTTTAGCAAGATATTTAGGCACTAAGTGAAACTTAGCACCTACGGGTTAGAATAGTGGCTCGGCAGGACATGCAAATTGTTTTTTTATTTAGCAAGTATACAATGGGAGTGCAACAAAATATGTCGCAGGTGAAAAATGGTTGAATTTTATCTTTATCCCGAAGTAGCCGAATCAATATATATAGCACAGGAGCAGTAGAGAAAAGTATTTTTTCCTGCTCATAGCGTTTTTAATAATGTTCTAAGTTTTGCTTGCAAAACAGGTAAGCTATTGCGCATAATATTCCATATAATCCTGTCATCAATTTCGTCGTAGCCATGAATGATAATATGCCTGGTAGAAATGATTTTATACCATTCTATTTCAGGGTGGTTTTCAATAAAATCATCGGGCATTCTGTTAGCTGCTTCACCCATCACTTCCAGGTTGCGATAAACCGCCTCTCTTGTTTTACTATCTTTAAGAAATTCATCGAATGACAGGCCTTTAGTATAGGTGAGTATTTTCTCTATACACTCAAGTATATCTTCAAGAATAATACTTGGTATACGTTCAGACATAATGAATACCTGTTTTAATATGCTCCCAATAACGTGGTTTTATACCCCCTCGTGATACAAGGTCCACTCTTCTGCCCAGCATTTTTTCCAGTTCCATGGCAAGGTCAATAAACTCCCAGCCAATATCACCATTGAACTCCACTACAATATCAATATCACTGCTCGCGGGATTAAAGTCAGGGCGGAGTACCGAGCCAAATATCCCCATAGTTGCAATCGGGTACTTTTTCCGCAATATGGGTAACCCATCAACTAAAATAGATACTATTTTTCTTCCTTCTTTCATCTCTGTTCCTCGTTCAAATATACAAAAATAATTCCATAAGTCGGCGTAGGCGCTAAGTGCAACTTAGTGATATGGTTGTTTATAAAATATTAATATATAATTACATAATATAAATATATAGCCTAATTTTGCATTGTACGCCCTCTCTAAACCTCTCCCTTGAGGGAGAGGCTAAAGAAAATGGTATATTAGTTCTTTGAAATATGTATTTGCATTTGGGGTATAGAAATCCCAGAGGGATTGAACGTTTGTAGAATAAAAGCGCGATAATATTTCCGTGGCACCCCGGGTGGGGTGCTACATTTGTATTGGTATTTATTTTCTATAAACGTGTGAATCCCCCGGATTCATATCAAGGGGTTGTTCACTGATTAGCTAATTATTCATTATGGAGTTCACGAGCCGAAATTTATAATTATCGTTAAGGAAAATTTCGGGTTGACAAAGGTTGACAGAATTTGCAGGTTTTGCAAAACCACATTATTGATAACCAGTACTTTGTAAAAATAAAAGTGCAAAAAGTGTCAACCCATTTCAATAATTAACCTGTATTTAATTGGTTACCAGCAGTTTGTTAGAATTAAGTTTCCTAAAAGATGCAAAAAGATGCAGGAAATTGCAGGATTTGGAAGAGATTCTTCACTCCGTTCAGAATGACAAAAATCTTTGCGGCCTTTGCGTCTTTGCGAGACACTTCGACAGGCTCAGTGTGACTAGAATGGGTAAATGTTTTTAGCTCTTAGGCTCCATTCCAAGGTTATAGAACACAAAGGTCCACACGTCGCCAAACTCTTCTATTTGTTTTGAGATAGGTTTGCCCGAACCATGCCCTGCGTTATGGTCAATACGCACCAATACCGGCGCACTTCCCTTTTGATGTTCTTGCAATGTTGCAATAAATTTTAATGAGTGTGCAGGTACTACACGGTCATCATGGTCGGCTGTAGTAACCAATGTGGCTGGGTATTCTACATTCTTCACATTATGCAAAGGAGAGAACTTTATCAGGTTGTGGAACTGGATAGAATCATCACTCGTTCCATAATCACCTGCCCATGACCAGCCAATGGTAAATTTTTGGTAGCGGAGCATATCCATTACACCAACAGTTGGTATGGCAACCTTAGCAAGGTCAGGGCGTTCGGTCATAACGGCACCAATCAGCAAACCACCATTAGAACGGCCATGAATAGCCAGCTTATCATGCGAGGTATATTTATTATCTATCAGGTATTGTGCTGCTGCAATAAAATCATCGAACACATTTTGCTTATTTAACTTGGTTCCTGCTTCATGCCATTTCTCTCCATATTCTCCACCACCACGTATGTTAGGTACTGCATATATTCCTCCATTCTCTAAGAATAGCGCCACACTCGGGCTAAAGGTTGGTAAAATGCTGATATTAAATCCACCATACGCATAAAGAAAGCAAGGAGTTTTTCCATCCATGGTTGTGCCTTTCTTGCATACAATGAACATAGGTATCTTGGTTCCATCCTTACTGTTATAGAATACTTGTTTGGTCTCAAAATCATCGCTGTTAAATACACTATTTGGCTTAAAAAATATGCTCGATTTATTAGTAGCCTGGTTGTATTTATAAATGGTCATTGGAGTAGTGTAGTTGGTAAACGAATAAAATGCCACACTATCTTCCTTTGTACTACTGAAGTCTGATGTGCCTAATCCCGGAAGCTCAATTTCACCTATTTGTTTGCCGGTAATATCATAAGAGTAGAAATGGGTACTTACATCTTTCAAATACGATGCTACAATTTTGCCATTGCAGAGAGAGACATTCTGCATTAGATATTCCTGTTCTGGTAAAATGGTCTTCCATGAACTGGAATCCGGTTTTTCAGGGTCTATCATTATTAGCTTGTAGCGTGGCGCAAGCCTGTTACTGAATATCAATAATGAACTACCGATATCATCTACTATGTTATTATCGCTGGTAAAGTCACTCACTATAGTTACAAAATCTGCACCCTTTTTGGTAAGGTCCTTTACAATCAGAGAATTTCCATCGGTAGTTTCTTCTTCGGTAATGCTCAGGTATTTTTCATCTTGGGTAACACTTGCTTCCATGGTACGCATCGGGTGTTGCTTGTCTTCAAATACAACGCTATCTGCACTTTGTGGGTTACCCACTTTATGGTAGTAGATTTTAGAATGTTCATTCATTTGTGTAAGTGCCGAACCATTCGATGAAGGCTCATACCCTGTATAATAGAACCCATTTCCTTTCCATGCAATGTTCGAGAATTTTATCCATTTAAGTTCATCGCTCAATTGTTTTCCCGTGGCAATATCGATTACATAAAACTCATTCCAGTCAGAACCTGCTTTGCTTGTTCCGTATGCAATATATTTATGGTCGTTTGACACACCGATCTCTGAAATGGAAGTTGTGCCGTCAGATGTTAGCATATTCGGGTCGAGCAATACCCTTGGTGTTCCAGTTGCTCCATCTTGCACATACAATACACTTTGGTTCTGTGTTCCGCTGTTCTTATAGAAGAAATAATAGTTTCCGCGTTTAAATGGCAGGGTGCATTTGGCATAGTTATATAACATGCCAAGGCGCTTCTTTATAACATCTCTAAAAGGAATTTTAGCAAGATAGCTTTCAGTCAGGTCATTCTCCGCCTTTACCCAAGCTGCTCTTTCAGCAGTAGTGTCATTCTCCATCCAGCGGTATGGGTCAGGTACCTTGGTACCAAAATAATTAGTTACGGTATCAACCTTACGGGCTTTAGGATAAGCTAGTGGTTGTATACGTTCAGTGCATGATGCAATAAATAGAAGTCCTCCTGCAAGGTAAACTAGTTTCATGTGGTTTGTGTTTGGTTAAATATTATCCTGCCCAATTTTCACGGTCTAAGCTACGGTAATTTATGGCTTCCGCAAGGTGAGTTGTTTCAATATTTTCAGAACTGGCAAGATCGGCTATTGTTCTGGCTACTTTCAAAATCCTGTCATACGCACGGGCAGAAAGGTGCAGTTTCTCCATAGCAGTCTTTAATAGTTTATGCCCTGCTTCATTTATATTGCAATAGTTTTTTAATTGTTTCGTATTCATCTGTGCATTGCAATACATGCCGGTACCTTCAAATCGTTTGGCCTGAATTTCTCTTGCTTTTATAACTCTTGCACGCACTACTTCACTCTTTTCGCTTACCCTGTCAGATGATAATTCCCCATACGCAACAGGCACAACTTCCACATGAATATCTATCCGGTCAAGCAATGGACCTGAGATGCGGTTTAAATATTTCTGTACTGTTCCCGGAGGGCAAACACATTCTTTTTGCGGATGATTATAATACCCGCATGGACAAGGATTCATAGATGTTATAAGCATAAATCCTGCCGGATATTCAACTGTAAACTTAGCACGCGATATTCTTATTACTCTATCTTCCAATGGCTGACGCATTACCTCAAGTACTGTTCTTTTATATTCAGGTAATTCATCTAAAAACAATACCCCATTATGTGCCAATGATATTTCTCCGGGTTGCGGGAAACTGCCGCCTCCAACCAAAGCTACATCACTAATTGTATGGTGTGGTGCACGAAATGGGCGAGAAGCTACAAGGCCTCTGCCACTTCCTACTTTACCTGCTACCGAATGTATTTTTGTTGTTTCAAGGGCTTCTTCCAAGGTAAGCGGAGGAAGAATAGTGGGCAGTCTTTTTGCAAGCATTGTTTTACCTGCACCCGGAGGGCCTATTAACAATACATTATGTCCACCTGCTGCTGAAATTTCAAGGGCACGTTTTATATTCTCCTGACCTTTTACATCTGCAAAATCAACTTCGGCAAGGGCAAGTTGGGAATAGAAAGTTTCAGAAGCATTCACTACTACGGGCTCCAATTCAATATCACCGTTTAAGAAATCAATAGCTTCCTTAATATTTTTAATCCCATATACGGTCAAGCCTTCTACAATTGCTGCCTCTTTTGCATTTTGTTCAGGTAATATCATTCCCTTAAAACCCTTTTCACGCGCATTAATGGCGATGGGTAGGACACCTTTTATGGGTTGCAGTCCACCGTCGAGCGATAATTCTCCCATTATTACATAATCGGCTACTTTATCACTACTGATCTGTTCCGATGCGGCAAGTATTCCAATGGCTATAGTTAAATCATAAGATGAGCCCTCTTTGCGAATATCGGCAGGTGCCATATTCACAGTTATCATCTTGCCCGGCAGGCGGAACCCATTATTCTTAAGGGCAGCATCAATACGCTGCTGACTCTCCTTTACAGCACTATCGGGCAGACCGACAAGAAAAAAGTTTACCCCTGCGCTAACATTAACCTCAACAGTAATAGGCGTTGCGTCAATACCCGTTACAGCACTTCCATACGTTTTTACCAGCATGATTCTACAAATTTACAGGGATAAAGATATTTTATATTTTTAGAAAATCTATTTTGTAGTCGATTTTCGTATGTATTTAAAAACCTCATCATAATTATGCTAACAACTATTCTTATTTGTACAGCAGTCTGCTGCCTGGTAATGCTTTCCGTTTGGATATGGGCCTACCGTATTCAAAATGCAGGTGTAGTAGATATTTTCTGGGGATTTAATTTCTCCTTAATAGCAGTTTTGCTATATTTTTTAGCAACTGGATTGCCTGAACGCAAAATGCTAATCTGCGGTATGGTCTTTATCTGGAGTATGCGCCTTGCTATATATCTCCTTATTCGTGTGGGCTCTCATTTAGATGTGGAAGAAGGCAGGTATAAGAAATTGCGCGAAGAATGGGCGCCTAATCCCGACCTTAAATTCTTTGGTTTCTTCCAAATGCAGGCTATATCGAATATCTATCTTGCTATTCCTTTCTTTTTGATTGCATTTAATGACAAACCCGAGATGTCTATATTGGAATATGCCGGCGCTGCTATTTGGGCAATAAGCATTATAGGCGAAGGATTGGCTGATGGACAATTGAAGAAATTCAAATCGAATCCTGCGAATAAAGGTAAGGTATGTGATGCCGGCTTATGGAACTATTCACGACATCCCAATTATTTCTTCGAATCAATGATATGGGTGGGATACTTTTTAGTTTCATTGAACGCAATGTATGGCTGGTTAGGAATATTGAGCCCTATTACAATTCTATTGCTCCTTTTCCGTGTTACCGGCATACCAATGACGGAAGAACAGTCGTTAAGGTCAAGAGGTGATGCATACAGAGAATACCAGAGAACTACTTCGGTGTTTGTTCCATGGTTTAAAAAGAAATAAGGCGGTTTATGTGGTATACTTCTCTGGTAGAAAAGAATCTCGTTCCTGATTCAATCATTCGTATTGGTATTCGTAAGCTTTTAAAGCAGCGCCTTAAGGATGAAGACAAAGGCAATCCTGAGGCACAGCAAGAACACTTTATGAAATTGGTGGAGGAATTAAAACAATCTCCTATTGCTGTTAATACTGCTGATGCTAACCAACAGCATTATGAAGTCCCGGCAGATTTCTATACCCATGTATTGGGTAAACATTTAAAATATAGTTCAGGTTATTGGAAAGATGGAGTTACGGATATTGAGACTTCGGAAAGAGATATGCTGGAATTAACTTGCCAGCGTGCTGAGCTTAAAGATGGACAGAAAGTGCTTGAACTGGGTTGCGGATGGGGTTCTCTCTCTTTATTCATGGCAGCAAATTTTCCAAATAGTAAGATAACTTCTGTATCTAATTCACATAGCCAGAAAGCTTATATAGATGAACAGTCCCGTAAACGAAACATTACCAACTTGACCATCATTACTGCGGATATGAACGCGTTTCAAATTAATGAACAGTTTGACAGGGTTGTATCAGTGGAGATGTTCGAGCACATGCGCAACTATGAATTGCTTTTAAAGAAAGTTGGGAGTTTTCTTAAGCCTGATGGGAAATTGTTTGTACACATTTTCACTCATAAGGACTATGCCTATAAGTTTGAAGTGGTTGATGATACAGACTGGATGAGCAAATATTTTTTTACCGGTGGTATTATGCCAAGCGATCATTTGTTGCTCTATTTTCCTAATCACGTTAAGATTGAAAAACATTGGAGGGTAAGTGGAATGCACTATTCAAAGACATCGGAGGCATGGTTGCAAAATATGGATGCTGCAAAACCTCAAATAATGGAGATAATGAAACGCACTTATGGTGAGAGTGAGGCTGTCCGCTGGTGGGTTTACTGGAGGATATTCTTTATGGCCTGTGCAGAGCTATGGGGCTATGATAATGGTAAGGAATGGATGGTTAGCCACTATCTTTTCCAAAAAGCTGCTCAAGCATAGGCACAATTGCTTCTATCTTCTTTCTTTGTAAAAAGCTATAGACATTTCTTTTGGCTGCTTCAGCCCATTTAGCGGTAAGTATCAAGATTACTAAAACTCCCATACTCCAATATGAATGGAAAATTAAAATCATTGTAAGTGCAACAGCAATAAGGTATAATGGGTATAAGAATAGTAAGGTGCAGAATAATACCGAATCATAGAATTCATTCTTCTTAGTGGTGCTATTTGCAATTGCTTTGCAAATAGAGTAGGGGATAAGATTAAGTACATAACCCAAGCTATAAATAACTAAGCCAATTAAGAATGAAAATATATTTGGAGTGGCTTTGCTATAGTATCTGATCTTATTCTGCTTAAGGTAATGGGCAAGTTTTATAAATTCTTCTTTGTGCATTGTTTTATGCTTTTCCAATGCTGCCCTCGATTGTGAATGCCCATTCTCTATATTCTTTAGTAAGAAACTTGTGATAATGTTCTGAGTGGCAGTGTCGAGGTCTTTATCAATAACTATGAGCTCTTCAAGTAGTTCTTTAGTCAGGAGTTCATTAAATTTTTTCAGAAATGGCCCCTGCTCTCCTTCGCTGGGAATGGAACCTTTGGTGATAGGCTTTTTGAAACTGAGAAATAGCCTACTCTTAATATTTAACCACGAACTATAATGAATAGCAACCGGAATGACTCTTAGCTTTTCACCGATAATCGGATCATTCCATGCATCATAGACCAATCGTGCTGTCCCTTTGCGTATAGGCCTTAAGTACCATTCATTTTCTGATATGCCTTCTGAAAATAGCAATATGGTGCCATTCTCTTTTAATACATCAATGCAGAATGTGAATGTACCACTGTTCTTTGAAAGATTCTCTACACCTTCTTCCCTTCTATAGATTGGAACAATATTCAAAAATCTTAATAGGGCCGATACGAAAGGAGATACAAATACATCCCCTCTTGCGATATAATATATAGGCCTTTTGTAATAGGTAGTTACAGCTAACGGATCAAGAAAGGAATTGGGATGGTTGCAGGCTAATATTACAGGGCCGTCTTCCTTTATATTTTCCAAGCCCTTTAAATTCGCTTTCTCAAAAAACAGGAAAGAAGTGCTTTTTATCCATAACCTGAGAAAGGGATGTATTATATTTTTCAGGGTATTCATTGCGGAAAACGAAGGTAGTAAAATATAAAAGGCGGCATTTTGCCGCCTTAATTCTATTCAGTATTACTATTATTTCTTGCTTACAATATAAGTGCCTAGCATTCCAAAAAGTGGAGGTATACCGGGGAAGCTTTCTACTGCTTTCCAGAACCCATAGCTCCATTCCGGAACAAGGCATTTACGTGAAACCCCGCCACTTACTGTATAACGAAAGGCAGTGTGTGGTTGTACTTTTTCAATTTTAAGCTTTGGGAATTCTTTCTCAAATTTCTCACGGTCACGTTTCATATATATCCATGGTATGGCGCCATTTGCTCCGCTTAAAGGCCCGGTTGATGCAATCTCCCATCCTCCATCCGGTAAGAATGGTTCGTGGTGAAAGTTCTTATAAATAAAGCGAGATACTGGGGTATTTACCGGTTCCACCATAACTATTTTTCCGCCTGATTTTAATGTGCGTTCAGCTTCCCTGAAGAACATATAAGGGTGCGGAATATGGTGCAATACATTTACCATAAAAATACCATCTAATTCATTATCCTTAAAAGGTAAAACCTCGGCCGAAAATTCCATTTCAACATGGGGCAATGGCATAATATCGCTTGTAATTACATTAGGCATAAGGTCCTTTAAAAAGCCTCCGCCTGAACCAATCTCAAGGTATTTGCCATTTGGATTGCGCTTAGCTTCGTCAATAAAGTTCTGGTACCAGTCTAAATATATCTTCTTTAAGAAGTTCTTAGAAAGTATAATATCCCTATGCTGTACCGTTGTTTTAGGGTCATCGAGGTCGGTGCCGAATTCGTACTTTACTGCCATAAAAAGTAATAATAGTTTATTGTATTAGTGTTATTAATCCTTGTTAGGTATAAATAACTACGTAAATATATAGATTTTCGGGGCAAATGACCATAAAGCCCATTATGCAGGCTTATTCTTTAGAAACCAAAGCGTATTGAAGCTTGAATAGAAAACGAGTAATATAAAATGCGTACCAGCAGGAAAATCGTTGCCAAATACCCATTTTCCTTTGGTATTCAGAATCAGTAACCTTATGGCATTGGCTTATTATACTAGCCATTTCATTTTTCACAGTTTCGCAAAAAGCTGCATCA
>Ga0210388_10002712_pt1 | contig 13770 bp, 11 predicted proteins | sample IncBWC19OmetaG_FD_155485 | JGI IMG/M metagenome (GOLD analysis project Ga0210388, IMG submission 155485) | Forest soil microbial communities from Barre Woods Harvard Forest LTER site, Petersham, Massachusetts, United States - Inc-BW-C-19-O ...
CTCAGCACGTAAATCTGCCAGACGTCCACATGATGGGTCCAAATGAACGCCGCCAGGGCGGCGACCATGAGCGTCCGCGTCGCGGCGGTCAGAATCATGATTTTGCGGGGTGAGACGCGGTCCGTGACCGCGCCGCCGATGAGCATCAGGGCGGCTCGGGGAATGGCTTCCACCATCATGATTCCGCCCAAGACCGCGCCGGATCCGGTGAGTTGCAGGATGAGCCAGGGGAGAGCGACGAGGAAAAATTGGTCACCGCACCCTGAGACCGTGTTGCCTATCCATAGGTAACGGAACTCGCGATTGAACAGGGGATGTCGCGCGTCTGAACTGTTCATAGGTTCCGCTATCATCAGTATGTAAATGCGAATTTACATTTACATACAAACAAAAGTCAACTAAGATCAAAGTGTGCGTAAACCAGGACGGACATTGGCGCCGCAGCAGGCGCGCAGCAGAGAGTCGTTAAATAAGCTGCTAAAAGCCGTAGTCGAGGTGTTGGGGCAGCAAGGTATCGCAGGGACCACCATCCCGCGCATCGCTGCCCACGCCGGCCTGACGCCCGGCGCGGTGTACCGGCGCTTTCGCGATAAGGAGGTCCTGCTGCAAACGGCGATTCTTCGTATCCTGGAGGATCAAAGCAAAGTCTTGCTGCTCGCGCTCAGCGTCGAGGCCGCCGCGGAGATCCCCTTTCCCACGTTGGCGGAGCAAGTCATTAACAGCCTTGTTGTGAGCTATCGGGTCAATGCCAGCTTGTTGCGCGCGGTGCGGCAGTTTCTGCAGGACAACGAGGGGACGCCTTTTGGGAAGAAAGCCTCGAAGCTCGAGAGGCGGACGTTTGAATATCTAGTCGACATTTTCGTGACCAGCGGCCGGGAAATTAAGCACGCGAATCCGCGTGCGGCCGTCGCTCTCGGGATCACGATGGTCATCGGCACGCTGTGGGAGCTCGTTGTGAATCCCGGGGACATCAAAGTGTGGAAGGGTCTGCTGCCCTACGATGACCGGACGCTCAAGCGCGAGCTGACGCAGGCGTTTCTGAGCTATTTGGGCGCGGAACGGAAAGCCAGGTAACCGACAGCCTCAACTCACCGTCGAAAACGACAGAGTTGCCAGGAGCTCCGACAGCCCGTTCCAGGCGACTTGGATGCCGATGCAAAACAGCAGGAACGCCGACAGGCGCACCACGATGGTCGTGCCCGTTGCGCCGATCCATTTGGCGAGGTAGGCGGAATTTCGATAAAACCCGTAGATCAGCACCGAGAGCAGCGCGGTCGCCGCCAGGGTCTCGACGAAGAACTCGAGCGACGAGGCGTGAAAACCGCTGGGTCGTCCGGCGCCCAACGAAATCGCGACCGAAATGGTGCCGGGCCCCGTGGTCAAAGGCATGGTGAGCGGGTAGAAGGCGAGCCGGCTCGGCGCGACATCAATGGATTTCGGCTCTGGCGTTTCGTTGCGGCGCTGCTCGGTGACATCCGGCGCATTGAGCATGCGCCAACCGGCGGCGGCGACGATGATGCCGCCCGCGACGCGCAGCACCGGCAGCGAGACGCCGAAGAAACCCAACACATAGGCGCCGATGTACAGCGAGGCGGCGACGATGGTGAAGGAGTAGATCGCGACCCAGCGCGCGGTCGCGGCCCGAACCTTGTTATCGAGTTCGCGCGTCGCGCCGAAGAAGATGAACGCGCCGGATAAAGGATTGACGATGGAGAAGAGCGCGGTGAAGGCGAGCAGGAAGGTCGAGAAGGAGAGCGCGTGCATAGGGGGAGGATTTTAATGTGTCGCTTTGAGGACCGCTTGCACCAGGCGTTGCGATGTATAGCCGGCGGCGTAGGGCGTGAGACCCAAGCGCACGATGACCATTTGGCGCGACTTGATGATGCAGACGCTCTGGCCGTCGTGTCCGGACATCCAAAAGGCATCCGACGGAATATCGAATGCAGCATCCGGATTCACGCCGGGCGTAACGGCGTCCGATCCCCACAGCCAGGTTTGGCCCATGCCGTATTGGCCGTGGGACGCTTCCACGGGCGTCGTCATCATGGCGACGTAGCCGGGGGGGAGCAATTCCTTTCCCTGCCAAATTCCATCTTGCAGCAGGAACAGTCCATAGCGGGCCCAGTCGCGCGCGGTGGCGTACATATAAGAAGAGCCCACCAGGCTACCGTGTTCATCCGGCTCGATCGTCGCGGTCGTGATCCCTAGGGGTCCGAACAGCCGCACGTTAATGAATGATGCGAGGTCGTGCGGCTCGTCGGGAGCATGGATGGAGGTCGCGAAGTCTTTCGGTTTGCCTGCGCTCTGAGCCTGCGCGTCCTCTGCAATGCGCGACAGAATGACGGCGGTGCCGCTGGAATAAAGCCATACCTCGCCCGGCGGATGTGCCAAGGGAGGTGAGCGCGCGAAGGCGGCCATGTCGGGCTGCAGGTACAGCATGCTGGTGACATCCGATACCGCGCCGTAGGCCTCATTCCATTGCAGGCCGCTCGACATGGCGAGCAGGTCCTTGAGACGAATTTTCTCGCGACCGTCCTTGCCGGTCCAGAATCCGGCTTGATCGAGCGACAGATTGCCGTCCTTGATGAGCATGCCGATGACGCCGGCCATCACGGTCTTGGTCATGGACCAGCCGAGCAAAGGCGTGTCGGGGTTGAAGCCGCCGGCGTAGTGCTCGCCGACGATGCGGCCGTGATCGACTACGACGATGGCGCGCGCGCCGGGGCCGGCGAGTGCGGCGTCATTGAGCACCTGATCGACGGTCGGCTGCGTCTCCACCGACCTTCCTTCGGGCCACGGGGGAGACACTACGGGGGTGAGGTGAGGCGGTCCTACATACGCCATGGGCGCAGGAGCGCGGGCAACGGATTCGAAGTTGCCGTCCGGCACCACCGTGCAGCCCCTGCCGGGCCGTGCCACGGCCACGCCGCCGCCGATGAAACCCAAGAATCCGGCACGCACCACGCCGCGCTCACGATCCACGGAAACGTGCATGGCCTTGAGCAGCGCGATGCCCGGCGCCTGCACGTCGACGCGCAGCACCTCGTCCGGATCGCGCCCGGCGAGAAATACATTGGAACAGACAATTTTAGCGGAGTAGTTCGCGCCCACGCGCAGCAGCGCCGGCGGCTTTAGCCACAGCAGCGCGGCGAGCGCGAGAATGAGCAACAACAGGGCGCCGCCGATTCTTCGCAGTATTTTCACTATTTGTTGTTCCCTTTGGACGCGCGCGGCGGTCTCAAGTATCTTAACAAGCTTAAGGCACAGGACGAGGCCTTTGAATTAGAAAGGTGAGGGATGAAAAATCTAAGATATTTAGGTTTCGCCTTAGGCGTTGCGATTTGGAGCCTTGCGGTTACGTCCACCCGTGCGGCGCCGGCCGATTTGCAGTTCAGCCAAGTAGTGGATGATTTTGTCTTCGGCAGCCTGGCACTGTCGCCGGTGACGGCCAGCACCGTGGGCTACCACCGGCATCATGGGGAGATGCTCGAAGATCAACTGGATGATTTCAGTGCGGCGGGGATCAAGGCGCAGATCAAGTTGCAGCGCGACATCGAGGCGCGCATCGAAACGCTCGATGCCAAGGCACTGAACTCCGAGCAGCGCGCCGACATCGAGGTCATGCACGATGCCATTGAGTCTACGCGGCTCGATATCGAGGAGGTCCAAAGCTATCGGCATAACCCGACGATTTATGTCGAACTCATCGGCAATGCCCTCTACACACCTTATGTTCTGCACTACGCTCCGGCGGACGAACGCTTCAAGCACATCATTCAGCGCCTGATCCGGGTTCCAGAGTTGGTGCGCCAGGCCGAGCAGAACTTAAGCGATTCGCCGGAGATTTGGGACAAAGTTGCCCACGAGGAGAACACCGGCAACATCGATCTCATCGACGGCGTGCTGCGCACGAATTGTCCGAAGACCTTGGTTCACGACTACACCCAGGCGGCCGAGACTGCGCTCATCGCGCTGCGCGCCTTCAACGAATTTCTCGACGGCACGCTGGCGAAAAAAACCTCTGACTGGCGCCTGGGAAAGGTGTACTACGCCAAGAAGTTCAGCTACGTGTTGGCGACCGGCAAGACGCCCGAGGCGCTGCTGAAGGAAGCGGAAGCCGACCTTGGCAAGACACGCGATGAGATGGTGCAGCTCGCGGCGCCCAAAACCGTCGAGCAAGCGCTGGCCGACGTGGCGCTCCAACACGCGACCCCGCACACCTACATAGCCGCCGCAAGACAGTCGCTGGCCACTGCGACCGCTTTCGTCCAGGCCAAAGACTTGGTGAGCCTGCCGCCGAACTCGAACTTGCAGGTGATCGAGACGCCGATGTTCATGCGCGGCGTCTACGGGGTCGGGGGATTCGACCAAGCGCCGGCGCTGGAACCGAAGCTGGGCGCATTTTATTGGGTCACACCGATCTCGGACTCGTGGCCGCAGGCGCGCATCGACTCGAAGCTGCGCGAGTACAACGATTCGGGACTGGCGCACCTTACGGTGCACGAGGCGATGCCGGGACACTATGTGCAGGCCGAATATGCGAACGAGGTGCAGCCCCGCTCGCGGCGCCTACTTCGAAGCATCTATGGCAACGGTCCGTATGTGGAGGGCTGGGCGATGTACGCGCAGCAGCTCATGGCCGAGCAAGGCTACTTGAGCGACTCACCCGGCTACCGCTTGACGCTGGCGAAGCAAAAGCTGCGGGTGCTGGCCAACACCATCTTGGATGTGCGCCTGCAAACCTTAGGGATGAGCGATGCAGACGCCATCGAACTCATGACCAAAGGTACGTATCAAGAAATGGAAGAGGCCACGGCCAAGCTGCAGCGCGCCAAACTGTCCTCCTGCCAATTACCGACTTATTACGCTGGGTACAAAGGCTGGCTGGTGGTGCGCGAACACTTTAAGAACACGCACGGCGATGCCATGACCTTGAAGCAGTTTCACGAGGCGGCGCTGCGCGAGGGTGCCGTGCCGCTGCCGGTGCTGGATGAGCTATTAAATTAGCAGCGCGTTAAGTCCATTAACTTAAGGAGCTTTGACTTATAAAGTCCGCCTAGCTCAAGCAGGCGGCGAATCACGCGATTTTCAGCGCTTTAAGCAAAATGAAATGTCGCTGTGCCCTTACGTCGGTTATTGCCGACATGTTTTGCCGTGGGTCGCCCCCGTACCATGACGGCATCGAAAACCACAGTTAGGTGCGCAGCGTGACCAGTCTGACCTATGCCGCCGAGGCAGCTTCGAGCAAAACGCTGGAGGCGTTGGCTCAAGTCATCCGAGCGTTGGCGCCGGAAGTATCCGGTGTCTCGTTCCATGATTTTGCGGCGGATACGCTGTGGATGTCCGAGGATTTCATCCTGCCGGAGGACTATCAACTGGTGGAAGACTCGCTCTCGAGCGACTCCGGCGGCAATCTCGATGTCTCTTATGCGCCGCGCGAGGATGGCAATTACTCGCTCGCCATTCCCGTGCGCGATGCGCAAGGCTCGGTCAACGGTGCGGTGCGCCTGAGCATCGATGCCTCGATCAAGGACACCCGCACGGACGAGTCGCTGGAACAAAAACTGGCGCCGGTGTTCGTGTGCCTGTCCGCTGAATTCGAACGGCGCCAGGGATTTCCGCTGCTCATCAGCGAGGACACCTTGGAAGGGGCGCAGATCGAGAATGCGCTGCACGCCGAGCGCTTCGAACTATTTCTGCAGCCGATCTGCTCGCTGCACGACAACGTGACCTTGGCGCATTTCGAAGTATTGCTGCGATTGCGCACCGCCAAAGGCGCCCTGATCGAACCGAAGGAATTCCTGGCGCGCGCCGCGCAGCAGCGGCTCATGCCGAACATCGATCGCTGGGTGGTGCGCACGCTCCTGGTGTGGCTGGCGGCGAATCGGAAGCTGTGGGCGCGCGTGCCCTCAGTGTTCTCCATCAATGTATCGTCGCAGTCGATGACCGACGACAGCTTCGTCACTTTCGTCGAAGCATGCGTCAAGAAAAGCGGCTTGCCGCCGCAGGCACTGTGCTTTGACATCACCGAACGATTCGCCGCCTCGGGCAGCATCAGCGTGGCCGACTCCATGAAGCGGCTGGAGGCGTTAGGTTGCGAGGTAGCGCTGGATGATTTTGGCGCCAACCCCCCAGCCTACGGCTACCTTCGATCCGTCCCAGCGCACTATTTTAAAATCGACAGCTCCCTAGTCGAAGCGGCGCCGACTGACCGCATCGCGCGGGCGATGATTTCGGCCATCGTGCGCATGGCGAGCGATCTCGGCGTGCAGACCGTGGCGGAATCAGTCGAGTCGGATACGGAGCTGCAGGCGGTGCGTTCCTTGGGCGTCGACTACGCGCAGGGCTATTTATTGGGAAAACCGAAGTCCCTCACCGGCTACGATTTCACCACGGGGCAAGTCAATTGAGGCGCTTCCGGGTTCACCACCCCGCCCCCGACCGGTTCACCACACCCGCACGCGATCTTCCGGCGCTAGATACAGCTTCTCGCCGGGCTTGACCGCGAAGGCTGCATACCAGGCATCCAGATTTCTCACCGTATAGGCGCGGTATTGCGCCGGCGCATGGCCGTCGGAGATGATCTGCGCACGCAAGGCGGGGTCGCGGATTTTCTCGCGCCAGCTCTGAGCGAAGCTCAAAAAGAACAACTGATCCGCGTCGAACCCTGAGACCTGCGCCGGCGGCGAGGCCTGGGTGGCCAGCCGGTAGGCATCGTAGCTGGCATTCAATCCCGCGACATCGGCGATGTTCTCGCTCAAGGTTTGCTCGCCGTTGACGTGCAGGTCCGCAAACGGTTTATAAGCGTCAAACTGGGCCGCAAGTCTTGCACCCGATGCGCGGAAGTGCGCGAAATCGTCCGGCTGCCACCAGTTCTTCAAGCGGCCCTGCGCGTCAAAAAGCGCGCCCTGATCATCGAAACTGTGGCTGATCTCATGCCCGATGGTGGCGCCGATCGCGCCGTAGTCCATGACCAGCGGCTGCTCGGGATCAAAGTACGGCGGCTGCAGCACCGCCGCGGGAAAATTGATGGCGTTCATCGCGGGCAGGTTCACGGCGTTGACCAATTGCGCGTTCATGACCCATTCAGAGCGGTCGACCGGCTCGCCCAACTTGGCGAGCTGGCGTCGATACTCGTAAAGATCGGCGCGCGACCAATTGTCGAAGGCATCGCCGCGGACGATTCTCAAGCCCCGGTAGGAGCGCCAGTGATCGGGATATCCGACCCCGATTTTCAAGGCCTTGAGCTTGGCCTTGGCGACCAACTTGGTCTGCGGCGCCATCCAATCGAGCCGATCGATGCGCGCGTCGAACGCTGCCAGAAGGTTGTGCACCATGGCCTCGGCGCGCTTCTTCTGCTCGGGCGAGAAGTATTTGCCGACGTAGAGCTTGCCCACCGCATCGCCGAGAAGCGCGTCGCAGGCGGCCACGGCGCGCTTCCAACGAGGGCTTATTTCCGGCGTGCCGTCGAGCACGTGCGCATAAAAGGCAAAATTCTCATCGACGAATTGTTTCGGCAGGTTCGGCGCGGCATCCTCGAGCGCGTGGAACTTCAAATAATCCTTCCACGTGTCGAGCGCTTCGGTCGCTATGAGGGTCGAGAGGCCGATGAGCGCGCTCGGCTGCCAGACCACAAATTCGTTCTGCCCGCTCAGGCCGGCGGCGGAGAAGAAGGCGCGCCAATCGAGGTCCGGCGCGCGGGCGTAAAACTGTTCGCGGCTCCAATGATTATTGCCGGCCGAAATTTGTTCCGACGCCGCCCGCGTCCAGTGCACTTCCGCCATGCGCCGCTCGAGCTCGAAGATATTCGCGGCGCGTTTTTCGGGGGCATCGATGCCGGCCATTTTGAGCACGGTGGCGATATGCGCCAGATATTGCGGCCGGATCGCCGCCATGGCAGCCGAGGTGCCGAGATAGTACTCGCGGTCCGGCATCCCCAAGCCGCCCTGCAGCAGAAAGGGCAGGTAGCGTTTCGGGTCATTGAGATCCTGCGCCACCCAGAGGCCGAAAAGATGCGGCGTGTAAAGATTGGTTGAATTCAAAATATCGACATCCGCGCGCAGGGTCTCGCCCAAGGCGGCCGCCAGTCCGCCGCGGCTGAAGATGTCGTCGATGCGCTTCAAGGCCGGCTCAATGGGCTTGAGCCCCTGCGATTCGATCGCGGCCTCATCCATGAAGCTGTCGTAGTAGTCGCCGATTTGTTGGGCCTCGGCGCCGGGCTTGGCGTGCTGCGCCGCGGCCGCTTTGATCAGCTCGTTGACGCGCTGGGTGGTGAGTTCGCTCAAAATGGCCGCATTGCCATAGCTGCTGCGATCGGCGGGAATTTCCGTGGCGTTGATCCAGGCGCCATTGGCGTAGGCGTAGAAATCATCGCCCGGCGCGACTTTGACCTCCATGCCGGCAAGATCAGGACCGTGCACTTGCGCCGCGGCAGCGCCGGCCAGCAAGAAAAAGCCAAGACTTAAAATTCGGTGCATTGTTTTACCAGTTGGGATTGGGCAGTTCGCTGAATACCTCTTGTAGCGCGAATCCCCAGCGTTCGCGGATCATCTTGAAGTATTCATTGTCCATGTCGATGCTGATGTGCGTCGACAGCTTGAATTCGTCGCGCTTGATGATGCACAGATCCAGCGGCGGCCCCACCGACAGGTTCGAGCGGATGGTGGAGTCCATGGACACCAGCGCGCACTTGGTGGCTTGGCCTAAGCTGCTGCTGCGGGTAATCACCCGGTCGATGATGGGTTTGCCGTACTTGGATTCGCCGATTTGAAAATACGGCGTCTCGATGGACGATTCGATGAAGTTGCCGGCGGAATAGATATGAAACAGGCGCGGCTCCTCGCCCTTGATCTGGCCGCCCAAAATGAAGGTACCGTTGAACTCGTAGCCATGCTCGCGCAGATCCTCTGCATCGCGCTGATGGATTTCGCGCAGCGCATCGCCGACCACGCGCGCCGCATTGAACATATTGGGAGCGCTCAACAGGCGGGTGGTTTGCTGGGTGTCGTCGGGCGCCTCGAGCAAGTTGATAACCGCTTGGGTGATCCCGAGGTTCCCCGCCGACATCAGGACCAGCACGCGATCGTTGGAGTGCTGGAATGTGGCCATTTTCCGAAAGGTATTGATCTGATCGACGCCGGCGTTGGTGCGCGAGTCCGACAACATCACGAGCCCGGTGTCGACCAGCAAGCCGACGCAGTAAGTCATGCCGAAATTGTACCTTACTGCTGCTGCAGGGCCGACTCCGCGATCAGCACATTCGCTTCCATTTTCTCGCCGCCGCCGCCTTGGCGCATGCCGCGCACCGGCGCTGCGTCCAAGTAGTCGCGGCCGACCGCGAGGCGGCAATAAGTGCGCACCGCGGGACGCGTGTGCGTCACGTCCATGCTCTGCCAGCCAATTTCCGGCCCGAGCCAGGCGTCGACCCAGGCGTGGCTCGCGGCGTCGCTGGCATCGCCGGTGTACAAATAGCCGCTGACGTAGCGCGCCGGCATGCCGACCGCACGCGCCGCAGCGATGAACACGTGGGCATGATCCTGACACACGCCTTCGCCGCTCTTGAACGCCACGGCCGCGCTGTCCTGCACATCGCTGGTGCCGGACTTGTAGCGCACGGCGCCCAAAACGGCTTCGGCCAGCGCTTGAACGCGCTCCTTGGGATCGCTGATGTGCGCGAGCGTAGCGCTCGCGAAGGCTTTGATGTGCTCGTTGGGCAAGGTCAGTTGCGTGGGTGCGAGATACGCCAGAGGCGATAAGGGCCCGTCGTCCAGGCGCGCGTCGGTGTCCGCGGTCTCGACCACGCCGCGCACCACGATGCTGATTTCCCGGTGCGGCTCCTCGATGGTGAGCAGGTGCGCAATATTGCCGTAGGCGTCGATCTGTTCCAGGCGCCTTCCCGGCGCAGCGATGCTCCAGCTCAGTGCTCGCTGGCTCAAGTCGCGGCGCGGCGTGAGATGCAGGCTCTGCACGCTGTACTTGACCGGTCGCTCATAGCGGTAACGGGTCTCGTGCCGAATGTGCATGTGCATACTGTTTAAGCCTCCGCCGGGGGAACCAAGAAATCCGATGCGATGCGAGTGCCCAAATCGTTGAGCTTCTCCAAAAATTGCTGCAAAAAACGCGGCAGCCCCAAGCTCAGGAGTTCCTCCATGCGCGCGAAATGCAGGATGGCATGCATTTCACCGGCGCGCCGCACAGTTTCGGCGGATTGCTGATTGGCGACGGATTTCAAATTGCCGTACACCTCCTTGCAGCAACGCAGCAATGAGCGCGGCATGTCGTCGCGCAGGATCAGAAGCTCGGCGACCCGCGAGGGCGTGATCACATCGCGGTAAACGCGTCGATAGACCTCGAAAGCGGACAGGGCCCGCAATAGCACGCTCCATTGATACGGATCCGGCACCACGCCCGCGTCCGCACCGGGCACAAGATCGCTCTGATGCGCGGTCAAAATGCGTGCGGTGCTGTCGGCGCGTTCGAGAAAGGTGCCGATGCGCGTAAAGTGGAAGGCCTCATCGCGCATCATGGTGCCGATGGTGACGCCGCGCGTCAGGTGCGAGCGTTCCTTCACCCACTCGACGAACTCGCCAATGTCGACCGAGCGGCGCGCTGACTGTGCCCGGGCATCGAGCCAGGTGGAGTTTAGGGTTTCCCACAGCTCGGAGGTCAAGGAGCCGCGCACCGCGCGGGCATTCTCGCGCGCAGCGCGCAGGCAGCTGAAGATGCTGCCGCTGTAGTCCCGGTCCAGGCTGACGAACTGGAACACGGCCGAAGGCTCGATGGTCTTGTTGCGCTCGGAGTAAGGCTGCTCCATGTGCAGCGCCTTCATGGTCGCCTGCAGCGATCCGGCCAGTTCCTCGGGCGAGTGGGGCAGCAGCGACATGCGATAGTGCGCGTCGACCATGCGAGCGAGACTCTCCGCGCGCTCGATGTAGCGCGACATCCAGTACAAATGATCGGCGGTGCGGCTGAGCATTAAGTCTCCAGCACCCAAGTATCTTTTGTGCCGCCGCCCTGCGAGGAATTGACCACCAGCGAGCCTTCGCGCAACGCCACGCGCGTCAGGCCGCCCGGAACGATGGTGACATCGCGTCCCGAGAGCACGAAGGGCCGCAGATCGATGTGACGCGGGGCCAAGCCCGCGGCCGCAAAGGTTGGACAGGTCGACAGCGCGAGGGTGGGCTGGGCGATGTAGCGCTCGGGCGTGGCGATGATTTGCTGCCGAAATCTCTCGATCTCCGCCTTGGAGGCGGCAGGTCCGATGAGCATGCCGTATCCGCCTGCACCGTGAACCTCTTTGACGACCAACTCCGATAAATGCGCGAGCACATACTCTCGGTCAACCAGGTTGCGCAGCATCCAGGTATGCACGTTGCCGATGATGGGGCTTTGACCCAGGTAAAATCGAATCATCTCCGGCACATAGGGGTAGATGGACTTGTCGTCGGCCACGCCGGTGCCGATGGCATTGGCGATGGTGATGTGGCCGGCGCGGTAGGCCGTCAAGAGCCCCGGTACGCCCAACATGGAGTCGGGCCGGAACACCAGCGGGTCCATGAAGTCATCGTCGATGCGCCGGTAAATGACATCGACGCGCTGCGGGCCCTGGGTGGTGCGCATGAAAACCGCCTCGTCGCGCACGAAGAGATCCTGACCCTCGACCAATTCGATGCCCATTTGCTGCGCCAGAAAGGCATGCTCGAAGTAGGCGCTGTTGTGCGCGCCGGCGGTCAGCAACACCACGGTCGGGTCCGCGACGCCGGTGGGCGCGACGCTGCGCAGATTGTCGAGCAGCACGTCGGGATAGTGATCGACCGGCGCGACTCGATGCGAGGAGAAGAGCTCGGGAAAGAGTCGCATCATCATTTTGCGGTTCTCGAGCATGTAGGACACGCCGGAGGGCACGCGCAGATTGTCTTCGAGGACCTTGAACTCGCCCGCATCGTCTCGGACGATGTCGATGCCGGCAATGTGCGCATAAATGCCCCCGGGCACATCCACGCCCTGCATCTCCGGCCGGTATTGCGAGTTGCAGAGCACCTGTTCGGCGGGGATGACGCCGGCCTTCAAGATCTGCTGGTCGTGGTAGATGTCGTGAATGAAGGAATTGAGCGCCCGCACGCGCTGTTTCAAACCGGTTTCCAGCCGAATCCACTCCTCGCGCGGCAGCACGCGCGGCACGATGTCGAAGGGAATCAGCCGTTCCGAGCCTTCTTCCTGGCCATACACGGCGAAGGTGATGCCGACGCGGTGAAACAGCGCATCCGCCTCGGCGCGCTTTTGCGTGAGCCGATCCGCCGGCTGCTCACCCAACCACTGCGAATAGCGCAGGTAGTGGGCGCGGCCGGCACCTCCTTCCAAGTACATTTCGTTGTACGGCGTATTGGCCATGGACTCTCGTGATGGACCTGAAACCGACAGGCGGGAGACTCTCAATCATCTTATAAGGAATCAGGTGTCGCAATGCTGAGGGCGAGGCGCGCCCTGCACTCTATTAGGGCGCGAGAGGTCCTAAGTGATCTTTGAGCGCCAGTGCCGTGGCAACTCTCGGATCGCCTGCGAAGCGCTCGGCGAAGTCCGAAAGCAGCGTCCGGGCCAGCCTCGAGGCGCCGCCGCCGCGCGCGGCCAGCTGCGCGATAGCCAAAGTGTCCGCCGCCGACTTGGGCCGAAAGTTAGGATCCAGTTTCAATCGTTGCGTCACCACGTCCAGCGCTTCGCCGGCGCGCTTGAGCGTCAGAAGGCGTGCAAGGAACTCTTCGGTGAGGCGGGTGACGTAGCGCGGATCGTTCCAGCTTAGCGTGCGTTCGCACAGCCAGCGGTAGTCTTCCGGGGTGTTGCCGCGGCCCTTGAGCCAATCTTCCAGCATCTGGAAGCTTTTGACGTGAGACCCGGCGCGCATCAGGCCGTAGGCCTCATGCACCTGCTTGTCGTTCTCGCGCTGGGTTTGCTTCTGCTCGAGCTCTGCGGTGCGTTCGGGACTGACCCAAGTCTCGAGATTCAGCTCGTGGCGGCGCTCGTAGATCGCGCCGCCCAAGAAACTGAACGCCGAGAGCACGGCAAACATGCCAACGAAGATTTCAACGGGCAGCCAGAGATCAAAGGCCCATAGCAGCTTCAACCCCAAGGCGTAAACCAGAATCACCAGCAGCACCGCGCCATACAGAATTCCAAGGCCACGCACTAAACTGAACCAATACAGCGGATTTGCAGCTTTCAACAGGTTGCTCTCCAGCCCCAGAGTCGCCACCGAGGCGGGGCGGACGAAGAGAAAGGCTACGCCGAGAGCGATGGCGGGAGGGGCGCCGAAACGATCGTAAGTCTCGTACAGCGCGAACCCTAGAAGTCCCAGAATCAGCACCTGTCCCAGGGGACGCTGCTCGTCGATGGGATTCATCATTTGAATGTCGAGCGTGGGCGGCTCATCGAAACCGCGCACGGTATGATCAAATAAAATATAGGCATACTTGAAGAACCACGAGATGACCAGCAATGCCAGGGGTATGCCGACCAGGCCCGCTCTGGCCGCCATGATGAGCAGAAAGGCGAAGACTACGATGACCGCCGCGGCGCCGCCGCGGGCAGGGCGGACCAGGTGACGTAGGAGATTCAAGTGCCGACCATTTCATAAGTCATGAAGATTCTCTTTCATGAATTTGTGGCGAGTTTGAGGCCTTCTTTTCTGAGATTCCCAAGGCGTTCAATCAAGCGTTCACATCTTTATAGGTAATCTTCTGAGTAGATCAACATCACGCTTCAATTCAGCGCAACGCG
>Ga0210388_10002716_pt1 | contig 13765 bp, 9 predicted proteins | sample IncBWC19OmetaG_FD_155485 | JGI IMG/M metagenome (GOLD analysis project Ga0210388, IMG submission 155485) | Forest soil microbial communities from Barre Woods Harvard Forest LTER site, Petersham, Massachusetts, United States - Inc-BW-C-19-O ...
CACGACGCTCTTCCGATCTGACGCTGGTGCTGAATCAAACGGCCCGCGTCGATGTGCAGCTGAAGGTGGGAAAGATCAGCGAGACTGTCGAGGTAACTTCGTCGACGCCTTTGCTGCAGACGCAGAGCGTGGACGTGAGCACCCTGATCGACGCGAACACGAATGTGAGCTTGCCGCTGGCCTCGCGCAACTATCTTCAGCTGACGCTGCTGGCGCCGGGCGCGACCAACGTTGATCCCGCGGGCATGCGCGAAGTCCAAAGCATGACGAACTCCGGCCGGCCTTATATCAACGGCAATCGCGAACAGGCCAACGAGTACCTGATCGACGGAATTCTGAACAGTGAAGATAAGAACAACGAAGTCGGCTATACGCCGGGGATTGATTCCATTCAGGAATTCAACCTGATCACGCAGAACGCCTCCGCCGAGTTCGGCAACTACCAGGGCGGAATTGTCAGTGTCAGCACGAAATCCGGCACCAACAGTTTTCACGGCGACTTGTTCGAGTTCATTCGCAATGACGCCTTTAATGCCAATCTGGCGTCGGCAGGATGGACGCAGGGGATAAATAACGGCGTTCTCGGCTTCAATGCGCAAGGCGTGGAGAACAAGCCGGAGTTTCGCTACAACCAGTTCGGGGGCACCATCGGCGGCCCGATCGTCAAAAATAAACTCTTCTTCTTCGCCGATTACCAGGGGCAGCGAGTGGTTAACGCTGGCGTGACCCAGGCGCAAGTTTTGACCGCGCAGGCGCGCAGCGGTGATTTTGGCCAACTGTGTACGAATTTCGGCGGAACGTTTGACGGCGGAGGAAATTGTACCGGCGTAACGATTCCGGGAGGCATCAACCAACTTGTTTATCCGAGTGGTCCCGATGCAGGTCTGAACATTCCCTACAACAATCTGGCAGCCGCCGGCTACACGGTCGATACGGTCGCGAGCAACATTTTTGCCGACACCAAACATTATCCGATTCCTGCGCTGAATAGCCTTGCCGGCAACAACATTTTCTACAACAGCGGCAACGACCTGAATAACAACCAGGGCGATCTGAAGATTGATTACGTACTTTCGCAGAAAGATCACGTCTTCGGGCGATACTCACAGATGGACTTGACGCAGCCAACCTTTACCGGTTGTGTATTTTGCAACAGTGGCGCAACCGAGGGCAGCGATGAACCGGTCCGCAACGTCGTGGTCGATTGGACGCACGCCGTCACTGGGAGTCTGCTGAACGAAGCCCGCTTTGGCTTCAACAATGTTCGCTTCGATTCAAAAATTACACCTACTTCCTCCCTGGGTAACATCAGCCAGCAACTCGGTATTAACGGTGGCAACGCGCAAGCTGGCGGATTGGTTCAGATCAATATTCCGGGGAATAACGCGGGTGATGCCAACCTTGGCCTGCAGAATCTCATTCAGGTATTTCATGATGCCCAGATTCAATTTGAAGACAATCTGATCTGGACCCATGGCCGTCATTCGTTGAAGACCGGATTTCAGTACGTCCGTCTGCAACAGAATTATGTCTACGCCGGTAACGACGGCGTTCTGGGAACGCTGAGCATTGGTACCGCCACCGGTTCGGGCTTAGCCGATTTCTGGCTGGGTAACGTTGCCGGTGGACCAGGTTCGCCGCGAGACTTTGGCGGGCAAGTGAGTACTCCAGCGCAGTTGCGCGGCGGCATGATCGGCATATTTGCTCAGGACGACTGGCGCATTACGAACAGCCTCACACTCAATCTGGGTTTGCGCTACGAGGATCACACTCCGCTTTACGAGGCGGATGGGCACGAGGTTAACTTCGGCCTCTACAGTGGCAATATTTATTCGCAAAACGGTGTGGATGGCTCGACCAAGTTCTCGAACAAGGCGCTCTACAACAACTACAAGGGTATCGGCGACTTCCTGCCGCGTATCGGCGTTTCGTGGGCACCGGGGCGTTTCAACGGCAAGACGGTTATTCGCGCCGGCTACGGGATCTCCGAATTCATGGAAGGCGGGGGCAGCAACGAAGAACTCAACATGAATCTGCCCTTCGGAGTGCTCGAACAGTACGCTTCGGGCGGCATCGGGACACTCGAAAACGGATTTGCTGGTTCCACCAGCGCAGCTTCCTGCCCGCAGGGCATCGTGTTCAGCTGCTACGCCGGCAATCGCATCCGCATCTTCGACCAGAACTTCCGGCCAGCGATGATCAGTCAATGGAATCTGACGCTCCAGCAGCAGTTGAACAACTCCACCACCTTCCAGATCGGCTACGTGGGCCAGCGTGGCGCTCACCTGCTGAACTTTGAGGATGTCGCGCAGTCGATTCCGCTCGATGCCGCGGGCAAAATCGCGGGCAAAGGTGATCCGATTGTGAGTCGCGTTCCGGGACCGTTTCTGGGCGGCGGAGCGACTGGATCGTTGTACCTCGCGGACAATCCGCAGTTCAACGTTGCCGGTTGCGGGACGACGGGCAATCCGATCTGCGGCGTAGAAACACTAGCCGGAGCAAACATGTCGAACTCCGACCAGAAATACAACGCCCTGCAGGCTGTATTGCAGAAGCGCATGAGTAGCGGCTTGCAGGCACAGGTTGCCTACACCTGGTCGAAATGTATGAGCAACTCGCCGGGATACTTTGGAACCGGCTGGGGCAGCACCAATGCAACCAGCTCCGGCGGCCAGCCTGGGTGGGAGAATATCTACAACCCCCGTCAGGACTACGGTCCTTGCTACTACGATCAAACGCACATCTTGACCAGCTACGTCACTTATCAGCTTCCGTTTGGCCGTGGCAAACAATTCGGCCATGACATGCCTTCCGCTTTGAACGCTGTCATTGGCAACTGGGAGATTGGCGGAATCGTGACGTTGCACTCCGGCAATGCTCTTACGCTGAACAATTTCGGCGGATGGGGCGCGGGTGGCAATTCGGACAATACCAACGGAATTGGTCCGGAGACGCTAGCCAACCTGCCCGACTGCGACGGTCGTCCGCGCGTTCTCAATCAACGTGTAAACGCGACGGGCACGACTGCCGGCTATATTCAGTGGATCGATCCCAGCAATGTTAGCCCGGCGGCGATCGGTACATTCGGAACTTGCTCGGTCGGCGACGTTCGCGGACCAAGATATGCCAACGTGGATCTGAGCTTGCACAAGGACTTCCTCTTTACCGAAACCAAGCGCCTGGAATTTCGGTTTGAGGCGCTGAATGCATTCAATCACCCGGTATGGACGTTCTCGGGCGGACCGGCTGACGGTTCGTTTGACCCCGGCAGCAGTGCCGCACCGTTCAGTCCCAACTTGACCTTTGGCCGCATTACCGGGTCACAGGGAGCGAGACAGCTTCAGTTTGCTCTGAAGTTTTACTTCTAACTCAACGCTGCCTTCGAAAGTTGAGGACGGTTCAACATGGCAGGCGCTCCCCCGAGCGCCTGCTGTTTTCTTTTGCGAGATGGGTGATTGCCATCGAATTCGGGCAGCTATGGTTTCGGCATATAATCAGGCAATGCGTGATTGTTTCCGGCGAAGTGCGCTGCACTTCCTACTGATTTTCGTTGCCTTCGCAGTTTTCTTTACGACGATCGCCAATGGCCAAGCGGCGAAGAAGAGTCCCGCTTCCACGGCCGGAGATGCCGAGCGCGGCACTACTCTGGCAGAGAGTGGGCATTGCGCGGAGGCTTTGCCGGTCTTGAAGCGGGCGCTGCGGCAGGCGACCGATCGGGAGCTGAAGAAGAGGATCGGGCTGGATGGATTGCATTGCGCCATGACGCGCGACACTCCTTATGAATCGCTGGATTTCCTGGCGGTGCTTACACGCGATTTTCGGCAGGACCCGGCTGTGCTGTACGCGGCGACGCATGCGTTCTCCGATCTCTCGATGCGGTCGTCGCAGGACCTGGCGCGGGATGCTCCATTTTCATTTGAGGTGCACGAACTGAACGCCGAGGCGCTGGAGGTTCAGGGGCGCTGGGAGGAAGCGGCGACGGAGTATCGCAAGATTCTGGAGATCAATCCGCTGCTGGCGGGCGTGCATGGGCGGCTGGGGCGGGCTCTGTTAGCAAAACGGCAGCCTTCCGCGACAGAAGTGGCTCAGGCAAAGAAAGCATTCGAAGAAGAGCTGGAAGTTGACCCGAGGAATGCGGGCGCGGAGTATGTGCTAGGGCAATTGGCCGCGGATGCAAATGACTTTTCGACTTCGGTTCAGCACTTTGAGCGGGCCACGAAACTGGATGTGAATTTCTCCGAAGCGTATTTGGGGTTGGGCACGTCGCTGAATTCTGCGAAGCGGTATGGCGAGGCGATCGCGCCGCTGGAAGCGTACGAAAAGATGGAGGCGGATAGTCCGTCGGGACACTATCAGCTGGCCGTGGCCTACGCGGGAGCGGGACGGAAAGAGGACGCGAACCGCGAGGCGGCGCTGCAACGGCAATCGTCGGAGGCGCTGGAGGCGGTCAAGCGGAAGGCGGCGATCGCGCAGGAGAAGCAGACGTCTCCTGGTTCGCAGGCGCCGGAGCCGAAGTAACGATGGCAGGCCGGGCCAGGTTGCCTGGAGTCGGGTCCGGAGTGCGGCGAAGAGAATTTCTTCGCGCGATGGCAGGAACGCTGGCCTTCCCAGCCCTGACGAGCGTCTTGCCGCGAGTGGCGAAGGCAGCGGAGACGCCGTCTTATCCGTTTTCTGAAGTTCCCGCCTCAGCCAGCGGTATTTCTTTTGTCCACACTGCTGGACTCTCTCCTGAAAAATATTTGCCAGAGTCGACAGGCGCGGGCTGCGCATTCTTCGACTACGACAACGACGGCTGGATGGATCTTTACTTTGTGAACAGTGGTCCGTGCGACATTTTTACGCCGAGCCAGCCACTGCGCAATGCGCTGTATCGCAACAATCGTGACGGAACGTTCACCGACGTAACCGAGAAAGCTGGAGTTGGCGGCGGCGGATATGGCATGGGCGTCGCAGTAGGCGACTACAACGCGGACGGCTTCGCCGATCTGTACGTCACGCAGTACGGGCGCAGCATTCTTTACCGCAATAACGGCGATGGGACGTTTACTGATGTGACCGAGAAGGCGGGCGTGGCTGCGCCGGGATGGGCATCCAGCGCGGTCTGGTTTGACTATGACAACGATGGGCGGCTCGATCTCTTCGTTTGCCGCTTTGTTGATTTCGACAAGACCAAACATCACAACTGCGGAGCGCCTGGAATTCCGGCGCTGAAAGGGCTGAATGAATATTGCTATCCGCGGATTTATACGCCGATGGCAAGCTGGCTGTTTCACAACAACGGCGATGGGACATTTACCGACGTCAGCCAGAGGATGGGAATCAGCGAGAATCCTGGAAAATCATGGGGAGTGGTGGCGGCCGACATTAACAACGACGGCTGGGTCGATCTTTTTGTAGCCAACGACACGGTCGCCAATTTTTTGTTCGCGAACCGCGGCGGAAAGAAATTCGACGAAATTGGATTCACCTCCGGTGTGGCGTTCGGCGAAGGCGGCAAGGCGCGCTCAGGGATGGGAGTCGACGCGGCTGATGTGAATCAGGATGGATGGATTGATCTGTTCGTCAGCAATCTCGATCACGAGTTCTACGGGTACTACCAGAACCGGCGGGACGAAACGTTCGACGATATTGCCGCGTCGTCAGGCGTGGCCAACGCGACCAGGCTGATGAGCGGCTGGGGATTGAAATTCTTCGATTATGACAACGACGGCGATATAGATCTGATCGTCGCCAACGGGCATCCTGACGACCTTATCGAAAAAATATACGACAACGTGACGTATCGGGAGCCGCTGCTGCTGTTTCACAACTCAGGGAAAGGATTGATGAATGTGAACCGCGAAAGTGGGGCGGTATTTTCGCGGCAAATATCGGCACGCGGACTCGCCCTGGGCGATTTCAACAATGATGGCGCGGTCGATGTTTTGATCTCATGTAATAACGAAGGTCCTGTCCTGCTGCAGAACAATGCCGCGCAAAAGAATCACTGGCTGGGAGTGAGACTGGTCGGCAAGAAGGCCAACATCGACGCTGTCGGGGCCGTCGTGAGCTATCAGGCAGGCGATTTGAAGCGTAGAAGGACGAAAGTAGGCGGCGGCAGTTATCTTTCGTCGCACGATCCGAGAATGGTATTGGGAGTGGGAAAGCGGACGAAAGTGGACTGGATCGAGATCAAATGGCCGCAGCCGAGCGGTGTGGTGCAGCGTTTGGCTGATCTGCCGATCGATCGTTACATCACGATTCGCGAAGGCGCAGAGAAGTGGGAGTGACCGCGTCCGAGACTATTCTACCCCTTCAATAAATATCAGCTCGGAGCTATTCGGCAGGTGCAGGTCTACCTTCACACCCTGCGTCATCAGTTCCCTGCCCTTGACGATCCGGTCGGGCGAACTGTGATCGTGGAACCGCAAGTGGTAGCGAGCCGAGGGCTGCAATCCCTGCAATGGGAACAAGTGACTTCTCTCACCTTCGATAGTCCCGTGAAATGCGTAGAGCACGCCGCGCCGGCGGTCAGCATCCCAGTATTGCTCTCCATCCCAGTGGACGCCATCGGGGCGCGGTGAAACGTGATACAGGCTGGCATCGCGGATCAGGGGGCGAAGTTCCTTTTTGTAGAGATCGATTTCCTTCTTTGCTTCCGCGTGCTGCTCAGGCGACCACGCGGTGGTGTCGATCATGATGGTGAGCCATCCCATCATGCCGCTGCGAAGCATGTAGCGGAAGTTTTCGATTCGGGGCGTGGGCCATTTCTCGACGTAGCTCTCCAGCATGGCCGAGGGCAAGACGTGACTGGTGTCATAGAATGCGCGACGATTTGAAAGCGGGTCGTACGTGTCGGTGATGGAGAAGTAATCGCCGTGAGCGGCGCTACCGAAATCGACCATTCGGCCCCCGTCATTGCACATCTCGAACAGCAGACCGGGGTGATCTCGGCGTAGCTTAGAGTAAATATCGTAGTAGGCGCGAACGGCGTGGTAGCTGACGTCGGTGGAATTGGAACTGTCGACCCAGTACGAGCCCCACGATTTGTAGATGCATTTGTTTAACGGGTCTGGAGCGGCGTGCGGATGATCGGTTCGATCGCATCCGTGGGCCACGAGATAGCCGTCGTGCTCAAGCATGTCGAGGTGATAGTCGGTGACGATGCGCTCGACTTCGTTTTGCGCCCATTGTTTCGCCTCGGGCACGCCGAGGTCGATGGTCTGGCCCTTGAACGGCTCCGGCTTCCAGTCGGCTGGAATATCGGTAACCATCCAATCGTGAACTTTAGGGTCGCGCGCGTTGAGGGCTCCGGGCTCGGTTGAGAGGCCGGCCTGCGTCCAATCAACCCAAAGGCCGAACTTCAGGCCGTGCTTGTGTGCGTCGTCGGCAATGACGGCAAGGCCGTGGGGAAATTTCTGCGGATTCGGATGCCAGTCCCCAACGCTGCGAAACCATCCGGCATCGACGTGAAACATGTCGACGCCCATCTCGGCGGAGTCGCGAATCATACGGGTCGCGGTTGCTTCGTTGATGTCCATGCCGCCGCCCCAGCTATTGTTGACCACCAGCGGATAGTTCGGGTCCTTCCAGGTTTCGGGATTGCCGAGCACAGCGCGCACCCAGCGGCGCAGGACGTTCCCGGCTCCGTCCGGACCACCGAGGAAACCGCCGAGAAAAACAACCGGCGACTCGAACGTGTCACCGGGTGCAAGACGCGTGCGAAAGGTAGCTGGGTCAGGATTGAGTCCCAGCGCGCCTTGCAATGAATCTTTTTCACGGGCCAAGGCGATGCGGGTGCGGCCGCTGAATTCGATGCCGGCGTACCACCCCGTCAGCGCCAAATTTTGGACGAGCGACCACGGAATGATTTCGCGCGGGTCGCTGTCGTTCAGATCTCCGTAGGTGCTCGACGTGCCGGTCCAATGGTAGCCTTCAGCCAGTAAAACTTCGTGAGTTCCGACCGGAGACGGCGTATTGGCGCCCTTCTCCACGAACACGTGCTTGAGCCGCGTCTGCGGAGTGATCTTCCAGTTGAAGGCGAGGCTGTCCTGCAGCGGAATCCAGATTTCCCGAGGGTCGAGATTCTCGATGAGAATCTGGTGCTCGATTGGTCCGTAGGACTGGCGAGCGCGCCACTCCCAGGTCAGGCGCAAGTGGGGCGACGTGGAGTCGTAAACGAAAGAGACAAGTTGATCGGTGGTCTGGCTGGCTGCGGGATTGAAAATCCAGTGGATGGGAACTTCTTCGTTCGCGATTTGCGCAGTCGCGATCAGAATCTCGGAAGCACCGTTCTGCCACTGCGGCTGACCGGGGATGCTCAGGCTGATCAGCCGGGGAGTTGTAGGCCCGGCTTCGAAGGCGAGTTCAGTGTCTGAGGTTCGCAGGCGGACGGCCGTCTGGGCGAGAAGAGAGAGGCTAGAGAGCGATAGGAAGATCATCCACAGGACACGAGTTGGATAGCACATTTAAGAAGAGCTCCGCGTCCTCAATTCTAGTCGTTTCGATTCGGAGCGCTGGGCGGGAAAAGGCCTGGACCACAAAGGACACGAGGGTTCACAAAGAAGATCTCTGGTCGCGGAACAGAGGAAGAAGTTGGCTGCCCCCCAGGGATTCGAACCCCGATAACCTGCTCCAGAGGCAGGTGTCCTAGCCGTTGAACGAGGGGGCAATAGGAGCCGATCCACTGATTTTATGGGCCGATGGGGCTGGCGTCAACCGAATGTCGATGGTCTCAACACCGTCCGAAGGCACTGGACGAATACTATTCTTCCTTCTTCTTCACCCGAACCATGGTGATTTTGGCAAAGCCTTCATCGAACGCCGGGGGCTTGAGTTTGGCGGCCATGCGGCGCATGACGTCCTCGGGGACGACGCGATCGCGGCGCTGGTGGCGTTCCAGGCAGACTTCCAGGGGAACATCGAAAAACACGGCGTGGACTTCGTAGTTGTAGTCTTTGGCGAGCTTGATCCAGTGCTGACGCTCCTGAGGAGTGAGGTTGGTGGCGTCCACATAATTCATGGGGCGCTTGGCGATGAGGCGCGCTTTGAGCATGGAGCGAAGGTTGGAGAAAACGAGATCCTGAAAGCGCTGCTCGCGGACGTCATCGAACAGAAGAGCACGCACCATGTCAGTGGAAAGCGGAACCACGTTGTGGCGCTTGAACCACGAACTCTTGCCGGAGCCGGGAAGTCCGATGGCAAGCACGACGATGCCTTTGGGGGGGCGCGGCGGGGCTGAGGGGACGGCGGCCGGAACCTTTGGAGTGCGCGGCGCCGGAGCAGCCGTATCCGATTCGGGCTCGACAGTTTCGGGCGATGATTCTTCTCCGGGTTCAGAGCCCAGTTCGGGGACAATGCCTTTGGTGGCAGCGGGAGTGAAGGCCTGAGCGACAGCCTGTTCGCGACCGCGACCTCCCCGGCCGCGTCCTCCACGACGGCGGCGCGAGCGACCGCGCTGGCCTTGACCTGCGGCGGTTGGCGGCCCAGGCTGCTCAACAGTATCGGCGCCGGAAGATTCCTCCGGAGCGGACGGCGGTTCGAACTCTGGTTCGCTGGAAACTGAAGCTTCGACTTCGTGGGAACTGGATTCGGCTGCCGGACTCGGCGCCTGATCTACGTCGAAATAAGCGGGCTGCAAGGGCGGAGCCGCGGGCTGACTTCCCGGCTCGGGGTCTTTCTTTTTGCGGCGCTGTATGCGCTCGCGCATCCATTTACGCATGTTCAGGCTTGTAACACATATCGCGTGACCGGAGCAATCGGCGGAGGCGGTTTACGAACCACAGATGACAGCGGCGGACCCAGATTGGGCCACGGTTGTGACTTCTGGTTCGGAAATGGGGCAACATGCCCGCCACGACGGTGGTGCTACTTTTATCAGGGAGGTTAGGAGAACATGGTTCCAGCGCAGATTCAAGGTCAGAAATATATTTCGCTTACGACATTTCGCAAAACCGGAGCAGGGGTGGCGACTCCAGTATGGTTTGGAGAAGAAAATGGCAACCTCTATGTGATGACGCGCAGTGATATGGGCAAGACCAAGCGGGTAAGAAATAATCCGCAGGTGCGGGTGGCGCCGTGTTCGATGCGCGGGAAGGTGACCGGACCCGAATTCAGAGCGGCGGCTCGGATTCTGCCTCCTGAAGAACACTCCCGCGCCCGGCAGGCGCTCAACCGCAAGTATTGGTCAACCCGAATTCCGTTTTTGTGGTGGAGAACCGATACGTATCTAGAGATCAGCTTTGAATAGTTCGAACTGAGAGCAGGTTCAGGCGCTCCCGATTGAGAGAATACAAGGACTCAGATTCGGGCCACGGCATAAAATATGCCCAATTGCAGAGACTATGACACTCATTTATAATAGTGTCATGCGCGTGGAGGCATGACATGGATTCTGAAGCCAGACTCAAGGTTAACGAGAACGGCCGCGTCGTGATCCCGGCTTCGTTTCGAAAGGCGCTGGGGATCAACCCGGGGGATGAGGTGGTCTTGCGGCTCGAAGACCACGAACTCCGGATCACCACCATGAAGCGCCGCATCGAGCGGGCCCAGCGAAATGCCCGACGATATGTGAAGCCCGGAGTGTCTCTGGTCGACGAACTTCTGGCCGAGCGGCGCGAGGCGGCCAAGCGTGAATAGAGTCGTGGTCGATTCGTCCGTGATCCTCGCGGTGATTCACCAGGAGGCGGGTTTCGAAACGATGACTCCTGACTTGCTGGCTCGCTCAATCGTCAGCACCGTCAATCTGGCAGAGGTTCAAGGCAAGCTGGTAGGTTGGGGATGGAAGCCGGATGAAGCGTGGGAAGATGCAACCGGAACAGTCCGAGAAGTCGTACCTTTCGAAATCGACCATGCCAAGGCGGCCGGCAGCCTGATTGCTCAGACCAGAGCGCTGGGCTTATCCCTTGGAGACCGGGCATGCCTGGCACTAGGGCTGGCGATGAAGGTTCCTGTGTACACCGCGGACCGAGCCTGGAAGAGCCTGAAATTGGGACTGCGAATCCACGTGATCCGGTAGCGGCGCGCTCAGCAGCGAGCAGATCTCGACGACTGCGGGACGTTTCGTAAGGGGCTACGAGAGGACGAAGGTCACGGTAATGCTGGTTTCCACCTCGACTGGCTGGCCATTGAGGAGGTAGGGCTTGTAACGCCACTGCCTGACGGCGGCGAGGGCGGCGGGAACGAGCATGGGATGTCCGGTGACCAGTTGCAGGTTCTCGATCTCGCCGTTAACGTTGATGATGGCTTTAAGCACGACTTCTCCTTGAATTCGCGCGATCCGAGCCACGGGCGGATACACCGGTTGTATTCGGCGAATCAGCAGTCCCGAGGTGACGCCCTGCGACATTCGCACGCGGTGTGGCGTTGCTACGACGAGCCTCGGCATGGCTGAAAGGTTTGATGTGGAGCTCACGATGCCGCCGATGACGGCTCCCATCTGTCCACCTGGAAGGCCGTCGGGAACGCCTCCGACAACCCCGCTGGCGGCGGCCATGGGCGGCGGCGTTTCTTCCTCCTTAATCATCTGGATCTTTTGGGGAATCCTCGAGGGTGTGCGCAGTTGGCCGTTGTTGAGCACGTCGGTCTGAACCACGCGAACGATCCTCTGAACCGGCGCGGCCGCTGGCGGAGGCGGTGGTGGCGGCGGTGGCGGAACAGCCAGAAAGGTCAGCAGTTGGGTTTTAGGAAGTTCCTCAGTAAAAGCCAGAGGCAGTAGCAGGAGCGATCCCAAGATCAGGGCGTTCACAAGAAACGAAGTAGCTGTGGCCAAGAAATGCCGCTTTTTCTGGACTCCGAATTCCAGCAGGCTGTCGGAGAAGAGCGTGCGCTGGGCAAGAGGCGGTCTGATCACGGACTCGTTCAGCGGTGGCGCGGGGGCGGTGTTTTGGACGGCCGGTTCGATTGCCTCGGCTTCAGGCTCGTGGATTTCGATTGTGCGCATCGGATATGCCTCTCAGCCTTTGCCGACCGGATCCGGCGGCGCAGATGTGTCCACCAAGCCCGCCGAGGACGATCTTCGTTGAAGATATCGGCAGGACGAAGCGACGAGATTACGGCTGCTGGCGACTCAAATCGAAGGATTTGGAATTTCTTAGAAACCGAGTAAGCAGAGCCGACAGCGAGTTACGCTTCGGTCTCCGCGTTGGCAAAGTCAGCGAGAATCAGGCGCAGATTTCCGGGATTGGTGGCATAGGCGAAACCGGTGTCGAGGTCGATGAGGCCGGCGCGGACGAGTTTTTCAATCTCGCCGTCGAAGTACTGCATGCCTTCGGTGTCGCCGTCTTGCATGGCTTCGAGCAGCGTCTTCCCTTCCAGTTCGCCTTTCTCGACATACTCGCGGGTGCGAAGAGTTGACTTAAGAATCTCAACCATGGCAACTCGGCCGTTGCCGTCCTTACGCGGGACCAGGCGCTGCGAGACGATGAAGCGGAAGCTCTTGGCCAGGCGGTTGCGAATGGTGTGTTGTTCGGCCTGAGGAAAAACTCCGATGATGCGTTCCACGGTTTTCGAGGCGTCGATGGTGTGAAGAGTGGAGAGAACGAGGTGACCGGTTTCGGCGGCCTCGAGTGCGATCTCGATGGTTTCGCGGTCGCGCATTTCTCCAACCAGAATCACCTTTGGAGCCTGACGCAGGGCGGCTCGCAGGGCGAGGGCAAAGCTGGGAGTGTCACTGTGCAATTCGCGCTGGTGCACGATGGATTTCTTGTGACGATGCATGAACTCGATGGGGTCTTCGATGGTGAGAATGTGATAAGCGTGGGTTTCGTTGATGCGATCGAGAACTGCGGCCAGAGTCGAAGATTTGCCGGACCCGGTTGGACCGGTGACCAGGACAATGCCGTTGATCAGGTCGGCGATTTCACCCAGCTGCGGCGGCAGATTGAGTTCGGTAAGGTTCGGAATTGCCTGCGGAATTACCCGCATGACGATGGCATGGCTGCCGCGCTGCTGAAATATGTTCACCCGAAAACGGCAGTGGCCGGGCAGGCGATAAGAGATGTCGCAAGATCCGAGATTCTGCAACGCATCAATTGCCTGTTTGTTGCCGGCGATCAGCTCGTAAGAAATGCGGCGAGTGTCCTCTGGAGTGAGCGGCGCCATGCCAGAGACTTTGACCGGAACCAGCTTGCCGGATTGTTCCACCACCGGATAGCTGCCGGGCGACATGATGAGATCGCTGATCTTGCCCGACATTTTGAGCATGGCCAGCAACAATGCGGGAGTCGGCACGGACTTGGGCTCGGGCGTGACGGCTATAGGGGCAGGTTTGGCGGCGGTTTCCACGCGGTGATCCTTTCGTTCAATTCAGGTCTATCGGCGGTAGTTCCCGAATTCATTCACCACAGAGGGCACAGGGGATACACGAGGGGAGCCTGTGTAAACCTGTGCCTCTGTGATTATGAATTTCGAACACTACCCAATTAGCCGGCATTAAGGATGGGGGAGGGCCGCGCATTGGCTTGGAGCACGCGAGCCACCAATCCCAGAGTCTCGGCAGAGAAGCCCGGGACGCGGCAAGTCGTTACTGGCGTAGAGCTTGGCGGGAAGAGCGTGCCCGACTTTGATGCGCTGATCCGGATGGGCTTGTCGGGTTTTCGGACAAAGTCCGGTAGGCAGACAGCGGATCGGGAAATTATGGAGCGGGAGACCGGGATCGAACCGGCGACATCCAGCTTGGGAAGCTGGCGTTCTACCGCTGAACTACTCCCGCCCAGCGAAGATAGAACCCATAGTAACGCAATCAGGGTCGGAGTTGAAGAGAGTGTGATTTGGTGGCAAGGGCGGT
>Ga0210388_10002718_pt1 | contig 13761 bp, 9 predicted proteins | sample IncBWC19OmetaG_FD_155485 | JGI IMG/M metagenome (GOLD analysis project Ga0210388, IMG submission 155485) | Forest soil microbial communities from Barre Woods Harvard Forest LTER site, Petersham, Massachusetts, United States - Inc-BW-C-19-O ...
CGGGCCGCCGGGGAAGGTGCGGGTGGGGTGCATGGGGCGGCGTGCGCCGGGAGCCGTGGGGGACGAGGGGCGCGGGCCGCCGGGGGTCTGAGGACGGGGGCGCTCGAAGATGGGGCGGCCGCGCTGTGGGGGGGCGCCGGAGGCGTTGGCGGGAGCGGTGTAGATGGGGCGTGGGCCGGTCTGCGGCATGATGACGCGGCGGACTGGCGGGGCCGGGGCTGCGGGCTCTTCGGCAGCAGCTGGGGCGGGAGCTGCCGCGGCTACTGGTTCGAGTGGCGGCACCTGTGGGGTTGGCGCGGCGACGGGGGCCTCGATGACGGGGGCTGCGGGCGCGGCGGCTTCAACTACTGGCGGGGGTGCGGGCGTAGTGGGTTTAGCGACAGCGGGAGCTGCGGCGGCGACAGGCGCTGCCGGAGGGACGGCTGTGACGGGCGGGCGGGCGATGACAGGGCCGACGGGCGGCTTGGTGGCGATGGCCGGCGCCGCTGGGGTGACGATGGGGGCCTGCGGGCGTGGCAAGGGAACGATGCGACGCGGCGCGGGTGGCGCGACAGGGTGAGCTGCCTGGGGTTGAGCGGGGGTCGAGGGGGTTGGCGCGGCTACGGACGGCGCGGCGACGACTTTGGGTGCCGCTGCGGCTGCGGGGGGCGGAGTGACGACGACGGCGGCGGGGCGGGGCGGGGCAGCTTTGGCTGCGGCCTCGGCCTGCTTGCGCTCGAGGATGGCTTTGAGGGCGTCGCCGGGTTTGGAGACCTTGGAGAGGTCGAATTTCGGCTTGTTATCGGCGGATTGTTTGGACGCGGAGCCGCTTTTGCCGCCGTTTTTGAAGTACTCCCGGACCCTCTCGGCCTGGTCGGCTTCGATGGAACTGGAGTGGGTCTTTCCGGTCACGCCGATTGCTTCAAGCGCGTCCAGGATTGGCCTGCTCTTGACTTCCAGTTCTCGTGCCAGATCGTTGATTCGAACTTTGCTCATCCGTCCCTTTTCGGTTCCCTCTGCGCTTAGCTGCTCATATCAGCCTCATAGAAGGGTGAATTCTTATTGTAAGTGTTTCTCTCCAGACCGCGGTGTCCGCGGCCCAGAGAACTTTGTGTGGTGTGGCGAAAGCGGTTAGCCACGGTCGTTTCCGTCGTCGATTCCTTCGTCGGAGACCTCCTGGGCGTCGTTGACCAGGGTGTCTACGGTGTCGTTATCGAGTTCAATTCGTTCTTCGCGTGCGTCGGCGTCGCTGAAGGCGTCGATGCCTGAGGTTCGGTCTTCGAGATCAGCGAGATCCTCGGTGGAGAAATCGCTGACTTCCTTGGCGGTGCCGTTGCCCGCCTCTTCGGCGAGGATGGCTTCGGGTGTTTTGTCCATGGAGCTTACCTCCGGTTCCGCGACTGCGACGAGAGTGGGTTCCGGTCGCTCTTCGCCTTCTTCGTATTGGCCGAAGTAGTGGCGGACGGCGACGGAGATTTTTTCTACGGTCTTTTCGCCGATGCCGGGGACCTCTTCGAGCTGCTCGGGGGTCATGTCGGCGAGGGCTTCGACTGTGGTGATGCCGGCGGCGATGAGTTTTTCGAGGACGGCTTCGCCGAGTTCGGTGACCTGCTCGATGGGTGTGGTGGGCCCGCCGGACATGGCCTGCATCTGCTGCTCGACCTCCTGACGCTTCTCCTCTTCGCTCTTGATGTCGATCTTCCACTGGAGGAGCTTGGCGGCGAGGCGGACGTTTTGGCCCTTCTTGCCGATGGCGAGCGAGAGCTGGGTGTCGTCGACGATAACTTCTATCTGCTTTTCGGCGAGGTCGGTGATGGAGACGCGGGCGACTTTGGCTGGCTGCAGGGCTTTTTCTGCGAAGGTGGTGATCTCTTCGGAGAACTCGATGATGTCGATCTTTTCGCCGCGCAGCTCGCGGATGATGGACTGCACGCGCATGCCCTTCATGCCGACGCAGGCGCCGACGGGGTCGACGTCTTTGTCGCGGGACATGACGGCGATCTTGGTACGCTCGCCGGCTTCGCGCGCGATGGCGCGGATGGAGACGGTGCCGTCGTAGATCTCGGGGACTTCGGACTGGAAGAGGTTCGACACGAGGACTGGTGAGGCGCGCGAGACGATAACCTGCGGGCCTTTGGCGGCGCGATCGACGCGCAGGAGGACGACGCGGACGCGCTCGCCTACGGCGAACTGCTCGAGGCGGGACTGCTCGCGCTTGGGCATGCGGGCTTCGGCTTTGCCGAGGTCAAAGATGACGTCCATCGGCTCGAGGCGCTTGACGGTGGCGTTGAGGACCTCGCCGGCGCGGTGGTTGTACTCGTTAAATACGGTGTCGCGCTCGGCTTCGCGGACCTTCTGGAAGATGACCTGCTTGGCCATCTGAGCGGCGATGCGGCCGAGGGGGGTGGTGTCTTTGTAGAAGCGGAGTTCGCTGCCGACTTCGACTTCTGGCGAGAGTTCGCGGGCCTGCTCGAGGGTGAGCTGGTTGACGTTGTCTTCGAGCTGCTCGGGGGTTTCGACGACGGTCTTGTAGACGTAGGCGCGGATTTCGCCAGTTTCGCGGTCCATCTCTGCGCGCATGTTTTCCTGCGTCTTGTAGTACTTGCGCGTGGCGAGGGCAATGGCATCCTCGACGGCGCCTACTACGACGGCCGGTTCGATTCCCTTATCGCGGCTTAACGTTTCAATTGACTGATACAGAACACTTGCCATTGTTCACTCGTCCTTCTTTGTTTCCCCGGAGGGCCGGGTTGATTCGTGGTTGCCATCGTTTCTGATGCTGTTGCTAAATTTCGGCGACCAGATTGGCCTTTTCGACGTTCGCGAGGGCGATGTCTACGGTCGATTCGGTCGCGGCCTTCTTTGCCTTGCCCTTCTGCTTCACGGCAGAGAGGTCGATCGTGAGTACTCCGTCTGAGAATTTCGTGAGACGGCCTTGCCACTGTCTGTTCTGATTGACCGGCGTGAAGGTCTGGAGCTTGACCAGACTGCCTTGAAACCGGGTGTAGTCCTCGGGCCGGAAGAGCTTGCGCTCGAGGCCGGGTGAAGAGACCTCCAGGGTGTATTCGGCCCCTGGGATAAGGTCTTCCACGTCGAGGACGGTGCCGAAGTCCTGCGCGAACAGAGCGCAGTCTTCGTGGGTTACGCCGGAGAGCATCTCGACTGGGACGCCCTTCGGGAGTTCTGAGGTTCCGGCTGCTGCCTGCTCAGCCAGTCTGGCTCGTTCTGCGGCGTTCTTCTCGATATAGACGCGCAGAGTGCGATGTTTGCTGCCGCCCTGGAACTCTAGATCGACGAGGTCCAGATTGTGTGAGGCGGCGACGCGCTCTGCGGTTGCTCGAATTTGGTCTATCTGGACTGCCATACGCTCTGTTCCCGGTCGAAAAAGCCGTGCGAGCAGAACGTCTTTTAGAGCAAATAAAAAGTGGGCTTTGGCCCACTCCTCTCCTCCGTCAAATCGCCGGTGCGGTCACGGCATACGTATTACGACGGAACAAAATCGTCTGCAAACTTGATGATACTACGGTTTTTTGGGGATTTCAATGGGTGGGGCGGATGGAAAGAAGGCTTAACACCGATTTACACGGATGACACCGATCAAAGACGAATTCCAGCCAATCGCCAGGAGCTCTTGCTTGATCGGCATTTTTGAAGAGAAACTTTGGAACTCTGTGGATTAATCGGTCGCACAGGGAACCATCTTTCCTTCACTGGCGTAAACGGATGAAACGGCGGAGGGAAGATGGGAGATCTGCGGCAGGATGTGGCTTATAGCGTCCGGAGGCTCTCGCGGGCTCCTGGGTTGATGTTCACGGTTGTGATGTCGATCGCGCTGGGGATTGCGGCTAATGCCACCATCTTTTCGATGGTCAGCCGGTTTGTGCTGCGTCCTGCGCCGGTTGGCGACCCTGCGACACTCATGGCGTTGCATACGACGCACGATGGGGATCGGTGCTGCAATAGCTTCTCGTGGCCGCTTTACAACGACGTGCGAGATCAAGGGCACTCTTTTTCTGGCGTTGCGGCGTACTACGAACTGCTGCCCGCTTCTATTGGAGGGAATGGGGAGCCTGAGCGGGTGTGGGGGCAGGCGGGTACGGCGAACTTTTTTGATGTTGCGCAGCTTCGCATGAGTCTTGGCAGAGGGTTTTTGTCGGACGAAGAGAATGCACCGGTTATCGTGCTGAGCCACCGACTGTGGCAGAACCGGTTTGGCTCGGACCCGGCCATTGTTGGCAAACCGGTGGCGCTGTCAGGTCGTCCATTCACTGTTGTTGGTGTTGCGCCACCGGGTTTTCATGGGCTCGATCTCCTCCTCGATCCTCAGTTCTGGGTTCCGGAAGGCAATGTGGAGCAACTTGCTCCTACTGTGCCTCACCGCGATTCGCGCACGAGCCATTGGTTTTCCGTTGTTGGGCGGCTGGCGCCTGGGGTTACGGCTTCGCAGGCGAGCGCGGAGCTGAACACACTCGCGAAACGACTTGCTCAGACTTATCCTGCCAGTGATAAAGGCAATGGATTTCTGATTGACCGGACAGGCTCGCTTCCGCCCCGCGATCGCGCGACGGTGCTGCTCTTTCTTGGCGGGCTTTCGGTTGTGGTGCTGCTTCTTCTTGGCATAGCGTGCGCTAATGTGGCGAATCTGCTGTTAGCGCAGGCGGCTAGTCGACAGGGTGAGATGGCGGTACGTATTGCGTTGGGAGCGACGCGTGTTCAACTTCTGCGGCAGATGCTGGTGGAGAGTGTTCTGCTTGCTCTGGGTGGAGGGGTTTTAGGTACGCTGCTGTCACTGTGGGCGACATCGGCGCTCTCGGCGTTTCATATTCCTGCACCAGTGCCGCTCGATGTGAGCGTGACCGTCGATTGGCGCGTGCTGCTTTATACGTTCGCACTCAGCGTTGGGACGGGGTTGGTGTTTGGGTTCGTGCCTGCGTGGATCGCATCGCGCCCGGTGCTTACGAGCGCACTGAAAGGAGAGGATGCTCTTGCACGGCCGGGGCGGCGTGTCACTATGCGGAACGTTCTTGTTGTTTCGCAGATTGCGATGTCGATTGTTTTGCTTTGCGCTACGGGGCTGTTTTTGCGGAGCCTTGGAGGCGCGTCGGGTATCGACATTGGGTTTCGTTCGCGCGATGTGTTGATGATGTCTGTCGATCCGCGCATCCATGGATACACGCCGGAGAAGACGACGCAGTTTCTTACGCAACTGCGGGAGCGGGTTGCTGGGATGCCTGGTGTGGTTTCGGTGGCTGCCACGGACGCCGTTCCGCTCGCCGGGGGTAATCGGAGCGATGCGGTACATGCTGAAGGCCAGCCTAAGTCGGGTCCCGACCCGATGGCTGAGCTTTTTATGGCGACTCCGGGCTATTTTGAGACGATGGGGATTCCTCGACTTGCGGGACGTGATTTTGGCAATGAAGCTCCTGACGCTCCAAAGGTTGCGATTGTGAATCAGGCGCTGGCGGAGCACCTTTTTGGGAGTTCGAATCCGATTGGACGAAGGTTGACGAGCTGGGGAGCGAGTTACGAGATTATCGGCGTGGTGAAGAACATCAAATCGCGCACTCTGGGCGAAGACACGCGATATGTTCTGTTCCGTTCGCTTGCGCAAAACACCGGGAGTGATCCTTCTTTTCTTGGGTATCAGCTGATTGTGCATACTGCGGGGGATTCGGCGGCGATTACCAATGCGGTGAGGCAGCAGATCCATGATCTTGATTCGACGATGGCGATTTATAACGTTGAGACTATGCAGGAGCATCTGCGTAAGGCGCTCTTTCTGCCGCGTCTGGCGGGGACGCTGTTCGGAGTCTTTGGGTGTATTGGCCTGGCTCTTGCTGCGGTTGGGTTGTATGGGGTGATGAGCTATTCGGTCAGCCGGCGGACTCGCGAGATTGGGATACGAATCGCGCTGGGTGCGCAGCTCGATGCGGTTCGAGGGCTTGTACTTGGCCAGGGCATGCGGTTGACGGCCATTGCTATGGCGATTGGGCTGCCTGCTGCGTGGGCTGGTGCGAAGTTTTCGAGCAGCTTTTTGTATGGGGTGCGTCCGCATGATGCGGTGACGTTTGCGACTGTGCCGGTGTTCCTTGGGGTGGTCGCGTTGGTGGCGTGCTGGATTCCTGCGCGACGGGCTGCGAAGGTGGATATTCAGAGTGCTCTGCGCTATGAATAGGCTATGGTGACGCACGGAAACAGGCTTTCTTGTGATTCCTGAGGGCCATGGCATCGAAAGTGAGCAAAAAGAACCAGTTTTCGGGGTAGCTGTGGGTGATACTACTGACAGCTATCATTTTTTGCATCGGGCCCAAGGTAACTTCAGCCGATCAAACGATGAGGAGGATCAATCCAGGCCGCACGCAAGAAAGAGGCCTCACCTTGAATGATCTGAAGAAGATTCCGTTTGACGCTGCTGCTTTCCTCGCCGAAGCGGGTTTAGGAAGAAGAATTGTCCATTTGAAAGCGCGGCAAGCGTTCTTCACGCAGGGAACTCCTGCGGACTGCGTGTTTTATATCCAGAGTGGCCGGGCAAAACTCACCGTGGTTTCCCAGAACGGCAAAGAAGCCACGATCACTCTGCTTTCGGCAGGCCAGTTTACGGGCGAGGAATCGATTGCCGGTCCGGTTGGACTTCGCATGGCAACCGCAACGGCCATCACTGCCTGTGTTGCGCTCAAGATTGAACGGGAGGAGATGATCCGGGTTCTGCATGAGGAACATGGGTTCTCCGACATCTTCCTCAAGTTCCTGCTGGCCCGGGGCATGCGAACCCAGGCCGACCTGGTCGACCAGCTATTCAACTCGAGTGAGAAGCGCCTGGCACGAATCCTTTTGTTGATGGCGGAGTTTGGAAGACCCGGGGAACCTGAGACTCTGATACCTCACATCACGCAGGAGACCCTGGCGGAGATGATTGGTACAACGCGATCTCGCGTGAGCTTCTTCATGAATCGCTTTCGGAAGCTGGGCTTCGTCGAATATAACGGCCGCATCCGCGTCCATAAGTCTCTGCTCAATGTGGTTCTGCATGATCAGTTGCCTGAGCACAACGCGGTAAAGCCGAACATGCTGAAGAACGGAAACCGGCCGACGGCATCTGCTAAATAAAAACGACTCCCGTGAGCAATATTGAGCAGAAGCTTGTTCGGGCCGATGGGATAGTCGTTTCAGACCCAGATACAGCAGCTTGGAGGTTTCATCATGCCTAAGGCCAGTCTGGCGGTTCTGATCGTTGACGACGAGCCACATATAAGACATTCGATGTCCCGCATACTGATCAGCCTCGGATATAGTGTCCGCTGCGCAGAGGATGGATATACAGCTTTGGCGCGGATCCGAGAGATTTGTCCTGACGTTTTGCTTTCCGACTTAAACATGGCTGGGATGTCAGGCTTTGAATTGCTCTCTGAGGTTCGTCGCCGTCTTCCTGGCATTTATGTGATCGCGACGAGCGGGAGCTTTTCGGGGACGCAAGTTCCGCAAGGTGTCTTGGCCGACGCCTTCTATGAGAAGGCTACAAGTTTGACTCTGTTGTTTCAGCTTATGGAGCGTGGAGCACGTTGGAAGCAGGAACCCGGTCGCGGCTCCAGCGTACCGGCGCCATATCGGGTGGCAGCCGCTTGCCTTGAGAGTGAAGTCGCCCAGTCTCTCGTTGCCCTTCAGGAGCGATGAGAGAGTTTCCGGTTGGGCTCTATCTTCCTTTTGCCTCAAGCACTCTGCGATACAAGGCTCGCTGCGAAATAGTGGCGGGTTCGCAGATGTGGGTCTTGTCGTGTTCCAAAAGCTCCGGTTCGGTCCTTGCGTTCGCATGGGTGGCGAAGCAGGTGAGGCAGATGGAGTCGAAAGAACCATCATTGTTTCGTCTATGCGGGTAAAAAGTAGTTCGTTGAGAGAACATCACATCTGCCTCCTTTTGGGGGGAGATTTCAATGTACGTGGGCTTCAAACAGAAAGATGGTCAATTTCGACCATTTCGAATGCCAGGCGCTGGTTTTCATCGGCGTTGGAGCTTCGGGTGTGAAACTTTGGGGAAATTGAATCATCAAGTTGCTATGGGTGGTTGGCGACACTACAATCAATGAAATTCCGCGAAATTCAGGCTCGCCGCCATGTAGCCCCTTCGCTTTTAACCATCAACAACTGGACCTTATAAAAATGATTAGCTCCCCCGTACCCGAAGCCCTTACTTTTGATGACGTTCTCCTTGTTCCTGCCTATAGCGAAGTGGTGCCGACCCAGGTGAGCACACAGACGCAGTTGACGCGGAATATCACGTTGAGCACTCCGCTGATGTCGGCGGCGATGGATACGGTGACGGAGGCCCGGCTGGCGATTGCGATGGCGCAGCAGGGTGGGTTGGGCGTGGTGCATCGGAACCTGACGATTGAGCAGCAGGCGGGTGAGATCGATAAGGTGAAGCGGTCGGAGAGCGGGATGATTGTGGATACGGTGACGATTACGCCGGAGCAGACGATTGCAGATGCGCTGGAGGTGATGCGGCGGTACAAGATTTCGGGTGTGCCGGTGACGAAGAACAAAAAGCTGGTGGGGATTTTGACGAATCGCGACCTGCGGTTTGTGTCGCGGACGGACCTGACGATTGATTCGGTGATGACGAAGGAGAACCTGATTACGGTTCCGGTGGGGACGACGCTGGAGCAGGCGGAGCAGATTCTGCATCAGCATCGGGTAGAGAAATTGCTGGTGGTGAATGATGAGTATGAGCTGAAGGGCTTGATTACGGTCAAGGATATTCAGAAGAAGTTGAAGTATCCGAATGCTTCGAAGGATTCGCAGGGGCGGTTGCGGGTGGCGGGGGCGATTGGGGCTACAGGAGATTTTCTGGAACGCGCCGAGGCGCTGGTGGCGGCGCGGGTGGATGCGCTGGCGATCGATTCGGCGCATGGGCACTCGTCGCGGGTGCTGGAGGCAGTGCGCGAGGTGAAGAAGCGGTTTCCGGGGATCGATCTGATGGCGGGAAATATTGCTACGTATGAGGGCGCGATTGCGCTAATGGATGCGGGGGCGGATGCGATCAAGGTGGGGATTGGGCCGGGGTCGATCTGTACGACGCGTATGGTGACGGGTGCGGGGATGCCTCAGATTACGGCGATTTCAGAGGCTTATCGCGCGGGGAAAGAGCGCGGGATTCCGGTGATTGCGGATGGTGGGATTAAGTATTCGGGTGATGTGACGAAAGCGATTGCGGCGGGGGCGAGCGTGGTGATGATGGGGTCGCTGTTTGCCGGGGTGGATGAGTCGCCGGGTGAGACAATTCTTTATCAGGGGCGGTCGTTCAAGGCTTATCGCGGGATGGGGTCGCTGTCGGCGATGGCGCAGGGTTCGGGGGAGCGGTATTTTCAGGGCAAGGCGGATATGGAGGATGCTGCGAGCACGGAGAGGCCTTCACTGACGGCTCGTGAGAATGGGGGATCGAACCGGCTGGCTAAGTTTGTGCCAGAGGGGATTGAAGGGCGGGTTCCGCATCGCGGGCCGCTTGAGGGGATGGTTTATCAGCTTGTCGGTGGATTGCGGTCGGGGATGGGGTATCTCGGGTGCGCTACGATTGCGGAGCTGCAGGAGAAGGCTCAGTTTATCCGGATATCGAATGCGGGGTTGAGGGAGAGCCACGTGCATGATGTGATCATCACGCGTGAGGCTCCGAACTATCACGTGGAGTAGCGATGCGCGTGCGACGGACGAAGGCTTAACGTGGATTTGCACTGATTAGACGGATCAAAAACGGTCAACAGCAAAAGCGGATACTCTCGCCCCGGCTCATTCCGGGTTCCATCGTTACTGCGGTGTTGAATCAGGCTAGCCCGAATCGTTCAGCGGAGCGGGCTTTTGCTTTGGCGGCTTCTTCTTCGCGGCTCTTGGGTGGGGCGGTGGTTTCGAGTGAGTGGAGAAGACGGGCGCAGACGGCAGCTACTTCGTCGATGGCGGTGTTGAAGGAGGCTTCGTTGGCTTTGGAGGGCTTGTTGAAGCCGCTGATCTTCCGGACGAATTGCAGAGAGGCGTCGCGAATCTCCGCGTCGGTCACGGGGGGGTCGAAGTTGAAGAGGTTTTTGATGTTTCTGCACATGGTGGAAATTATAGGCAGTCCGGGTACAGGTTGGCAGGGGCCAACGACAAAAGTAGATACCGATTCGACTTCGCTGAGGGGTTCCGCGGGGGATGACAAGAACGGCAAATGTAAGAGCAACGACAAAAGCAGATCCTCCGCCTGCGGCGAAGGATGACAACTAAAAAGCTCTGACCTAAAAAGCTCTGGCAGCTGAGGAGCGTCTAGGATTTATCGAGGACCATGGCGTCGAAGCGGTGGCGGGTGAAAAAGCCGGAGTCATGGTAGAGCTTAACGGCCTGTTGGTTGGCTTCGGTGACGGTGAGGGTGATGGCGGCGAAGCCGAGGTGCGTGAGGTGGTGGATACAGTGCTCGAGGAGCGCGAGGCCGAGGCCCTGTCTGCGATAGGCACTGGAGACGCAGAGCTGTGTGATGTGGGCGACGTCGCCGGCGACGCGGGAGCAAAGAAGCATTCCGATGATGGCTCCGGTTTGTTTGTTGCGGAGGACCCAGGAGGCGTTGGGGTCGAAGACGCCGCAGCCGGGGAAGCGGACGATGTTGTGGAGGAAACGCAGTGAGCCGTGGAGAGAACAGTACTGGTCGTTGATGCGGGCGTCGATGTGGTTGAGGTAAGACTCGTGGATGAGCTCGGCGGCTGCCTGGTAGTAGTCGGAGGACCAGTTGAGGAGCTCGATGTGCGGAGGCAGTACGGATGGGGGCGGAATCTTTGGGGTGTGCGAGGGCGGGAGGTCGTACTCGAGGAAGAGGCGGGGGTACATGGAGAAGCCGGCGGTGAGGAATGGTTCGTCGATGGAGCCGGCGTCGTAGAGGAGGAGCTGGGATTCAACGCGCTCGATGCCGGGCGAATGTTGGAGGAGTTGGAGAAGCTGGTGGACGAGGGATTGAGTGATGGAAAGGGTTTGCGCGGGATCGGTGGGGGCGGCGAAGGCGTCGCCGACCACGGCCTTCTGGCCCTCGTAGACGCAGAAGGTGAAGCCGCAGATGCGTCCGCGCTCGAGGGCGACGAAGCCGGGGAGGATGCGGGAGTCGAGATATTGAAGGAGGAGTTCGGTGGAGCTTTGATAGTTCCAACGGAGGCGTTGTTGCCAGAGGCGCGACTCGGCTTCGAGCAGCGGGCGCAGCTGGCGCGCGGAAAAATGACGCAGGTCGAGGATTTCGAGTTGGGTCGCGACGGTCATACTCTCTTCGATGTATTGGAATATGAGCTTATAGGAATTTTTTTTGGATGGGTGAGGGATGGCGGGGGAGTACCGGGGAGCTTACTGGCAGGGCACTATTGTTTCGCGTAGACGCGGTAGACTTCGAGGCCTTGTGATTCGTAGAGGAAGAGGGGTTCGTAGACTCTTCCGGTGAGCCAGCGGTCGAGGGCGGCGGTGTCGTTGGCGCGGATGACGAGGAGATGCTCGGCGTCTGGAACTCCGGTGGATTCGTAGTGAATCATGGGCTGGTCGCGGTAGAAGGCAAGGCCGTAGTCCATATCGCGCTTGATGGAGTTGGTGGCGACGAGTTTGACGCCGGGGGCCTCTTTTTGGATTTCACGGGCAAGGGGGCGGGCGGAGTAGTTGATGTCGAGCTCTTTGCCGTAGAAACCGAGCAGGAAGACGAGCATGACGAGGACGGGTAGGAGGGTGACGTTGCAGACCTGCGGGACTCCCCAGCGGCGGATGACGATGAAGACGATGGCGGCGAAGAAGAGCGCGCCAGCAAAGGCGGCGGCGAGCCATTGGGCGGAGGGGACGAGGGTCTCGTACTTCATGTGCTGGGGGGCGAGGGCGAGGACGAAGACGAGGAGTGCGCACATGGCGGCGTGGGCCCAGAGGAGCCAGTTTGGAAGGCCTTCGCGGCGAATGCGGTTGAGGTAGTCGGCGGTGAGGATGGTGAGAGGCGGAATGGAGGGGAGGATGTAGCCGGGGAGTTTGGAGCCGGAGAAGGAGAAGAAGAGGATGGGAAAGAGAGCCCAGAGGACGAGGAACTCGGGGAAGGCGTCTCCTGCGCGGGTGTGGCCGAGGTAACGGCTGGGGTTGTGCCGGACCTTCCACTCGGCAATGGAGACCTGGATGGCGTCGGCAAGGGCGCGGATGGCCATCACGGTCCAGGGCATTAGGCCGATGAGAAGGACAGCCAGGTAGTACCAGAAGGGTTGATGGTGCTGGAAACGGTTGGTGGCGAAGCGCTCGATATTGTGCTCGAGGAAAAAGAGGCGGTAAAAGGTGGGGTTGCGGCGCTGGACCTCGATGTACCAGGGCAGAACCATGATGAGGAAGAGGGTGACGCCGGGCCACCAGATGGTTCGTCGGAGGAGAGACCACTCGCGGCGGAGGCCGGCGAAGAGAAGGATGATGGAGAGGGCGAGGAAGGGCGCAACGGGGCCTTTGGCAAGGGTCGCGGCGGCTCCGAAGAAGTAGAGATCGAAGAGCCAGAATTTTTTGCCGGTTTCGTACCAGGCATACCAGCCGAGCATGCCGATGCAGAAGGGTGCGGCGAGCTGCATGTCGGTGGAGGCTCCGCGGGCGAAGCTGACGATGGCGATGCAGGAGACGGTGATGAGTGCGGCGTCGAGATGGCCTCCAGGGCGGAATCGCCGCATGTGAAGGAAGACGAGGACGACAAGGGCGAATGTGGCTGTGGAGGAGGGCAGGCGGGCGGTCCAGTCGGAGACGCCGAACTCCTTGAAAAAGCTCATGGCTCGCCAGTAGTAGAGGGCGGGTTTTTCGAGCCAGGGCTGGCCATAGAGGATGGGGGTGACGGTTCCGCCGGCGATGCAGTGGAACGAGGCGCGGATGTCCTCGGGGCGCAGGCTGCGGGGGACCATCTTGGCGTTGACCTGGTGGCACGCCTCGGAGTGGGCAGCGAGCATCTCGCGGGCGACCTGGGCGTAGCGGGGTTCGTCGGCGCCCACGAGGCCAAGCTGGTCACCGCCGAAGGTCGGGACGAGACCGTAGAGAAGGAGAAAGGTGGTTACGGCGAAGAGGATGAGGAATTCGCGGAGGATGACGGATGAGGGTAGTCTCTCCCTAAGCCACCGGCCGAGTGCGTGGTCGCTCCTTTCGCCGATGGCGGCGGATTGTTGCTGTTCGGTCATCAATTTAGAAGGAGCCAGACAAGGCTATCAGAGTCCTGTCCGGAGCTGGGTCAGGATGCGGCCGATTGCGACATCGAGAGGACCGTTGAGGGTGCAACCGCTGGCGTTGCGATGGCCCCCGCCGCCGAAGTGCTCGGCGATTCGGGCGACATCGAGCTTGCCTTTACTGCGGATACTGAGCCGGAATTGAGTGACGTCGGGGACTTCGCGGAGGAAGACGGCAGATTCGACGCCGGCGATGCTGATGAGGTAGTTGACGACGCCTTCGCAGTCTTCTGCGCCCGCTCCGATGCGGTCCATGTCTTCGGCGGTGATCCAGGCCCAGGCGACATCGCCTTCGCAGTTGAGATTGGAGAGCGCGATGCCGAGGAGGCGGATTTTGCTGGCGGGATTGGAGAAGTAGATGTCGCGGGCGATCTGGCTGGGGTTGGCTCCGTGGGCGGCGAGGTCGTGGACGAGGGCGAAGGTGTGGGCGGTAGTGCTTGAGTAAGTGAAGGTTCCGGTGTCGGAGAGGATGGCGGCGTAGAGGCAGGTGGCCATGGAGGGTGTGATACGGACTTCGGCGGCGATTGCGATGCGGTAGACCATCGCGGCGACGGCGCAAGCATGCTCGTCG
>Ga0210388_10002719_pt1 | contig 13759 bp, 9 predicted proteins | sample IncBWC19OmetaG_FD_155485 | JGI IMG/M metagenome (GOLD analysis project Ga0210388, IMG submission 155485) | Forest soil microbial communities from Barre Woods Harvard Forest LTER site, Petersham, Massachusetts, United States - Inc-BW-C-19-O ...
GTGGCCGTAACTTGCACTTTGTACGTATCTGGAATTAAGTGAGTAACCGAGTAGTTCCCGCTCTCATTCGTGGTCGCATCATAGGTAAAGCTTTTGGTGGTCGAAGTAACCGTCACTTTCGCTCCGACCACTGCATTACCCTGTGGATCCGTCACCGTTCCAATGATGCTTCCAAATACCGCCTGGCCAGACGCCGCAGGCGTATGCAACAGGATTGCGCAAAACAGAAACGCCAAACCTAGAACTGCCAGTCGCTTTACCATCCCACCCCTCCTAGCAATCGGTTCCCGAGTCATGACACAGCACTTCAACTCCAATCGTCGAACGACTTGTTGGCATCAACTACGCGAAAGACAGCCTCGCCAAGCTGCTCGTGCACTTACGATTTGGTTGAATGTTACTTACTAAGGAAGGCTGAACCGAAACTCGCAGAGAACGAGCCAAGCTCAGCCGCAAAAGGCACCCCCGCAATGCAACTTAAAGCGCCCTCGACTTGCGCTTCGCACTTAAGCACCTGGCCCCTGAGAGGCCACCGCGATTCCGCCCCAAACGCCAGTTACGCGTCGGCACCAATGCACAGGCGGATAATGCTGCAATATTGATGCGTACTATTCGTTTTTTGGCGGGCTGTTGGAAGTCTCAATGCGTCTGATACGGTTACACTGGATAACTGTCCGTCTTGCAGTAAGTTGCGTGACTTGTTACACTCCTGTTACTTCGACGTATCAAGGACCTGTGTGACCGAACGGGAGCAACTCCTCGAGCAAATTAACCGGCTCGTCAGCAGCCATGCCTTGCATGGCTCGGAGTCCCTGTGCAAGTTGCTCCGCTACTTGGCAAAGCATGCCGTGGATCATCCTGGCGCTCCCATTAAAGAATTCCAAATCGCCACGGAGGTCTTTGGCCGCTCCGCCGAATTCGATCCTCAACTCGATTCCATGGTCCGCGTGCAAGCGGGACGCCTTCGTTCCAAAATCGCCGAGTATTACAGCTCCGACGGATTAGAGGATCCCCTGGTGGTGGAACTCCCCAAGGGCACCTATGTCCTTTCTTTCCATCCTCGAAATAATATCCACGCAAAATCGGCCCCGGCCGCGGGAATCGCCGCAGTCTCCAAAGAATCACAGGAGAAGAGTCCCGAGCGCCGATGGGGCACGGAAGTCATCGCCCTCTCCATTTTTCTGGCAGCCGCGATCCTGGTGATCGTGTGGTTGATGGCCACGCGAAATGCTGGTCCGGTAGGACTCGCCAGCGAAAGCGAGCCGGTACCTGCCGCGTTCCGCGTGTTCTGGAAGGGCTTTACGTCCGGACCGGAAGAGCCCTGGGTGGTATTTAGCAACGCAGCTTTTATCGGGCGCCCCGAGACCGGCATGCGTTACCGCGATGCGGCGCGTGACGCGGGGGCACCGATTCTCGACCACTACACTGGTGTAGGCGAGGTGCTGGCAGTCCACGAACTCGATCGCGTGTTCGGCCTTCTCCACCGCCGCATCCGCGTCAAGCGAGGCAGCCTATTCTCGCTCGACGACGCCAAGAATAACAATTTGATTTTCATCGGTTCGCCTGTCGAAAACCTTTCGCTGTTGGAGATTCCTGGCACTCAGGAGTTCTTTTTCGAACAGTTAACCTCCGGTCCTCGGAGAGGCGACCATGCCATCATCAACAAGCATCCGCAACCCGACGAAGGCAAGGAGTTCTTCGCCACTCCTTCTGGTTTACCCCTCACCGAAGACTACGCCCTCCTCGGCCTTGTAAAGGGTATAAATCCGGGTCAATCCGTGTTAATCCTCGCGGGAAATACTACAATCGGCACGCAAGCTGCCGTCGAGTACGTCTGCAGGCAAAGCTCACTGGAAGAACTGCTCTTGCGCCTTTCTGTTTCGCCGGACGGCGAGCTCAAACCCTTTGAAGCTGTGATTCGTGCAAAGGTCGCTCGCGGCGTGCCGGTGGAAACCGAATTAGTAGCCATCCGCAAAACTGCGTTCTAGGGTCAGGAAGGGATTCGCTGCCTCCTACTGGCTTGGCGTTTTGAAGCGCGAATCAAGTTCCGCGGCTTTCTGAAATTCTTTCGAGGCTTCTTCCTTAATTCCTTTTCTCTGCAGCGCCATTCCAAGCTGATAGTGAGCCGGCGCGTACGCGGGCAACGATTGGATTGCCGCTCGGAATTGCGAAATGGCGCCATCCAAGTCTCCTGCATTGAACAGCTTGCGGCCGGAGTTTGTCGCGATTGCGGCCGCCTGTTCATCCGATTTCTGTTTAAGCAGTTCCAGACCGGCGCGGCTCTCTGCCGCGGCTCCTTCTGCGTCGCCGAGCTGCCGCAGCACCGCTCCCAGATTCGTGTGCGCTCCCGCAAAATCCGGCTGCAAACGAATGGCTTCACGCAGCGCTTCGGCAGCCGGCTGTAAGTCCCCTTTCTGCTTCAACACAGAACCCAAGGTGTAATAGGCCTCCCCATAATCGGGTTTTGCACTGATCGCCAGGTGGAGTTCGTCGGCCGCCGCCGCTAACTCCCCCTGTTGCCACAAAGTCACACCCAATGTGTAGTGGGCATCGGCCAGCTTGGGGTCAAGCTCCCCCGCTTTTCTGAATTCCGCAATCGCCTCAGGCAAGCGGTCTTTCATCTTTAGCGCCAGACCCAAGTCATAATGGAAAGTCGCATCCCGCGGCGAAGCTTTCAATGCAGCCAGAAAGTGATCCATCGCAGCATCAAAATCCGTCTTCTGCAAATACGCCGCACCCAGATTCGCTTCATACCCGGCGTCGTTCGGCCTTAATTTCAGCGCTGACCCAAATTCTTTAATACTGTTCTCCGCATCGCCGGTCTGCAGTAAAGCCAGCCCAAGATCATTGTGCGCATCGGCTCTCTCCGGCCGCAGCTTCACAACTTGCCGGAAGGCGGTGAGCGCCTCTTCGGCGTTGCCGGAACGCTGCAGCAAAATCCCCAAGTGTTTCTGAAGGTCCGCATTGTTGGGATCAAGTTTTGCCGCGTATTGGAATTCCTGTAGTGCCGTGTCCGCTGCTCCCTTTGCTTCCAGCGTCTGCCCCAGATAGTCGTGCGCCACAGAATTATCCGGCTGCAAGGCTGTGGCCGCGCGCAATTCGGCTTCCGCGCCCTCGATGTCGTTTTGCTGCAAACGCAAGACGCCCAGGTGCAAATGGGCTTGTGCAAATTGCGGTTGCAGTTCTAACGCTTCAGAGAACTCGGCCGCTGCTTGCTGCATGCTCGATTGCTGGACCAAAACCGAGCCCAGGTCGTCATGCAGCTCCGGCCGGTTGGGTTCGATCTCGATGGCACTTTTCAATTCAGCTTCAGCTCCAGGCGTATCGCCGGAAAAAGAGAGCGCCCGCGCCAGAATGTGATGCGTCTCGGAATCCTTTGGGGCCAGCCGTACCGCTTCGCGCGATTCCCGAATCGCGCCTTGCGTGTCGCCCTTTTGCAGAAGCGCTCTGGAAAGATTCATGTGTGCCTGCGCGAAATCCGGCTTCCATCTCACCGCTGTCTTGAACTCCGCAATGGCGGCTTCGGTTTCGCCCTGCGCCAGGAGAACCCAGCCCAGCGAGTTGTGTGGCTCGGGACTGCGCGGAACCAACTGGACTGTTTTTTCAAATGCGGCTCGCGCAGCGGTCAAGTCCCGTCTCTGCAGCGCATCCATCCCTTGGCTGTAAATCGCGTTTGCCGATGCGGCATCACTGTCAGCCTTCGACTTCTCCGTCTGTGCGCAATTGCGTGCACAGATGAGCAAGAGTGCCCACGCAAAGGCGCTGGCTCTTATGCCCATCCCAAACCGGTGATGTAGTTTAATAAAGTTCACTTCAAATCTCGCTGAGTCCCGATCAAGGAAGCTCTGACTCTTCTGCACCTTGACCCTGCTCAACCCGCACCTTAGTATGCCAAGAGTTCATGATTTCCGGTCAGACCTATCATTCGCTCATGCGTTTCCCTGGTATTCCGATTTTCCTGACTCTACTCCTGCCCGTGTCCCTGCTCTTCAGCGCAAACCAAATCTCGAAGAGCGATCCCAAACCGCTTGCTCACTTTACGGACGTCGCCAAAAAAGCAGGACTTGCCGACTCCGTAGTCTTCGGCGGCGTGGACACTAAAAAATACATTATCGAAACCACGGGCACTGGTGTCGCTATCTTTGACTATGACAACGACGGCTGGCCCGACATCTTCATTGTCAACGGCACGAGTCTCGATGCTTCTCCGAGCGGGAAAGCTCCGACCAGCCATCTCTACCACAACAATCACGACGGCACATTCACAGACGTCACGCAAAAAGCCGGATTGACTCACACGGGCTGGGGACAAGGCGTTTGCGTCGGTGACTACGACAACGACGGCTGGCAAGATCTCTACGTCACCTACTACGGAAAAAACGTCCTTTATCATAACAATGGCGACGGGACATTTACTGATGTGAGCGACAAGGCGGGCGTCGCCGGCTCCGGCAAATCCTGGGGCAACGGCTGCGCCTTCGTCGATTATGACCGCGACGGCCACCTTGATCTCATGGTTGCGAATTACGTCGATTTCGATCTTGCAACCGCGCCCTCGCCCGGTGACCGCGCTTCTTGCATTTGGAAAGGCGTTCCCGTGATGTGCGGCCCGCAGGGTCTACCAGCAGCAAAAAACATCCTTTATCACAATCGCGGCGACGGCACTTTTGAAGACGTCTCCAAAAAATCCCATATTGATCAGGCGGACGGTCACTATTCCCTGAGTGTCTCCACGCTCGACTACGACGATGACGGCTGGCCCGACATTTTCGTGGCCTGCGACAGTACCGCCAGCATCCTTTACCACAACAATCGCGACGGCACCTTCACCGATGTCGCCATCACCGCCGGCGCCGCTTTCAACGAAGACGGCCGCGCGCAAGCCGGGATGGGCTCAACCATTGCCGATTTTAACGGCGACGGCAAGCTCGATATCTTCAAAACGAATTTCTCCGACGACACCGCGACCCTCTATCGCAACAACGGCAACGGCACGTTCGACGACGTCACCTATCCTGCCGGTCTCGGGCTCAACACGAAATACCTCGGCTGGGGCGCCATGTTCTTCGATTTCGATAACGATGGCTGGCCCGATATTCTGCTCGTCAACGGCCACGTCTACCCGGAAGTTGACAGCCAGCATCTCGGCAGCACGTTCCAGGAGCCGCGCATCCTTTACCACAACAATGGCAACGGCACCTTCACCGACATTTCCGCCGATGCCGGCCCGGGCATCACCACCGTAAATTCTTCGCGTGGACTCGCCATCGGCGATTTATGGAACGATGGCCACCTCTCCGCCGTGATCAGCAACATGAACGCTCCGCCCAGTCTCCTGGTCAACGACGTCCGCAACGCAAATCACTGGATTGCCTTTCGTCTCATCGGCACCTCCTATGCGGCCGCATCGCAAACACTTCGCACGAATCGCGAGGCCATCGGCGCTCGCATTACGATGAAAGCCGGTCCGCGCCTCTTCGTCGACGAAGTCCGCAGCGGCTCCAGCTACGATTCGAATAGCGACATGCGTGTCCACTTCGGCCTTGGCTCCGCCACCAAGCTGGGTTCCGTGCAAATCCGCTGGCCCAGCGGCCTCGTCGAATCCTTCGACAATCTCGCGATCGACAAGATTCATTCCCTTAAAGAAGGCAGCGGCACCGCGCCCAAGCCTAAACCCCAAAAGTAGCTCGCCGCTTTTCACTGTGCGTAATAGAATTCCTCGTTCGCCCGGCAACGCGATGAAAGCAAAACCCAAGCCTAAACAAAAAGCCATGCCTCAGCCTAAGGTGGTTAGAAGATCGTTCGAAGCCACGCTCGAACGCCTCAGCTCGAACCTCGGCTGGGTGATTGTCTGGGTTCCGTTTAACGTGCACAAAGTCTGGGGATCGCGCGGGCGCTTCCGCGTGAGGGGCGAAATCAACGGTTTCCCCTTTCGAACGTCGCTCTTCCCTACTCGCAAAGGGGAACACTTTCTCCTGGTAAATAAAAAGATGCAGGCTGGAGGAAATGCGTCCGAAGGCGTGACGGCGGAATTTTTTCTCGAGCCCGACGTCGAGGAGCGCGTTGTCTCCACCCCCGCCGAACTCAAGCGCATTCTCGCGGAAGATCGTGCGTTCCGCAGATGGTTTGATACGCTGAACTATTCCATCCGCAAGTGGCTCTCCGATTGGGTCGAGCAACCCAAGAGTGCCGCCTCACGCGTCCGCCGCGCCGAGCAAGTCGCCGAACAACTTTTCTCTACGATGGAGGCCGAGCGCGAACTGCCACCCGCATTAAAGATGGCTTTCACCCGCGATCCGCGCGCCCTCGAAGGCTGGAACCTCATGTCGCCGTCGCATCGCCGCGGGCAATTGATCGCCATCTTCTATTACCGCTCGCCGGAAGCTCGCGCCCGCCGCCTTGAAAAAGTTGTCGCAGAAGCCATCGCCCTCGCCGAGAAAAAATCCAGCAGATGAATTGCAAACGCCGGCCCCTGCTTCCAGAACATTTATTTCAAAACATCCGCCCCCGCTTTCGCGCACTGTCCGTCTTGCGGGCTAGTGCCGCCAGACACTCCGATCGCGCCCACAATCTTTCCGTCCATCACAAGCGGGATTCCGCCCTCCGAAGCCACAACTCCCTTCAAGGTCAACACTCTCAGTCCATCTCCCCCAGCCGCCACGGTATCCTGGAACGCTTTCGTCGGCCGCTTGAACATCGCCGCGCACTGCGCCTTCTCAATCGAAACACCCGCGCTGGCCAATTGCGTATTGTCCATCTTCTCGTAGTAGACGAGATTCCCTCCCGTATCTACAACCGCCACCGCCATGTTCCAGTGATTTTTCTCCGCCTCCGCGATCGCCGGCGCCGCGGCTTTCCGCGCATTCTCCAGGCTAACTGCCGCGCCATACGGATTCGGCATCTGCGCTCGCGCGATCGCCAGTCCGCATAGCAAAATCACCGCAACGACAACCGTCTTCACCACAGTTTTCAGCGACATTCTCTCCCCCTCCGCTCTCTCACAACGCAAAATCGCTCTCTTCTTACCCGCATCTTCACCTCATTGCAATCACAAACTCCTGTTTCATTCCTCGCGCTCGATCGACACGTAAATCGGTCCCGCACCAAACATGCTCACCAGAAACCACGTAAAACGCCCCGCTTTGCTCTTTGTTTGAAACTTCAAGTGGTCTCCCTCCGCGACATCGAGCTCGACCGTCTTCCAGTTCCAGGTATTGTCCACGCGCAAACTGTGATGCCCCGCCTTCACAGGCACCGAAATTGTGTCCCCATAAAAAAGCTCCCCAACATTTTCCCCGTCCACCTTCACGATAATTTGCCGCTGTTGCACGTCGTCCGGCGCTTTCCGCCGAATCGTAATCGTCCCTTGCGCTTCTGTGGGTGCTGCCTTCACTCGGGTTCCTTCCACCAGCAGCCCTAGATGCTACCCCTCGACACGCCACGCCAACAACCCTTCTAAATTTTCCAGCTTCCTCTTCACTTTCCGCGGACCTTTGCTACAATCCCATTTATGAACCGACGCACATTGCTCCAATCGCTCCCTGCTGCGGCCCTTATACCGGCAGCAACACTTGCCGACGCTGCGCCGCAATCCTCCACCACCGTTTACGAACTCCGCGTCTACCACACCTTCGAAGGCAAGCTCGACGACTTGCTCCGCCGCTTCCGCGAACACACTACAAAACTCTTCGAAAAACACGGCATCAAAAACATCGCGTATTGGATTCCCACCGAAGATCCGCTCAAAGGCAAAACCCTTATCTACATCATCGCCCACCCAAGCCGCGAAGCCGCCACCGCCAACTGGAAAGCCTTCGGCGACGATCCCGAATGGAAACAGGTCCAAAGCGCATCCGAAGCCAACGGCAAAATCGTCGAAAAGGTCGACTCCACCTTCATGACGCTAACCGACTTCTCGCCGCCTCTGCGCTGAGCCCAAATCCTCGCTGGCCCTGAGTCGGCGCTACTCCACAAGTTGTCATCCCGAGCGAAGCGAGGGATCTGCTTTTTCTTCTCTGTGCCCTCTGCGCTCTCCGCGTCCTCTGTGTAAAATTCTTTTCCTTATTTCGTAATCTTCGCAATGAACACCGAATAAGGCTCCATCGGCAAGAACGCCATCGACCCCTTCACCTGCTTGTGAAAGCTCGTCAACAGAACTTCCATCTTCGGCTCCCGGAACCCTGTCTCGGAAAGCTCAAACGGCACCCTCTGTTCCGCCGCCGACATGTTCAGAATCACCAGAATCGCTTCGCCCTTGTATCGCCGAAGATATGTCAGGACATTCGGGAGATTTTCATTGATCGAAACATAGTCCCCATCCAACAGCGCCGGCTCCGTGTGCCGCAACGCAAGAACCTTCCGGTAAAAACTGAGCACGGAGTCGGGATCCTTCATCTCATCCGCCACGTTGTGTGTCTGCGCGCTGGCCGGCACCGGCAGCCACGGCTTCGCCACGCTGAATCCCGCGTTTGCTCCTTCGCTCCATTGCATCGGCGTCCGCTCTCCATCGCGGCCCTTCTCAAGGGGCCAGCCAAGCCTCCCGATCGGGTCCTGCACATCTTCTTTCCTCTTCGGATCGTTGTTCTCCATCCCAATCTCTTCGCCGTAGTACATGATCGCCGACCCGCGCAGCGTCAAATACAGCGCCGCCATCATCTTTGCGATGTCATCGTTGTGGATCCCATCCGCATACCGCGTATACGACCGCGTAATGTCGTGATTCGTGATCACATAAACCGGCCAGTGCCCCGCCGCATTTACCGCCGCAATATGCTTTCGATATTCATCCGCCGATAGCCCTTTGAATCCCGTCATCATTAAATCCATCGGCATCTGCAATTCGTCGTTTTTCGCTCCGTAATAATCTTTCAGCTGATCCACATTGCTGGTCCAAGTCTCTCCAATCAGCACCGATCCGTATTCATCCGCCACCGTCCGCAATTTCTTCATCGCGTCGTGAACTTCCGGTAACTTTTTGTTGTGGATCTCGTCCATGTTCGGACGCCCAAATTTGTCCGTCCCCGGCAACACCGGATTGTCGGTCAAATTCGGATCTTCATAAAGCGTATCCACCGCATCCAAACGGAATCCCGCCACGCCGCGCTTGTACCAGAACCGCGTCACATCCAGCATCGCCTTTTCCACCGCGGGATTCCGCCAGTTCAAGTCCGGCTGCTCCGGATAAAAATAGTGGTAGTAGTATTGATTTGTCTTCGGATCAAACTTCCAAGCCGATAGCCCAAACGTCGAAAGCCAATTATTTGGCGGACGATCTGGCCCCTTCCCATCGCGCCAGATGTACCAATCGCGGTGCTCCGAAGTCTTCGACGACTCCGAATCAATAAACCATTTGTGCTTGTCCGAAGTGTGATTCACCACAAAATCCAGAATCACGCGTATGTCCCGCTTCTTCCCTTCCGCCACGAGCTTGTCGAAATCCGCCATCGTCCCGTACATCGGATCGATCGCTTCGTAATCCGAGACGTCATATCCAAAATCCACCTGCGGCGAAGGAAAACACGGCGTAATCCAAATTGCGTTCACTCCCAGCTCTTTCAAGTAATCCAGCCTCGACGTAATCCCCTTCAAATCCCCCACGCCATCGTTGTTGCTGTCCGCAAAACTCCGCGGATAAATCTCATAAAACACCGCATGCTGCCACCACGCATGTCCCTCCGCATCCACCGGCTTCGTCTGCGCCCCCGCTCCCAGGCCAGTTCCAAGTAACGCCAAAACCACAGCCAAAATCCTCGTATTCACAATCGTCCCTCTTTCTCCGTGCCCTCTGTGCCCTCTGCGTCCTCTGTGTAAAATCTTTTGCTTCTCTTCATTTGACGCCGGACTAGCGCTTCGAAACCTTCCGCCGTTGCATTTTCGCCGCGCGCAAGTGAATCAAGACTCGTTGATGCACGTATTCGCTTCCCACCGATCCGCCAAACCGAATCCGCAGCTTCGCCCCGCCCGCCGCGTCTTTCATCAATTCCGCCCCTTCCACCGATTCGATCAGCTCCGGATTCCACACCGCCAAGTCGTACGCCGCCCCCGCTCGACCCTCCGTTTCCAAGTCCATCGGCGCCGTCACGTCCTCCATCTTCTCAGACAGAATCCGTAAATCCGAGCTTGCACTCCCCAACTCCGGAAGCCGGAACGCATACGACACCCCAAAATCATTCGTCACCGGGATACGTACGACGTTTTTTCCTTCGATCAATGTGGCTTTTATCCGCAGATGATGGTGCTCCGCCAGAATTTGTTGATCGTAAGTCGTTGGACGTCCGTTCACCTCCACCCGCCCGACCAGCGCGGTGTTGGCCAGCTCGGGCTCGAAATCCAGCGCGCATTCTCCCCCAGTGCGCGTTGCCTCCAGCGTGATTTCTGTCAGGGTCTTCTGATAGCTCAGATTCAGGACACAATCGCCAAGCCGCACGTTGTTGATCTTGAAATTTGTCCAATCCGCTGGAACGTGCGGCACGAACTTCAGCGTCTTCTTCGCCGCATCCTTGTCCAGCCCAAACATTCCCTTAAGCAGCGGGCTCACCACCATCGCCGCCGACCAGATCTGGTGCGGCGAACTCGTCGAAAGCGGCTGGTAATAATCGCCCGAAAGCACTTCCGTCACGTGCCCCAGCGAGCCGTCCAGCCCGAGCAGCGCGTTGGCGCGCAGGTTCTCGTACGCTGCAAATTCCTGGTGATATCTGTATTCCGCAACCGACGCCCAGCCTGTGAACAACGGCCACACCGATCCGTAGTGGTATCCCCCTCCGCTAAAAACCGCCGAGCGATTCGAAATGATTCTCATTCCCCAATCCGTTTGCTGGTCCGCACCCGCCAGTTGTTGAATCGTCGGCACTGCCGTTGCGTCGTTAGGCAGCCCAAACCACATCGGCACTGTCGTCAGGACCGTGGGTTCGTCCACCTGCTTGTCGTTCTTGTCCAGCGCAAACGCAAATCGTTTTTTGTCCGCGATCCAGAAGCTGTCGTTCACCAGCGGCCATTGCTTGGCAAATTCATTGTCGAGCGCCGCGGCCGAATCCGCCTGTCCTGCGAACCGCGCCAGGTTGGCAAGCGCGCGCAGCGCCTCCGCGCCCAAGCCGCTCTGATAAAACTCGCTCTTCACCGGAAGCAGCGGCCCGCCTTCTACCCATCCGTGCCCCACGCCCTGATTTTGCGGCAGCCCCTTCGTCGCGTCATACGTCGACTTCAAAAACTGGTACGCCTTCCACACGCTTGCCCATTTCGCCTTAGCAAAATCCGAATCGCCGCTGTTCACCACGTAATCGTTCACCGCAATGATGTACAGAGGCGTCGCATCCGCCGATGCATACGGATACGGATATCCCTTGAACCAATCCACAAAATTCGCTCCCTGCGAAATCTCGTGCGGAATTTTTCCGTCTTCCCGTTGAAACTTGCTCACAAATTCCAGTGCCGTCTTCGTGTTCCCAAAATCTCCAGCCGCGTTCAGCGCCAGCGTTGTCCAGAACGAATCCCGCCCGAAATACCACGCAAACCCCGGCCTTTGGCTCTCACCCGAAGTCCTGTATCCCGCCACCAATCCCGTACCAAGAAATGGATTCGTCACCATTCCCTGCACCATGCTCACTCTCGACCAGTCGTATGCTTTTTGCAGTTGTTCGTCGGGCAGTTCCACGCCCACCGTTTGACTCAGATAGTTGCGGTAATACTCCGCCGACTCGCGCAGCATGTCGCCGTAACCTGCAGTAAGCCGGCGATACTCGCTCTCCGCATCCGCGCGCCCCGTCATCGATCCCGCGATCACAATGACCTTCGTCTCCTTGCCCTTCGCTGTGACGCCGAGCCCGAAGGAATTTTCAGGCCCTTCCGAGTAGTTCGTCTGAAATTCTTCCTGCGCGTTCTGGGCAGTCGGCGAACCCACCATCGCCACGAATTTTCTTTGTTCTTCTCCTAGTGCGAATGCCTTCAACGCGGAATCCCATCCTATATATGTGGCTCCCAGCGCTGCCGGCCACTCCAGCTGAAAATCCCGGTGAAACACCGCCTCAATCTCCAGCGGGGTTTCTGTTTCCACTTCCAGCAGAATCACCGCTCCCGGTTCTCGGACCGGCACGCAAAAAGTCTCGTGCACGGAATAGGTATCGCCTGCGTAAACGATGGTGCTCGATTCCGGCCGCGTAATCAGCGTCCGCGCCAGCGAATCCGCGTTGAGTGTCTGCCCGCTCACGTGAAATTTGAGGTGAAAGTCGCGAAAGATCTTCAGCGGATAGACCCACGCCTCCATCCGGCCCGCTTCGTTTCCCAGCAATCCTGCCTTCGTCCCCAGCGCCGGCAGAAACTCCCACGGCCGAACCGCCCGCGTTAATTCAAGCGGACGTGGTGCCTCACTCGCCTTCCCCGCTTCTGGAGCCTTCGCCGGCGCTTGCGCCTGGGCAGTCGTTGCTCCAAAAGCAGCGAGCAGAATGGCGCCGAATAAACCCGCGCGCATTCCCAGCTTCTTTGGAACTTTGTCGTTTGTTTCGGTCACGGTAGGAAGGCCCGTAGCACGCGAGAACCCATCATTCTCTCGTGCCCCTCAGTTCGAATCGTCATTTGGCCGTACAATACGGAGCAGCGGCAAATCTTAGCACGAGCCAAACCCGGGAAGGTATGATTCCATTTGTCCTCCTCACGTCGCGCCTTTCTTAAATCTCTAAGCCGCTCCGCGCTTGTCCTCCCGCTCGAAAGCGTCCTGGCGCTCGCGCGTCCTCTCCATTCCAATAGCGAGCGAAGCTTGTCTTCTGTGGATTCGAAGCAAGCTCCGGCTCCCGCATCCAACGCGAATCCGTATCCTCCGCCTCCGAGCGAAATCGGCGTCAGCTTCCTCAATGTCGCCCGCGAATCCGGCCTCAACGCCAAAACCATTTTCGGCGGCGAACACAAAAATAAATACCTGCTCGAAACGACAGGCTGCGGCGTCGCTTTCTATGATTACGACAACGACGACTGGCTCGACATTTTCCTGGTGAATGGCTGGCGCCTTGAAGGTTTTCCCAAAGGTCAGGAGCCAATTTCGCATCTCTTCAAAAATAATCGCGACGGCACTTTCACCGACGTCACGGCGAAATCCGGCATCCTCCACTACGGCTGGGGACAAGGCGTGTGCGTCGGCGATTACGACAACGACGGCTTTGACGACATCTACATCACTTCCTTCGGCAAAAATGTTTTGTATCACAACAACGGAAACGGAACGTTCACCGACGTCACCGAAAAAGCCGGCGTCGGCACAAACGGCAAACGCTGGAACACCGGTTGCGCGTTTGTCGATTACGATCGCGACGGCCACCTCGATCTTTTTGTCGCGAACTACATCGATCTCGATTTAGCCACCGCGCCGTTGCCCGAATCCGGGCCATGCAATTACAAGGGTGTGCTTGTCGCCTGCGGCCCGCCTGGGCTCATCGGCGGGAAAAATATCTTATTTCACAACAATGGCGACGGCACGTTTTCCGATGTTTCCGAACGCGCCGGAATTTTCCAGGCCAACGGTACCTTCGGCCTCGGCGTGCTCACCGCCGATTTCAACAACGACGGCTGGCCAGACATTTACGTCGCGAATGATTCGACGGCCAGTGCACTTTATCAAAACAAAAAGAACGGCACCTTCTCCGATGTCGCCATGGAAGCGGGCTGCGCGCTGAGCGCCGACGGCAAACCCCAGGCCGGCATGGGCGTTTCCGCCGCAGATTACGATCTCGACGGAAACCTCGACATCGTCAAAACGAATTTCGCGGGCGACACG
>Ga0210388_10002720_pt1 | contig 13758 bp, 20 predicted proteins | sample IncBWC19OmetaG_FD_155485 | JGI IMG/M metagenome (GOLD analysis project Ga0210388, IMG submission 155485) | Forest soil microbial communities from Barre Woods Harvard Forest LTER site, Petersham, Massachusetts, United States - Inc-BW-C-19-O ...
CGCTGCAGCCGTCGCCGAGAAACTTGGCATTGATTTCGAAGCCGATGTCTTGCCAGAGAAGAAGGCGGCGGTGGTGAAGAAGCTCCAGTCCCAGGGAGCTATTGTGGCGATGGCTGGGGATGGGGTCAATGACGCTCCGGCTCTGGCCCAGGCCCATGTAGGGATTGCCATGGGAACGGGAACGGATGTGGCGATGGAAACTGGTGGGATAACCCTCGTAAAGGGCGACCTGCGAGGAATTGTGAAAGCACGCCGGTTGAGCCAGCGCACCATGAGCAACATCCGCCAGAATCTGTTCTTTGCCTTCATCTACAACGCGCTTGGGGTTCCTCTCGCGGCTGGAGTTCTGTACCCATTCTTCGGCTTGCTGCTGAACCCGATGATTGCCGCTGCCGCCATGAGTTTCAGCTCGGTATCCGTGATTGCCAATGCACTCCGGTTGAAGACGGCGAAACTCTAAGTAAATACCGTGATCCAGGACACGGACGACGCATGTTGCGCAGGTCGAAAGTCGATGCAGCTTATGAAGAGACTGTTTCAATTCGTAGTATTTGCTCTTGTGCTGCTTGCCGTTCCGCAGCCGTTGCTGGCGGATATCGCCTGCGCCCAACAACGATGCGGAGGCACTTCGGATTGCTCCATGCACTTAGTCTGCATGGCGACCCCTGACTCTGCGATGCAGCCCCTCATTGCAAGCTCTCAGGCGGCTCCCCATGTTGTGTTCGCGGAAGCCGGTTGCAGCTATGGTTCGTGCTGGCTTCGATCGGACAGCGCCACGTTCTTGATGGCAAGACCTCCAATCTTCATTCTTGCCAGCAGCAGTACATTCCTCATGCCGGTGGCCCAGTTTTCCGCGAACCCCACTGTCATTATTGCGGCAAGATCATCCAAGGATGCGGCTGCCGGGGCGGTCCCAAGGCATATCCTCTACCAGGTCTTCAGAATTTAAATCTCTCCTTGCGATCTCAGCGCATGTGACTGCCTTGGACCTCACGGCCCTTGAGGCATGCTTCGCACCCAAACCTGAGTTGTTTAGGAGATTTCCATGAAGCGCACTATCAGCATCTTCTCGATCCTTTCGCTTGCATTCGTCATAACAGTGGCCGCCTTTGGCCAGACAGCCTCCGCACAGCAAACCAAGCCGGAGCATTTCAGCAAGCGGCAGCTCAACACCTTGATCGCCACAGCAAAAACGCCGGCGGAACATCAGCGCATCGCCCAGTACTACCAGGCGAAGGCGCAGGATTACCTCTCACAATCGAAGGAACACCAGCAGATGGTTGACGCGTATAAGGCGAATCCGAGTCTGACCGCTAAGTCGCAGGCAAGCACCATCAACCATTGCGAGTACTTTGTTCAGACGTTCAAGGACCTGGCCGCGAAGTCGCAAGAACTCGCACAACTGCACGGCCAAATGGCCACTGAAGCCGAACAGAAGTGATCCATGACTAGCGGCTTGCGGCTGCCACGTTTCCCTGCTGGGCTCGGAGTAGTACCGATCCCAGGATCCAGCAGGGAACGGGTTCTATCAAGCCAATAAGCCCCTTCATTCCGCTGTTCGGGCCAGTCAATTCTCCATAGGTTTTCCGATGCTCGCCTACGTTTCATGCGCGACAGTTGTCATCTGAGGTTTGATTGCCTCGACGCAACTGGCTCTGCTCGTTCCGCCGTTATCAAGCGACCTGCTATAAACTTGTCTATGGATGAACTGTTGCCATTGTTTCGTCACCGACTTACCTCGCCCAGCGCATTTCGGCCAGAGGAACTTGTGGAAGCCGTCCGCTTGGAGCGCGGAATCGGAGCAGTCTCTGTGCCCCCAATATGTCTGCTCGACTTCGACGGCGATCTAACCGACTGGCTGGTTCAGGCTGGGTTGGCTCACCCATATTCAGGTTGGGCGTGTTTCCACACAACCATGTATTCGTTCGAAGTCGACGGAACGGAGTGTGGAATCATTGCCCGGACCATCGGCGGCCCATACGCAGTGCTGGTTGCTGAACAACTCCACGTTTCCGGCGCTCGCATCCTCCTCGGCCTCACTTCCGCAGGCCGGGTCAGTCCTTCTCTTCCCGTGCCCAGTCTTGTGGTGGCAACTTGCGCCGTTCGGGATGAAGGAACGTCGTACCATTACCTGGCTCCAACGAATGTCGTCAGTGCTCCCGCAAGATTGACAGCGAACCTCTTTACCGGCTTACAGGGATTGGGGCTTCCGGTTTCTCAGGGGCCTGTCTGGACAACCGACGCCCCTTATCGTGAAACAGCAGAGGAGTTGATCGAGCACGCAGCGAACGGGGCACTGGCCGTCGAGATGCAGGCGGCATCACTATTTGCGTTCGCAGAGGCGCGTCATGCTGATGTGGGCGTGGTGGCCCATGTGACCAACGCAATTGACCATACTGGTGAGCCATTCGATAAGGGGCCGGACGAGCATGGCTGGTACATTGCCCAAGCCATGTGTCGGGCCTGTATGGACTTTGAGCTGTGAGGCAACCATCTGATAAGAGAAGGTGGAATCTGGCTCTAGTGCCGCCCTTTGTTACCAGAAATCGAATTGTCTCGAAAGCTCTAAGCTATTCCACCTTGCAATGACAATAGAGAAACTGCTGGACTGTTCCAAATGGCGTTTGGTGCAGCTCTTTCGAACTCTCCAGCAATTGGAAATGCACTCCAAATTCCCTATGCAAGGACTCGGCGTCGTAACGGACAACATCAAGGCCACTGCATTTCACGGGACCTTCTGGTCCGAACGTGCTGACGATCACGTGCCCTCCATGCCGAACCGCACGAGCGACTTGGCGGACATATGCGGCACGATCACTCGGCGACGTCAGGAAATGAAAGACCGCGCGGTCATGCCACACATCGTAGACGGAGGACTCGAGTTCGATCCGGCTTATGTCCGCGACAAGCCACTTCACACTTTCCGAAGCCCTCCCTAGTCGTTTTCGATTTGCATCGATCGCCGCTTGCGAGATATCGAGGACGGTGACGTTCCCATATCCGCGTGCGAGAAGGTCATCGACCAACGTGGATTCACCACCGCCCACATCGATGATCGATGCAGATCGGTCAGGGGCAAACTGTTCTATGAGGGCGAACGACTTCTCAAGGTGGGGACGATACCAACTGACGGCGTCCGGAGCCTTCTCTGTGTAGATTCTTTCCCAATGCGTCTGTGCGTTCATAGTGATCAGTACCCGCCGCCGCCCTTTTTCAGGATATTCCCGTCAGAGTCCCGGAGAACCACGTCCCCCAAGCAATAGAATCATGATTTTAGAAACTTCGGCTAGTTCTTGACGCCACTCCATTCCAAATAGGAACGCCACTCGGCTTGTCCGGGCATGCGCATTTGAAACGCCCCTGACATGACGGAACCCTTCAGTGAGTAGACGAGCCGAAATTGCGGCCCTGGTCTTGAAGAATCAGATAAGAACACAGCTGTAGTCGGGTCCGGGGTCGAAACGTCGTAATGAATGACGTGGCCTTCGTTATCGAAGTAGATCGCCTTCAGAGGTTGTCCCGGAGCATCGGCATAGACGTACAACATATCGCCGTGCTCACAATCATAGTCTGCTGGCCCTTTGCAATCAGCTGTGTAGCTGTGCCGAGCCAGGACGTGATCTCGAAGTTCGAGCCGAAAGGTGTACGAGCCATTCGCGGCTGCCCCCGTATCCCCCTGTGCTTTTGCTTCCCATGTGCCCTGCAGAAACGCAAGCGATTGGAATGGCTTGGGAGCAGGCTTGGAGCTCTGCGCATTCAATGATGCCGTGCACAACAATAAAGAAAGCAACGCTGTTTTCATCGAATCTAGTCTATCCCGAATCCTTCCAGAGTGAGCAGACCCCTCCTCCGCAGTCCAAGAGATCTGCATATCAGAAGTATGCCTGTTGCCGGCAATCGACTCCCAACCATAAAATTGGCAATGCGCTTGACCCTGGAATGCATTCCAGGGTCGATACTTCTTCTAGTGGAAACTGCGATGAATCCGAAGCGTCCTTTACGGTCTGGGGACCTCAGCCGGGCGGCAGGGGTAAGTACCGATACATTGAGGCACTATGAGAAGCTGGGCATTCTGAAGAAGCCGCCACGAACGCAAGGCGGCTATCGTGTATATCCTCCCGAATCGGTTGACCGGGTCCTGCTTATTCGCAACTCGCTCGATTCTGGTTTCACTCTAAAAGAGCTCACAGTAATTCTTCAGCTAAGGGACTCCGGGAGTGCGCCATGCCGGCACGTAAGGGAGTTGGCTCACGGAAAGGTACGACAACTCGACATCCAGATCGAGCACCTTACCCAGCTCAGAGACTCACTGAGGACCGCAGTGCAAGAGTGGGACCGCCGCCTGGAAAAGACACCGCCGTGCGACCGTGCGAACCTCTTGGAGTCGCTCTCACCAATACCGAGGCAGCACAACGTTAGCGCAAAAGGAGATACCGATGAAGATACTCGTGCTTATCGCATCCTTCGCAATTCCGGCTTTGGCCTGCGGGCAAGGCACAACGTCCAGCCCAGAGCCAAGACAGCACCAGAGCACCTCTGATCAAAATGCTGTCGGCGTCGACGCGCGCGGTGACCACGCAATGGGGTTTTCGCATCAGAGCTCCACTCATCATTTCCGCCTCCTTTCAGATGGCGGAGCAATCCAGGTGAGCGCAAACGACCCAAAGGACACGGCCACCCGCGATGAAATAAGAATGCACTTGTCTCACATTGCCAAGATGTTCGCTGAGGGAGACTTTCAAGTTCCGATGTTTATACATGACACAGTGCCTCCAGGTGTTCCGGTGATGAAAGCCAATCGCAGCGCAATCGTCTTCACATTCGAACCAACACCAGATGGGGGCCGAGTGCGAATCGCAAGCGCAAATACCAATGCGATAGACGCAATTCACCAATTTCTGGCGTTTCAAATCGACGATCACAGAACAGGCGATTCTAAAGTTGTCGCGCCACTGCGTTAACCGCACTGCTCGCGAGCGAAGCTCCGACTTGAGACTCAGCGCCTCTATGATTCGAGAAATGGCTGCGATCAAAAGTGCATCGGCCTAAGGTATGCGCTATTCCCGGCTGATTTGAACGAAGTTGCCAATGCATTCAGTGATGGATTTGCGCTGTTCAGTCAAACGACGCTCCTCTTCGATGCAGCGCTTCATCCTATGACGCCTAGACCTTCTTGGCCAAGGAGCGATTGCACTCTGGCGCTAATTTCATCTCTGATCGCGCGGACTTCATCCATCGGTTGCCCCTTTGGATCACGGAGCGGCCAGTCGTCTCGACGCAGACCATGCACATATGGGCACTTGTCGCCGCAGCCCATCGTAATTAGGAGTTGTGCGTCACCTGCCAGCTCCCCCGTCAATTTCTGAGGCTTGGCCTTGCTGAGGTCAATTCCAACCTTCTGCATAACGGCTAGGACTTCGGGGTGAGCTCGCAGGCCGGGGTTCCGTTCCTGCCGAGACGGCCTCTGCCTTTTGCCGATCAGTAAGTTGATTGAAGAAAGCAGCCGTCATCTGCGACTGAGCGACGTTATGCGCTCAATGACAAGAAGCGGATGATATATTGGCAAACAATCGGCGCAAAAGGCGGGCTTGGCGAATCAACAACTCGATTATGCAGTTGAATCATTTCGAGAGACGACGATGAAAGCCAGGTAATCAGCCACATGGCTTTCAGCTCTAAGTTTGGCGCATCGGTACCGAACCCTGAGATGTCTAATCCTAGTAAAATGCGTCGTAAGTAATAGCGATTATGGATGAGCAACTGCTCGAATTTTCTGTGGCGGGAGGTTGACGACCATAGCTGACCTTCCGATTTGCAGAAGAGAGTATTGCCGCGGCGAACTTCGCACGAAAGAGCCACACCAGTCGGCCACTATACGTGATCAACGGTAGCCGCGCGCGAGCAGGTATTTCGCCCCAGCCTCGAAGGCCTTGGGACCAGGCACGAAGAACCCGAACGCATCGGCTAATCGACCGATCACATTGAACGAGAAACAGACCGCTAGCGCATCCTCGATCTGTTGGCGCGAAGCGCCGGCGGCGAGGACGGCTCGCATGTCATCCGGATCGACGGCGAGCTCGCGCGTCAGCTTGCCCAGCATGAGCAGGGTCGCCCTCAATGGTTCCTCGACGGATGCGCTTTCGAAATCGGACAACACTGCGGAGACTCTTTTCCCGTCCCGATAGGCCCCTTGTGCAACCGCAGAGTGCGCCTTCGTACAGAACTCGCACTGGTTGGCTTTCGCCACGAACGCGGCCATCAATTCGCGATCACCGACCGACCAAGTGGAGGGTCCGCGCATTGCGTCCTGCGTAATTACCCCCATCGGCTGGCCGTAGAAGTCGGCGCGGTACTTGACCAGTTTGATGACGTCGAGCACCGGCTGCCGCGAGACCGTTCGGATGAGCGCGAAGAGTGCCTTCGTACCGAAACCGTGGCCACTATCGAGGATTCCGAGCCGCATGTTCAATCCTTCCTTGTTTCGTTCCCAAGTGCGGCCTCAAGGGCCGCGAGTGCCCTATCGTACTGCCGAGTGGATTCGCCAATCGCGGCGCACACCAGGACCTCGAAGATCTGGTCCTCGGTGAGACCCGATTCCCTCACGGCGGCAAAATCTTCGTCTGTGATCCGATTGGCATGGCTGGCAACCTTTTCGACTAGCGAAGAGAGGGGTTCGGCGAGGCCGCTGTTGTTAAACGCGGCCCTGCGTTCGGAGCGCGAGGCCTTGCCGTCTCCTTCCAGGATTCTACTCGCCAGTGCTTTTCGCGCCAGCCCGATGTCCGACATGTTTCTCTCCTAGGCCTCGATGGCAACACGAGCGAACATTTCGAGGATCTTGCCCCAGTCGCCTTCGGTGTCGTAGATCCGACGCATCTCGTCGCGACGCGCCCCATAACGATCGAGATGGCGATGCTCCAGTTCAACGCGTGTGCGATCGGCACCATCGACATTGAAGCGCACCTCGATTTCAGTCTTTAGGGTTGGGTCATACTGCCAATCGGCGTTGATATCCCACGAGAGGACCAGACGCGAGTGCGGTTCCCAAGCGAGCACGCTGCCCCACTGACACATACTCCCATCGTCGCCGCGCTCGTACCAGCGGCCTCCGACGCGCGGCTCGATGACCGCGTCAACTGCGTTGGCCTTGCCGATTTTGTAATATGCCAGCGGCCACCACGCGCCCATCTTTTCGGTGAACACTCGCCACGCTATTGCCGGCGACGCCTGAACGCTCACAACCTTCCGGATGCTATTAGGGTCGAACCCGACGGAGCCTGCGCCCTCTATGTTCATGCACTTCACCCTCCCGAGCATAAAATCGATTCGATCGCGAACGTTCACGCGTCGTTTCGTTAGTCACTGACCCTTGGGGAAACTTGGATCTGCTTTCACTTCGTTGATCTGCTTGACATGCCGTTCGGAGTGCGCGGCGATGAAGAGGATAAACTCATAACCGTCCATCTTGCCAACCGGCCCGTCCATTACGTGATCGCGCAATCCCGGAGTTGCGAGAAGAAATTGCTCGGTGATCTCGCGGCTCTCGAGGAAGTGCTTGAGCGATCCCTCCGGAGAACCAAAACGGTTGTTGGGCACAAGCGGCTCAGGCGCCTGCGCTTTGTGGGAGCGGTCGGGAATCATCGCTTCCACCGCAGCATCCATTTTCTTCACGTCGCGCCCCGGATCTCCGGCCGGCAAAGTCAAGACCTTCTTCTGCACAAAATCGACACGAATGAAGTCCTCTGCCGCGGCAATGTGTTCCATCACCTGCGCCACGGACCATCGATCTGGCCCCGGCTTGAAGTTCCATTGCGCCTCGGAAAGGCCTTTGGTTGCGTCCAACACATCCTTCTTGGTGGACTCGAGATATTGGAGTGCGTGTTCCTTCTCTGCCTGCGTCAGTTCCTGGGCCGAGCTCGCCGCGACGCTGGTTAGCGCCACCACCGCGATCAATATGCAATTCAGTGATCGATTCCTCATCTTCGCATTCTCCTCGTACATCGAAACCCGTTGAGCTGACAAGCTAGAAATGTCTGCGACAGAATAGCGGCCAAAGATGTCCCTGCTGAATCTTCATTGGTTTTTTCTTGTTCTCGTCTCTTTGGCCGCTTCTCGTTCGGCCGCCTCTTTGAAAGCCATGAGAGTCTGGTTCCAGAATCCGTCGAGCCAATCCCGCAATGCCTCGATTCCGCGAGCGTCTACCGCGTAAACGCGTCGTGTGCCCACCGCATGAACAGTCACCAGCCGCGCGGTCATGAGGATCTTCAGGTGTTGGGAGACTGCGGGGCGACTCACTTCCATTCCTTCGGCGATCTCGCCTACGGATCGTCCGCCGCCGCGCAAGCGCTTCAGCACCGCCCGCCGGGTAGGATCTCCCAAGGCATCGAAAGCTTGTTCACCGTAAGTAAACACTTACAGTAAGCTATCACTAACGAAAATGGCTGTCAAGTTCGCAGTTTAGGTGACGTAGTGCGTCGCAAGTAATGACGATTATGGATGACCAGCGCACATGCTGCGGAGGACGACGGTATGCGCGACCGACGAGCACCCGAAGGTTGGACCTTGGCTAAGCCGTCCTTTCCCCGACGTCGAGGGAATACTTTGGACATCGCGCCAGGTCGACGGTGCTCAGGCGGCTCTCTTGTTCGGCAAATTTGGAGAATCCAAAGCTGAAGGCCATGAGGAAATATCGAGGATTTCCTCATGGCTTGTACGTGCCGATGTCTGAAATACTCTAAGAGCGCTTCAGAGTGTTCTTGCACCAAGCGGGGGAGTCCGAAAGTTGGAGTTCTGGGAATTTCAGGCAATCTTTGTACAGTGACTGTACAGCAGATTTGGAAATCGTGGCATTCTCTGCATTGCTGGCAATCTCGGAATCAATAAGTTGAGTGTTTTCAACGTGAGTGGCGGGTTCGACTCCCGCCGCTTCCACCAAGTACTTTATTATCAACAGCTTGAACAAGCTGACGCGCGCCCTATTCCCGCCTGCGTCAGCTTAACACTAGATCCACGAACAAAAGCTTGAAAACTACGCGCTTCAGATTTGCTGTTACGCCGGAAGTGGGCGGATTCATAAAAGGTTCCGGCTAAAGTCGTGGCGCGAGAGCCTTTGAATCACCGGTCCTGTGGTCCTCGATTTGAAATTTAAGAAATTGGTGGATTGCCTCCAGCGCATTCTTGTCTGCCGTTGTGATGCGAACCCGGCCCCCAGCCGTTGTTGGCTCAAACACGTAAGAGATGGCGCCTCGCTTGGATTCCATCACGGTAACGCCAGGTGGTACGGTGTCATGGATGAACATCGGCACCTGAAAATTGCCCTCGGTGAACATTTGAGAGATGTGGGACAAATGCGCCCGGATCTCGTCGCGCGTGGATGTGTCGTCCGTATCATTTGCGGTCACCTCAATCGCACCACCGTCCGGAAAGAGCAGGAAGTGATGCGCAGATTTCTCATGCGCAAACCCCATGGCTCGATCGCCGCGTGTATCGACGCCCGCCGAGTGGTCATCAGACGCCCCTTGCGCCGTGTGCATGGGACAAGAGGTTGCGCTTTTACCGCAGGCCAAAGCCGGAATCGCGAGAGACGCGACCAGCACCAGTATTCTCATCTTCTCCTCCATGTGAACCTGTAGGTTGTTGCGGTACTCGGCCGGACAACGACTCCAGAAGGTTGGCCCGGTCATGCGGCAGCACCTTCTCCAGACGACGGTCCCACTCTTCCACCGTGCACTTTAGCGAGTCTCGGAGGCGAGTGAGTTGCGCGATCTGTGCGCTAAGCTGGTCCACTTTTTCGTGGGCAAGTGCCGCTACTTTTCGGCATGGGGCGCCTCCCTCGTCTCTCACCCGCAGAATGGTGGCGAGTTCCTTCAACGTGAAACCCGAAGCCAGCGCATTGCGAATTAGCAGGACGCGGTCGAGCGATTCGGGCGGGTAAACGCGATAGCCGCTTTGCGTTCGGGGAGGCTTCTTGAGGATACCCAGCCTCTCGTAGTGCCTCAAGGTATCAGTGCTTACGCCCGCGGCGTGGCTAAGAATTCCAGCACGAAAGGCGCGTCTTGGATTCTCAATAGCATTCACACCACAAGTATCAACCCTGGAATCTATTCCAGGGTCAAGCAGATTCTGCCGCCACGCGCCGAAACTCAGAAATCTGTATTGAGCTAGGAATGCAAGCCCCAGGACGATCACCTAGAGGATGCCAATCGCGTGAGATGGCAAGAACTGATGAACCGGAAACGGGAACCCACTCAAGCTGGTGGCGAGTGTTGTCCAGAGAAACACGACTGTTCATCGATCGAATCGCTTCGCAGTTATAAGACCTAACAGGACCACAAAGCCGGCGAAGGGGTCCAATGAGACTCCGTGATTAATGAGGAGGCAAGCATCTGATGAGGATCTCACCTGACTATCTCCAACGCGCTGGAATATGAAGAAAGTGGGCGAACTTCAAATCCTCTACGGCGCGTCTTCGACCGGTTTGACTATGAAATCTCTGCTGTCGGAAGTGAAGTAGCGCCTCCGCATCCAAAAGGCAACATTTACCAGCCCAATGAGAGCTGGAACTTCAATGAGGGGCCCAACGACACCGACGAATGCTTCGCCGGAGTTAAGGCCGAAGACCGCTACGGCCACGGCGATCGCCAGTTCAAAGTTGTTTCCTGCCGCCGTAAACGAAAGGGTGGCTGACTGTGCGTAGTTTGCCCCAAGCCGCTTGCCCATCCAGAAGCTAACCAGGAACATGATGAGAAAGTAGATTACCAGTGGGAGCGCAATTCGAAGCACATCGAGAGGCAGCCGCACGATCAGGTCGCCCTTGAGCGAGAACATCACAAGGATTGTGAAGAGCAGAGCCACCAACGTTAGCGGGCTGATTCGTGGAATAAAGCGCGTGCGATACCACGGCTCACCTTTGATCCGAATGAGTGTGAAGCGCGTAATGACTCCGGAAACGAATGGGATGCCGAGGTAGATGCCGACACTCTTGGCAATCTGGGCGATGCCAACCTTAACAACACTGCCTTCGAGGCCAAACCACTTGGGAAGAACTGTAATGAAGGCCCACGCGTAGAGGCTGTAGAAGAGCACCTGAAAGACGCTGTTGATCGCAACTAATCCGGCAGCGTAGTCCGTATCGCCATCAGCCAATTCATTCCATACCAGTACCATCGCGATGCAGCGAGCGATTCCGATCAAGATAAGGCCGCGCATGTAGGCAGGTTCGCCGCGCAGGAACACAATCGCGAGGACGAACATAAGCGCCGGCCCAATCAGCCAGTTCTGAACCAGTGAAAGTCCCAGAACCCGTTTGTTGCGTAATACGTTGCCCAGCTTTTCGTATCGAACCTTCGCCAGCGGCGGAAACATCATGATGATCAACCCGATTGCAATCGGGATGTTCGTCGTTCCACTCTGAAATTTATTGACGAAACCAGCAGAGCCTGGAATGAAGTGGCCGATCCCCACTCCAATCGCCATTGCGAGGAATATCCAAAGGGTAAGAAAGCGGTCCAGGAAGGAGAGTTTCTTCCGTTGCAATGGAGCGCAGGTCTGGCCATGGGTAAACGGCTTGTTCGACACGCTTATCTGGCCTCGGGTGCAGTTGAATGTTCGACAGGAACTGGCAAGGGTGCGCCTTGAAGAGCTGTGAACTTCGCCGGACTACAGCAAGCCTTTGAGAGACGTGCCCTGTCAGCCTGCATCCCACGATCTTCCTTCAGCCATGAAAGCGTCTGGCGCAGAACCTGGGTTGCTCCGATATTCGGCGGCATGACGATGCGATAGTGCATCCACTTCCCGTCACGCCGAACATCAACGATCCCTGCGCGACGTAGATAGGCCAGATGCCGGGATATTTTGGGCTGGCCCTGAGCCAGAATTTCTACGAAGTAGCAGACGCAGATTTCCTTGTCTCCCATCAGGTTGAGCAAGCGGAGACGCGTGTTGTCTCCCAATGCCTTGAAGAGACGCTCCATATTGAACTGAGACGATTTCGCCGCCATGCAATACTTATACGCCTTGACGAATGTATTGACAAGGGATATAGTCGCTTTTGCGAATATGTTTTCCGAATATTCCTCAAGGAGCCCGCAATGGCAGAACAGATATTGGAATCGGTCAGATCAAAGTACGGAGCGGTGGCTGAGAGCTCGCTGTCGAGCGGCAATGCTGGTGTAAGGGCTGTGGCGGAAGCGTTCGGCTACACCCCCGAAGAGCTGACCTCGATACCGGCGGAAGCCAACATGGGCTTGTCCTGTGGCAATCCAACCGCGACAGCGCACATCAAGCAAGGTGAAGTCGTCGTCGATCTCGGTTCCGGCGGAGGTCTGGATGTTTTTCTGGCCTCGAAGATGGTTGGCGCTCAAGGCCGCGCCATCGGCATTGATATGACCCCGGCCATGATCGAACGAGCGCGTGCAAATGCTAAGACTGGCGGCTACACAAACGTGGAGTTCTATGAATCAACCATCGACCAGATTCCGCTTCCGGATGCTTCGGTCGATTGCGTAATCTCGAATTGCGTCCTCAATCTGGCGCCCGACAAGCCGGCAGTCTTTCGTGAAATCGCCCGCGTTCTAAAGCCTGGTGGCCGAGTGGCCGTGAGCGACATCGCGTTGAAACTCGAACTTCCCGAAGACGTTGCGAAGAGTGTTGCTGCGTATGTAGGCTGCATTGCCGGAGCCATCCTGATCGACGACTACCGAAACGGATTGCTTGCAGCCGGGTTCGAGCATGTCGAGATCGTCGATAGTGGCGCGGACTTGAACGCGTACGCCAAGGTCGAGAATCAGTCCGGCTGTTGCTCCCCGAAGATGGACACTTCCAATCCGCTCCAAGTCATCAAGGAGTCCTGCTGCTCTCCTGCTCCCCGCGCATCAGATTCGCTGCACGATGAGTTGAAGACGCTTCTCGCGCAATACGACGTCAATGCGGCTGCCGCAAGCGTGAAGGTGTACGCGATCAAGCCACGAGCCAAGACTTCAAAATCCTGCTGTGGCCCAACATGCTGTTCGTGAAGAAATGCGCAAACGAACTTAACTCACCACTGGCTTCTTCTCGGAAGGATGCTCGAAATGGCCCGCTATAACGTGTTGTTTCTCTGCACTGGGAATTCAGCCCGCTCGATTATGGCCGAGGCGATCATGAACCGCAAAGGCTTGCCGAATTTCGACGCTTTCAGCGCTGGGAGCCATCCGTCAGGAGCCGTGCGACCGGAGGCCATCCGGCAACTGGAAAGGGCTGGATTGAGTTCGACCAACCTCCGTAGCAAGTCCTGGGATGAGTTTGCCGGACCGGACGCCCCACCACTCCATTTCGTTTTCACAGTATGCGACAACGCCGCTCAGGAAGTGTGCCCATTCTGGCCAGGCCAACCCATGACGGCGCATTGGGGAGTTCCAGATCCAGCGACAGCGAAGGGTACATCCGAAGAGATAGACCGGGCATTTTCGCAAGCATTCTCGGTACTCGATCGGCGCATCAGCCTCTTCCTCTGCCTACCTCTGGCAACGCTTGATACTTTTGCGCTGCAACGGGAAATCGACAATATCGGAAAACAGTGAGAAAAGGAAAAGCGCCGTGATCAAGGTTATCTTTGCCTGTGTTCATAATGCCGGTCGCTCTCAGATGGCGGCTGCATTCTTCAACCAACTTGCAGACAACGAGAAAGCGGAAGCGGTCTCGGCTGGAACCGAGCCGGGGTTGCGCGTTCACCCCGAGGTTCTCACTGCCATGCAGGAGGTCGGAATCGATCTCCGCAATGCC
>Ga0210388_10002721_pt1 | contig 13758 bp, 14 predicted proteins | sample IncBWC19OmetaG_FD_155485 | JGI IMG/M metagenome (GOLD analysis project Ga0210388, IMG submission 155485) | Forest soil microbial communities from Barre Woods Harvard Forest LTER site, Petersham, Massachusetts, United States - Inc-BW-C-19-O ...
ATCAGCGCCGCCATTTCCGGCGTGAACTTGGCGATGAAACCGGCGAGCTGTCGTTCGGGTGTGGGACTCAAAGCAATTCGACTTCCAAACGTCATTGCGCGAGCCGAGGTTGAAAGTCATTGGTCCCGCGTTTGGGAAGCACGCGGACCAGTCGTGCGGCCGCTGTGGCGTCGGCGAGCCACAGGGTCACGGTACTCGCCTCAGCATCCTCCACATTGAATTGAAAGCGCACGACGCGGCCGTCTGATTCGACGTTTGCGATTTGGCGCAGCGGCAGTTGGGCGTTCTCCTCCAGAAGGGACGGCGTACCGTAGCGTCCAGCCAGTCGAGCAGAAAGCCACACATAAACGCCATCGCAAACCACGGTTCCGGAGCCGGCAAACCCAATGTCGTTAGGCAATGTTCCAGCGAAACCGAAAAAACTGCCAGTAGGGCCAAACTCCACTTTGCACTCGAAGGGGCTCGTCAATCCGATGAGGGTTTGCATTTTTTCGGGCGACGGCGTCGCCGACCCCGGACCAGTGGTGCCGTCGGTGACGATATAGGCGCGTACGGTCAAGTATTTAGCGAGTCGGGTACATTCCGCTTGGGCATATCTGGGGTCGAGGCGGCCGAACATGTCGACGAGTTCGGGCTCGGTGTGCTGGCTGTAGTCGATCTGGTCGTCCATCGTGGATAGCCTAGCGCAAGCAATGCATTGGTACATTCACCCTGGGTGTAGATGGATGTACTTCCAATCTTTCAAGGGACTGGAGCCGAAGAAGTGCCTTGTGCCGTTTCGACGAGATTACTGATCTCGTCCAAACGACAGCCGATCCCACCCTTCCGGAAACGCGGGGCGCCCGCGTTTCCGTTCCGCCTTCCTGATGTAGTACTCAATACATACATCATATGCTGTATTATTACCCACATGCCCGAACCCCACCTCGCTGCCAAAACCGTTGGGTCCCCCCGCCCGCGGCATCACCCAACGCGATGTCAGCCACGCTGCCGACAGCCTGCTGCGTGCCGGCGAGCGCCCCACCATTGAAAAGGTCCGCCAAAAACTAGGCAAGGGCTCCCCCAATACCGTCAATCCGCTCTTGGATGCCTGGTGGAAGACTCTGTCCGCGAGATTGGATTCAGGGCCCGCGGCCCTGCACCGCTTGCCGGAAACCGTCGCCCACGTCGCCGAGGCCCTGTGGATGCAAGCGCTCGAAGAGGGCCGACGACGCGCGCACGCAGAGCTTAAAACCTCGGAACGCATCGCCTCCGACAAAGAGCAGAACCTCGAGGTGCGCTCCCACGTGCTCACGCTGCGCGAGGGCGAATTGGAGTCCCGATTGCGCGACCGCGAACGCAGCATCGATGATTTGAATCTGCGCCTCCGTGAATTGACAACGATGCTGCGCAAGGAGCAAGTCGCGCGCGAATCTTTATTGCGGCGAATTGCAGAACTGCAAAGCGCCGGCGGGCCAAAGCGAAGTCCACGGAAATCCGCAAAGCCGGCGATGAGAAAACCGAAAGCGAAGCTGCTTAAGCGGCCAGCATCGAGAAAGACGAAGGCGCGAAAGCGCTAGGCTCCTACTGCGAGACGTTCGGTAACGAGGTCTCCGTGCCATGATCGCGACAAACGCCGCGGATCCTTCGCGCACGACGCGCAGAAGCAGCGGCGCCTGATGCGTCGGGGTGTGAACCGTCGCGATCTCCGCAGTGCCGTGACGCGCGAATTATTAGTTCGCTCTTTGAGCGCGCGCTTCCCGCGGCGCTATTCCCGACCACCGCTTGAATGCATGTGTGAATGCACTGACCTCCTGATAGCCCAGCAACCAGGCAATCCGCGAAATGGATAAGTCGGCATGCGACAAATACTGACTCGCCAGATCGCGCCTCAAACCCGTGAGAACTGCCGAAAATGTCACGCCCTCGAAGGCTAGCCGGCGCGCTGCAGTTCGCTGGCTTAAGCCCATTTTGGCGGCGATCTGCGCCGCGCGCACCTTTCCATGCGGCAACAGCGGAACGATGGCATTCTCTACGGCCGCTCGGAATGCGCTTCGGCCTCGCCGTCGATGAGAAAGCGCTTGTTCGCAATTGGCCACCAAGAGCTCGTTGAGGTACGGGTCAGCGCTGATGACCCTCGTGCCCTTGATCCCCTCGCTGAAAGTCAGCTCGTCTGCTTTTGCCCCGAAGGCAAAGTTGCTGCCAAAGCATGCGGCCAGCTCCGCACCGCCCTTATTGGCACGCCGATGAGCGATGCGAACCCGGCTCGGCGTTACTTGCAGGTTGGTCAAATGCCGGCATAGACGGATCAGCGCGGTCATCAGGAACTCAATCTGATGCCGATCCCGATGCCGGGCAACGCCGACATAACTGAATACCAGCCGAATATCGCTTTCCTCCACACACTTGACCGACACCGCCTCGTTGGCAATGGTGCTATAACGTGCCGCTCGACGCAGCGCGTCACCCAACGTCTCTGAGGAAGCCGCGACATAATAGAGCATCCCCAGCTCTCGAAGATCGGGCAAGTGCGCCAGATGAAATCCGAAGAATTCATCCCCCAGTGCCTTCGCTGTGACATTTAGGAACTCGATTTGTTGTTGCACAGAGAGTCGGGCACCACGGTCGTTTATTTGCTGATGGGTCAGTCCCGCCTTCTGCAAAAGCGGTTTTAATTCAATGCCGGCACGTCGCGCGTCTGCGTAGGCGAGCCGGGCGATCCCACCTGTCGCTGTCGGAAGCGCGCCGAGGCGCTTGCTATCAACATTGCTCACGATACGTGCTCGATACCTTCGGTTGGCCTGCCCCGACAACAGCTTGTCTCAGAATAACAAGACCCGAATGTGAATTCGCACATATAAAGGCGCCGCTAAAGAATCTAGCTCGAGACGGTACTCGTCTGCCACAGCCCCGGGTGTGAGCCTACCCGGCATTGCGGACCACAAATTCATGCCAACCAAACGTAATGTTGTCGCCATAATCGACGACAACCTCGATATCCTCGGCGCCTTGGGGCGCTTGTTGTCGACACTTGGGTGCGACACGGAACTCTATGCATCCAAAAAAGAATTCCTTGATGCTGCGATGACCTCTGAAGCGGGCTGCCTCATTATCGATGTCCATCTTGGCGCCGCTTGCGGTATTGACCTTGCGCAGGAACTTGCTAACGCCGGCTACACGTTCCCTTTCATATTCATGAGTGGCGACAAGCGCGAATCAATCAAAATGCGGGCGATGGAAGTCGGCGCCGTCGCTTTCCTTATCAAGCCATTTTCCGCAGACGCGCTAATCGATGCATTAGCCAGATTGCCTCCCCGTCGCCAAATCCGTTAGATCACTCGCCAAAAGGCGCACCACGCAAGAAAGCGCAACGTATCCAATTACCGCGTTTCACCCTCAACTTCCCCTTCCCTTCGTCGCGGGCCGTGCTCCTGACACTGCCACAAAGATCCGCCAGCTGATACGATTCATAACGCGCTTCCTCTCGATACCAGTATCGTTTTCTATCATTCTCATTGCGAAACTTCAGATGAAAAACTCCCTGATCGCCTTCTTGATTCCGGTCGTGTGCCTGATTCCGGCCTCGGGCATCTCGGCTGACTCGACGGCAACAGAGACGCTGGCGCGCGACCTGCTAAAGCAGCTGGTGGAAATCAACACCACGCACGCGCATGGCTCCACTGATGCGGCCAAGGCGCTCGCAGGCCGGTTTCTTGCAGCGGGTTTCTCCCCACAGGATGTTACATTCCTCGCCCCCGCGGATCATCCCGCCAAAGGTAACCTCGTCGTGCGATTACACGGCCGCGGCAATGGACGACCGATCTTATATATCGGTCACTTGGATGTCGTCGAAGCGAAACCGGAAGACTGGAGTTTCGATCCGTTTCGTTTGACGGAGAAGGACGGTTGGCTTTATGGGCGCGGCGTCATCGACATGAAGGGTCAGGACGTGGCCATGGCGGTAAGTCTCATGCGCCTTAAGCAAGAAGGCTTCCAGCCCGCACGCGATCTGATCGTGGCATTTACCGCTGACGAGGAATCCGGTGGGGACGCCAATGGCGTCAATTGGCTGCTGGACGCTCATCGAGATCTCATCGACGCACAACTCGCGGTCAATCCGGATGGCGGCGAAGCCGGAATGAAATCCGGCCGCAAACTCTACGTAGCCGTGCAGACTAGCGAGAAGACCTTCTTGACGTTCGCGGTACAAGTGACCGACAAGGGCGGCCACAGTTCCCGGCCAACCGCAGATAATCCGATCTATCGGCTGTCCGCCGCGCTCACGCGCCTGTCGCAATTTCGCTTCCCGGTGCATTTGACGGCAACTACCAAGGAGTATTTCGCGCGCCGCGCAGAGCTCGAGCAGGGGCAGGTACAGGCCGATATGCGGGCCATGAGCCAGGGAGCCACCGACCCGGCCGTGATTGCTCGGTTGTCCGCGGTTGTCGAGACAAATATTATGCTGCGTACGACCTGCACTGCGACCCTGATTGAGGGCGGGCACGCCGAGAACGCATTGCCACAACGTGCGCGCGCCGTTCTTCAGTGTCGAGTGATTCCGGGTGAATCGCCGGAGTCGGTACAAAAGACCCTGCAGACTGTCCTTGCCGATCCACTCGTCGCGATCAGCACGATAACCCCTGCCACGCCCAACCCCGAATCTGCGCTATCCCCGCCGCTGGTGCGCGCGGTGGAAGAAGTCACACACAGTATCTGGCCCAAGGTCATTGTCCTTCCTGAAATGTCCCCCGGCGCCACCGACAGTCGTTACACGCGTGAGCGCAGCATTCCAAGCTACGGGATCGACGCCATGTTTGATGATTTGGATGACGCTCGCGCACATGGGCGAGACGAGCGAATCGGCGTGGCCGCCTTCAAGGACGAGGTGGAATTCACGTACCGCCTGATGAAAACGCTCGCACAGAATGGAACGCTGACGAGCCACTAGCGAAGAATCTGTTAACCACGGTGCTTAACCGCATAACGACCCGCTGCCGTGCCCAGCAATACGTCTTTGCTAGTCGAACTGACCCAATCACTCGAACCGATGGCCAGACGAATCATCATGATGTAGCAGCCGTCGCAGGTTGCACCGACGACATACGCCCTGCGGCAACCAGGCTGATTTTCTGCCAACCACTGACTCCCTCGTTGGCTCCAACTTGATCCCGCGAACCGATTATTGCATCCGCTGCGAGCCGTCTTACGGAGCGACAACAACGAATGCCTGCCAGTTGGGACCGTCACGCTCCCCAAGGACAGTTAAATTGAGTGTGGCGCGGAACCTGGGGGCTCTCCACGACGCCAGGTACGTTTTTGGCGCGGCGCCTTCCATCGGCAATTGCTTGCCATCGGAACCCCCTCGATCCGCGGAATACTCGATAACTGGCGCCCCATAAGTCGATATAAGCATGGCGTAGACGGCATGGAAATCCGCTACTGCGTCGCCATAGAATTTGCGAGGGAAGTGAAGATCAGCCAGTGCAAGCGAACCATCTTCACAAAGGTATGTAATGACGGCGTCGCGATCAAATGCAAGACCGGCAAATCTGTGCGCGTTTGCGTTTGAACTGGATGTATCCCCTGTTTCCTTGGATCCAAGAACTTGCTCTCGCTGCGGAATCAAATTGCACGGACTGCCGAAATCTGAACCGCGGAAGTCGGCAGCCATCGCTGGCGCCGCAACAAAAGCAAAGGCGACGATATGAGCGCGCATGCCAGCTGGATCTAAGGATCAGGCTGAGTGGCGCCCAATTGCGCCCGCATCCAACGACACCACTTTTTCCAAATCATTCAACCCCCTCCTTGGTTTATTCGCGATCCTTCGAACCGATATTCAGACGACCCGGGGCTTCTCGTTTGCACCCATGATCAAAAGCCACAGCATAGTCGCAAGCTCTCCTAGCAGCAGTGGTTGGGCGATGTTGCCGGCCCGGTCTTCGTAGGCAGGGAAAAGGAAGCCGGTAAAGCTGAGGGTCAGATAAGCGAAGCAAGCGATGATTAGCCAAACGCCTAAGATGCGGGGCAGGAAGCGCGACTTGTATACCAATAGTCCGTAAGGAATGAGCCATAGGCCCCAAAATATCTCGTTGGCCAGGTCAAGCTGGTGATGCAGGTCCAGGAATAAGCGGGCGAAGGCGTCACGCTGTGGCTTGTCGAAGACGGATAGATAACCTCCGCCGCGAACAAACAGCAGGGCGGCTGCGTCATTGACCGTGTTGACGAAGAAGATCGGTGTGACCATCAGGCTGCCGAGGATCACCATCAGCACCGCGAGAGCCTGGTTTACTCCCTTGAACAACCGATAAAGCGCAAGTGTGACAAAGATCCATAGAGCACCGCAGAGCAAGTAGCTGACAATGCCGAAGCGAAAGAGGAGCTCGTGCTCCGCGATGTTGTTGGCGGTCGCTGTCGCATTCCCGTACACAAACAATGTGTTAGGAACGTAGATGAGCCGCACGATGCCAAACAGCGACCCTAAAAGGTATAGGAGCCCTGCGACTCTGGCATTCTTGCTGAGCGTCATGTGCCCTCCTCAGTGTGCCGATTCCTAGATGGCCAGCAGTCTAAACCCAAGCTCCAATTGCCTATCGCCTTTGACAAAGGCGCCACGTGCAGCGTTACTGGGATGGCCCGTGTGCGTTTTTCCAAGCGCCACACAAATCCATGAGGCTCAATGACCACGCCGACAATTTTGGCTCCAGCCTCGAGAATCGCGATGACGTCGGCTAGGTTCACAACTTGTGAGGATAGAGTTGAACGACGAGTGGCGGCTATGGGAAACGAAGGCACGTTATCCAAATCATTCGACCCCCTTCTTGGCTATTTTTCGTCTGGCGACGCCGTTCGGGCATCCGTGCCCTCGCCCGGCATCGGCAAGTCAGGCGCGCGAGCCCGACTCGCCACCCGGATTTCGGGTGACGCGCCCTTCGACGGCGACGTCACCGTCGGCAAACGCCCTTTTGGGGCGGCCCTGCAGGGGCGAGGCGCATGTAGACTTTGTCTCTCACTTACCCTTTGAGGTGGGAGGCGTCCATAGGATCTTACTCCACCAACTTGGACTAAAATTACAACGTTCACCAGCCACTCAAACGGAGCGCGTTATGATTTCGCAAACTACCACTAAGATCGCCATAGTCACCGGCGGCAGTCGCGGCCTAGGGCGAAACACCGTGCTCAGCCTTGCCAGGCGCGGCATCGATTCGATATTTACCTATAACTCAAATCGCGAAGCAGCCGACAAAGTTGTCGGTCAGGTCCGCGAGACCGGTCGCCAAGCTACCGCCCTGCAACTGGACACCAGTAACTTGAGCGAATTCGATCCGTTCGTGCAGAGCGTGCGCCACACGCTGGCAGAGCGGGGAGCGAAGGGCTTCGACTACCTCGTCAATAACGCCGGTACTTCGCTGCACAAGGCGTTTGACCAAACGAGCGAGCAGGAGCTGGATAAGATCTACAATATTCACTTTAAAGGCGTGTTCTTTCTGACGCAGAAACTTCTGCCGCTCATTAACGATGGCGGCCGAATTGTCAATATCTCGTCGGGCTTGGCGCGCTTCGCGTTGCCCGGAATGTCCGCGTACGCATCCATGAAGGGTGCGATCGAGGTTCTGACCCGCTACCTGGCTAAAGAACTGGGCCCGCGCGGGATTGCGGTTAACACCGTTGCCCCCGGCGCGATCGCGACCGATTTCAGCGGCGGCATGGTTCGCGACAATCCCGAAGTGAACAAACGCGTCGCAGAAATGACCGCCCTCGGCCGCGTGGGCGAGCCCGATGACATAGGCCCGATGATCGCATCGCTGCTTTCCGATGATAATCGCTGGATTAACGCCCAACGCATCGAGGTCTCGGGCGGCATGGTGCTTTAGCCGGCGCTTTTTCTGTCGGCGATAAAACTGCGAAACAATTGGCGATCGCAGCGTCGCATAGATCTCGCTGCTCGCCACTAATATTCCGATTGACGGTATATCCATCATCGGTATAATGAGCCTTTCACGACGGTATTCAGTGTCACGGGAGATGCATTTGGATGGAGCACGCGAGCCGTCGGAAGCCAGCTTTGCTCTCGAGGCTGCGGTGTGGATCATGGTCGCTCTTGCGAACCAGCCCAAGCATGGTTACGCCATAATGAAGGATATTCTGGATCTGGGCGGTTTCTCCATGCGGCCGGGCACGCTTTACGCCGCGCTCGCGCGTATGGAGCGCGCACAACTGGTCGAGGAAGTCCAAACCAGTGATTACCGTCGACGTCCGTTCAGGCTGACCGGAACAGGAAGGACCCGTCTCGAGGCAGATTTGAAAACGCTCGCGGCGCTGGCCTCGACCGGCCTGCGCCGGCTGAAGAGCCGCAAACCCGCCAAGAAAGGAGCTCAACCATGAATGCAAACGCGCTGTACAGCGAAAGTCAGGTCACCCTGATGGTCCCGGACATGGACGCAGCGGTGCGCTTCTACACAGAGACGCTCGGTCTTCATCTAAAGACTCGCTACGGAAACGAGTTCGCTGTCGTCGAAGCGCCGGGCCTGACGATCGGGCTGCACCCGCTACCGACAGCCGAGTCACCCCAGGCACATTCGATGTCGATCGGGTTGGGCGTCGAGTCGCTGGAAGCCACAATGCAAAAATTGTCCGCGCGCGGCCTGCGCTTCATCGGGCCGATCCGCGAAGATCCGCCAATCCGCATCGCGTACTTCGCAGGTCCTGGCGGCACGCCGCTTTACCTGTGCGAACAGAGCGAATGGCGCTAGCAGCGCCCGCTCCGCACTGAGTACCTCCAGCCGCCTCGATTTCCGATTGCACGCGCATCGCATCCGTCGTTATTGGGGCGCTCTGCAGATACGGGACGGGACCATCCATATTGAACGCCTGGTTGCGCGGGCCATGCCCCTGCGGTTTTCGCCGCCGATACAGCCACAACAGAATCGCCATCACCGAGCCGCCCGGCATCACCAGCTCGAGTGCCGCATAGGGCGCGAGATTCCTAAGCTTCGCAATCACTGCGGGCACTTCAGCTACCCTACCAACATCCCAATCTGCAAACCCAGTACTGTAACGCCGGTGGCCGCGACGGCCAGAAGCCCTTGCCCAATCCGTTTGATGAAATCGATGCTAATCATGTGTGCATGCTCCGTTGGTTGATCGTACAAGCACAGATTGCGCTTGGCTCCGACGCACAACAAACCGAACATCTTGCGAACTGTTAAGTAACGCTTAACATCGACCGTGACGCGGCCGCCGGTCGCCGACGGCGGGAAACAACTAGCGCATCAGCGCTAGCAAACCGCGAGGTAAATACCTAGCTTTCATCCTCGACGATGAAATAAAGGTGTTTGCGGGTTCGGCCGCCATGCGCCACCGTGCCCCGCCCTGGATCGTAGTGGGAATCAGATCCGCCGTTCCTGTCTCGGAACGCGATAAAACCGTGACCGATCTAAGACTTGGCATGAATTCTGCTTCTTCTTTCCACATGTAGTCGCTGTCTAGCCTTGGCGGCAAGCATCGGCCGCTGCCGACGCTGAAAGCGGCAGAATACTGCCGCTAGGCGATGACCGATTGACGAACCTGACAGAACACGTGGTACATCACCGAGGATATTGGGAGGTCTCATGCGATTCTTGAATCCATCCGACAAGACCGCCGCCCTGGATTACAACTCAGCCCTAGCCAGCGCAGTGGCGTGGCTCGGTAATCGCTATCTTCTGGCAATGCCCGCCAAACGATTGACGCATTTCGAGCGCTGCAATGCCGATCTCGCCACCGCGCCGGGTGTTCCGCCCTCATCTCGTTCGCAAACAACTACTTTGGCGCCACTCGCAACCAAAAAACAGCAAATCCTCTGCACCTCGTGATATGCGCCAGCGTCGGGAGAGTGGCGGGTACGCGCGTGCGGCAGTAACGCGCAGCCTTCGATCAATGGTGGCGAGTCTGAAGTTGCTCGAGTATGCGCTTCAGCGCCTCCAATTTCTGACCCGCCTCAGCGAGCCTTCCAGCAGCGGTGAGTTGCTGATACTCGTTGAAGTTCTGAGCTGCCTCGGCAATCAATGCGTTGATGTCACCCGAAGCCGCAGGCGCGGCGGATGCCGGGCTCGCTGATGGCGGCGCGGAAGCCGGTGCAACTTGCGCACTGAGCATGGAGGGCGCCGTCCCAAATAAGGCGGCCATCGCCGATTCGAACGTCGGCCCGTAAGCCAGGCGATCCTGAACCGCGAGCACCACCAGGCGCAGCTCGGGCATCGGACTGCGGTCTGCTTGCAGGTAGATGGGCTCCGCGTAGAGCAGCGCCCGGCCTATTGGGATGACGATCAGGCTGCCGCGGCGCACGTGCGAACCCTGCTGGTTCCACAATGTCAACTGACCGGACAACTGCGCGTTCTGATCGATGCGCGCTTCGATCTGCAACGGTCCGTCGATGAGCTTGGTCTTGGGAAAGTCGTAGACCACAGCCTCGCCATAGTGCTCACCGTCGCTGCGACCTGCAATCCAGCCAATCAGGTTGTTGCGATTCGCCGGCGTGAACGGGAGGATCGCGATGAATTCAATCGATCGCTCGCCAGGTAAAGTCATCAGCACGAAGTTGGGTTCCATGACCTGTTGGCGCTGATTGTTTGCAGAGGCGACGCTCCAAAGATCCTCGCGGTTGTAGAACACATCGGGATTGGTCATGTGGTAAAGACCATAGACGGCGGCCTGTACATTCAACAACAGTTCCGGGTAGCGCACATGCTTGCGCACCGCAGCCGGCATCGCCGCCGCGTCGGCGAACAAACCGGGAAACAGAGCCCGATAGGCGGTGATGATCGGATCCTGCGTATCGAACACATAGAAAGTCGTCTCGCCGGTGTATGCATCGATCAAGATTTTGACGCTGTTGCGAATGTAGTTGATGGGCTCATTGCCGAGCAGGTAACGGCGCGCGAACGGGTAGGCGTCGGACGTCGTGAAGGCATCCATCAGCCAGCGGATTCGGCCGTCCTCACCCACCACGACGTAGGGGTCCGCATCGAGTGTAAGAAACGGAGCGAGCTCGTGTACGCGCTCGCTCAGCTTGCGGCGCATCAGCAATCGGCTCTCCGAATTCACATCGTCGCTGAACGGCAGTTTCGCGATATCACCGCGATCGAACGCGATCAAAGTGCGTCGCAATAAGCCGCCCAGCCGAATGCCGCCGTCACCCTGGTACGAAGTCAGACTATTGGCATCGCCTTGCGGGTAGTCGAATTCTTTCTGGCGAGTCTTTACGTAGACGTCGGTATTCGTCAGTTCGCCGAAATAGATTTCCGGGCGCGTCACGTTGAGGCCTGGAATCGTGCTCTGGATCGGCATGTTGCTGAGCACCAGTGTCGGCAGCCCTTCAGGCGTAAAGCCGTTCACCGGGTTCATGGTCACGCCGTACCCGTGGGTATAGATCAGCTTCTCATTTATCCAGTTGCGGCTGCTTGGCGGCAGCTTTTCCACATTGAGTTCGCGTGTGGCGAGCATCATCTGCCGGACCGAGCCGCCGATCTGATAGCGATCTATATCGATATCCGGAAAGTCGTAGTAAGTCCGAATTTCCTGAATCTGTCGCAGAGTATCCTGCAGCGGCCGCCAATCCCAAAGCCTGATGTTCTCGAGCGTTGTCTGGTTGTTGGCCGGCTCCACCGCCTCAATGCCGGTGTCGGCAGGAAATGCGTGGGTCTCGATGCGGTCGAGCGCGTAGGCCCGCCGTGTCATTTCTATATTGTGCGCAATGAAGGGCCGCTCTCGCACCAGCTGATTCGGTTGGACGATGAAGCTGCTGACATACCAGCCGACGACACCGACGATGATGTAGCAGAAGACGGCCGGAACGACCGACGCCACCAGCCATCGCCTTGGGAGTAACAGGATTGCGCAACTTCCCGCGACGGCCGCGCCTGCGACCAATGCGGCGCAAACGATCAGCATGCCGGTCAAGGTGACGTGAGCGTCGGTGTAGGTAACGCCTGAGAAAATAGTGCCATCCTGGAACAGCCGCTCGAAGCGTCCCAAGTACACGCGCGCGGCGAGCGTTAGCAGCACCGCAGCGATACCGATCGACAACCCGCGCCACAGCCTCGCCTGATCCGCTGCAATGGGGCGCTCGCTCAACACGCGCGCGCCGCCGGCGAGGGTCACGAATAGCACCGCGACCGCGCAGCCGACTAAGGCCAGTGTCAGCAGCCAGCCGGCCATGAGCTGCCAGGCCGGCAGCGTAAACAAGTAAAAGTCCAGCGATCGCCCAAAAATGGGGTCGAGCATCGTGGCGTGACGCGGCGCCTCCCAGTACAGGGCCAAAGTCATCCAGCGCGCCGACATGCTGGCCCCGGTTAAGGCGGCGATAATCGCGGACAGGCCGATCCCAATCAGGTTGAGGAAGCGCGCGACCGGCAGCGCGACCGGCCGCCGGTTGACGAGAACAGTGGTTCCCATCAGTGCATCGAGCCGAGCGGGTTTTAGCGTCCGGAATGCTCCATAGACCACCAGAAAAGTAAGTAGGGTGAAGGCTCCGAAAGTCGCGGCCTGAAGGCTGAGTCGCGTCCAGAACACCGACGCAAAGCCAAGCGATGCGAACCAGAGCGCATCAACGTAGTAGGACGCTGCCGTGCCGGCGCCAAAAAGTACAAGTCCCAAGACAGCCAGCAGTACGAGACGCGCGATTCCGCGGCGAGGCGGCCGCATGCGAATTGCGATGTCACTACGGTCTTCCTTATTGCCCATGTTCTCGGTTCAGCCTCAGATCCGCGGCGCGAGGTCTCGATCAATACAACCCCGCGTGCCACAACGCCGCATTCTGCGCTAGCGCGCTCCTGTTTGTCCGGTTAGTTGAGCACGCACGTAAAACTACCCGCCTCATCCACCGAGGCGCCGATTTGCCCCGTGAACTTCGGCCACCGAGGATAGACGCACATGGGCCGCGTGCGGCCGCTATGTTCAGGGTTTTCATCTACGGCGATCAGCACTTCAGGCGCGCGGCCACTGTTCACCCAATGATCTAGCGCGGTCAGATCATCGTACTTGGCGTTAAATGTGCCAAAGCCGTGTGACAAACCCGGCACCTTATAGTACCGAACGAACGAGTCCATCGCCGCCCTGCCTTGTTTCGCCAGATGGCGCTCGTAATAGGCGTCGGTGTTACCCGGCGCGATGAAGTCGTCCTCGGTACCGTGCGCGAGAATGAGCTTGCCTCCCCTCAACCTAAAGGATGTCAGATCGCTATCAGTGACGTCCAAGATCTTCGCCACTTCCTCGATGCGCGCACGATACGCCGCAGGCTTGAACCTCAAAGGATCGTAGTTCGGATCGCGAGTAATGATGTACTTCACGGTTGCCGCGCCCGCGGTGTATAGAAGCGCATCCATGGTGGTTGGCGGATTCCCGGGGACGCGCCGCGCACCGAAATTGGAGACCACGAAGCTCGACCCTTCGAGCAGCGCCCAGGGAGTGAACTCATCCGCACCAGCGACGGCAAAGCCCGGCCGATAGGGTGAAACGATGCGCGCCACCGCCTCGATTTGCGCATCCGACAGACAGCTCATGCCGCTGTCTTTGCCGTCGCCACAGCGCAACGTGTGCCTGACCGTTTCAATATTGAAGGCATGATGGCAGGCCGCGATATTGCTGATGATGCCATCCGTCGCGCCATCCAACGGATCGCAAGCCTTACGCACCGCATCGGTGAGCACCTTGGTTTTCTCTGGACTGAGCCATCCGGCGCCCTCGTTTGAATAGATTGCCTGCCCAACATTCAGAGACGCTAGGTGAAGCAATGTGACATTG
>Ga0210388_10002722_pt1 | contig 13757 bp, 8 predicted proteins | sample IncBWC19OmetaG_FD_155485 | JGI IMG/M metagenome (GOLD analysis project Ga0210388, IMG submission 155485) | Forest soil microbial communities from Barre Woods Harvard Forest LTER site, Petersham, Massachusetts, United States - Inc-BW-C-19-O ...
GCGATGATCGTCAAGCCCACATGACCCAGGGCGGCATGCGATTCCGCGAGCAAATCGTTCGCCTCGGGTTCACGGGGGACCAGGCGGGCAAAGGCGGACAGAAACAGCATGCCCCCAAGATTAATGGCGCCGGCGGATAAAAGCGTGATTCGAATCACGTCTCGCGCCTATATTATGCGGGGTCCGTCAGATGATGAGGAGACTGCCCGCTGAACGCTGTTACGCGAATGCTCGCCGGCGCGATTGCGGCAATTTTCCCCGCCGCTCTTTTCGCCCAAGCCGCACCAGCGCCGACGGCAACCGATCAATTCGCACGGCTGCAGGCCGAGCTGCGCCGCACGCACGAGAGCGGCGACGCCGCGGCATACCTGGCGACCGCTCAGTCCATGTATTCATTCCTCAACGGCTCACCTCGCGGCACGCTGCAGCTGATGAGCGCGCAAAGTTTCGCTGCAAAGCCCGACGAGGCGCTGCACAGTTTTGCTCAATTCGTGGCAATGGGCCAGGCGAACGAGGAGGTATTGAAAGCCAAGTCATTCGATCCGCTGCGCGCCCTTCCCAGGTACCAAGACATTTACGCCAGCATGGCCGCGAATGCCGCGAGCAAATCTACGGCCAGCGAGGCTTTCCGCTTGGAAAGCAGCGCGCGGATTCCCGAGGACCTCGACTATGATCCTGAATCCAAGGATTTCTATATCAGCACGGTTCTCGGCAAACAGATTCTCCGGGTAACCATGGCCGGTCAGACGAAATTGTTCGCCGGCGCGCCGGATCAGTGGCCGATGATGGCCCTGAAAATCGACTCGCGCCGCCGCATTCTTTGGGCGACGGAAGTCGCATTGGACGGGTTTGCAGCCGCCGCAAAGGCGGATTGGGGAAGATCCGCGATTCTGGAATACGACCTGCGTTCCGGAAGGCTCTTACGGCGCATTGAAGGGCCGCCCCAGGCCGCATTGGGAGACATGGCGCTGGCATCGAACGGCGATCCGATTGTGTCGGACGGCGAGCACGGCGGCGTATACAGGGTCAACGGCAGCACCCAGAGCACCGAGCGCATCGACGCCGGAGACTTCGTGTCACCGCAGACCCCCGCGGTTCTGGCCGATGGCAAACACATCCTCGTGCCCGACTATGTACGCGGCCTGGGCTTGCTCGACCTGACCAGCAAACACGTCGACTGGATTCCCATGGAAGGCAAGCATGCCTTGAGCGGCATCGACGGCCTTTACGCGCTCGGCAGCACGCTCATCGCCACACAGAACGGTACGACGCCTGAACGGGTGGTGCGATTCGCTCTGACCGCGTCCATGACCGGCGTCTTATCCGAGTCCACCATCGAGCGCGCAACGCCGACGCTCGGCGATCCCACGCACGGAGTCGTGGTCGGCGACTACTTCTACTACATCGCCAATTCAGGCTGGAACCTTCTCGACGAGCACGGCAATTTGCTCGAAGGCAAACGCCTGCCCGTCAGCTCTGTGATGCGTGCAAAAATCCACTGAACGCGCCCTGCCGGACGCACCAAAAAAAAAGCCCCGAATCCTTGCGGACCCGGGGCCATGTTTTTTCTAAATACTTCTTATTGTTCTATTCCGCTGCTTCCGTGTCCCCCGCCGGTACTGCGTCGTCCGAGTCGCCCATTCCGCCGCCGACATCCATGAAACTGCGGCGACGGCTGTCGTCCGAGGCGCGTCGACGTCGCGCATGATACGCGAAGCCGGTTCCTGCGGGAATCAGACGTCCCACGATGACGTTTTCCTTCAGGCCGCGCAGGTCGTCCTTCAAGCCCCGTACCGCCGCCTCGGTGAGGACGCGGGTGGTCTCTTGGAAAGATGCCGCCGAAATGAAGGATTCCGTCGCCAAAGACGCCTTGGTGATACCTAACAACAACGGCTCCCAGGTCGACTGGTGCTTGCCTTCGGTCTTTTGCCTTGCAATGACGTCGAGCAGTCTGCCGCGGTCCATCTGTTCGCCGCGTAGCAGCGCCGAATCGCCGGCATCCAGCACTTCGATCTTGCGCAGCATCTGGCGCACGATGACCTCGATGTGCTTGTCGTTGATCTTCACGCCCTGCAGGCGATAGACGTCCTGGATCTCGCGAACCAGGTAATTGGCCAGCGCCTCGACGCCCTGCAAGCGCAGGATGTCGTGCGGGTTCGGCTCGCCGTCGGCGATGACTTCGCCCTTCTCGACCTGTTCGCCTTCGAACACGTTGAGATGCCGCCACTTCGGGATCAACTCCTCGTACTTGTCGGTGCCTTCGTTGGTGATGATCAAGCGGCGCTTGCCCTTGGTCTCCTTGCCGAAACTCACCGTGCCGGAGCGCTCCGCGAGAATGGCGGAATCCTTCGGTTTGCGGGCTTCGAACAAGTCGGCGACGCGCGGCAGACCGCCGGTGATGTCGCGGGTCTTCGAGGATTCCTGCGGAATACGCGCAATGACATCGCCCACCGACACCTTGGAACCGTCTTCCAGGCTGACGATCGCGCCCGCGGGCAGCGCGTACACCGCCGGAATGTCCGTATTGGCGAAGGTCACTTCCTTGCCCTTGGCGTTGGTCAAGCGCACCACGGGCCGCAGGTCCTTGCCGCCCGAGCCGCGCTGCTTCGGATCCAGCACCACGGTGCTGGACAAGCCGGTGACATCGTCCACCTGCGTCGTGACGGTGATGCCGTCGACGAAGTCGGAGAACTTGATCATGCCGGCCACTTCGGTGACGACCGGGTGGGTATGCGGATCCCAGTTGGCGACCGATTGGCCCGCGGTGACCACATCGGCGTCGTTCACCGTGATGGTGGCGCCATACGGAATCTTGTAGCGCTCACGCTCGCGGCCGAACTCATCGACGACGCCCAATTCACCGGAGCGCGACACCGCGACCAGGTGCCCTTTCTCGTGGCGCACCGTCTTGATGTTGTGCAGACGAATCGTGCCCTTGCTCTTGACTTCAACGCCGTTGGCCGCTGCCGCTCGCGAAGCCGCGCCGCCGACGTGGAAGGTACGCATGGTCAGCTGCGTGCCCGGCTCACCGATCGATTGCGCGGCGATGACGCCGACCGCCTCGCCCATGTTGATGCGATGCCCGCGGCCCAGATCGCGGCCGTAGCATTGCGCGCAAACACCGTAGCGGGTTTCGCAGGTGATGGGCGAACGCACCATGACCTGATCGATGCCCATCTTTTCCAGCAGCTTGACCAATTTTTCGTCGATCAATACGCCGGCCTTGACCAGCACTTCGCCGCTCGAGGCGACGACCACGTCCTCGGACACCACACGGCCCAACACGCGCTCGCCCAAACCTTCAACCACATCGCCGCCTTCGACGATCGGGGTGATGGACAGTCCGTTGACCGTGCCGCAGTCGATCTCGGTGACCACCAGATCCTGGGCCACGTCGACCAAGCGACGCGTCAGATAGCCGGAGTTCGCCGTCTTCAACGCTGTATCGGCCAAGCCCTTACGCGCGCCGTGAGTCGAGATGAAGTACTGCAGTACGTTCAAGCCTTCGCGGAAATTCGCCGTGATCGGCGTTTCGATGATGGAGCCGTCCGGCTTCGCCATCAGGCCGCGCATGCCGGCCAGCTGGCGAATCTGCGCGGCGGAACCGCGAGCGCCCGAATCGGCCATCATGAAGATCGAATTGAACGACTTCTGACGAACCTTGTTGCCCTTGGTGTCGGTGACCTCGTCGGTTCCCAACTTTTCCATCATGGCCTTGGCCACTTGGTCATTGGTTCGCGACCAGATATCCACCACCTTGTTATAGCGCTCGCCGTTGGTGACCAATCCTGAGGAGTACTGCTCCTGGATCTCCTTCACTTCTTTCTCGGCCGTCGCCAGAATCTTGAGCTTCTGCTGCGGTACGACCATGTCATCCACGCCGATCGACACGCCTGCGCGGGTCGCGTACTGGAAGCCGGTGTACATGAGCTGATCGGCGAACACGACCGTTTCCTTGAGACCCACGGTGCGGTAGCACGCGTTGATCGTTCCGGAAATGATTTTCTTGGTCATGTCCTGGTTGATGGCATCGAACGACAGACCCTTCGGCAGGATCTCGGACAGCAAAGCGCGGCCCGCGGTGGTATCGACCACGCGGATGTTCTTGACCAACTGGCCGCTGGCATCGCGCACGTGCTCGACCAGGCGCACCTTGACCTTTGCTTGCAGGTCGATATTGCGGCTCTCGTAGGCGCGATGCACTTCAGCCACGTCGCCGAAGGCCATGCCCTCGCCCTTGGCGCCCACGCGCTCGCGGGTCATGTAGTACAACCCCAGCACCACGTCCTGCGACGGAACGATGATGGGATCGCCGTTCGCGGGCGAGAGGATGTTGTTGGAGGACATCATCAGCGCGCGTGCTTCCAGCTGTGCCTCGATGGACAGGGGCACGTGCACGGCCATTTGGTCGCCGTCGAAGTCGGCGTTGAACGCCGTGCAGACCAGCGGATGCAGCTGGATCGCCTTGCCCTCGATCAGCACCGGCTCGAAAGCCTGAATGCCGAGGCGGTGCAAGGTCGGTGCGCGATTTAGCAGCACCGGATGTTCGCGGATCACCTCTTCCAGGATGTCCCACACTTCCGGTCCCTCGCGCTCGACCAGGCGCTTCGCGGCCTTGATGGTCGAGGCTTCGCCGCGCAGCTGCAGCTTGGAGAAGATGAATGGCTTGAACAGTTCCAGCGCCATTTTCTTCGGCAACCCGCATTGATGCAGACGCAGGGTCGGGCCGACCACGATGACCGAACGGCCGGAATAATCGACGCGCTTGCCGAGCAGATTCTGACGGAACCGGCCCTGCTTGCCCTTGATCATGTCGGCCAAGGACTTGAGCGGTCGCTTGTTGGTGCCGGTGATGGCGCGGCCGCGGCGGCCGTTGTCGAGCAGCGCATCCACCGCCTCTTGCAGCATGCGCTTTTCGTTGCGCACGATGATATCGGGGGCGTTCAGCTCGAGCAGCCGGCGCAACCGGTTGTTGCGGTTGATGACGCGGCGGTATAGATCGTTCAAGTCGGAGGTCGCGAAGCGGCCGCCGTCCAGCGGGACCAACGGACGCAGATCAGGCGGCAACACCGGCAATACGGTGAGCACCATCCACTCCGGCTTGTTGCCCGATTCCATGAACGCCTCGATGAGCTTCAGACGCTTCGAGAGGCGCTTGATCTTGGTCTCGGAGTTGGTGTTGGCCATGTCCTCACGGACCTTGACCACCTCGGACGGCAGATCCATGGACTTGAGCAGTTCATGCACCGCTTCGGCGCCCATGCGCGCATCGAATTCATCGCCGTGCTCTTCGATGGACTCCAGATACATCTCGTCGGTGAGCAATTGGCCGCGCTGCAGCGAAGTCATGCCGGGATCGACCACCACGAAGGCCTCGAAGTACAGCACGCGCTCGATTTCGCGCAAGGTCATATCCAGCATCAAGCCGATACGCGAGGGCAGCGACTTCAAGAACCAGATGTGCGCCGTCGGGCTCGCGAGCTCGATGTGGCCCATGCGCTCGCGGCGCACCTTGGACTGCGTCACTTCGACGCCGCACTTCTCGCACACCACGCCGCGGTGCTTCAGGCGCTTGTACTTGCCGCACAGACACTCGTAATCCTTCACCGGTCCGAAGATCTTCGCGCAGAACAAGCCGTCGCGTTCCGGCTTGAAGGTGCGGTAGTTGATGGTTTCCGGCTTCTTCACTTCGCCGTACGACCAGGAGCGGATCATGTCCGGCGACGCAAGCCCGATCTTGATCGAATCGAAATTCTCGACCGGTACTTGCTGCTTGAACAACTTGAGTAAGTCTTTCATAGATTAGGCCTCGCTCTCTAGTTCAATGTTGATGGCCAAGGAACGTATCTCCTTCACCAGGACATTGAACGATTCCGGCATGCCGGCTTTCATTTCGTGGTTGCCGTCGACAATCGCTTTGTACATCTGCGTGCGCCCGTTGACGTCATCCGACTTGACGGTGAGCATTTCCTGCAGGGTGTACGCGGCGCCATAAGCCTCCAGCGCCCACACTTCCATCTCGCCGAAGCGCTGACCGCCGAACTGCGCCTTGCCGCCCAACGGCTGCTGGGTGACCAGGCTGTACGGTCCCGTGGAGCGCGCATGCATCTTGTCGTCGACCAAATGGTTCAACTTCAGCATGTACATGTAGCCCACCGTAACCGGCCGCTCGAATTGCTCACCGGTTCGGCCATCGTGCAGGGTGGTCTGGCCGGAAGTCGGCAGGTCCGCCAGCGTCAGAAGATTTTTGATTTCTTCTTCGCTGGCGCCGTCGAACACCGGCGTCGCCATCGGCACGCCCTTCTTGAGATTGCTCGCCAACTCGATGACTTCGGCGTCGCTCATGGACTTGATGTCTTCCTTCTGCCCGCCGGTCTCGTTGTAGACCTGACCGAGAAACTTGCGCAGCTCAACGACCGCATGCTGGGCTTCCAGCATCTTGCCGATCTTGGCGCCCAAGCCCTTCGCGGCCCAGCCCAAGTGAGTCTCGAGGATTTGTCCGATGTTCATGCGCGACGGCACGCCCAACGGATTCAACACGATGTCCACCGGCGTGCCATCGGCCATGTACGGCATGTCCTCAACCGGAACGATGGAGGAAATCACACCCTTGTTGCCGTGGCGTCCCGCCATCTTGTCGCCCGGTTGCACACGGCGCTTCACCGCCAGGTACACCTTGACCATCTTGAGCACGCCCGGAGCCAGATCATCGCCCGCGGTGATCTTCGCCTTCTTCTCCTCGAAGCGCTTTTCAAACGCCTTGCGCTGACCCTTCAGGCGCTCCGAAACAGTCTCCAGCTGCGTATTGACCTCTTCTTCCTTGAAGCGAATCTCGAACCACTGCTCCCGCGGCAGGTCCACGAGATAGGCATCATCGATTTGCGTACCCGATTTGATCTTCTTCGGGCCGGCTTCGGCAGCCTTGCCTTCGATCATGCCGCGCACGCGCTGGAACAAGTCGTCTTCCAGAATGCGCTGCTGGTCGGCCAAGTCCTTGCGTACCCGCTCGAGTTCCGATTTTTCGATTGCCAGGGCCCGCGAGTCCTTTTCGACCCCGTCGCGCGTGAACACGCGCACGTCGATCACCGTGCCGTCCATGCCGGGAGGCACGCGCAGCGAGGTGTCCTTAACGTCCGAAGCCTTCTCGCCGAAAATTGCCCGCAGCAGCTTCTCTTCCGGCGTCAGCTGGGTCTCGCCTTTCGGCGTGACCTTGCCGACCAGGATGTCGCCCGCGCGCACTTCCGCGCCGATGAAGGCAATACCGGCTTCATCGAGCTTCGCCAAGGCCGAATCGCCCACGTTGGGGATGTCGGCCGTGATTTCCTCAGGGCCCAACTTGGTGTCGCGCGCGACACAGGTGAGTTCCTCGATGTGAATGGTCGTGAAGCGATCTTCCTCGACCACGCGCTCCGAGATCAAAATGGAGTCTTCGAAGTTGTAGCCGTTCCAGGGCATGAAGGCCACCAGCAGGTTCTGGCCGAGCGCGAGCTCGCCCAGATCCGTCGACGGGCCATCCGCCAGCACGTCGCCGCGCTTGATCGAATCGCCGGCATTGACCAGCGGCCGCTGGTTGATGCAGGTGTTTTGGTTCGAGCGCGTGTACTTGGTGAGCGAATAGATGTCGACGCCCGGCTCGCCGGCCGTGGTTTCGTCATCATTCACACGCACTACGATGCGCGACGCATCGACCGAGTCGACGCTGCCGCCGCGCCGCGCCACCACGGTGACGCCGGAGTCGATCGCGACCGCGCGTTCCATGCCGGTACCCACCAGCGGGGTTTCCGAACGCAGTGTCGGCACCGCCTGGCGCTGCATGTTCGATCCCATGAGCGCGCGGTTCGCATCGTCATGTTCCAAGAACGGTATCAACGAAGCCGCCACCGACACGATCTGCTTCGGTGAGACGTCCATGTAATTGATCTTGTCGGGCGATGACAGCGTGAACTCGTTCTGCGTGCGGCAGGAGATCAAGTCGTCGATGAACTCGCCCTTCTCGTTCAAGGTCGCGTTCGCCTGCGCGATCATGTACTGGCCTTCTTCGATGGCCGACAGGTAGTCGATCTTGTCCGTCACCTTGCCGTTGGCGACCCGGCGATACGGGGTCTCGAGGAATCCGTAGTCGTTGGTGCGCGCATAGACGGCCAGTGAATTGATCAAGCCGATGTTCGGACCTTCCGGCGTTTCGATCGGGCACACCCGACCGTAGTGCGTGGGATGCACGTCGCGAACTTCGAATCCGGCGCGTTCGCGCGTCAGGCCGCCTGGGCCAAGCGCCGAGACGCGGCGCTTGTGCGTGACTTCCGACAGCGGATTGTTCTGGTCCATGAACTGCGACAACTGCGAGGAGCCGAAAAATTCCTTCACCGCGGCCGCAACCGGCTTGGCGTTGATCATTTCCTGCGGCATGATCGGTTCGCTTTCGGCAATCGTCAGACGCTCCTTAACGGCGCGCTCGACCCGCACCAAACCGATGCGGAAGGCGTTCTCGGCCATTTCACCGACGCTGCGGACGCGGCGGTTGCCCAGGTGATCGATGTCATCCACATGGCCGTTGCCGTTGCGGATGTCGATCAGGGTCTTCATGACCTCGATGATGTCTTCCTTGCTCAATACGCCCGATCCCGTGATTTCCTCACGGCCCACGCGGCGGTTGAACTTCATGCGCCCCACCGGCGACAAGTCATAGCGCTCGCCGTTGAAGAACAGATTTTGAAACAGGTTCTCGGCCGCGTCCTTGGTCGGCGGCTCGCCGGGACGCATCATGCGATAAATTTCCACCAGCGCCTCGAGGCGGGTCTTGGTGGGATCGATACGCAGCGTGTCCGAGATATACGGACCGCGGTCGAGGTCGTTCACGTACAGCGTGCGAATCGAGGTGATGCCGCTCTCGATGAGCTTCGCCACGGTCGGAACGGTGAGGATCTCATTGGCCTTCGCCAGGATCTCGCCGGTTTCCGTGTTGACGATGTCATGCGCCAGCACCTTGCCCTGCACGTATTCGGTGGGCACGGGAAGGCGCTTGACGCCGGCTTCCTCGAGTTCCTTGACGTGGCGCGCAGTGATGCGGCGGCCTTCCTCGACGATGATTTTCTTGCCGACGCGGATTTCGAACGCGGCGGTCTCGCCGCGCAGGCGCTGCGGGATGATTTCGAACTCGATTTCCTTCTTCGACAGATGGAACACGTTCTTCTCGAAGAAGATGTCGAGAATCTGCTCTTCGGTCAGTCCGAGTGCGCGCAGGATGATGGTCACCGGCAATTTGCGGCGCCGATCGATGCGTGCGAACACGCAGTCCTTCGGATCGAACTCGAAGTCCAGCCATGAACCGCGATACGGAATGATGCGTGCGGAGAACAGCAGCTTGCCCGACGAGTGGGTCTTGCCGCGGTCATGATCGAAGAACACGCCCGGGCTGCGATGCAGCTGCGATACGATGACGCGCTCGGTGCCGTTGATGATGAAGGTGCCGTTGTCGGTCATGAGGGGCAGTTCGCCCAAGTACACTTCCTGCTCGCGCACGTCCTTGACCGGCTTCTTCGCGCCGCTGGCTTCCTTGTCGAGCACCACGAGGCGCACTTTCACGCGCAACGGCGCCGCGTAGGTCAGACCACGCAGCTGGCATTCCTTGACGTCGAATACCGGTTCGCCCAGGCGGTAACTCACGTACTCGAGAGTCGCGTTACCGGAGTAGCTGGAAATGGGGAACACGCTGTCAAACGCGGCGTGCAAGCCGATCTCATCGCGTTTGGACTCCGCGGTATCCGCTTGCAAGAATCGCCGGTACGAATCCAGCTGGATTGCCAGCAGGTACGGCGTGCCGAGGATGCTCGGACGCTTACCAAAGTTCTTGCGGATGCGCTTCTTTTCGGTGAACGAATAGGCCATTAGAGATCACCCTTTCCAGTATCGACAGGCGCTACGCGCCAAAAATAAGTACTTGCAGGCTCCGTCAACCGTATCGGACGGGGTCGCCGCGACCCCGTAGATTCGGCGCGTAGCGCCTGAAAAAGCGCAGCCGACGGCCGCCGCTTGGTTTCAGCGGCAACCATCGAACTGCGCATATCGGCAATAATCACTACTTGATTGCAGCCTTGGCGCCCGCGGCCTCGAGCTTCGTCTTGATCGCCTCGGCATCCGCCTTCGGAATGCCTTCCTTGACGGTCGAGGGCGCGCCCTCAACCAGGTCCTTCGCTTCCTTCAAGCCCAAACCGGTGATCTCGCGGATGACCTTGATGACGCCGACCTTGTTGGCGCCGAACTCGGTCATGGTCACGGTGAACTCGGTCTGCGCTTCAGCAGCCGGAGCCGCCGCGCCGCCGCCGCCGCCCGCCGCTGCCGCCGCTACCGGCGCCGCCGCAGTGACGTTGAACTTCTTTTCCATGTCGGCAATCAGCTCGACCACTTCCATGACCGACATCTTGGAAATTGCATCGAGGATTTCATCTTTCGTAACAGCCATTATCGTCTCCAAATAAATATGGGTTTGGTTAAACCCGAATCAGGTTATTTCGCCGCCGCCTCAGCGCTCTTCTTGGCTTCAAGAACAGCAGCCAACGTCCGCACCAACTTCGAGTTGGGGGCAGCCAACGTTCCAACGAACTTCGCAATCGGCGCTTTGAGCACACCCAACATCTTGGATAACGCCTGCGCGCGCGTGGGCAATGAAGCCACCCGCTCGAGTGAATCGGCCTTGAGCAGTTGCCCGCCCAAGGAGACGATCGTCGTCACCAGTTTGTCGTTGTCCTTGCTAAATGCCTTGACGATGCGGGCGGCAGCGCCCGGATCGTCGTTGGAAAATGCCAGGACAATCGGTCCTTTCAACGCCGGAGAAATGCACTCGAAAGAAGTGCCGGCAACCGCCTTGCGCGCGAGTGTGTTCTTGACGATTCGCAGATACACACCTTCCTTGCGCGCCTTGGCGCGAAGGTCGGTCATCTGCGTCACGGTCAAGCCACGGTTTTCGGCGCCCACCACGGACAGGGCTTTCGCCGCGACCGCGTTGACTTCTGCCACCACGACTTTCTTCTCTTCTAACTTGAGTGCCATCTATAGGTTCCCCGTAGAGAAGCGTCACACAACAGATACGAACGCCGCCGTTCGCATCCACCCTTTGAGTAACAAGTACTCATCGGTGCGACCTTCTCAGGCATTCCTGATTCCGGTCCCACCATCTGCGCAGGCTGCTTTTAAGAGTCGGAGTTCTTGAAGAACCCTACTCGCCTGCGGTCTTCGAAGGTGGTTGCGGGAAGCCTTCGCTTCCCACAGCCCTCCAAATTCTCTTCATGCGCTTCGCGCATATCGCCATGCGCTTCGCGCAACAATTCCCGGGGCCGATGCGGCCCCGTCCTTAAATTTTGACCAGACCCAAACTCGACTGATCGACGGCGACGCCCGGACCCATGGTCGAGGACACCGTCAGCTTCTTCAGGTACACACCCTTGGAAGTTGCCGGTTTGATCTTCTGCAGATCGTTCACCAGCGCCAAGAGATTTTCCTTCAGCGCGCTCGGCTCGAAATTCGCGCGCCCGATCTGCGCGTGCACGATGCCTGCCTTGTCGGTGCGGTAACGCACCTGCCCGGACTTCGCATTCTTCACCGCTTCCGCCACATTCGGCGTAACGGTGCCCACCTTCGGGTTCGGCATGAGGCCACGAGGTCCCAAGATCTGTCCGAGCTGACCGACGATGCGCATGGCATCGGGGCTGGCGATCACCACGTCGAAATCGATCTGCCCGGCCTTGACCTTCTCGGCCAGATCATCGAAACCGACAATGTCGGCACCTGCCGCTTTGGCGGCATCCGCATTCTTGCCCTGGGTGAACACCGCGACGCGCACCGTCTTGCCGGTGCCGTGAGGCATCACGGTTGAACCGCGCACCTGTTGGTCCGACTTGGTGGCGTCGACGCCTAAGTTCACCGACACGTCCACCGACTCATTGAATTTCGCAGTGGCGAATTCCTTCACCAATTTCAACGCATCGTCGATGGGATAGGTTTTTCCCGGCGGCAACTTCTCTTTCCAGCTCTTGGTACGTTTAACTACGGCAGGCATGTCACACTCCCTCCACGTCGACGCCCATACTGCGGGCGCTGCCGGCGATGGTGCGCACGGCCGCGTCCAAGTTGGCCGCGGTCAAATCAGGCATTTTCACCTTGGCGATGTCCTCGAGCTGCTTGCGGGTCACTTTCCCCACTTTCGCCGTATTCGGCGTGGCGCTGCCCTTGGGGATGCCGAGCGCCTTGGCAATGAGCACGGACGCCGGCGGCGTCTTCATGATGAAGGTAAAGCTGCGGTCGCTGTATACCGTAATCACAACTGGGGTCGGTAATCCTTTTTCCAAGGCCTGGGTCTGCGCATTAAATGCTTTGCAGAACTCCATGATGTTTACGCCCTGTTGGCCCAATGCCGGGCCGACGGGAGGACTGGGGTTGGCTTGGCCCGCAGGGATCTGCAGCTTGATATAGCCAGTGACTTTCTTCGCCATCTAACGCTCCTGTGGGTACAAGCGCCTCCCAGCAAGGGAAGCTCCCCGGGTTAAATCAACCTTTCTCGACTTGCGAGAAATCCAATTCCACGGGCGTCGAACGCCCCAGGATCTGCACCGCCACCTGCAGCCGGTTCTTTTCGTAATTCACGGACTCGACCACGCCGTTGAAATCATTGAACGGCCCATCGGTCACCCGCACCACTTCGCCGGGCTCGAACAGCACCTTCGGCTTCGGCTTGTCCACGCCCTCTTCGACGCGGCGCAAAATCGACATGGCCTCTTTGTCGGTGATGGCCGCCGGCTTGTCGCTGGTGCCGCCGATGAAGCCCAATACCTTCGGCACTTCTTTCACCAGGTGCCAGGTGTCCTCATCCATTTCCATCTGCACCAGTACGTAGCCGGGGAAGAACTTACGGTCGGACTTGCGCTTCTGACCGTCGCGCATTTCCACCACTTCTTCAGTGGGCACGAGAATTTCGCCGAACTTCGCTTCGAGACCGGCGCGCTTGACGCGCTCCTTCAACGACTCCGACACCTTGTGCTCGAAGTTCGAATACGCGTGAACCACATACCATCGCAAGGACATAAGAGCTCCGCGTCCGCTAACCCGTTGTGCCGCCCAAAAAGCGGGTCATCCAGGTAAGAATCAAGTCAAGAAAGAAAAAGAAAAAGCCCATCACAATCGCAAAACCGATCACCACGTAAGTGGTCTGAAAGGTCTCGGTGCGGCTCGGCCACACCACTTTGCGCAATTCGACCCTCGCGGCCTGCGCAAACTGCACGAACTCCTTGCCGTACGTGCTCAGCCACAAAAGACCCGCACCCGCCGCCAGCCCGAGAACCACCATGCCGACGCGCAACAGCAAGGCTTGCTCGTCGAACCAGTAAAACGCCGCGATTCCGCCAAGAATCGCGATGATCGACAAACTCAGGAGCGCGTTGTCCTTGGACGACGAGACCGCGGGTGTTTGCACTTCAGCCATGTACTTCGCTTCTTGCCATGTTCACTTACTGCTACCTACAGGCCACTTCAAGTGGCAGGGCAGGAGGGAATCGAACCCCCAACCTGCGGTTTTGGAGACCGCCGCTCTGCCAATTGAGCTACTGCCCTGTGTTTGATGATCAGCTGGAATTAGGCAATCACCTTAGCGACCACACCGGCACCGACGGTTTTACCACCCTCGCGGATGGCGAAACGCAGGCCCTGCTCCATCGCGATCGGGGCGATCAGCTCCACCACGATCTTGATGTTGTCCCCCGGCATCACCA
>Ga0210388_10002724_pt1 | contig 13757 bp, 11 predicted proteins | sample IncBWC19OmetaG_FD_155485 | JGI IMG/M metagenome (GOLD analysis project Ga0210388, IMG submission 155485) | Forest soil microbial communities from Barre Woods Harvard Forest LTER site, Petersham, Massachusetts, United States - Inc-BW-C-19-O ...
CATCTGCCGATGGCGGCTAGGCACCGTGCCACTGACAAGTTTGCACTGGCCGCCATGATTGAGGACCATATAGCTTTATATCAAAGGCTATAAAAGATGAGCCCGGTTCTTACCCGCGGAAGGAGGACGTCGACTCCCAAAGGCCGGCTCGGGTCTCGACGCAAAATAGATACGGGGATATTCGACTTCAACAAATTTGCGACACGGAACAGGATTTCCAGTTAGTGATTCGCAAATTAACAGAGGCTGACGACGCAGGCGGCAAGCGAGCTCCGGCCAAACGTTGCAAGAGTGCAGTCTCACTACTTAGCGAGCAAACCGTACACATCTAGCTCGGTTTGCGTTCCAACGTAGACCTTCCCATTCGCAATTGTCGGTACGACAAATTTCACAGCATTGCCCATCACATCTCGGTTCTGCGCTTGCGTGGTGTTATACAGTTCATTTCCCACGTTGGTTGCGTCGAACGCATGTAGGACAGCAGGCGCGGACGGAGGGCCAAAGCTACCCCAGTTGGACGAATCGACCGCCCACACGATTCCGTTCGATGTTCCGTTCGCGGATATTGCGGGGGTCGCCCCGGGAAAAGCAATCGCGAACGGGACGAAGGAGCTTCTGACGGAGCTGATGACTCCGCCGCTGATCGGATACACCGAGAGCTCCGAATTTGCGCCGCAATAATAAATGCTTCCGTTCCAATACGCTGGGGTGCTCCAGGAATCTCCCGCAGGCTGAAACTCCGAGACGATTTGAGGATCTATCACGCAATTGTTAAAGCAGTAATGCAGGTTGTTTAGAGTCATCTGATCTCGATCTACCTCATAAAACCATCGTCCCTTCGCCGCCAGAAGAAGCTGATGGGGGTGGCTGCCTGGCTGATCCGGCAACAGGAGGACTCCTCCCGATCCGACGTCTAGGTCTCCGCTGTTGTAAGCGGCCTCATTGAACGGCGTAAAGTAATCGGTCGCCGTTAGCGCGGAACCAGTCAAGAACAGTTTTATAATGCTGTCGCCCAACTCTGTCGACGGGACATGCACCGTGTCGAACGTCCCGTTCCCGGTCGCGATGTAGAGGTTCGCACTTGAATCGGCCGAAATACCGGCGCCAGAATTCCAGATTCCGCCGTCGCTCCCGTCGGGAGTCGAGACGTATATGGCTCGCTGAAGAGACGTTGCGGCATCGTACGCAAACAACCAGCCATGGTAAGGCGCGTTGTCGCAATTTGACGCAAACCCAACGTAGATAACTCCGTTCAACAGCAAGAGACCAGGCCGATTGAGATGCATCTTTGGATCAAACGAGAGTGTGCCGTTTGAATTGCCGTCACCAGTTCCCGGAACAGATCCCGCAATTACAACTGAACCTTGTGGCCGTTCCGCACCCGTCGAAATATCGATTGCGTGGAGACGCTGTACATAGCCCTTGTTTTCAGCCGACTTTGCCACCACATAGATCGTGTTCGTGCTAGGGTCAATCACCGGTGTGCTTGTAATTCCCACAAGAGGCACCAAAGCGTTGCAGTTAATGCCGTTGATCGAATCTACAGGAGTCGCTCCTTGCGCAGCGCCGTGAGCGGTATCGATCAGGCTCGCGTGCCAAAGCGGTTTCGCATTCGCACCCGTATTGTTGTCGGCATCAAACGCAAAAACGCTGTCCGCCTCAGTCGCGACATAAATCACATTATGCAAGTGGCCCGCGATATTTACGTTTGGCACATACAGTGGTTGAGCATAGACTTGGCCGTCTACCGCCTGCGCGAATAGCTTCCCAAAGGTCGTCGAATTCACATTCGCTGGCGTGAGGATCGTCTCGTTGAGGTTCTGACCAGTTCGTCCGTTGTCGCTATGCTGCGTAAAAACTCCGGCGAATCCAGTCCCCGAGTGATTCGTGACCGTCAGAACGGACACACCTCGCAAATTTCCAACGACTGCTTGAATTGAGGTAAATCCCGCTGACTGACTACTGGGTAGGGCTGTACTTGTCGCAAGACCCATATTGCTAACGCTAGCAATTTGCGCATTGGTTGAAGACCAGACTGCAAGTGATGTGAGGTCGACTTCTGTGCCGTCGCTGAAGTAACCAGCAGCCGCGAAGGACTGAGTCACGGCAGAATCAGAAATCGACGGATTTTGCGGCGTCACCACCACTTCGGCGAGCGCTGTGGAGCTCACAGTGAGGTTTGAGGATCCTGTAACGCTACCCAAAGTCGCTTGAACCGTGGCTGATCCTGTCGTTAGTCCAATTACGACGCCGCCGGACGTAATCGAAGCAACATTCGTCGCTGTGGAGCTCCATGACACGCTGCTAGTGACGTCCTCAGTGCTGTTATCCGTCAACGTCCCCACTGCAGTAAATTGCAGAGGTACACCTTGCGGTATCGTAATGCCCGAAGAAGTGGGAGGCAGAGCCACAGAACTTGCAAGGGCTACATTTATTGAAGCGAGTTGGGCTGATGTAACCGTAAAATTCGTCGCGCCCGCTACTGTGGTTTGGGAGGCCTGTATTGTGGCCGTACCTGTCGCAATTGTGGACGCGAGACCACCAGCGGCGATCGTTACGATATTGGTGGCGCTTGAGCTCCAAGAGACAGATTGAGTCAAATCACGGGTAGATCCGTTGGAATAAGTCCCAGTCGCCTTAAGCTGTTGCGTGAGCCCCCTAGGAACACTTGGATTGGATGGCGTTACCGCGATGGATTCCAAACGGGGAGCCGACGAACAACTACCTACGTGAATTGCTATGAATCCGAATACAAACAGCAACATTCCCTTCCAGATGACATTTGCCGCACGTTGCATTTACTCATCCCTCCCCACATATCTCTTCCTACGATTGAAGTTAGAGCCGACTATGAATCATCAGAAACTTGAGCTGGGATTGACATTCAATTTGAGCCACAGGTTCGGATAGCCTGACTTAAAGGGGCTGGGGTCCCAGCACGAAACAAGGATATTAGAATTCAGCTGGGGCCAGTGCAAGCACAATTGTTTAGCTTCAAGGGTTACTCGCAGTCCGTGTGGAGGATAGGGCGGTGGTTTAACTCCGCCAACATTTCGCAGAGTTAAAGGAACGGTTGCCATTCAGTCCCATGTTTGGGTGCGACAAACTGACCAATGGCAACGTGATTCTTTTCGATGACAGTTACAAATGGATACTGATGGATCGAAGAAATCGACTTTTGAAAGCTCGACGCTATAACGGTCTCACTTCCACGGCTCCGCGCAATTCCGTTCAGAGACTGCCCCAAACCGTACACGTAAGCCCCAAAACGGTTGTACTCTCCCTGAACATCTTCGCACAGATAGACGCCACCTGGGCGCATATGCGGAATCATTTCCTCCAATGTCACGATCTGCTGCTCTGGAACGTGGCCTCCATCATCAATAAGGACGTCCACGCGGGGAACCTGCTTCTTGAAGTCTCTCCAGAACTGGCGATTGCTCTGGTCACCGATAAATATTCGCGTTCGCTGGTCCTCGTATGCTAGACAAGCTGGCTCGATATCGACACCGTAGATCACGCATTTTGGGCCGAAGTAGGACTTCCACATGGCGAGGCTGCCGCCGCTATAAATTCCCACCTCGACGACGTGGACCTCTCTACCCACAAACTGACGAAAATGTCTGTGATAGATATCAAAGTAGTGGCGCCATTTCCAGATTCCTCGGCCCTCCGTGACGGAATCAAAATATAACTTGAGTGGATTGTCTGGCCCAAATGACTCGTTTTCAGCGGAACTTGTAATAGCCGAGGTTCTCGCGATAGCATCATCCCACTGACTCGCACGGGTGCCACCTCGCACGACTGTGGGCACCCCTCCCGCGACCTTGCAAACTTGGCAGTGGCGGATTAGCTTTCGTAGGGGATTCCTCACGAGCGTGAGTATATCACCATGCTCCGAACCAACCACCGATGAGTAGCGGATGTCGACCCGTTAGCTAGCGATTCGTTAACGACCCGCGAAATTCGAAATGCAGAGGTTCTCCTGATGACGGGGCAAGTCTTCAATCGAACCAAAGGAGAACGAGACCGAGATAACCACATAATCGGAAAGGCATTCGATCTGATCTCTTAAGTGGCTCAATCAGAGAGATGGGCGTTGGAGAACCTACGATCACTGCTTTGGGAATCTTCTGGTTTATGAATCCGTGCGTGACATTCGACGCACAGAGTGATCAGGTTTTCCAGCGAATCATCTCCGAGGGCACTCCTAAAACGGAGATGGTGTACTTGTAGTTCACTTGCCCTTCCACAATTCTGACATCTCCAGGTATCCCGGTCTAAAACTTGCCTACAAAGCTCGGCATAGTCGTCACGGTTCAATCTAATTCGCGGCCGTTTGGGGAAAATTGGATTCAAGCTATTTCTTTCAGGCTGCGGATCAGCTCAATTCTCTCACGGCTGGGGAGGAATTCGACGAGGCGGCGAACCGACGTGCAGAAAATACCTGAATTTGTTTCTCCCTGAGTTGCGCCTGCAAGAAAATCGGCGCAAATCATCTCCAAACAATAGCTGCGCGCTCGTTGAGAGCCGAGCATCAGCGATGCAGTTTCGAGCGCGCTCTCGATCACGTGTAGCTGGCTCTTGTAGATCTTGAAATACAGAATTTCCGAAGGTTCTGTTTCCTGGCCTGTCAGGTGCCGTTCCACCTCTCGCTTGAACTCCTCCTTGGGCAGTGCCTGCGCTTTGTGCATCCAGGTTGCACAGTCGAAATTCTGTCCGTCCCGACGGGCGACTTTGGCTAACTCTGCAGCTTTGGTCCAGCCTACCTGCCTTAGATCGCGGTGAGTCTGCCGGGGCAACTGCTCATGGATCGCCATTAGGTAATACGCCTTGCGCCGGGACTCAGGAAATTTCTTCTCGAGAAATTCATCAAAGGACTTCAAATTGTCTACCCGCCAATATTGTCCGGCCCGAACTTCGCAGAGGTAGCGGCCAAGCTCTACAAATCGAGTGTCCCGCTCTTGCTCGGTGTTCCGTTCCCAGGTCAAGATCTCATCGATCTTCCCCAGCACGAAGACGGCCCGCCGGCGATTTAGTTTGGGTGCCATAAGTGGCGGTCCGCTAATCTTCAAATTGGTCAATCCAATCAAGGTCGCTGGCTCCTGGCCGTCGAACAAGTTTTGAATCCATCAGTTGCTGATCCCCCAAGCAGATTCCTAGATGTGAGCAACTCACACATCCGTTTTGGGGAAAACGAATCCCGCTATGTGGGAGAAAATGTCCCGCTTCAATCTGACCGACTGTTGTTTCCACCAGGCGGCCAAACTCCCGACACTGTTCTTCGCTTATCGTTGCTTTCAGATACTGAATTTCCGGTGCGGTCTTTCGAATAAAGGCGACAAGGGCAACATCAGCGATCCCGGTCATCCACGAGTAACAAATCAACTGTAGATCGAGTGCCAAGAGACCTTGAGGTTGTTCGGCGTATCGTGCCGTCGTCGTTTTCCAATCGATGATGGATTTCGTCCCGTCGACCTCACCGACTGCGTCGATGTACGATACAAAATCGCTACCGCTGGACAGTGTACGCGTCAATTTCACCTGCAGATTCTGCTTCGGCCGAGGAATCCGAACACGATCATCTTGAGCGAACCGCTCGAGTAGGTGAATTCCCTGGTGGTACAAGCGGTCCCAACAATCATGCTTCGCGTATGCAAGGGGAGCTTCCTGATATTTCTGCCATTCCTTGAAGAACGCGGCTGTCGAATCCTCCCGAACGAAATATGCGGACAAAGCATTCTCGAAACTGCGGCCGAAAATCATAGAGGCCTTATCCTCTTTTTCGCGCCATCCGTCGAGGTATCGGTATCGATATTGCCGCGGACATCGGAGATACTGGCTAATCTGCGTGAAGCTAAACGTCATTGGACCCTCCCGCCGTCACACCGTCTCGGGCATCTTTTGACACAAATTCCCATTCGGTAGCTGGTGCAAATGCATCGAAGTTGAGAAAGGTATGACCCGCCAATGCTCGGCGGGTAGTTCGTAGATCGCCCACGAGCTCCAGTAGGGCATTTTCGTCGACCTCATCTCTCCCGAGTAGGTCCGTGTCGTAGCCGAAATCTCGGAGGAACCAGTTCAGTTTCCAAAGTGACTTTTGCGAGCAATAGATTCGCCCTGACATTTTGCGTGTGGCGAACTCCTTCGGTTCGAGGATCGCGAAGCTGAGTACGAAGAAAGGTTTCTGAGGGTGCCAGTGATAGTAGGCTCGGTCCACTCGCACCAGGAAGATGCCCTCCAGGAAATCGTCTGCGTGAGCAGCCTCCGCATGTAATCCCGGAAAGTGTCTCTTCATGCCCTCACCTCCTCGGGCTGACTGTAGCTATTCAATTTGCAAATCAATGCCGCGCGATCCTTCGCCGCTTCCTCGGCCACGGTCGAAACGAACGCCTCAACCAAATCCCGACCGGCCTCGCGAAGTGTTTCTGTCCCACAAAAATCGGCTGCATAGCGTTTCACGAGGTTGGGGTCGAGTTCGTACTTTCGGATGAGAAGGCAGAGTTTGTCTCGAAGTCTGGGCTGACCATTGGCAGAGCCATTCCCGCTCGAGTGATCGACCGCTTTTTTCTCGGTTCGAGGCTCGGAGGAGAATGGCTGCGATCCCAATTCCTCGACCGAGCAGAGGCCGATTCCATAGGCCTTACGCAGAGCTCGATTGACCGCTCTCGTTTCGGCGACGCGCATCTCGGCGCCTCGAACTAAGGAGGAGGTATTGGAGGGGTCAGCATCGCCGTAGCCGACGAAACCCTTGGATCCAGCCTTGTAAACTGTTGCCTTAAAGACCCAGCGATTGGTCGTAGAGTCACAGAGACGATTCACAGCCATCGTTCTGATGCCGCTACATTTGCGGCGAAATGCCAACCGGAGCAGCCCGGCGTGGGTCACGTACCAGCGCCCATCGATTAACTGGATATCCCCCAACACCACGGACAGGCCGAACACCCTAGTCAGATTTCTGAGCCGGTCGAGTGCTGTCCGAGAAAGAACTCCCCACAATGTCCGCGCTCGATTGACGTTCGCCCGCACCGGATTAACTTTGCGTCTCATCGAAACCTCCATCCTTAGCGCTTAGCATAAGCTAAGCGCTAAGCAATGTCAAGTGTTCTGTCTTGATTTTGAATGGTTGCAAGACGTAAAGTCCGGGAGACAAATGAGCGAGAGAAAAGAAAAAAATCCGCATGCAGTCCATTTAGGCCAACTCGGAGGGAAAGCTCGCACTGGATCACTCACTCCTGAAAGACGCCGAGAGATTGCGAGAAAAGCCGCACTCGCACGGTGGGCCAAGAAAAAAGAAAGAAAGTCCTAACTCCTACTGATTGGTTGCGTGGCTGCTTGATGTGTTGTGATTGGAATTGTCACCTCTTCGCCATTTCTAGATGACATCCTCCGGACAATTTCTGACATTCGCACGCGGTTAAAATCGGGAAATCGAGCTTCGGACTTAATTTGAGGTCGGACGAGAAGCTGCGCCTCGTAAGATTGTCCGCAAGATCACGATGGGTTGGCGAATTTCTAGAATTAATTCCATCAGCGTCCGGAACTGCTTTGATCGGAACTTATTCCCCAGATGACTCGGAAGCGTCCTAAGATAAAGTCGGACCTCGCCCCCCGGTCATGTTACCGGCCTCATCGTTGCGCCGTCTCGTAGCTGCGCGAAAACCCAACTAAGTGCGTGAGCCTCTGCAGCGGTGGGCACCGCCGTAGATCTTTTTTTGCGGGCGTGATGACCTCGTTTCGTTTGCGTTTCGTAACGCTCCCGCCGCTGAATCGAGGTCGCCGCTAGCTGAACAACCTCACGCCTAACCCGACACGCAAGCCCAAGCTCGACTTGACAACCCCGTGATCTGCGTTCCGTTGCGAGGAGCCACCGTCTTGGTCGGGAGAGACTCAGCTCACAGAGCGAATTTCACGCGCTGCAATGCAAGCTGCGGCACGTCCTACGACACTCGAGCGAGGACGTTACGTTGAGGGAATTCGCTCTAGCGAAGCGTCACGAAAATGGTAAAGAGCCAGGGTAAGCGACTGACGGCGTTGACGTCGGTGGGGGAGCTCGCAGAGCAAGGAGTGACCAAACTGTACAATTTTATGCAGGCACATCCTATTCGAGGTTGGCTAAATGAACGAACGAATCGACCGGCCGCGGCAGTATTCATGCTGCGCTTGCCGAACAAAATTGCCCCAGCATCACAGGGGCTACTCCCACAAAGAATGTCTTCGTCAGGACAAGCGTCGCCGCACACGCGAAAAGCGCGAACAAGAGCGAAAACGCTTTGAAGCGTTGCGGCGGCGGAGTAAGTGCTTCACGTGCGGCGACGCGTTTGCAGAGCCAGTACTTTGTCGAACCGTGAGGGTTCACGCCAAACGCGGAAAACGGATGTGTCAGCGATGGCTAGCATGGTCATTGACCCCGATTGTGAAGCTTCACAGAAAAATGGGCTTTGCGGTCGGCTTAAACGCGCCGGAGTGAAACCGAACTCGCGAACGGCGTCGGCCTAATTTCGAAGTTTCTGGTGATGCGCGGACGAAAACGCGGCTCGCGGGAAAGTTTGCTTGCAATTTGTTCGGTCGACGTGCCGCTTCACGCGGATTGGATAGGTGTCGAGAAATCCTCTTCGCACTAGCTATCTCGTTTTGCGATAGATGGTGATAATCCCTGTTCTCGACAGTTATCTGGGCCCGGGCGTAAGATGCACCCAAAGTGACCGATTCTTCGTCCATCCTCGGCCGCACAATTTCCCATTACCGAATTGTCGAAAAGCTCGGTGGCGGGGGAATGGGCGTCGTTTACAAGGCAGAAGACGTCAAACTGAATCGCTTCGTCGCCCTCAAATTCCTACCGGATGATGTAGCAAGAGATCCTCAGGCATTAATTCGATTTCAGCGGGAGGCCAAAGCCGCCTCGGCTCTGAATCACGCGAACATTTGCACCATCTACGAAATTGGCGAGGGGAACCGAGAGGCGTTTATCGCGATGGAGTATTTGGACGGTGCGACGCTGAAGCACCGCATCGCTGGCGAGCCGATCCCGCTTGAACAGGTGCTGGAATTGGGGATTGAAATTGCAGACGCACTGGATGCGGCGCAGGCCAAAGGAATCATTCACCGCGACATTAAGCCTGCGAACATCTTTGTCACTCAAGCAGGCCACGCCAAGATCCTCGACTTCGGACTGGCGAAGATGGTAGGCAAATCCGCCTCGACTGGAAGCGATTCGGTAACGATTTCGCTCGATTCCGACGCCTCACAACTGACGAGCGAGGGCACCTTGTTGGGCACGGTGGCTTATATGTCGCCGGAACAGGTGAGAGCCAAGGAACTGGACGCCCGATCCGACTTGTTCTCATACGGAGCGGTGCTGTACGAGATGGCAACCGGCAAGTTGCCGTTTGATGGGGCGAGCGCCGGGGAAATATGCGGCGCGATTCTTCATCAGAAACCGATTCCCCCATCACAGATAAGCGCAAACGTCGCACCGGCTCTGGAAGCAGTGATCCTCAAGGCGCTGGAGAAGGACCGCAGTCTGCGCTACCAGCACGCCGCCGACATACGTGCGGATCTGCAGCGACTGAAGCGCGACTCGGAGTCGGCGAGCCTAACACCAGCGCAAAACCTGAGCGGAGCGAAAACCACTCTGCATCCCCGTCCGGGCATCCGCAGATGGATGATTTTGGCGACAGCCTTTGTGGTCCTAGTCGTAGCCGGTGTTGGAATTTACAAGTACCGCTCCCGGCCGGTTTTGCCCGTGAATGGCCGCGCGCCGCTATACGTCGCGGAGTTTGCCAACTTCACCAATGACTCCGTCTTCGACGATGTGCTGCGCGACATCGTCGGCAATGAATTGATGCGCTCCCCTGCTGTTCGAGTCGTGGATTCCTCCCCCGAAGACCTAGCGAAATTGTTGCAGAGCACCGGAAAGAGTCCGGATGAACGATTCACTGCCGAGCTCGCCAAGCAACTGTGCGAACGGAATAAAGAGAGTTTCTTCACGGATGGAGAAATCAGGCCGCAGGGCAACGGTTATGTCCTCGATGTCTCCGTGCGGGAATGCAGCTCAGGCCGGATTGTGGCTCAACAACATGGTGAGGCAATGAGCAACGACGACGTGATGGTCGCGGCGAGTCACCTTGCTTCTGCCATTCGTCTTCAACTTTCCGGCAAGTCGGCCAACACTTCCGCCAACGCGCCGGCTCCTTTGCCTACGGCTTCCTTGCGAGCCTACAAGGCTTTCCTTATGGGCGACCGGCTCTACGAAAACCAGATCAAGCAAAGTGCCGCGATGCTCCGTCGCGCGACCGAACTCGATCCCGGTTTTGTGGATGCTTGGGACATGCTGTCGCTTGCGGATTACAACCTGCACGAAGCAAAGCGGTCAGCGGACGATACCAGGCACGCCTTCGACTTACGCGAAAAGCTTCCCGAGAACGAAAAGGCGGGCATTGAAGCGCGTTACTACATGGAAGTCACCGGAGAGTTCTATAGGGCCATTGAGGCCTTACAAACCTGGGAAAAGCTCCAGCCGAACGAGTTTGCACCCCACAATCAGCTAGGGGGAGTTTACGCGGATCTCGGTATGTACGAAAAAGCGACTGTTGAGTTTCGGAAGAACACAGACCTTTTTCCCAATTTTCCACACGCAATCTCCAACTTGTCGGTCATGCTGCGCGCGCAAGGCCGCTATGACGAGGCGGAATCTTTCCTCCGGCGCATTCCTGCCGATCAAGCGGTTGGATTCCATGACCACCGAGAGCGCTACGACGTTGCAATGCTCCGGTCCGATCTAGCGAGGCTCGAAAAAGAACGAAACTGGATGGAACAGAACGCTGACGAGCCGAATGTAATTTCTTTCCTGGCAGCGATCGATCTCCACGATGGGCGTCTGGAGAGCGCGCGCCAGCGGGTGCGACACGGTGTGAACATTTCGGCCGGATCTGGCATGTCGGAGGCCGCGGCCAGCATGCTCCTCGATCTCGCACGGGGCGAAACTCTGTACGGTCAAGGTTCTGCTGCCACGCAAACCATCAGCCATGCGCTACAGTTGTCCGACGCAAAGGAAGTCAAGCAACGCGCAGCCAGAGTGATGGTCCTGAACGGCCTGGAACGCGAAGCCCAGAAGATCATCAACGACCTGCTCCACGAGTTTCCCGCGGATACGTTTCTGAATGAATTGGATACACCGCTTATCCTCGCCGCTTCTCAGTTGAGTCTTGGTCAAGCTGACGCTGCCGTGCGCAGTCTTGATCGGGTGAAGCCTTTTGACTTCGGCGCGGTGGCCGAGTTCCTGCCAAACTATATCCGTGCCCTGACGTATCTTCGTCTTCGGCGCCCCGACGACGCAGCCGGGGAATTCAGTGCGATTCTGGCGCATCGCGGAGTGTCACCTTTGAGCTCCATACTTGCTGTGTCGCAACTGGGCCTGGCCCGTGCCTACGCAATGCAGAGAGACGTCGCCAAAAGCCGCGTAGCCTATGAGGCTCTTTTCGCAGGGTGGAAAGACGCCGACCCTGACCTCCCCATTCTGAAGCAAGCGAAGGCGGAGTACGCGAAGCTGCAATGATGTTGATAAATCCTCTCATCACCAGCAATCTCATCCTGAGATAGGTGGTGATAATCCCTGTTCGCAACACCTATCCCCGCAACTTGTTGACATACGGAAGCACGAACAAGTAAAGGCCGGTGAGCAGGAGCAAGGCGAGTATGGCCACTGCCGATAGGCCCAGCCTGTTGTTGTACCTCCCCTGTACCACAGTGATGCCGTTGATTATGACGGCCACTGTGAAGACTATGGACAGCCAGCGGTGGGACTGCCGAATCCATCTGTTCCAGTTCAAATTGAACCTCCTCTGCGTGACGCGGGATTTCTCTTCGGATTCTGATTCTAGCGGGTTTCATACCGCGAAGGGATTGGGGTGTCGCTCGGTTGCATCCTGAGATAGGTGGTGATAATCCCTATTCTCGACAGGTATTCTCATGTTATGTGCAAAACTTTGTAGTATTGAGAGAGGTGATTAAGACTAATCGCTTTACCCTCAACGTAATCGCATTTGGAAGGCGGATTGCACCGCCGAAGCAGGCCATCAGTGGGTCCCCGTCTGTGATCCGACCGCGTTCGCGACAGGAGTTCCACAATGCGCAAAGCTATATTGTTTCTCACGGCAGTTCTGGCGTTCGTTGCGCCCCGCGCCCTCGCCGATACCGTCACCTTCACTTGCACCAGGGATAACAATAATCCGGCTCCAGGGCAGCCTTGTTTGGTCCCGACGCCTACCGCGCCAAACGTCACATTCCCCACCCCCACGCTCGACATCACTTGGAATTCTCAAACAGTCGACCTCACCCTGCTTGCTGGCTGGCTGGATACTGACTCCTACTCCTGGCTTGCATCCAATAACGCCTTTTTCATCTTCGACAACTCAGTCACCAGCGGTCCAGGCAGTGTGTCCAGCCCTGTCATCACCATGCTACCGCCAGACCCATCTGGTTTCGGGTTATCTGAGACGGGGGATCTATCTTTCAAGCCTGGTGGCGGCGGTGTCCCTATGCCAGAGCCCGGTGGCAGTGCACTCTTGCTGCTCGGAATCGGAATCGCGCTGGTGATGCGGAAGCGTATAGGTCAGCGCCTTCCACAAGGTAGTTGAACGCAGCGCTCGCTGTTACATCCCGCAGACTGCTGAGCGGCCGTCGCTCTTGGCTCCGAACATATTTCCCAATGCGCCACAGAGTTTTCCTCTGTTGCGCATTTGCATTTCTTCCCCAGTGAATTTGACTTGTCCGATTAACGTGCCAAGACGCGTTGGTCCGGATAGATGTTGATAAATCCTCTTCTCACCACCTATCTCAAAATGCGACATTGTTCGAGGCTATGACGCCGTGCTTGCGAGTTTCGACACCATTAAACACACGATAGCTTTGTCACGTCTTTTCAACTTGGCGAATTTCCGGCCAAGCAATTCGATTTCGCGACGATCACCGAGTGAGATTTTCTCGCGGCCTAAGTCCAGCCCATTGACTTTCTTGGGTTCGTTACCCTCGTAAAAGAGCTGGTACATCGGAACTTCGAGTGCTTGTGCGTACTTCGCAAGCGTGTCGATCGATGGAACCGTATGGCCATTTTCGACGCGCGACGTGTAACACCTGAGTAAGCCCGTGCGTTTCTCGATGTCACCCTGCGAAAGCTTCTTTGATTCCCTTATTGCGCGCAGACGGTCACCAATCATCAGCATTTTCATCTCCTTCGCTTAAGCTCTCGACGCGGATTGCACGACCCAAAATCCTAGAGGTCAATTACCGACGATGCGACTTGGAAGCTTCGTTCAAACGCACCGCGACTTCCGCCTCGTTCCGATGCCATTCCGTTTCGTTTCGTACGAGTGAGAAATCTAACCCCCATTCACCCAGCGTGTAACGACATAAGGTGCTTCGTGGAGCCGAGCCATCGTACGACCAAGCAGGAGCGAGTGCCACTCTAAGATCGCTTCGACGAGTAGCAGGAGGACCATCACCGCTAGCGCACCCGTGACAATTACATCGAGGCGGTTGTTAAAAATGAGCCGCTGCGTCAGTTGAATTTGGCTCGCCGACAAGGTGCCTGAAGCGATCTGAGCTTGTAGTGACCGCGCTTGCGCGAGAAATCCGATTCGCAGATGCGCATCGAAGATTTTCTCGTAACTTGCCGTCATGGTGATCGTCACGAGCCACGTCATCGGCAGGAGCGTGACCCAAATCCAGCGCAATCGGCCCATCTTCAGCAAGATCGT
>Ga0210388_10002725_pt1 | contig 13757 bp, 14 predicted proteins | sample IncBWC19OmetaG_FD_155485 | JGI IMG/M metagenome (GOLD analysis project Ga0210388, IMG submission 155485) | Forest soil microbial communities from Barre Woods Harvard Forest LTER site, Petersham, Massachusetts, United States - Inc-BW-C-19-O ...
GTCAATGCGCGCCGCCAGAAGTTGGTCGATGACAACCTGCAGGTTCACCTCGCCAATTTTGCCAAGAGCCACGTTGAGGTTGTCATGGGCTTTGGGCGCTTCATCGCCGAGAAGACCATCGAAGTTGCGCTCAACGCTGGCGGCACGCGCACGCTGCGTTCCGACCGCATCTTTCTCGATACCGGGTCCCGCGCGACGGTCGATCCGATCCCCGGCCTCGCCGAATCGAAGCCGCTCACACATGTTGAAGCTCTTGAGCTCACCGTTCTGCCGGAACATCTGCTCATTCTCGGCGGCGGCTTCGTTGGGCTCGAATTCGCTCAAGCGATGCGCCGCTTCGGCGCTCGAGTTACTGTCATCGAACGCAACTCCAGCATCGCCCACCGCGAAGATCCGGACGTCATCGAAGGCCTCGAGCAGCTCTTCGCTGACGAAGGGATTGCGATTGTCTCCAACGCCCCTGTCACGCGCGTTGAAGGCACCTCAGGCATGTGCGTCACTCTACACGTGACCCAACCCGCGGGCGATACCATCATGTCAGGTTCGCACCTTCTGGTGGCCACTGGCCGAACACCCAACACAAAGAATATGGGCCTCGAAGTCGTCGGAATCAAGACAACGCCAACGGGGCATATTCAGGTGAACGACCGTCTCGAAACCACCGTTCCCGGCGTCTGGGCGATGGGTGATTGCGCCGGATCCCCGCACTTCACCCACATCTCCTTCGACGACTTTCGCACCGTTCGCGACAACCTTGCTGGAGCCAACCGCACGACCTCCGGCCGCCAGGTCCCATCCTGCACCTTCATCGACCCCGAGTTGGCCCACGTCGGGCTAACAGAGAACGAGGCGAAGCAGAAGGGGATCGCCTATCGGCTGGCGAAGGTCCCCATGCTCGCGAATCTTCGCGCGACCACCCTATCCGAGACGCGCGGGTTCATCAAAGCACTGATCTCTGAAAACGATCGCATTCTCGGATTCACTGCCTTCGGCACAGGCACCGGAGAACTTCTTCCGGTTGTTCAACTGGCCATGTCCGCCGACCTGCCCTACACGGCCATCCGATCTCTCATCGTCAGCCACCCGACCATCTCTGAGGGCCTCGTTAGCTTGATGGCCGCTGTCCCGCCGCTGACTCCAGTCGTCCCCGCGCCCGCAAGTCACTAGCCGCTCGTCGCTGGAATTACGATTCGGCGCCGCTGCGAAATTATTTCGAGCGGAAGGGGAGGCTGCGCGTCTGTGTGGGTAGAAGGGATTTATGGCTTCGGTTGAGGGATTGAGCCTGGTGTTGTCTTCGATGGAGAGCGAGCAGGCGGAGGTGGATCTCTCTGCGCTGGTGGGGGCGTACTCCGGGTTGCTGTTTCGGGTGGCGCACTCGGTGTTGCGGAGTGAGTCTGAGGCCGAGGATGTGGTGCAGGATGTGTTTGTGCGGGTGCTGGAGCATCGGCGATCGTTGAGCGCGGTGCGGGATATGCGGGTCTGGCTGGTGAGGATTGCTTGGAATCTTGCGGTGGATCGCAGGCGGCGGGTGAGGCCGGAGCAGATGGATGAGATTTTTGTGGCCGGGCTGGTGGCGAGGAGTGTGCCGGCGGATCGCGCTGTCGATGAGGCTCGGCGGATGAAGGCTGTGCTGGAAGAGATGGAGAGATTGCCGAAGGCGGAGCGGCATGTGTTGCTGCTCGCTGCGGCGGATGAGTTGGGCACGGCGGAGATGGCGGAGGTGCTGGGGCGGAGTGAGTCGGCTGTGCGGGCGCTGCTGTTTCGCGCGAGGATGCGGCTGCGAGAGCGGCTGGAGATGAGGGAGGGTCGGCGATGACGAGACCGGATGAGGCGATGGAGAGGGTGTTGGCAGGGCTTCGAGATGTTGAGGCTCCGGTGGGGATGGAACGGCGGATTCTGAAGCGGTTGGAGAATGTTGCGGAGGTACGGGGAGGCGCGGGTTGGAAGCAGTTGTGGCTCGGGCGGACGGGATTGGTCTGGGGTTTGGGGTGTGGGGTTATTGCGGCGGTGATTCTGATTGCGCTTGCGATTCCGGTGGTGCATCGGCGCGGGTCTGTTGCGGTGAGGGGGAATGATGTTGGGGCGAAGGCCGTGGCGGGACGTGATGCTGCTGTGGAGCGTGGGCGAGGTTCTGTGGGAAAGAAGGAGGTTTCGCGTGGGACTGCTTCGGTGTCGTCGCAGACGCAGGTACGAGTGAGTGATGCGCAGGAGGATGAGGATGCGGTGGCGATGAGCGAGATGCGGGCAGCGAGTTTTCCTGCTCCGCCGATGCCTTTGACGGATGAGGAGAGGCTGCTTTTGCGGATGGTTCATCAGGGCGATTCGGTGGAGCTGGCGATGCTGGACCCGAAGATGGAGGCTTTGCGGGAGGCGGAGGAGAAGGAGGAGTTTCAGAGATTTTTTGCGAAGGCGGCGGTGAAGGAATCGGAGGGGGAGACTACTCCGGCGACGGATCAGGCTGCTCCTTCGGAGCAGGTTTCGCCGGTGGAGACTCCGGCGGAGGAGCATAAGCGTGAGCCGTCATCGACGGTACAGGAAAAATAACGATGAATCACGATGCAAAAAGGAGAAGGACGATGACGTTTGGAAATCGGGTTCTTGGTCTGGCTGTGGTTTTGGGGTTGTCGAGTACTAGTGCGTGGGGGCAGACGACAGATTGTGCCGCGCCGGGAGCGAAATGCGCGACTGGTCCGGTTGCTGCGGCTCCGGCGAATTCGAGGATGGATTCGCGTCCTTTCCAGATGTTTTATCTGACCAATTCCACGCGTCAGGAAGAAGCGAATGAGATTGTCGTAGCGGTTCGCAATCTGCTTGATCCGAGCGTCAAGCTTTATCTAGTTCCGAGCCAGAATGCCATTGCAATGCGCGCGACTCCTGAGGAACTGGCATTGGCGCAAAAGGTGATCAACGACCTTGACCGGCCGAAGAAGGCGTACCGGCTGACGTACACGATCACGGACATCGATGGAGGTAAACGGATCGGAGTGCAGCACTTTTCGACCATCGTTACGGAAGGGCAAAGGTCGCTGGTGAAGCAGGTGAGCAAGGTTCCTGTGGTGACGGGTTCGTACAACAATACGAGTTCGCAGACGGAGTCGCAGGTGACGTATCTGGATGTGGGTCTGATTTTTGATTCGATGCTGGCCAGCTATGGCGGAGGGGCGTCGTTGCGCTCGAAGGTGGAGCGGTCGAGCGTGGCGGAGGAGAGATCGGGAGTGGGGCCCCAGGACCCAGTGGTGCGATCGACTTCGGTGGAAGGGACGTCATTTCTAACGGCAGGCAAGCCCGTGGTGCTGGGGTCGCTGGATATTCCGGGGAGTGCGCGGCATCTGGATGTGGATGTGATGATCGAACCTATTGGGCAGTGAGAGTTCGGCGGCGGCCTGGTTTGGCCTGGTTGCCGTTTTCTCGAGTTCGATGGAGCGTGTTAGGTGGTTTTTCCGGAGGAATGGGCCGCGGGACGGTGGCTGCGCTGGTAAACTTAAAGTTCTGCGCTGTGGCTAGGCGCGACAAGTTCTCTCAAAGCGGCGAGACCGCGGCGAGCATGCAAAGGAAACAACAGACCAGTGGACCAGCAGACCAAGAAAGCTCTCAAGCACGATCAATTTGTCGACACCACTACCCACAGCCTTGAATGGGCCAAGGATAACCGCCGCTCAGTGATGCTTGCGAGCGCCATCGTGCTTGCGCTGCTTCTGGTTGTGGTTGCCGGGGCGCTGATTTACAACAGCCGTTCGGAGGCAGCTTCTACAGCCTTTGGACAGGCGATGCAGGTTTACCAGACGCCTCTGGCGGATCCGGGGCAGGTGGTGCCTCCCGGAGTGAAGACGTTTCCTTCGGTAACGGAGCGGGCGAAGGCGGCCAATGCGTTGTTCGTCGGCGTGGCGGACAAGTACGGGATGACTCCGGATGGGAAGAACGCGCGTTATTTCGCGGGTCTTACCTATATGGAGCAGGGGAAGAACGATCAGGCCGAGGCTACGCTGAAGCAGGTGTCGGGTGGATGGAACGGGGATCTTGCGGCTTTGGCGAAGCTGTCGCTGGCGCAGATCTACCGGCAGACGAACCGGGACTCGCAGGCGATCGATCTGTACAACGAGTTGACGGCGAAGCCTACGAGCACGGTGCCCAGCGGGTTGGCTCAGCTGCAACTGGCGGAGCTTTATGAGTCGGAGAACAAGCCTGATCTGGCGAAGAAGATTTATGCGCAGCTGAAGGACAAGGATCCGAAGGGTCCGGCTGGCGCGCTGGCTGCGGCGAAGCTGAATCCGGCTCCGGCTGGACCGGGTGGTCTGTAGCCGCGGAGTTTTTGCGGGCAGGATATTTTGAGGGATGGGTTCGGGACGCCAGATTTTCTGTGGCGTCCCGAATCTTTTTGGGGCGTGGTTTGTTGGTGATTAATTTATCTCGTCGGGATATACGATGTTGTGGTCGTCGCGAAACTTGAGGGAAGCTTCGGCGTCGGTGCGGAGTTTGGTGAGAACGCTCCACTGGTCGTTGAGTTTGGGGGGAGCCACCCAGACGGGGAGCGGCATACGGAGATAGTCGGAGAGGGCGAGGGCGTGGGGCTCGTAGAGAGCGCGGATGGTGTTGAGGCGCTTGGCTGCTGCGGGGTCGCCACATAGCTGGAGCTGGTTGTCGCCGAGGGCTTCGCAGAGATGGTAGAAGTCTTTGGAGGGAAGGCGGTCGATGGCGGTCTGCCGGAGCCAGGACTTGCGCTGTTGGACGTGGAAGACGCTGCCGAGGTCGACGAGTGCGTGGCGGGCCATGACGAAGGTGAGCTGCGCCTGACGGGAGGATTCTCCTTCGACGACGGAGATGAGCAGGGAGCAGGTGTCGAGGATGGAGACGAGTGCGGAGAGCCAGCTTTGGGTGTCGTGCTGCGAACGGTAGTAGCAGAGGATGGGATAGGAGACGTGGGACTCAAGGATCTCGGCGGCCCAGCGCTCCCATTCGGCGAGTAGGGTGGTGATGGCCTCCTGGCTGCCTTTGAAGGCGTGGCGGCGGAAGAGTTCGGCGGCGTTGGGGGGCGAGCCGGCTCGGGAGTCGAGCAGGGCGACGCTTACTTCGCGGCGCGAGAAGGCCTGGTAGAGGACCGGGACATAGCTGATGACGAGGGCGACGAAGCCCAGGCCTACGCCTGACTCGCAGATGATTACACCGCGAGCGAATAGGGTGTGAGGGACGACGTCGCCGAGGCCGAGGGTGAAGAGAGTGGTGCCGCTGACGTAGATATCTGTGCCGAAGTGTGCGACGTAGCTGGTGCTTTGTCCCATCATGAGATCGCCGAAGGGGGAGTGCATAGAGAAATAAAACAGGGCAAAGCCGAAGACGAGGAGAACCGCCCATATCAGCAACAACATAAGGAGCGAGAGGGGGCCATAGATGCTGTAGATCTGCTCGCGGACCTTGGAGTTGCGGGCTCGGCCGGCGAGGGCCGCCCATGGGGCCCAGGTGGCGATGATGAAGAGGCGAGTGATCTGGAAGTGTCCGGTGGGCCGGCGTGGCAGGATGATGGTCTGGAAGGCGTCGAGGGCGACTCCCAGGCAGCAGAACAAACCGAGGATGAAGGCGAAAACGTGCACGAAAAAATCTTCTCCTTTTGAGGTGAGGAAGCTGGGTCAACCTTACCAGAGGAGACGTCAGCGACCTTTTGGATCACGCGCGGTCTAACTCAGGAATAAGGTGACCAATGGATGATTTGGAATTCATCGTGGTTTCGCGGAAGTTTCGTATTTATTTTTGCGAGCTTGTTGATTGCAAAGGTCAATCGAATGGTTGAGCCGGAAAGTTGAATTTTCATTCGACAACAAAGTTTTTCGAGCCTAAGCTTAATTGCATCGCGAAGTACCTTCGTTCGGAGTCGCTGAAATTCGACAAGAGGAGGGACCATGCAACGAGTTTTAGTAGTTGATGATGATCGTCTGGTTGCCGACACGCTCACCCTCATCTTCGAGAGAAATGGCTTCCGGGCGAGGGCGGCCTATTCGGCGGATGAAGCGCTTGAGTGTGCGCGGGAGTTTTGCCCTGATCTTCTGCTCTGCGATGTGACAATGCCTGGCCGCGACGGATTGTCGCTGGTGGCTGACATGACTCGGGAGCTTCCGGATTGCCGGATCCTTGTGCTTACGGGCTTCTATTCCAATGTGAAGAACGTTCGTGAGCACGCGCAGAAACTTTCGCGGCCCTTGGGCATTTTGACGAAGCCTTGCCAGCCCGCTGAACTGTTGCGCGAGGCGGCTGCTCTGTTGGCTACGGCTTAGCGAGGGGTTATGCAGGACCTCGGCCGTACTCTTATCTTTCTCGGTGGAGTTCTTATCGTTGTGGGGCTGGTGGTTGTGGCGTTCACGAAGCTGAACGTTCCGCTGGGCCGTCTTCCCGGTGACTTTAAGTGGCAGGGCCGCGGGTGGTCGGTGTCGGTTCCGCTGGCGACTTCAATCCTTTTGAGTGTTGTGCTTAGCCTGCTGTTCTGGATTGCCGGACGTATGCGCCGGTAGCTGCTGAAATACAAGTGGCGATGCTAGACTCAGGCGGTATGCCGAGAAGTGAAGACCAACCTCCTACCCTGGCGAGCCTGAGAGCGCGGCGAGGAAAGATTCGTGCCAGGAGACCGATGTCCCCGCAGGGGGTGGATGAGGAATTTGAGGCGCAGACTGATCTGTTCGCTTCCCTGACGATGATGGAGCCGGTGGAGGATTTGCGGCCTGTTTCGGCTGAGACTTCTTCCGAGGGGTCTGTTCCTGCGGTGGCGAATTCGCAGAAAAAGGAAATTGCGTCTGGTCCGGGTGCGACGGAGCTTCGCATTTGGAGCGTGCGTGCGCTGGTGTTCGATATCCGGCGGCAGGTCGAAGGCGAGTACGAGAATGTTTGGGTGGAAGGCGAGATTTCAAACTGCCGGACGGCTCCTTCGGGTCATGTCTACTTCACGTTGAAGGATGATGAAGCGCAACTGCCGGTGGTGCTGTTTCGACGGCAGGCGGGGCTGCTGCGTTTTCGGCCGGCGGATGGACTTGCGGTGCTGGTTCGTGGGCGGGTGTCGCTTTATGAGAGCCGCGGGCAGTTGCAATTAATTGCGGAGACGATGGAGCCGCGTGGCGCAGGGGCACTCCAACTGGCGTTTGAGCAGTTGAAGGCTCGGCTGCTTGCGGAGGGGTTGTTCGATGCTGCGCGGAAGCGCTCTCTGCCGGCGTTTCCGAAGTGCATTGGCATTGTGACATCGCCGGCGGGTGCGGTGATCCGCGATATGGTGACGATTGTGCGGCGGCGGCATGGTCGTCTGAACTTGCTGATGTATCCGGCGACGATGCAGGGGGTCTCGAGTCCAGCCTCGGTGGCTGATGGGATTCGGTGGTTCAATGCGAATTCTTCGCTGGTGGATCTGATTGTGATTGCTCGTGGCGGCGGGTCTCCGGAGGATTTAGCTGGATTCAATGACGAGATGCTGGCGCGGGTGATTGCGGGCTCGAAGCTGCCGGTGGTTTCGGCGATTGGTCATGAGACGGACTTTACGATTGCGGATTTTGCGGCGGATCTTCGTGCGCCGACGCCTTCGGCCGCGGCGGAGTTGATTACGACTGCGCAACATCGAGTTGAGGAGAGGATTGATGCGCTGGCAGCGCGCATGGAGCGGGCGGGGCACTTTCAGCTGATGCATGCACGCCAGAGGTTGGCGCGGTTGTCGGCGGAGGCGGTGCTTAACCGGCTTCGCGATGCAGTGAGCCGGCGGGACCAGAGGCTGGATGAGCTGCGGCTTCGGCTGGAGGGTTTTGCGGTGCGGCGGGTTCGTGTCGCTGCGCAGAGGCATGCTGTGCTGGCGGAGCGTCTGGGGCAGCGGGAGTTGACGGCACGGATTGCGGGGATGCAACGGCGTTTGCAAGATCTGGATCAATCTCTACGTGTGTCGGCGAATGGGATGATTGCGGTGCCGCAGACCCGGTTGAACCGGGCTTCGGCGCGCCTGGAGGCGCTTTCGCCGCTGGCTGTGCTGTCGCGCGGCTATGCTTTGGTTTATGCGGCGGATGGAAGATTGTTGCGGTCTGCCGCGGAGACTTCCGAAGGCCAGCTGATTCGTGCGCGGCTTGGGCGCGGCACGGTGGATGCTGAAGTGACGAGTACGAATGTGAACGAACGAACTGCAACGGAGAACCGCAAGCGATGAAGAGACTTTTTGGAACGGACGGCATACGGGGAGTTGCGGGGAAGTCTCCGCTGGATTCGGCTACCGTCTATGCGATTGGGCTTGCCTTGGCGCACAGTCTTGCGAAGAAGGCACCTTCTCCGCGGGTTTTGCTGGGCATGGATACGCGCGAGTCGAGCGAATGGATTGCTGCGACGCTGACCGCAGGGCTGACGGAGGGTGGGGCATCGGTCGAAAGCGCGGGCGTGATTACTACGCCGGGGGTTGCGTTCCTTACGCACAAACATGGATTTGCTGCGGGAGTAGTGATCTCGGCTTCGCACAATCCGTGGGAGGACAACGGGATTAAGTTATTCGGTTCGGACGGTTATAAGCTTCCTGACGCGATTGAGGTTGCGATTGAAGAGGAGATCTTTCGTCAGCTTGCGGATTTGAAGACCCCGGGTGAGGAGCTGACGCCTCCTGAGGTGAATGAGGCCGATCGTGCAGAGTATGTTCAATTTCTGCTGGCGGCTGTGCCGGGGCTTTCTCTTGCAGGACGGCGGATTGTGATTGATTGTGCGAATGGCGCGGCTTCTTCGGTGGCGCCGCAGCTTTTTGCAGGGCTTGGCGGAGAGGTGGTCATTACGCATGCGAGTCCTGATGGACGGAACATCAACGAGAATTGTGGGGCGCTGCATCCGGAGATTGTTGCGGCGCAGGTGAAGCAGTGTAAAGCTTCGGTGGGGATTACGTTTGATGGCGACGCTGACCGCGCTTTGTTTGCCGATGAGAATGGCTGCGTGGTGAATGGCGATGCGATTCTGCTGCTGGCGGGGCGGGATCTGCAGGCGCGTGGGTTGCTGACGAATTCGACTGTGGTGGCGACGACGATGTCGAACATGGGGCTGGAGGCGGCGTTGAAGCGCAGCGGCATTCAGATGCTGCGGGCTGCCGTTGGGGATAAATATGTCTTGGAACAGATGATTGCTACGGGTGCGGCGCTTGGTGGGGAGCAGTCGGGGCACATTATCTTCTCTGGGCGGAGCACGACGGGGGATGGATTGCTGACGGCGCTGCTGCTGCTGGACATTGTGCATCGCAGCGGAAAGATGCTGACTGAGCTGGTTACGGACCTGAAGGTGTTTCCGCAGGTGATTGTGAATGTGAAGGTTCGGGAGAAGAGGCCGCTGGATGGAATTCCTGCGGTGGCGGCGGCAATTCGCGCCGCTGAAATGGAACTGGCAGATACTGGCAGGGTGGTGATTCGGTATTCGGGCACGGAGGCGCTGGCACGGGTGATGATTGAGGCGGAGTCGGAGCCGCTGATGCGACATCATGCCGATACGATTGCTGCAGCCATTCGGACGGAACTGGGCATCTAAGAGACAACAGCAACAGAGCGAAGTGATTTAGAGAAAGAAGGAGTATGCAGATGACGACGAAGTCTACCCCTCTTAGCGAGCGGCCGGCGTGGAAGGCTCTGGGAACTCACCATCAGAAGATTCAGGGGATGAAGTTGAAGCAGTTGTTCGCGGATGATCCTGGGCGTGGGGATCGGTTCACGCTTGATGCAGCCGGGATATTTCTGGACTACTCGAAGAATCGGATTACGGATGAGACGGTGAAGCTGCTGATTCAATTGGCTGAGGAGTCTGGGCTGCGGGCGCGGATTGATGCGATGTTTGGCGGGGAGAAGATCAACATTACAGAGAATCGATCGGTGTTGCATGTGGCTCTGCGCGCGCCGAAGGGCGAGTCGATTTTTGTGGATGGAGAGAATGTCGTGCCGGGTGTGCATGCGGTGCTGGACAAGATGGCTGCGTTTGCCGATCGGGTTCGCAGCGGAGCTTGGAAGGGGCATACGGGCAAGCGGATTCGCAATGTGATCAATGTGGGGATTGGCGGATCGGACCTTGGGCCGGTGATGGCTTATGAGGCGCTGAAGTATTACAGCCAGCGCGATATTACGTTTCGGTTTGTGTCGAATGTGGATGGAACGGATTTTGCCGAGGCGGTGAGGGATATCAATGCGGAGGAGACGCTGTTTCTGATTGCGTCGAAGACGTTTACGACGCTGGAGACGATGACGAATGCGCACTCGGCGCGGGACTGGACGCTGGCCGCGCTGGGCGGCGATGAGAAGGCGGTGGCGAAGCACTTCGTTGCGATCTCGACGAACGCGAAGGAGGTTTCGAAGTTTGGGATCGATACCGCGAATATGTTTGAGTTCTGGGACTGGGTGGGTGGACGGTACTCGATGGATTCGGCGATTGGGTTGTCGACGATGCTGGCGATTGGGCCGGAGAATTTTCGTGAGATGCTGAGCGGATTTCATGAGATGGATGAGCATTTTCGGACGGCTCCGTTTGCGAGCAATCTGCCGGTTCTGCTGGGACTGCTGACGGTTTGGTATACGGATTTCTTTGATGCGCAGACGATGGCGGTATTGCCGTATGAGCAGTATCTGAAGCGCTTTCCGGCGTATCTGCAGCAGTTGACGATGGAGAGCAACGGCAAGTATGTGACGCTGGATGGAACGCGCGTGGAGGCGGAGACCGGGCCGATCTACTGGGGCGAGCCGGGGACGAATGGGCAACACTCTTTTTATCAGCTGATTCACCAGGGGACGCGGCTGATTCCCTGCGACTTTATTGGGTTCTACAAGACGCTGAATCCTTTGGGAAGGCATCATGATCTGCTGATGGCGAATGTGTTTGCGCAGGCGGAGGCGCTGGCGTTTGGGAAGACTGCCGAGCAGGTGAAGGCGGAGGGTACGCCGGATTGGCTGGTTCCGCATCGGGTGTTTGAGGGGAATCGACCATCGAATACGATTCTTGCGGAGCAGCTTACTCCGAAGCTGCTGGGTAAGCTCATCGCGCTTTATGAGCACTCGGTGTTTACGCAGGGGACTGTGTGGAGTATCGACTCGTTTGACCAGTGGGGCGTTGAGCTAGGGAAGGTTTTGGCGCAGAAGATTGCCGGCGAGTTGGAGAGCGCGACAGAGCAGGCGATGACGCATGATACTTCGACGACGAATTTGATTCGGAGATATCGAAAGAACAAGTGACTTAGAGTGCGGTTCCGATCGATGCGTGCGCGGCTAATGTTTTGCTAACCAGTTTTTGCGAGAGGAGCAGGTATGCAACTTGGGATGATTGGGTTGGGCAGGATGGGCGCGAATATGGTTCGGCGGCTTGTCGCACATGGGCACGAATGCGTCGTGTTCGATCGATCGGCGGATGCCGTGGCTGGGCTGGCGAAGGAGAAAGGTATTACGGGTGCTGCTTCGCTGGAGGATTTTGTGAAGAAGCTGGCGAAGCCGCGAGCGGTGTGGATGATGATTCCGGCAGGAGTGGTGGATCAGACGATTGCGGCGCTCGCTCCGCTGCTGGAGAGTGACGATATCTTGATTGATGGAGGGAACTCGTACTACATCGATGATATTCGGCGCGCGAAGGAGCTTGCTTCGAAGGGAATTCGCTATGTGGATGTGGGGACGAGTGGCGGCGTGTGGGGATTGGAGCGTGGGTACTGCATGATGATCGGTGGGCCTGATGGTGCAGTCGAGCATCTGGATCCGATCTTCAAGACGATTGCTCCGGGGATTGGGGATGTTGCGCGGACTCCGGGGCGGGAGAAGGTTGGGGGGACGGCGGAGCAGGGGTATCTGCACTGCGGTGCGAGCGGCGGCGGGCACTTCGTGAAGATGGTGCATAACGGGATTGAGTACGGAATGATGGCGGCTTATGCGGAAGGGCTTGGGGTGTTGAAGGGCGCGAATATCGGCAAGCATACCGCCGAGATCGATGCGGAGACGACGCCACTTCGCGACCCGGAACATTATCAGTACGACTTCAACCTGCCGGATGTGACGGAGGTTTGGCGACGCGGGAGCGTGATTGCCTCATGGTTGCTGGACCTGACCGCTACAGCGCTGTTGACGGATCCGGAGATGTCGAAGTTTGGCGGAAGGGTTTCGGATTCGGGCGAAGGCCGCTGGACGATTAAGGCGGGGATTGATGAGGGCGTTCCGACTCCAGTGCTGACGACAGCGCTTTATGAGCGGTTCAGCTCTCGGGGAGATGATGATTTCTCCAATAAGCTTCTGTCGGCGATGCGGTATGAGTTTGGTGGTCATCTTGAGAAACCTGCAGCGAAATAAGGTGCTGCTTGAAGGAGAGAATTCGTGAGTCAACCTCATTCCGATGCGCTGGTGTTCTTCGGCGCGACAGGCGATCTGGCGTACAAGAAGATTTTTCCTGCGCTGCAGGCGATGGTGAAGCGTGGCACCCTTGCGGTTCCGGTGATCGGGGTGGCGAAGGCTGGGTGGAACCTTGACCAGTTGAAGGCGCGGGCGAAGGACAGCCTGGAGCAACATGGCGGACTGGATCCGGGGGCGTGGGAGAAGCTCAGTTCGCTGTTGCGGTATGTGGATGGGGACTACTCGGATCCGGCGACTTTCGTTGCGGTGCGGAAGGAGCTTGGAGAGGCTAAGAATCCTGCGCATTATCTGGCGATTCCGCCGTTCCTGTTTGAGAAGGTCGTGGAGCAGCTGGTGCAGTCGGGTTCGGCGAAGGGTGCGCGGATGATTGTGGAGAAGCCGTTCGGTCACGATCTGGCTTCGGCGCAGGAGTTGAATCGGATTTTGTTGTCGGCGTTTCCGGAGTCTTCGATCTTTCGGATCGATCATTACCTGGCCAAGGGGCCGGTTCACAACATGGTGTCGTTTCGTTTCTCAAACTCGTTTCTTGAGCCTTTGTGGAATCGGGATTACATCGAGAGTGTGCAGATTACGATGGCGGAGGATTTCGGGATACAGGGGCGGGGCGCGTTTTATGACGAGACGGGTACGATCCGCGATGTCATCCAGAACCATATTTTCCAGATCCTTTGCAATCTGGCGATGGAGTGTCCGGCGGGCAACGATAGCGAGTCGATGCGGGACGAGAAGGTGAAGGTGTTGCGGGAGATTCCTGCGATTGAGGCGAAGAACCTGGTTCGCGGTCAGTTTATTGGGTATCTCGATGAGAAAGGTGTTGCGAAGGGCTCGACGGTGGAGACGTTTGCGGCGCTGCAGCTGGAGATAAAGTCGTGGCGGTGGGACGGGGTTCCGTTTTACATCCGCGCGGGAAAGAATCTTCCGGTGACGTGCACGGAGGTGATGGCTCGTATGCGCAGACCGCCGACGACGAATCTGACGGTGCCCCATACTCCGCAGAATTATTTGCGGTTTCGGATTTCGCCGGAGATGACGATTGCTATGGCGGTTTCGGTCGCGGCGGAGAACGAAGGGGCTGGGCGCGACGAGGTGGAACTGGTGGCTTGCAGGCATCCACGGCCAGGCGAGATGGAGGCGTATGAACGGGTGCTGACGGATGCGATGCATGGGGATGCGACGTTGTTTGCGCGGCAGGATTATGTGGAAGAGGCCTGGCGGATTGTGGATCCGGTGTTGAAGGCGGAGACTCCGGTTTATCCGTATGCGCCGCATACGTGGGGACCGGAGGAGGTGCAGATGGAAGAGCTTCGTCCGCCTTGCGGATGGGATGTGCCGCATGCGGAGGAGTCTGATGATTTCCGAGTTGTAGCTCATTCGGCATAGGTCCCCTCGGTTTTTGGGAGGGTACCCCCTCCCCCC
>Ga0210388_10002728_pt1 | contig 13754 bp, 13 predicted proteins | sample IncBWC19OmetaG_FD_155485 | JGI IMG/M metagenome (GOLD analysis project Ga0210388, IMG submission 155485) | Forest soil microbial communities from Barre Woods Harvard Forest LTER site, Petersham, Massachusetts, United States - Inc-BW-C-19-O ...
GAGAAGAACAGGACGGGCCTCGGCTGCTGACGGAACTGGCCGAAGAAACGGGCGGCAAGAACTTCCCGGTGGACCATCTGGACGATCTGCCCAAGGTCTGTGATCGCATCGGTAATGAGCTTCGCACTCAGTATCTGTTGGGTTATATGCCGGCCAACGCCGCTCGGGATGGCCGATATCGCCAGATCAAAGTGGTGCTGGCGAATACCGCCGGCCGGGGCCAGTTGAAGCCCTTTTATCGGCAGGGATACTACGCTCCATTGCAGTGAATTCGATTTTTTGATGTTCTGCGACAGCGTGTACTGGTACCCGAATTCCGGCAACAGCTTGATCTTGCATCCTCAATGTGTGACCATTACTTAACCCAAGACCAAGGGTGAGTCTTGGCGGAGTAAAATACACCTTACCGAGGAGACCAAACTATGAAGTTGATGGGTATGGCACTGATGTTCATCGGAGTTGCTGCTTTCGCCAATGCAACTGCGGTACCCGAGATTGATCCAGGATCGGCCGGAAGCGCCATTGCGCTGCTCTCTGGTGCGTTACTGGTGTTTCGCGCTAGCCGGAAAAAGTAGGCTGGCGGGTTCTAACTGAATGAGGGACACCGAGCAGGAGCCCGGTGTCTCTGATTTGCCCTTTTATCCAAAAGTACTGGTACTAGACGTTCGGCTGCGGCTTGATCTCCCTTGGGTAATGTGTGATCATTACTTAACCCAAATGCAACAATTAGTCCGGGGAGTACAATAAACAACCGAGGAGACTCAACTGAATGAAGCTATTAGGTATGGCACTGATGTTCGTCGGAGTTGCCAGTTTCGCCAGTGCAGTCAGCGTGCCCGAGATCGATCCAGGTTCGGCTGGAAGCGCTGTCGCGCTGCTGTCTGGTGCGTTGCTGGTGATTCGTTCTAGCCGGAAGAAGTAGGCTGGCAGGCTTAGACTGAATGAGGGACACCGAGCAAAAACCCGGTGTCTCTCGCGACAACGGGCTCCAGTCAACTTCAAGTAGTAACTACCATTTTATCCACATTCATCACTCCTCGTTGGGCTTAACTCACCGCCTAATTCTTTTTGTTCTGCTTTTTGCCGCCGAGTGGATCCCCATCACTCACTTCGTTCATAAGGGACGCGGAGGCGGGTCGTTCCTTTATATCGCCGTCGCCTTCTCTTCTCTCTTCATGGCGATCGCCTATTTCCGGTCGAAGGATTCGTTCCAGCGGATTTCAAGCCAAGTCAAGAAGACTCCGATCCGGTGGAGCTTTTTCGCCTATCACCTGGTTGCGCTCGCTGCGTTTCTCGGTTTTTCGTCAATTCCTACCGGAAGCAATCCATTAAGCTACGCGATTACGGCGCTGTGGTACGCCGCTGGCGTGCTGGCGATTGTGTTAGCCGCTTGTGCTTTTGTGCCGGCAGTCCTGGTGCTCGAATTCGTCCGGACTACGGGGTATGCGTGGGTTTATGCCTTAGTGGCCGCCATTGTAGCCTGGCGCGTGACGATCTATGCTTCATTAGGGAATGGAGCTGTCTGGAATCCGGCCATTGATCTTTCATGGAAGCCGGCTACGGATTTGACCTTTACCCTGGTCAAGGGCCTGCTGCATCTGTTCTTGACCCAAGTGGTGGCGGATCGGGCCACCATGACCATTGGCAGCCCCAAGTTCAATGTCATTGTGTCGCCATGGTGTGCCGGCTTCGAGGGCACGGCTTTGATGCTGGTCTTCAGTGTCGCTTGGGTGGGTTACTTCCGCCGCGAATTCCGATTTCCCCATGCTCTGCTGCTCATACCGGCTGGGATGCTGGTGGTCTGGCTGTCGAACGCGCTGCGCATCACGGCACTGATCCTGATTGGAGTGGCCGGCGCGCCCAACGTTGCAGTGGGAGGTTTTCATTCCCAGGCGGGCTGGATTGCATTCAATTGTGTCGCGTTGGGCTTTGCGGTTGTCACGCGCCACATGCCCTGGTTTGCATCGAACAGGGTTGCACCAGACATGTTTGCACCAGGCGTGTTTGCATCAGACGTGTTTGCCTCATCGGTAAGCAGCCAGCCGGCGCAGGCCCCGCTGTCCACACATGCGGTACACAATGCCACAGCCGCGTATCTGACGCCATTTCTGGCCATTCTTGCTGCCGCCATGATCTCGCGAGCCGCCTCAGGAAGCTTCGAATGGCTCTATCCGCTTCGTTTTGTCGCAGCGGCCGCGGTTCTGTGGTTCTTCAGGTCAGAGTACTCGAAGCTCGATTGGCATTTCGGCTGGTATTCAGTCCTGGCAGGTTTTTCGGTATTTGGAATCTGGTTGGGACTGGATGTCATGACCGGGACTCACGCGCCCAGTGCGATCGGCGCCGGGCTGGCATCGTTGCCCTCCCCGGGGCGCATCGCCTGGATCGTGTTCCGCACCGCCGCGGCTGTCGTCACCGTGCCAATTGCGGAAGAGCTGGCGTTTCGAGGCTTCCTCATTCGCCGGCTGAGCTCGGCCGATTTCGAATCGCTCAGCCCCCGTTATTACACCTACGTGGCCCTGCTGGTCTCATCGGTCGCATTCGGCTTACTGCATGGGGAGCGCTGGTTAGCAGGCACCGCGGCCGGGCTAATCTATGCGGCTGCATTTCTCAGGCGCGGAAGAATCGGGGATGCGGTAGTTGCGCACGGCATTACCAACGCGTTGCTGGCTGCAACGGTGCTTACAGCCGGCAAATGGGATTTGTGGTAAATGCAAGTACATTCCCCAGGTCCGCGATGGCGTAGGGTATTTTTGTCAGTCGACTACGTACCGCCTTTTCCCACCGTAGTCTACACCGGATAGGCCTATTTCAAACATATCTACTTATCAATCAATATGATACGCGTTTAGATGCGACATCATATGATCTTAGTACTGTCGTACCTATTCCGGCTTGACGAAACCGATTACAAAAGTAATAGTAATACTGGTACCTGAAGGAGGTCGCCCATTAAATGAAAAGAACACTACTTTTATTGCTTCTCTTCGCATCTGTTTCCTTGGTCGTACAAGCCACCCCATGCGTTTCAGGAGCAACTCTTGCTTCCTATATCGCTTTGGGTTCGGGGGGCTGCACGTTCGACGGCTTGCTCTTCAATAACTTTGACTACACCAATCCGGCCTCCGGAGGAGGCGTATCGCCCGATCCAACCGGTGTAGACGTTAAGACCGTATCGGGCACCGAGGCAGGTTTGGAATTCGTTGGTTCCTGGCTGGCGGGTGACAATCAAACCTCGGACGGGAACATTGCCTATTCCGTGACTTGCATCGGTTGCGAAATCGACGATCTGGTACTGAGCATGGACGGCTTCGGACTCGGTTCAGGTGTAGCAAGCGTGGCGGAAACGGCGACGTGGGGTAGCAACACGGTAGGGCTGGGAACGGCGAGCAGCGTTGGATTCACGCAGTTCACCGATTCGATAGACATTACCCCGACTGGTTCGCTGAATTTGACAAAGGATATTGGCGCCAGTGGGGGATCGGACGGCGTGGGGCACGTGAGCTCAGCGTCCAACCTGTTCTCCACCAGCGGTACGCCGCCGCCTCCCATCCCGGAGCCGTCCCTGTTGTTCTTCTGCTCGGGACTGGTGGGCTCACTTCTGGTTGCGAGACGGCAGGTGAGGAGGTCTAAATAATCCATCATTCGCTGTTTAGGTTTGGGAGCCGGCACTGATCCCTAAGGATCTTTGCAGTCGGCTGGCTCCCGCTTCATTTCAATCACGGTCGCGCGGACCTCCACGCGGAGAGTCTCCTTTCACAGCGCTCACCGGAGATACTTACCGTTTAGACTTGGCGGCTCCACGTGTGCCAGCCGCCTCCATTTCAAAGTAAAAAGACTCTTCGGAGCAGCAGGAGAGGGACATGAAGAGAGTTGTGTGCGTCTGCATATTGGTAGCCTCACTGGCCGCATTTTCGGGATGTGGCCTGAGCAAACAAGCCTATGTGGCGAAAGGCAACGCGCTTTTTGCCGCGGGCAAATATGAAGATGCTTCCCTGAATTACCGCAAGGCGATTCAGAAGGATCCGAATTTCGGCGAGGCGTACTACGGGCTGGGCATGACAGCGGTCAAGTCGAACCAAAGCCTGCTGGCCTTCGAGGCGTTGCATCACGCAGTTCAATTACTGCCCGAAAATCTGGAAACCAAGGAGCAGTTCGGAGATGTCTGCCTTAGCTTCTATTTGGCGGATACCAGCCATCCGCAGGCACTTTACACGCAAATCAGAAAAATCTCCGACGAGCTTCTTGCGAAGAATGGCAACTCTTATGAAGGTCTGCTGCTCAAGGGCTATATGGCCGCGTCAGACCGGAAGCTACCCGACGCAATCGAGTCCTTACAAAAGGCCCTGCACGTAAATCCATCTAATCCCGGCGTGGTTACGGAGTTGGTAAAGCTGCTGATTCAAAATGGTCAGACCGAAGAAGGCCAGAAGCTGGCCATGGATCTGATCGCGCGCCAAAAGACTTCGTACGGGCCGGTTTACGACCTGTTGTACGGATTCTACATGGATACCAATCGTGCAGCAGAGGCGGAAAACATCCTGCAGGCCAAAGTGAAGAACAATCCGAAGCAAGCGGATTACCTGGTGCAATTAGCCCAGCATTACAACCGGCTGCAAAAGCCGGTGGAAATGCAGGCCACGCTTCGCCGCCTGCTGGATGATCCCGCGAACTTCCCGAAAGCGCGGCTCCAGGTGGGGGACTTCTACATGGGGCTGCGGGATTTCAGCGCGGCGATCCGTTATTACCAGTCAGGCCTGGACGCAAATCCGGAAGCCGCAACAAAGCTGGCCTATCAGAAACGGAGCGTGGTGGCCTTGTTGGGAATGGGAAACAAAGAAGACGCGGGCCGCCTGGCAGCACAAGTGGTGAAAGAAAACCCGGCGGACAACGAGGCGCTGCATTTGCATGCCGGCATTCTGGTGGATAGCGGAAAACGCGAGAACGCGGATGCGGCGGTGCGTGAACTCCGGATTTTGGTGGCTCAAAAGGCGGATGCCGGGTTGCTGTTGCAACTGGGGCAAGCCTATCGGCTGAAAGGGGACTGGAACGCGGCGCGCGACCAATTCATGGAGTCGCTGAGAAGGCGGAAAGACCTGACCGCGGCGCGTTATCAACTGGCGGAAGTCAGCCTTATCCAGCAGCGTCCAGCCGATGCGATCGAGCAGGCCGAGCAAATCCTGGCGCTTCGGCCCAACGATCGCCGCGCCAGGCTGCTCAGAACTGCCGGATGGATTTCGAGCGGTAATGGCACGCCGGCGCGCGGCGAGCTGTCGCAATTGATCAAGGAGCTTCCCCGCGACACGGAGCCGCAGTTGCAATTGGGCTTGCTCGAAATCGCCGAGCACAAGTTTGCGGACGCCATCGACATTTTGAGTAAATATCGCGGCAGCCGCGATGCTCGAGTTTTTAATGGGCTGGCCACCGCTTATTTACATCTGCAGCAATACGACAACGCACGAGCGGCATTAGCCGAGGGCCTCAAGAATGCGCCGGATTCGCCCATGCTGCTGGAGCGTCTGGCCGATACCGAGGCCCTGGCCGGGCATTACGATCTGGCGATTGATCAGCTTCAGAAACTGCTAGCCGCGGATCCAAAGTCAGTGAATCTTCATCGGCGGATGGCGGAGGTCTACGAACTCAAGGGCGACCTCGCCAGCGAAATCGCCAATTATCGACAGGCCAGCGAACTGGCGCCCAATGACTTGGCCGCGGGGTTGTCTCTGGCCGACACCTTAGCCCGCGCCGGCCGAACGAATGAAGCCCGCGCCGAATTCCAGCGCGTGGTGAAGGCGCATCCCGACAACGCGCCGGCCTTGAACAATGCGGCTTTTTTCCTGGCCGATACCGGCGGTGACTTGGATGAGGCGCTGCGGCTTGCAAAACATGCGCTGGAGAAGGTTCCCGGTCAACCGGGATTCTCGGATACGGTGGGCTACATTTACCTGAAAAAAGGTCTCAACGATAGCGCCGTTCTAACATTCACCAACCTGGCCAGGAAGTATCCTCATGCGATTTTTCATTACCACCTCGGCTTGGCGCTGTACATGAAAGGTGAGAAGGCCGCGGCCCGTAAGGAGCTGCAGTCGGCGCTCGCTTCGGGTCATCCTTCCACCGAAGATAAAGCGCGAATCCACGAACTGCTCGAGAAGCTCGGCTAAAGGAGAATCTATGTTTCTCATACTCACACTGGGCGCTCTTTCGATTCTGTTGGCGTTAGCGCTTACACCCATCGTGCGCGACGGTGTCGGAAGGTTCTTTCTGGACCTTCCCGATGGCGGCCGCAAGAATCACACCACACCAATTCCGCGAGTGGGCGGCATCGCTATTGTAGTGGCCTACGTAGCAACGTTTGGAATTGCGTTCTGTTTACCGTTCAGCTACGCGTATGTTCTGCATAGGGCGCTGCCCAATATCCTGGCGCTCACCCTGGTGGGCCTGGTGGTTTTCCTGACCGGCGTGGTGGACGATCTGGTGGGGTTGACGGCGTGGCAAAAGCTGGCCGGAATCGGAGGAGCCAGCGTACTGGCTTACTTCGCCGGTATCCATGTGGATTTTCAAATGCTGCACGGCCTTCACGCGTGGCCGGGCCTCGGATTCGCGCTCACCGTTATCTGGCTGGTGGGATGCGCGAATGCCTTTAATCTGATCGACGGAATGGACGGTCTGGCGGCGGGAGTGGGCCTGGTAGCGACCGTCACCATGTTGATTGCAGCACTGACGCAGGGAAATCTGCCGCTGGCGCTGGCTACCATGCCCCTGGCTGGATGCCTGCTGGGATTCCTGCGCTACAACTTCAACCGGGCCTCGGTTTTCCTCGGGGACAGCGGCAGTCTTTTGATCGGCTTTTTGCTGGGCTGCTTTGGCGCCCTGTGGAGCGAGAAATCGGTCACCTTGGTGGCGCTTACCGCCCCGTTGCTGGCGCTGTCCATCCCTCTTTTGGATGTTCTGCTGTCAATCTCCAGGCGGTATTTGCGTAACCGGCCCATTTTCCAGGCCGATCGCGGCCATATTCATCACAAGCTGCTGGATCTGGGCCTGAGCCCTCGCTCCGCAGTCCTTACCATGTATGGAATCTGCACGCTGGTGGCGATGCTGTCGCTGCTGGCCAGCGCGCTGCACAATCAGTTCAGCGGATTGATCGTGGTGGTTTTTTGTGGAGCTGCCTGCGCCGGCATCCGGCACCTGGAATATGCTGAGTTTGTGACGGCGGGCCGGATGTTCCTGCGCGGCCGGTTCCGGCTCATCATCGACTCAGAAACACGTCTGATGGATTTCGAAAAAGCCTTGGAACAGTCGAGCGGCGTGCAGGAATGTTGGGCGAAAATTCTGGCCGGAAGCCGCGAATTTAATTTTAAAGGGGTCCGGTTGAACCTGGATGGCCAGACTTTTGAAAATTTCGGCTCGCACGATGCCCAGCGGCTTTGGGAATTGCGGATTCCGCTGCCGGAAGATCAATATGTCGGTTTTTACCGTGATTTCGAGACCGTAGCCAGTCCCTTGGTTTTGAGCGCGTTCGTCAGCACAGTAGAGCGCGGAGTCACCCGTTGTTTGGCGCGCGGCCTTGAAGCCAAGGCCCGGAGCGGCGCGGAGCTGGTGGTGCGCCGGCGTCCGGTGGAGGTATACCGCACCAGAGCGGCAGCCGCGGCGGGCAAGGGCTGATTCACTTTCGAATCAGGCTCTTTACCCAGTTCCATATGAGCTGGATGGGGTTACCGTTGGCAGCCGGCATCATACCGCCGGTGATCATAGTAAAAGTCGCGATGCTGGCCGGCCGTCCTGAAGTGAACTCTAGTTTCATGGTGTTTCTCCTGGCGGTGATTAAAGCACGTGATGTTCCAGACGTATTACGGTGCTTTTTCAATCATGTAGCTTGATCGGCTATTTGTGGGAGAACCAATAGGATAATTTCAGTCACCAAAAGGTGAATGCCACGTGGGGTAGGTTGCCAACCGTTGTACCCCCGCGCCGATTGGCAATCGGTGCAAACCGGAGCGGGTTGACAACCCGCTGCAGGATGACATCCTGCCCCACATGCTAAAATCAGCATCGGCCAGGAATTTCCGTGCGGTATCTGCTCGCAGTCGTTTTATCCTTCGCCGCCTGGGCGCAGTCGCCTAATCCAACTAGCGCGGACATGCGCGTGGACAGCACGCTGGTTCTGGTTCCGGTAACCGTCACCGATGCCCGGCACCGCTACGTGCTTGGGCTGGAACAGAGAAACTTCAAAATACTCGAAGACGGCGTGGAGCAGCAGATCAAACAGTTCTCGGGCGAAGATGCGCCGCTGTCGGTGGGGTTCATCGTGGATATCAGCGGCAGCATCGGAAGCAAGATCGATTTGTGCCGCCAGGCCGTGGTGCAGTTTCTAAGAACAATGAACATCCAGGACGAAGCGTTTCTGGTTACGTTCGGCGATCATGCCCAGGTGATTGCTCCGCTTACGCGTGACACGGACAAAATGGCGAACAAGCTGATGACGGTTCCAACCGGAGGAATGACGGCCCTGTTCGACGGCGTTTTTGCGGGGCTGCATGAGATGGAAAAGGCCCTGAATCCTCGCAAAACGCTGGTGGTGATATCGGACGGGGGAGACAACAACAGCGCCTTCAGCGCCAAGGAAGTGTTGCAGAAAGCGCTGGAATCCGGCGTGCAAATTTATGCCATGGGCGTGTTCGAGCCGGTGGGGCCGCTGGGCCTGAGTCTGGAAGAACAACGGGGACCACGCTTGCTGTCGAACATTTCAGAGCAGACGGGCGGCCGCGCTTTCGCTGCGTCCCGCATGGATCAACTGCCGGAAGTGGCGTCCAGAATCGCGGTGGAATTGCGCAATCAATATATGCTGGCGTTCTCGCCATTGAACCAGGCGAAAGACGGCACTTATCGAAAACTGGAAGTGAGGCTGACCGAGCCTGCTGGTATCACGGGTTTGGCGGCGCGCTGGCGCCTGGGTTACTACGCTCCTGCTCAGTGAGCGCCAGGATGCTGCGGAAAAACTGGTTGGCAGGCGAAAGCGCCTGCCCTACTATCTGTGGCCGATTCCGATGGCGTGCACGGCTGGCCGCGGAGTTGTTCTTAGCGGCGCCGTCCCGGTGCGCGTAGGCGAATACGTTCTGTAGGGCATGCGCCCGATGGTACCGGTCCGGTACGGGAATATGCCCAAACCGTACGCCGGAAGCCGCACGAAGAGTGGCATTCCGAGGCCAACACCGGGATAAAACCCGGGATAAAGCCAGAGAGGAACCGTACCTGCATTGGCGTAGTAGCCGCCGCTCACCACGGGATCCGGCGTGAGACCGCCGAAATAACCTGGATCGTAGCCGCTCGCGCCGCCGGAGGCGTTTTGCGGATCGTTGAGAGCGCTGGAGAGATTGTCGCTGTCGGCGGCCGATTGATTGTCGGCCGATATGGACGCGCTTCTGTCGCTATCCCATTGTTCCAAACCGGTATTGTCGCGAATTGCAGCCACTCGGGCGGTGAGCGGCGAAGAAAATGGCAGCGCTTGTCCAGCCTTCACCAGCAGCGCTTTATCGCGCAGCAGTACGTCGGCTTCGCCCTGATCTACTTGGAGACCGGCGGGGTCGGAATCCATACGGTAGCGTCCGGCCTTGGCGAAGCGCATCTGAAAATCCTTATAGGCGATACGCACTGGAGCGCCAGGCGCGGCGTTACGGGAATCCAGAATGGCTGATCCGCCGGCAAACTCCAGGCGCGTGTCGGCCAGCGAGTTCGAGACCATGCGGATGGCGGAATTCTGATCCACGCGCAGCATGACTCCGGGCGTTAGCATGATCTCCGCCCGGCCAAGAGTGGTGCGCAATTCAGAACCAGGCTTGATTTCGTTGAAACGCCCGAATTTCTGCTCCAGCGTCTGTCCATCGACGGAGACCGATCCTTCGAAGAAGTTGATCACGCCGGAGTGTGCCGCGACGATTGTTTGGGCGGAAGCGGCGGGAGAGAGGCAAGCCAGAACTGACAGGAAGAGTGAAGCGCGGGAAGTCATAACAACCCCTTGGATCAAGGATCAACCGTTCCTGAGAAATTGTCAAGCGTGGACTCTTCCCCACGCTTCAGGCTCATCCTTCAATGAGAAAATGCTGCGTGCGTGGGGCGGACCCCCTGGGCCGCGCGGGTCCCCCAGGACCCGCTCTCTCTTCCAAAGAGCCAGGCCGACGTGGGCGTCGGCCGCGGACCAGGGGGTCCGCCCTACGTTGCTATTCAAGGTGAGAACTCTTTTAAATGGAAAACGGGGTGTATCATCATCTGCGCCAGTTCGGCATCTGACGCTATGATGCCTGTGTGGTCCGGTATCGAGAAATCCGTCCATCGGCGGAACTGCGTCGGTTCGTAAATACCTTTTGGATTCTGGAACATGGCGGCCAGGATGCCGCGCCACAGCGCGTGGTGCCGGACGGCCAGGCAGAGCTGATCCTGAACTGGGGCCAGCCGTTTGAAGCTTTTCAGCTGGGGCAGTGGCAACGCCAGCCGCGCTGTTTCCTGGCCGGACAGATTGATGGCCCGCTGCTGTTGCGGCCAAGTGGACCCGCAAAAATGCTGGGGATCGGGTTTCGTCCGCACGGCGCCTCGATGGTGTTCCGCCAGCCGATGCATGAATTGAGCGGGCGGTTCACGCCGGTGGAAGATCTTTCGCAGTCACTTTCCCGCGAACTCAATAGCGCGCTCGAATTGCCTGATCCTATTGCCGGCGTCGAAGCGGCACTGCTATCCGCTCGGAACGCTTCCCGCCATGCCGACCTGCTGGTTGGCGAGGTGGTGCGGCGGATAATTCTCGACAAAGGCGCGTCCGATGTCGCGGCGCTGGCCGAAGAGTTGGGGCTGAGCATCCGCCAACTGGAGCGCCGCTTTTTAGCCGCAGTGGGTCTGGCGCCAAAGCTTTTCTGCCGCATCCAGCGCTTTAATAATGTCTTTCAGGTGCTGGGACAACCGTCCCGCAATTGGGTGGACACGGCCATCGCCTGCGGATATTACGACCAGGCGCATCTGATTCGCGACTGCAAGGATCTTTCCGGCAACACACCGCAGAGCCTGCTGGGCGACGATGCCGATCTGGCACGTCATTTCTATCTCCGGTTTGGCGTGTCGCATTCGTCCAATACGTCCGCGCGCGATGCAGTGTAACGTGGTCAAATGAATTTAAAGCATTGGGCTCTGTTCCTTGGAAGTCTTGCGGCCGCGGCAGGCCAGACGGCTTCGAAGGCTATTGTCATCAATCTGGATTCCGCCAATTGGACGCATGAAAAGGGCTCTGCTGACGGGTCCGAGGGAGTGCTGGTTCACAAGGATGAGGCCACTGGCGGCATGGACCTGCTGGTTCGATTTCCCGCCGGCCATGTGATTCCGGCGCACTTTCACGATTCCAACGAGCGCATTTTTGTCGCGGAGGGTCAACTGACGCTGCGCCAGGATGACGGCGAGAAACTTATCAAGGCGGGCGGCTTTGCATATTTGCCGGCGCAAGAAGTGCAGCGGCTGTCCTGTAGCTCCACCACGCGTTGCACGTTTTATCTTTCCTGGGACGGGAAGCCGGATTCGCATCCGGTGAAATAGGGTGGGCTGCGCGACCAAATAAGGCACCGACTCCCTCACGGTCGCGGTTCGGCTGCGCTACCGAACCGCGAGCGTGAGCGACCGGTGGTTGAAAAATGCTGGTCCTCCGTCAAGATGTCGGACCTTACGGCGCCACCCTGAACACCTTGTCCGGCAGCAGGCGCTTGATTGCTTCCATGGGAAGAATGAATGGCGCTGCCGCGGCATCGGCGCCTAGCGCCACGGGTAAGAGCAGAACGGTCCAAGGTCCCGGGAAACAATAGGAGTCGGAACTACACATCGGATCCAAAACGGCACTGCTCGGCGCGATCAGCGCGTCCCACAAAAGGCGATTGCGGTGAATCCGGATTTCCGTTACCTGTTCGCGTGGGATCGGCAAGCCTGCCGCCCCGACCTGCACCTCGCGTTGGCGGAGAATGAGCGTATAGCCCTTGTGGATCATGCCATCCTTAGTCACAACACGGTACTCGCGGTCTTCCCGACCGTCGGACCGCATCTTGCCGTGGCCAATCTTTTGGGGAAGATCGCTCCACTGGACCAAATCGGCGGCAAAAGACAAGATCGCCGGAACCAGAAGCCCGGCGATTAATTTGGAAGTTTTCATAGCGGTTCCAGAATAAGACCTGGCGGGACTTGCAGACGCCACTGTTATGACAGTTTCTGAAGCGTCACATCCCCAAGGAACGGTAGAATGTCTAGATCACAGGAGGAAACATGAAGAATCTAATTTCGCGGGGAGTTATCGCGGCGCTTTTAGTTACGTCGGCCTGGGCTGACACGGACGTAGTCACAGCCGTCCATGGCACGGTCACCAAGGTTGACGGTGCTACGAAAACGATCGTCGTCAAGACGGCCGACGGTACGGAGCACACCATGAAGTTCGTCGGCAAGACTACGGTGCACGGAACGGACGCCGCGGCCAAAGACACCTTTCATGGCCTAAAAGAAGGCAGTGAGGTGGTGGCGCACTACACGGCCAAGGGAACTGAAAAGACCGCGGTCGAAGTGGATAGAGTCGGGAAAGATGGAATGAAGGCGGTGGACGGTACGGTTTCAACGCTGGACCGCGGAACGAAAAAGCTGGTGGTGAAAACCGCTGACGGCACCGAGCATACCTTCAAAATTGCGGATCGAGCCGTGGTCGACGCGGGAAAAGACGTTGGCAAAGGCGTTGAAAAATCGTCGAAGGTGACGGTTTACTACACTGAAGACGCCGGCAAGAAGGTCGCGCACTTTTTCGAGAACCACTAGAGTAAAACCGGCTGTCACTTATGTTGTCAAATAAGGTTCAAGTATTCGACACCACGTTGCGGGATGGCGAGCAGGCGGCCGGCACGCGGCTGGGCAGCCGGGAGAAGGTGACGCTGGCCAGGCAGCTGGCGCGGCTGAATGTGGACATCATTGAAGCCGGTTATCCCAACTCGTCGCCTGAAGATTTCGAGGCGGTTCGCCAGATCGCCGAGGAAATAGACGGGCCCATCATCTGCGCGCTGTCGCGCGTGGTGCCGGAAGATATCCACGCTTGCGGCAAGGCGCTGGCAAAAGCCAAGCGGCCGCGAATCCACACCGGTATTGGGGCCTCGGACATCCATGTGCTGGGCAAATTTCGGGATGAGCGCTATGGCCGCACGCTGGCCGAAAAACGCGTCACTATTCTGCGGCTGGCTGTGGAAGCAGTCCAGCTGGCCAAGACGTACGTGGATGACGTGCAGTTTTACACCGAGGACGCCGGCCGCTCCGATCTGAATTATCTGTGCGAGATGATCGAACTCGTAATCGGAGCCGGTGCAACTGTTGTTAACATTCCGGACACCACCGGCTACACGGTGCCGGAGCAGTACGGGGCGCTGATTCGCAACGTCCGCGCCAAGGTTTCGAACATCGATCGGGTGACGGTGAGCGTACACTGCCATGACGACCTGGGCCTGGCCGTCTCGAACAGCTTAGCCGGCGTGCAAAATGGAGCGCGCCAGGTGGAAGGGACCATCAACGGCATCGGCGAACGGGCCGGCAATGCGTCGCTCGAAGAAATAGTGATGGCGCTACGCACGCGCCGTGATTATTTCGGATTGGACACTGGAATCGACGCCCACGAGTTCCGGCGCACCAGCCGCATGGTCGCGGACATGTTGGGCATCCCGGTTCCACCCAACAAAGCAGTGGTGGGGTCGAATGCTTTCGCGCACAGC
>Ga0210388_10002729_pt1 | contig 13749 bp, 13 predicted proteins | sample IncBWC19OmetaG_FD_155485 | JGI IMG/M metagenome (GOLD analysis project Ga0210388, IMG submission 155485) | Forest soil microbial communities from Barre Woods Harvard Forest LTER site, Petersham, Massachusetts, United States - Inc-BW-C-19-O ...
ACGCGCAACCCGCTGGGCCTGACTGAGCTGCCCGTCTACGTCGATGCGCGCCCGCACAGTTGGATGATGGACCCTACTGCGCCCTTCAATCTCATCTCCCGCTCCGAAGCCAAAGAGGCCGGCCTCAAAGTTTCCGACGAATTTGCCACCGTGCGCACGCTAACCGGCCGGCCCATTGCGATGCATATGACGGTGATTCCGCGCTTCACCATCGGCGGACGCATCACGTTTCGCAACATGACCGCGTTTGTGTTTGAAGATGCCGACTACGCCTTTCCGCGATCGCGCTATCAGGTGGAAGGCGTGCTGGGCTACGCGGCGCTTTCCGCGCTGGGCAGCCTCACCATCACGTCTGACGCCACCGTCGAAGTGCGCCCGTTCAAGCCGCCGCTGGCAAGCGAAAAAGAAGACCCGCCCACGCCCGGCGCGAGCTTCTTTCTGGATGGAGACCAGATGATTGTGGCGCTCGGCGCTCCCGGCCAGGAGCGCATGTTTCAAGTGGACGCGAGCGGCCAGCAAACCTATTTGACCTCGCGCTATTACGACGAGCACGCCGAAGATTTTAACGGTCAGAAAATGCAGTTGTTCTCGATTCCAGGAACGCAGAACAAGCCTCCACAACCGGCTGTTGTAGCGGAGACCATCTCCCTCACCGTAGGCCCGACCGATGTGGATGCGCATTACATTCAAGTGCTCACCCAGCCCACCGGGCTAGCCGCACTGGACGATGTGTATGGCGTGCTGGGGATGGATTTTCTTGACCAGTTGAAAGCCTATACATTCGATTACCGGACGATGACGTTTGCGGTGCGAACCCAATAGCGAGTCAGCAGGTCAGCGAGTCAGCATGGGCCTCAAACGGCAGTCAAGATTCCATTGAATGAAGCAATCCGTTAATGAGGCGTGCTACTTCTTCAGACTGTTGCATCAAGATATTCGCTTTGGCCTGATCCATGAACCCGAGCCCAGCTGCAAGTTCCAATTGAGTCTGTAGTTCGAAAAGTGAACCGCGGGCGTTGCCTAAAAACTGTCTGAAGTGTCCATCGTTGAGTCTTCCATGACCCTCCGCAATATTGCTGGCAACGGAGACGGCAGCCCTGCGCATTTGGGACTGAAGTCCGAATACTTCCTTCCCGCTCTCGTCAGGATCATGGCCTTTTGCCACACGATCAAATCACGAAAGTGCCGGGTTCTTCCACCGCTCCGGAGATCATCCTTTTTGCCCAGAGATGCACCCGTTCGCTGGCTTGCTGACTGGCTCCGCTCAATGTCCCCGCGGCGCTTCACCCGGCTCAACCTGCTCGGGCGGCAGCTTGGCGGCGCGTTTTTGGCCGCGGCGGCCGAGCAGCAGCATGCTCAACCCGAAGACGAGCAGCACCAGCCCCCACCAGATGTTGACGTTTATGCCCAGGCTGGCGGCATAGATCGGCGAGCCTCGGGTGGAGATTCCGAACGCGGCGAGGATGGCGCCCACCAGCGTGAACATCAATCCCATCGGAATGCGTAAATCGAGACTCATGCTTCTCCTCCTGGCGTGCGGATACTCCCGTGGACAAAGGTCCGCGTCGGTGTATCAATAAAAGAAAATGTTCAGCGCAACGGCCATCAGCAGCACTGCAACGGCCAGAGCTTCAGGGCTCTTCCACCACACATTATGCGCACGCGGCGGCTTGGGAGTGAGCGAGTGGACCAGACCCACCAGCTCCGATTCGGGTCTCGCCTTCGTCGCCAGGCTGACAACAATCGTCACCAGGAAGTTTGCGCTGAAAGCAAAAATGGCTGTCCAGAAGTTCTGCGCCATGTCACTGGGATAGTGATGCAGCACGGCAATCCATCCGCCGTGTATGCCCGGCCGCGCTTCGATGGGCAGCGTGAGACCGTGGTGCAGCATTGCCGCGGCGGTGCCAGTGATGAGCCCGGCAAACGCGCCGTGCCCGGTGGCGCGCTTCCAGAACATGCCCAGCAAGAACGTCGCGAACAACGGCGCGTTTACGAAGCTGAACACCAGTTGCAGTGTATCCATGATGTTGTTGAAGTTGATGGCTGCATACGCAGTCGCAATCGATAGCATGATCCCGCCCACTGTGGCCCATCGGCCCACAGCCATGTAATGCCGGTCGCTGCCGCCTTTGTGAATGTACGACTGGTAAAGATCGTAAGTGAATACAGTGTTGAATGCGGTTACGTTCCCTGCCATGCCGCTCATAAAGCTGGCCAGCAGCGCGGTCAGACCGAGGCCAAGAATACCGGTGGGGAAAAAGTGCAGCAGCATGTTAGGCGTGGCCATGTCGTAGTCCAGCAGCGGCTGGCCGCTCGCGGTGTACATCGGCTTGCCGGTCACCGGATTGATTTTGGCAGGAACCAGTCCGCGGCCTTCTTCAACATTTTGAGGAACGATGTCGATGCGGTGGATGATGGCGCCGCCCGGTCCGTAGCTCACCGCGGACGTGGTGTGTGGCGTAGGCAGGCCAATGGCAAGCAGTCCCGGCAAAATAACCAGGAAGGGAAAGAAGATTTTGGGCACCGCGGCAATCAGCGGCACGCGCCGCGCCGATTCCATATTCTTCGAAGCCATGGCCGTCTGGATGACAAGAAAATCCGTGCACCAGTAGCCCGAGCCGAGCACAAAACCAAGGCCCATGCCGAGGCCGATAATCTCGATGCCCATGGGGTTGGTGGAAGCGTGCGCCACGCCCTTCCACTCATGCATATATTGCAGCGGAACCGATGCCTTCAGCCCGCTCCACCCGCCAATGTTTTTCAGTCCCAGCAGCACCAGCGGAAGGAAGCCGGCAATGATGAGGAAGAACTGCAGCACCTCGTTGTAGATTGCGCTGGTCAGTCCGCCAAGAAAAATGTAGGCCAGCACAATCACCGCCGAAAGCACGATGGAGAAGGTGAATATCCCCTCCGTGGGCCATCCCATCGAGAGGAACAATCCGTCAAAGACATGCAACGCCTGGATGAGCCGCGCCATCGCGTACATCGAAATACCTGAGCTGAAGACCGTCATGATGGCGAACGAACAGGCGTTCAGCGCGCGGGTCTTTTCATCGAACCGCAGGCGCAGAAACTCGGGCACCGAGCGTGCTTTCGAGCCGTAGTAAAACGGCATCATGAAGATGCCCACGAAAATCATGGCGGGAATGGCGCCGATGCCGTAGAAGTGCGCCGTCTCCAGGCCATACTTCGCGCCGGACGCGCCCATGCCGATCACTTCCTGCGCGCCCAGGTTGGCGCTGATGAAGGCCAAGCCGCAAATCCACGCCGGCAATGCGCGCCCGGCCTGAAAGAAGTCCTTGCTCGTCTTCATGTAGCGCTTGAGGGCAAAGCCAATGCCCAGCACAAACACGAAGTAGAGCAGCATGATCAGCCAATCGACGCGGGTGAGGTTCAACACGAGCGGCTCCTTGAAGGAAAGACGTTGGCAGGTAAAGACGTGTGCAAGTAAAGGCGTTTGCTGAAAACAGAATTCGAGCGGCCCGGAAAAGCAACCAGACAACTCTACTGACGGTGGCGGAGGTACGTCCAGCGAAAATTGAAAAGGTTTTCATGAGGCACTGGCCGAAGACTCGTTAGTCCCCTCAGTCCCCTCTCCCGCCATTTCTCCATTTATACTGGAAGAGCATGATTCCTACCCTTGCATGGACGCCGGAAGGCGTCCGTTTTATCGATCAGACGAAGCTCCCCCTCGAGGAGAGCTATGTGCTTGCTACCACCTATGAGCAGGTGGCCGACGTCATCGTCACCATGGTGGTGCGCGGTGCGCCGGCCATCGGCGTCTCTGCGGCTTACGGCATCGCGCTCGGCGCGCAGCAGACCAAGGCTAAAACGACCGCCGAATTCGCGCCGGAGTTCGAACGCATATGCGCGCGACTGGCTGCGACGCGGCCTACGGCGGTGAATCTGTTCTGGGCCATCGACCGCATGAAGCGGCTCTTCGCCCAGTCGCTCGCAGCCGGCGATACACTCGACAAAATCAAGACGGACATTTTGGCCGAAGCTGACGCAATGTACGAGGAAGACATTGCCGCATGCAAGGCGATGGGAGCATTCGGCGCTGCGCTGCTGCCCGATGAAGGCGGAGTGCTGACCCACTGCAACGCCGGCGCCCTCGCAACGTGTGGATACGGAACCGCGCTGGGCGTGATTCGTTCGGCTGTCGAGCAAGGCAAGCGCATCCATGTCTACGCCGACGAGACGCGGCCGTTTTTGCAGGGCGCGCGGCTCACCGCGTGGGAGCTGATGGCCGACGGCATTCCCACCACCGTCATCTGCGACAACATGGCCGCCAGCCTGATGCGTGCCGGCAAAATCCAGGCCGTAGTTGTGGGCGCGGACCGCATCGCCGCGAATGGTGATTTTGCCAACAAGATCGGCACTTACAATGTAGCCATCCTGGCTAGGGAACACGGCATTCCGTTCTACTGCGCCGCTCCGTGGTCCACGATCGATCTGGCCACCGAAACAGGCGATGCGATTCCCATCGAGGAACGCTCGGCAACTGAAGTGACGCATCACGGCGGCAAGCAACTTACTCCGCATGGCGTAGGTATTTGCAATCCCGCCTTCGATGTGACTCCGGCAAAGTATGTGACCGCCATCTTCACCGAGCGGGGCGTGCTGCGCGCTCCATATTCAGAGTCACTGCGCGAGATGGAATTAGCCGCGAAGTAGATCCCAGAAATGAAAATAAGAGAGTATAGCCAAAGCTCAACCGCCGACGTCCTCGCCGCGCAACTACTTGCCGCCGCGCGCGACTGTGCGCGATGAGTGTGTCAGTTCCGCCGCCTTCTCGGCGCACCACAACTTTATGAGCGACTGGTAAGGCACATCGAGCCTGCGCGCATGGCTGCGAATTGTATTCAACACATCCTCAGGCATGCGCAGCGATATGGTCTCAGTGGATGGGCGCAGCTTGGGAAAAGCCGTCAGCTTGGCCTTTCTCCAGTCCACGTATTCCGTGCTGTCATTCTTGGACAACTCCCAGAAGGCGCGCTCCTCGGCTTCGTTTGCGAACTTAGGAACTTGCTTTAACGGCTTGCTCATAGACTGCTCTCTCCTTCCGGCTCATGGCGCGCGCTGAGATGGGTCGAATCAAATCTCCATTTCCTCGCTCAGTAAAAGTAACGTGCAACCGGCGGTCCAGATCGGTGCGCCCTAAGGCGTGGAAACGAGGTTCACGGCGGCTGTGCTTTAGATCGCCGGCCACAAGCAGGGGCGCATTTAGAAAGACCTGTTCCACCTCCGCTCCGGAAACGCCATGCTTCTCGTTCTTCCTGGAATTTCCTTCATCCCAATCAAACCCGGTATAGGACCCAACATTTGGCATGAACGCCTCTGTATATGTCTGCAATATACCAGAAATGCCTCTTCTATTCCAGCGGACGGATATAGTGCGGCCCTGGTTCGATCGTGCGACTAGAGTAGGAGTGTGCCGCTTCCCCGCTCCAATCTCTTCCGGCTACGAAGGCGTTCGCTGCTGCGTGGCATTCTTCTTTCGGTCGGTGCGCTGGCTGGGAGCATGCGCCTGGCGGGGTTTCCCGATGCCGAGCACCTGCATAGTTCTATCTGGCAGTTTTTGCCGGTGGCGGCGGCTGCGTGGGGAATGGTGGATACCACACGCTGCCTGGCGCGCAAGTGGAGCCTCTACCACGCAGGCGTGCTCATCCTGCTTTACTCGGAGTTGATGATTCTGGCCATGGTGGTCTTCTTCTGGGTTTATCCCTTGTGATGGATTGCTGAGTCATTTACCCTTTTCACTCTCGTCGAAACGCAGCTCAATTGGTAGCCGGACTCCGTTTCTGCCGTGTAAGATTGGGCGAAACCAAATGATAGTGCCCCCGCGATCAAGTCACGCCAAACCAACGAGGGTACACAACTGGAGGAACATATGCTGAAGGGCTTCCGGGATTTTATTCTGCGTGGAAATGTTCTCGATCTAGCGGTCGGCGTCATCATAGGCGCTGCATTCGGCGGCGTAGTCACATCGCTGGTCAAGGATGTGTTCACCCCGTTCATTGGCAACCTGGTGGGCAAGCCCGACTTCAGCGCCATTTCGTACGACCACGTTATGATTGGCAACTTCCTGAATGCGGTCATTTCTTTTCTCCTGGTCGCGGGGGCGGTGTACTTTTTCATCGTGCTGCCAGCCAATGCGCTGATGGCCCGGTTCAAGAAGCCTATCCCCGACGCGCCGCCGGCCACCAAGGCTTGCCCAGAGTGCTTGAGCGATATTCCGATTGCAGCGAAGCGGTGCTCGCATTGTGCACAGCCCGTTCCAGTGGTCTGAGCCGATCAAGCCGATGGGCTTTGTGATCTGGCCTTCAATCCAGTTCGCGGAGCGGCTTCGAAACGGCGTACGTGGCAACGAAGATGGTTGCCGCAACCGCGGCCATCGCCGCCAGCGCATGCGGCGTGGGGATGTGGCGGGACATCTCGCCGGCTAGCAGCGATCCCAGCGGTGGCAGTCCCAGAAAGCCTGTGGCGTAAATGCTCATGACGCGGCCGCGCATCTGGTCGGACGAAAGGTGCTGAATGGCAACGTTGAACGAAGAGATCATCAGAATCGCGCTGTACCCCTCGAACAACAGCAAGCACTGCGACAGCACAAAGCTGTGCGAGTAACAAAAACAGATAATCGCGGAGAAGAAAACCACTCCGCCCGCCGTGACTACAGCGCCGCGATGACGAAGCTTGCCGAGCGCAGCCACGGTGACCGCTCCCAGGACTGCTCCAAGGCCGGACGCAGCCATCAACCACCCAAGTCCGGTTTCGTCGGAATGCAGCACTATCCGCGCAAAGTATGGGATGAAGGTGATGAAGGGAATGCCAAAGAAGCTGGCGATGGTCGTCATCCAAACCAGCACGCGCATCTGCGGATTGCCGCGCACGTAGGCGAAGCCCTCGCGCAAGCTGGAAAAAAAGCCGGGATAATGCGAAGGTTCCTGCTCCGGATAGCGGATGCGGGTTAGCGCCCACAGCACGGCAAGAAAGCTGACGCCGTTCAAAAAGAAGTTGCCCGCCACGCCGACCAGCGCCATGGCATAACCGCCCAGCGTGGGGCCAAGAATGCGTGACATATTGAACTGCGCGGAGTTAAGGGCGATGGCGTTAGTGAGGTCTTCGCGTGGAACCAGGCGCGGCACCAATGCCTGATAACTGGGCGCATTCATGGCCATCGCCATGCCATTGAGAAAAGCGATCGACACCACGCCCCACACGCTGATGCGGTGCGTGTACGCCAGCCCAGCAAGGAGAAACGCCAGCAGCATCATGATCGACTGCGTGACCAGCAGCAGTCTGCGCTTGTTCACGCGGTCCGCCACTACTCCGCCGAAGAGCGTGAAGATGAGAAACGGAAACGAGCCGGCAAACCCCACCACGCCCAGCCAGAAGGCCGAACCGGTGAGCGAGAGCACCAGCCAGCCCTGAGCCACGTTCTGCATCCAGGTGCCGATATTGGAAAGGAAATTGCCGCTCCAGAAAAGGCGGAAGTTGGGGTTGCGGAGGGCTCGGAAGATCTGCGGGAAGCGGCTCTCCCGCGGGTCAGCGAACGCAGGCGTGGCCGCATCTGCCTCTTCCACTGCCAGGCTTTCCGCCCCACCGACATTGACCTGCCCACGGAGATTCCGGGGTTGGTTTTCCAATTCGCGATCCGCGCTCAGAGCAAGCCACCCCCTGGCCTCTAGTGTAAGCTTTGGGTTTGTTGCCGCTTCCCCGTCCGATGCGGCCACGAGCTTCGGAATTTGCAAATCGGATCGGACTTTCTCATTGAGCTCATTAAGGGATTAACGAATGAATCTTCGCCCTCTGTTTGGCCTTCTTCTATTCTCCGCGTTGGCTCCCGTTGCTGTTCCTGCACAAACTGCCCCCGCAACCGTCTTCGGCTACACCGACTTCACCGCCGAGTCAAAAATCGAAACTGAGTTTCTCGCCGTGCCTGACGCGAAACTGGCCGGCCAGCACCTGAAGACTCTGACCGCCGAGCCGCACATGGCCGCCACGCCCGAAGATCACAAAACCGCCGAATATGTGGCCGAGAAGTTCCGTGCCGCCGGGCTCGAGACTGAGATCGTTCCCTTCCGAGTGCTGCTGAACTGGCCTAAGGTGGTGCGCATGGAGGCCTTTGATGCGAACGGCAAACTGCTCATCAGCGGGCCTACACGCGAGCATGTCGACGGCGATCCCGGCCAGGACGATCCGAGGGTCGTGATGCCGTTCAACGGGTCATCAGGGTCTGGCGACGTGACCGGCGAGGTGGTCTACGCCAACTACGGCCGCCTCGAAGATTTCGATCAGCTCGCCGCGCAGCACATCGATCTGCACGGCAAAATTGTTCTGGTCCGCTACGGGATAAACTTCCGTGGCGTGAAGGTCTATATCGCCGAGAAGCGCGGCGCGGCAGGCGTGCTCATCTACTCCGATCCGCAGGACGACGGCTACTACAAGGGTGATCCGTGGCCCATCGGACCGTGGAGGCCGGAGACCGGCGTGCAGCGCGGATCAGTGCAGTATCTATTCAAATATCCCGGCGACCCCGAAACACCGGGGGTAGCCTCCACGCTGGATCTGCCTGACTCCGCCCGCGTATCGCCTGAGGGAAACCAGCCGCACATTATTTCCATCCCCATCAGCTATCACGACGCGTCGCCCATCTTGCAGGCGCTTAAAGGACCGGGCGTGCCGCAAGGCTGGCAGGGCGCGCTGCCGTATCGTTATCACCTGGGGCCGGAAGGCGTGAAGGTTCACCTGGTCTCGCAGCAGGACTATCAGCGCCGCATCATCTGGGACGTAATCGGAAAAGTGAAGGGCTCAGAGTACCCAGACGACTGGGTGGTTGCCGGCAATCACCGCGACGCGTGGGTGTACGGAGCCGTCGATCCCAACAGCGGAACAGCGGCAATGCTGGAATCGGTGCACGGCATCGGCATTCTGATGAAACTAGGATGGCGGCCCAAGCGAACCATTGTCTTTTGCAGTTGGGATGCTGAAGAAGAAGGACTGATCGGCTCAACCGAGTGGGTGGAGCAGCATGCCAAAACCCTGGAGCGTGCCGTGGCCTACTTCAATATGGACGTGGGCGTGGCCGGTCCGGATTTCTCCGCCGCCGCTGTGCCGTCGCTGAAGCAGTTCATCCGCGAACTCACGCGCTCGGTTTCCAGCCCGCTGGGCTCTACGGTTTACGAGCAGTGGAAGAACGGCCACATTGAGGGAAACGAGCATCGCGGCTCGAATGCTCCGCCAGAGAACGAAGACGCGCATGTGGGAGACCTTGGCTCAGGCTCGGATTTCACGCCCTTCCTGCAGCATATCGGCGTGCCGTCGACGGACATCGGTTCCGGCGGCCCGTATGGCGTGTATCACTCCACCTTTGACGATTTCGCGTGGTTCACGAAGAACGCCGACCCCCACTTTGTCTATTTGCAGGAGATGGCGCGCGTGTTCGGCCTGGAAGCCCTGCGCATGGCCGACAGCGATGTGCTGCCCTACGATTACGTGACCTACGCAAAGGCCATTCAGACCTACATTGCCGCCGCCAAACGCAAGGCTGCCGACGCGGGAGTGGGCCTGGATTTTGCCCCCGTTGAATTGGCGGCGGGGCACCTTGCGGCAGCCGCTCAAAAGGCGCATGACCTGCAATCGTCAGGAAAAGGCGATTTGGGCAAGCTGAATCAGGCTCTGCGCCAAACCGAGACCGCCCTGGTGAACGAGGCCGGACTGCCCAACCGTCCCTGGTTCCGGCACACCATCTACGCGCCCGGCGAGTTCACGGGCTACGCTGCCGTGGTGATTCCCGGCGTGAACGAGGCCATTGACAGCAAGGACGCGGGCCGGGCAGCGGAGCAGTTATCGGTGCTCACTCAGGCCCTGGATCGCGCAGCGAGCACGCTGGACGCTGCTCCTTGAGCAAATTACCCAAGTAATCAAGCCTTCACGATCCCCATGGTTTCGACCCGAAACTGGAAGTCTTGCGTCAGGCTTCTTTCCTCCCCAAAGAACGAAAACGTCCTGCATTCATATACTTTCCTATTGAATTCCCGCGCAAGGAGCGTAAATTGGTAATTGCCGCTTTGATTACCATTGGAGAAACGGTCCTCGTTACCTGCTGTTTGATCCCGACGACGAATCAATGACCGCGACTGATCGAGATTCCTGTTTAAGGAGCCTGCGATGCACGACATTCTGGTTGCTCTCGCATTCGTGGCCATGGTTGCATGTCCTGCAATCGTCGCGTCCATGCGCCAGAGCAAAATGAAAGACGACGTGTAAGCGGTCTGCTCTCGATTGCGAAATGGCCCTCCCCCATCATTCGCACGCCCCTGACCCCAACGAACCACGCTGCTCACACCGAGTAGCTATTCCGCCCATCTGCTCTGTCCCGGTACCCTCCTCGAAGATTCGATACCCCTGACTGGAAATAGTTTTGTGCGCAACAGGGGTTCGGACGGGATGGAGTTCTGATTGTGGCTGACTTTCTGATTTGCGCCTTGTTTGCAGCGGTGATCATGACGCCGGGCATTGCCGCCGGCATTTTGCAGTGCCGCTCGCATAAAGACAAAGGTTGAAGGCCCGATTCTTCCCTTTCCAGCCCAATCCCAGATGATCTACATCACAGGTTGGTTGACCCCAGCCGCTTAGCCTCGTATCGTTAGAGGTTGACTATGAAAATTCCTCCCAACACGCTGAAGATCGGGATCGGGGTCATCGTTATCGTTGGCACCATCGTCGCTCTTGCATCCATCAATACCGGCAAGGAGATGAGCTACTACGTAAAAATCGGCGAGGTTCTAGCCCCGGCGGATCAAGGCGGCATGGGCGAAAAGGTGCATCATCGCGATTTGCGCGTGGAAGGATTCGTGGTGCCGGGCTCCATCGAACAGAATGGCACCAATGTGACCTTTACGATGAACGAGTTCGAGAGCCACTCCGCGAACGCGGCCCACGGCAAGACCCTCAAAGTCGTTTACAAGGGCTCCGAGCCCCCTCCTGACACTTTCAAGGACGACTCCCAGGCGTTGGCAATGGGCACTTATGGCTACGACGGCGTGCTGCATGCCAACGTGCTCCAGGCCAAGTGCGCCAGCAAATATGCGCCGGCAGGCCCCAATCAGCCCTCCGCCAAACCCGCTGCTCCGTCACCACCCAAATCCAATGCCTCGGCGCCCGCCGCCGGCCAAGCCAAACCGGCTGCCTGAGGATGCCCGCACAAGACCCCGGTTCGCAGTTTTGTGCTCGCCTTGATGGCGTCTCCCGTCTTTTTGGATCCTTCGCCGCGCTGCGCCAGGTGACTGTCGATCTGGAGCCGGGACGCTGCTACGTGCTGATTGGCGAGAACGGCGCCGGGAAATCGACCCTGCTGCGGATTCTGGCTGGACTTCTGCGTCCCAGTTTTGGCGCCGTAAAAGTCTTCGGCACGCTCGACCCCCATGACGCCCGTGCGCGCATCGGCTACATGAGCCACGCCCCCATGATTTACGACGAACTGACTGCAGAGGAGAACCTGCGTTACTTCAGCAGCCTTTACCCTGGGCGGCCGAGTTTGTCGACGGCGGAAGCGCTGCGCCAGGTTGGCCTTGATCCGGAACTCAAACGCACGTTGGGCCAATATTCGCAGGGCATGCGGCAACGCACGTCGCTGGCGCGCGTGTTGCTGCCGGCACCCGAGCTACTGCTGCTCGATGAGCCTTTCTCCAACATGGACGTCGAATCCGTCAACCAGATGGTTGAGCTGCTTGCAGGATTCCGCCACGGCAACCGGACGATCGTGTTGACCACCCACCAGCGCGACCACGCCGCGCCAATTGCCGACTGGATTCTGGCTTTGAAGGCAGGCCGCTTGGCTTCGTTTGAACCCGGGAGTCCAACATTATGAAGACCAACGGTGCGCGCTTTCTTGAGTCCCTCGGCATCCCCTTCGAGATCCGTGAGTACGAAGTCGACCCTGAAGATTTGACCGCTCTTACCGTCGCCAAAAAGATCGGCATGCCCGCCGAGCAGGTGTTCAAGACGCTGCTGGTGACGGGCGGACCCAATATCTACCGTTTCGCCGTCATCCCCGGAGACGCCGAACTTGACTTCAAGAAGCTGGCCCGCGCCGCAGGACTGCGCAAGGCGGAAATGGCTCCGCTTAAGGACGTGCAGCCCCTCACCGGCTACATCCGCGGCGGCGTCACGCTGTTCGGCGCGCGCAAGCCGTACCCGGTGTATATAGATGAAACCGCAGTTCTCTTCGACAAGATCAGCGTCTTCGCGGGAGCACGAGGAACGCAGCTGATTATCGCTCCAGAAGACTATCTTCGCGCCGCACAAGCACTCGACGTCGAAGTCCAGACCGCGGACCTTTCCAAACCAAAAAAGATGGGTGCCCCAGGTCTCGCATCTGAGACCTGGGAAAGCACACCTCCAAAACCCGAGGGACAAGACCAATGACCGGCGCCCTCTGGACCCATCTCGTCAAAGACCTCCGCATCGAGTGGCGCTCGCGCGAGGCCATCAACTCGATGCTGTTCTTTGCGCTCCTGGTAGTCGTGCTGTTCTCGCTGGCATTCGATCCCCGCGGCGCATTCGCGCAGCAGATTGCCGGTGGCGTGCTGTCGGTGGCCACTATGTTCGCCTCCGTCAGCGCGCTTAACCAGGCCTGGGCGCGAGAGATTCGCCACCAGGTACTCGATGCCCAGCGCATGGCGCCCACCTCCGGCGCGCAGATGTTTCTCGCCAAGGTGCTGTCCAATTTTCTCTTTGTCTCGATTGTGCAGGTGCTGTTGGCGCCGGCATTTCTGGTCTTCTACAACCTGCACATCCAGGGCAACGCGTGGCTACTATTGCTGGTGCTACCGCTGGGCACATGGGCGCTGGTGTCCAACGGAACTTTCTTTGCCGCGCTCTCCATCCGCAGTCGCAACCGCGAACTGCTGTTGCCGCTGATTCTGTTTCCCATCTTCATGCCGGCGCTGCTGGCCATGGTGCTGGCCACCGGCTCCATCCTCGCCGGCGATGGCGATCCGAGCTTATGGATCAAGATGCTGGCCGGGTACGACACCATCTTTACCACGGTCAGTTTGTTGCTGTTCGATGTGGTGTTGAACGCGGAGTAGGAGAATACATCCCTCGATGGATACGCCGGATGCGACCGCGTCGTAAACTGGAAAGGTCTACCAGGACTCCCATGAAGAAACTCGCCATCGGCCTCTACGCGGTTATAACCATCGCCCTGTTGGTCTGGGGCTTCTACCTGGCAATTTACGTCGCCCCGGTCGACGCCTTGCAGGGTGAATACTACCGCATCATCTTCTACCATGTGCCTTCTTTCTCAGCGGCGTTCACCTTCTTCTCGGTCAGCTTTCTCGGCTCCATCGGATTCCTTTCCTTTCGTCGTAGCCATCCGGAGTGGGCACAAATCGCCGACGCCTGGGCGCTGGCCGGAGCCGAGGTGGGCGTGGTCTTCTGCACGGTTGGTCTCACCACTGGCCCCATCTGGGGTCGCCGCGCCTGGAACATGTGGTGGACCTGGGACGCGCGTCTCACCACCACGCTGATCCTGTGGCTGATCTATGTCAGCTACCTGTTGCTGCGCCGCTTTGTGGCCGGGCCGCAGATGCAGACGCTGGCTGCGGTGCTGGGAATCTTTGGCGCGCTCGATGTCCCAATCGTCTACATGGCCAACCGTTGGTGGCGCACCCAGCATCCGGCGCCGGTCTTTGGCGGAGACTCGAGCTCTGGCATGGCCCCGGCTATGGTCTCCGTGCT
>Ga0210388_10002731_pt1 | contig 13744 bp, 17 predicted proteins | sample IncBWC19OmetaG_FD_155485 | JGI IMG/M metagenome (GOLD analysis project Ga0210388, IMG submission 155485) | Forest soil microbial communities from Barre Woods Harvard Forest LTER site, Petersham, Massachusetts, United States - Inc-BW-C-19-O ...
CAGCTATGTGCGCTGAGTCTCGGGCCTCTCCCAACCAGCAGTCGGGAACGATCTCCCTCTCTCGGAAAGAAAACGAGAACAACCTCACCACCCAGCAACCAGAGGTTGTCCTATGAGCGCGATCAACGGCCTCACCATCGCGGTGCCCCGCGGAGCGCTGTTCGACGGCACCGTCGACCTGCTCGCCGCGCTCGGCCTCGACACCGCCGAGCTGCGCTCCAACGACCGCAAGCTGCTGTTCGAGGACATCGGCGTGATCACCATGCGCCCCTCCGACGTCCCCACATACGTCGAGGCCGGTGCCGCCGACCTCGGCGTCACCGGCAAGGACGTGCTGCTCGAGCAGGGCGGACGCGCGTCCGATCACGGTGAAGGAGGCCGTGAGGTCTACGAGCTGCTCGACCTCGGCTACGGGCGCTGCACGATGGTGCTCGCCAGCAAGGCCGGCCCCGACCCCGCGCACGAGGCGCTGCGCCGTCTCGGCGTGATGCGCGTCGCGACCAAGTATCCGCGCATCGCCGCACGCCACCTCGAGGAAACCGGCAGGCAGGCCGAGATCGTCGAGGTCAAGGGCTCGGTCGAGCTGGCGCCGCTGACGAGCATGGTCGAGGCGATCGTCGACCTCACGGCGACCGGCACGACCCTGCGCGAGAACAACCTCGTCGTGCGCGAGGAGATCGTCGTGTGCACAGCCAGGCTGATCGCCAACCCCGTCGCGCACAAGCTGAAGGCCGCCGCCATCGACGAGTTCCTCGGGCGGCTGCGCGAGCTGCCCGCCGCCTCGCGCGGACGCGGCGCGCCCGACGGCGGCGCACTCGACGGCGGTTGACGTGCGGATCGAGCGGCTGAGCGCCGACGACGTGCTGCGGCTCGGCGGCCCCGCCGGCGCGGCCGCGCACGTGCGCGCGCTCGTGCCCGACGGCGCCTCCGTGTCCGATCAGGTGCGCGAGATCATCGCCACGGTGCGCGCCGGTGGCGACGCCGCCGTGCTCGACTACACGCGGCGCTTCGACACCGATGGCAACGAGCCCCAGCCGCTGCGCGTGACGGCCGAGGAGCTCGACGAGGCGATCAAACGACTTCCCAAGGAGATGATCGCGGGGCTGCAGGTCGCGATCACCAACGTCGCGCTCGTGGCCGACGCCGGCGTCGGCCGCGACGCGAACGTCCAGCTTCCCCAAGGTCAGCGGATCCTGCTGCGCGAAGTGCCCGTCAGCTCGGCTGCCGTGTACGTGCCCGGCGGGCGCGCCGCGTATCCGAGCACCGTCGTCATGGGTGTCGTCACCGCGCGCGCCGCCGGCGTGCTCGACGTCGCCGTTTGCGCGCCGCCGGGCCCTGACGGGCAGATCGACCCGTTCATCCTCGGCACCTGCCGCCTGTGCGGCGTCGAGCGCGTGTACCGCATGGGCGGCGCGCAGGCGATCGCCGCGCTCGCCCACGGCACGGACAGCGTCGAGCGCGTCGACGTGATCGTCGGCCCCGGCAACCTGTACGTGCAGGAGGCCAAGCACCAGCTCTCCGCGATTGTCGGCATCGACGGCTTCGCCGGCCCCAGCGACCTGCTGGTCGCGCTCGCCGCGGACGCAGGCGAGCGCGATCTGCGGCTCGCCGCGCTCGACATGCTCGCCCAGGCCGAGCACGGCGCGGGCAGCCTCGTCGCTGCCGTCTCGCCATCCGAAGCGATCTGCAACGCGCTCGCCGACATACTCATAAAACTCGTCGTTCAGCGCCCGACGGTGGGGGAGGCCGCGTTCGCGCTCGTCGAGGCCGGCGACGCCCGCGACGCGATCACGTTCGCCAACGCGTTCGCCCCAGAGCACCTCGAGCTGATCGGAGCCGAGATCGAGGCGCTCGCGCCGCACGTCCGCTGCGCCGGCTGTCTGTTCGTGGGCCCCGACAGCGCCACCGCGTTCGGCGACTACGTCGCCGGCTCCAACCACGTGCTGCCGACCGGCGGCGCCGCGCGCTTCGCCTCGACGCTCTCGCCGCGCCATTTCCGCCGGACGATGTCCGAGGTGCACATCGGCGCGGCCGCCGCCACGCTCGCCGCCGCCGGGGCGCCGATCGCCCGCGCGGAGGGCTTTGACGTGCACGCGGAGTCGATGGAGGCCCGCGTGCGGGAGAATCCCCCGCAATGAGCAGAACTGCCACGATCGAGCGCAAGACCGCCGAGACCGACGTGCGCCTGACGCTGACCCTCGACGGCAGCGGCGCGGGCGTGCGCGCAACCGGCGTGGGCTTCCTCGACCACATGCTCGACCTGCTCGCGCGACACGGGCGCATGGACCTCGACGTGAGCGTCAGCGGCGACCTGCAGACCGGCGCGCACCACACAGCCGAGGACACCGCGATCGTGCTCGGCCAGGCGCTCGATCGCGCGCTTGGCGACCGCGCGGGCATCGTCCGCTACGGCTCGGCGACCGTGCCGATGGACGAGGCGCGCGCCAGCTGCGCGATCGACATCTCCGGGCGCCCGTTCACGCTGTTCGAAGCCGATCTGCCGCCCGGATCGACCGGCGGCTTCGAGCACGAGCTCACAGAGGAGTTCTTCCGCGCGCTCGCCAACGCCGCCAAGCTCACGTTGCACCTGCGCGTGGAAGCCGGCAGCAACGCCCACCACATGATCGAGGCCGCGTTCAAGGCGTTCGCGCGGGCTCTGCGCCAGGCCGTTTCTATAGATCCGACGGAGACCGGCGTCCCGTCCACGAAGGGCACCCTAATCGCATGACCGAGGGAAGCGTCTCGCTGATCGAGGAGCCCGTGGATATCGCGGTGCTCGACTACGGCATGGGCAACCGCCGCTCGGTCGAGAAGGCGCTCGAGCACGTCGGCGCACACGCGATCGTCACGCGCGAGCATGAGCAGCTGCGGGCTGCCACCGGCCTGGTCGTCCCGGGAGTGGGCGCATTCCCACGCGCGATGGACAACCTCCGCGAACTCGGGCTCGATCAGCTGCTGCGCGAGCGCATCGACGCCGGCACGCCCGTGCTCGGCGTGTGCCTCGGCATGCAGCTCGCGTTCGAGCACTCCACCGAGCTCGGCGGCGCCGAGGGGCTCGGCATCGTGCCCGGCGAGGTGCGCGCGCTCGACACGGGCGAACTGAAGCTCCCACACATCGGCTGGAACGAGGTGCGCTTCACGCACCCGGACTCACCGCTCATCGCGGATCTGCCGAGCACCTGCGCCTTCTACCACGTGCACTCGTTTGCCCCCTTGCCCGCCGTCGAAGATGACATCCTCGGCGTCGCCGAGTACGGCTCGCCGTTCGTCAGCGCGGTGCAGCACGGCTCCTTCTACGGCGTGCAGTTCCACCCCGAGAAGTCCTCCGCCGCCGGGCTGCGCCTGCTGGCCAACTTCGCACGTATCTGCATCGGCGCCGCGGCGCCCGCCGATCTGCCGTCCGCCGCCAGGTGAGGCTCTACCCGGCGATCGACATCCTCGGCGGCAACGCCGTGCGCCTCGTCCGCGGCGACTTCGACGCGAAGAAGGTCTACGACGAGGACCCGCTGTCGGCCGCCCGCGGATGGGTGGGAGCGGGAGCCGAGTACCTGCACGTGGTCGATCTCGACGGCGCCAAGGCCGGCGAGCCGGTGAACCTCGATCAGCTTCGTCGCATCGCCGTCGAGGCAGGTGTGCCGGTGCAGTACGGCGGCGGGCTGCGCAGTGCGTCGGCGGTCGCCGATGCTCTCGCCGCGGGCGCAGCGCGCGTGATCCTCGGCACCGCCGCCTTCACCGACTCCGAGCTGCTGGGTGAGGTGCTCTCGGCACACGGGCCCGAGAGCGTGCTCGTGGGCGTCGACGTGCGCGGCGGCCAGGTCGCCACGCACGGCTGGCTGCAGAGCACCGGCATCCAGGCGCGCGACGCATTCGCCGAGCTGCGACGGCGCGGCGCGTGCCATTTCGTGTTCACCAACGTCGATCACGACGGCATGCTCGACGGCGCCAACCGCGACGAGGTCGCGTGGGTGGCGCGCGCGGTGGGCGACGGCAGCGTGATCATCTCCGGCGGCATCGGCAGCCGCGAGGATCTCGAGGCGCTCGCCGACCTGCGCCGCGAGCTCGCGCTGGACGCGCTCGACGGCGTGATCGTCGGGACCGCCCTGTACGAGCAGCGCTTCACCGTCGCGGAAGGCAAGGAGGCCCTACGCTGACGACGTGCATTTCAAGCGCGTGATCCCCTGCCTGGACGTCGACCGTGGGCGCGTCGTCAAGGGCGTCGAATTCGTTGACATCCGCGACGCCGGCGATCCCGTCGAGCTGGCGGCGCACTATGACCGCGAGGGCGCCGACGAGGTCGTGTTCCTCGACATCACCGCCACGCACGAGAAGCGCGACACGATCGCGAAGCTCGCCCGCAGCACCGCCGACGAGGTGTTCGTGCCGTTCACGATCGGAGGTGGGATCCGCTCGGTCGCGGACGCGCAGGCGGTGCTCGACGCGGGCGCGGACAAGGTGTCGGTCAACTCCGCGGCGCTGCAGCGCCCGGAGCTGCTGAACGAGCTCGCCGATGTGTTCGGCGCCCAGTGCGTGGTGCTGGCAATCGACGCCAAGGCGCGGGCGCCCGAGGGCTGGGAGGCATACCTTGCGGGCGGGCGGACTCCCACGGGGCACGACGTGGTGGAGTGGGCCCAGGAGGCGGTCGAGCGCGGCGCCGGGGAGATCCTGCTGACGAGCATGGACCGCGACGGCACCAACGATGGCTATGACCTTCCGCTCACTCGCGCCGTCAGCGAGGCGGTCGGCGTCCCGGTGATCGCCTCCGGTGGCGCCGGCGAGCTCGAGCACCTGGCGCAGGCGCTCGCGGCGGGCGCCGACGCGGTGCTGTGCGCGTCAATCTTCCACTACGGCCGCTACACCGTCGCTGAGGCAAAGGCGCATCTGGCCGCGTCAGGGATCCCGGTGCGCGAGGGCTGATGCGCCCGGTGGGGGGAGGGTCGGCGTTGTGAGCTCCACGACGGCCGCAGCGCGCGGCGCCGAGGTGGTGGAGGCGCTGCGCGTCCTGCCCGGCGGGCGCGAGCTGCTCGCGCTCGCGCACGAGCGAGACGATCTCGCGCTCGTCGGTGGCGCCGTGCGCGATCTGCTGCTCGGACGGACGCCACGCGAGCTCGACGTCGTGCTCGCGCGCGACGCAGCGAGCTTCGCGCGCGAACTGGCTGCGCGTGTCGATGCGGGCGCAGTCACGCCTGCGTCCCTGACCCTGCACGACCGCTTCGGCACGGCGATGCTCGAGTGGGAGTCGGGGCGCGTCGACATCGCCGAGCGGCGAGCCGAGTCCTACGCCGCCCCCGGCGCGCTCCCGCAGGTGCGTCCAGGGAGCAGCGAGGAGGATCTCGAGCGCCGCGACTTCACCGTCAACGCGATCGCTGTGGCGCTCGGTGGCGCACGCCCGGGCGAGCTCACGAGCGCCGCGTGCGCGCTCGAGGATCTCGACGCCGGTCGCCTGCGCGTGCTGCACGAGCGCAGCTTCATCGACGACCCCACACGCCTGCTGCGACTCGCCCGCTACCGCGCTCGACTCGGCTTCGAGCCCGAGCCGGGGACTCAGGCGCTGGCAACGCGTGCACTGCAGGAGGGCGCGCTGATGAGCGTCTCGCGCGCCCGCGTCGGCGCCGAGCTGCGACTGGCGTTGGGCGAACCCGGCGCACCCGTGGCGCTCGATTCGATGGGTGCGCTGGGTGTGCTCGCGGCGCTACCGCCCGGCCTGCGCTTCGAAAGCGATCTCGCCGAACGCGCGCTCGCGCTGCTGCCCGCGGACGGGCGCTCGGATCTGCTGTTGATGGCCTCGCTGCTGCTGCATCTCACGGTCATGCCCACACAGGACCCCGAAGCCGCGATCTTCGGCATCCTCGACGAAATGGAGTTCACCGCAGCCGACCGCGAGCGCACCATGCGCAGCGCGCTCGCCGCACCCCGGCTGGTGGCACCGATCACGCATGCGGGTACGCCTTCGCAGCTGCACGCTGCGCTGTGCGTGCACACGCCGGAGGCGATCGCGCTGGCGGCGGCGCTCGCAGGCGGGAGCTCACCAAGCGCCGCCGCCGCGGCCCGTGAGTGGTTCGAGCACTTGCGGCTCGTGCGCCTGCAGATCACCGGCGATGATCTCGTCGCCGCCGGCGTCGCTCCCGGGCCAGAGATCGGTGCCAGGTTGACCGCGGCGCTCGCGCTCAAGCTCGACGGCGAGCTCGAAGCGAGCCGCGACGCGGAGTTGCGTGCCGCGCTCGACGCGTCGATCGACCGCTGATGGCGGATCAGCGCGAGCAGCTGCTGTTCGAGCTCCCCGGTGGCGGTCGAGCGCTGTTCACGACGCGCGCCGACGGCAACCTCTCGACGGGCGCCGGCGACGACCACGTGCACGGCCTCGATCGGCGCGCGGAGCTGTGCGGGCGCCTGGGGCTGCGGTGGCTGTGCTCGAGCCGCCAGGTGCACGGCACCGCGGTTCACGTCGTCGATCAGATCACCGGCGCGGGGGGAGAGCCGCTGGCGATCGACGCCGACGGGCACGCCACGGCGACGCTCGCTGTGGGTGCGACGGTGCTCGCAGCCGACTGCCTGCCGGTCGCGCTCGGCTGCGCCGGCGCCGTCGCGATGCTCCACGCGGGCTGGCGCGGCCTGGCCGCCGGCGTGCTCGAGCAGGGCGTGGTCACGCTGCGAACGCTCGGCTCCGAGGAGAAGCCGATCGTGGCGGTCGTCGGTCCTGGCGCCGGCGTGTGCTGCTACGAGGTCGGGGGCGAGGTGCAGGACGCGTTCGCCGGGGCGCATATGCACGGACGCCGCCTCGAGCTCCGCGCGGTCGCCGAGGAACGGCTGCGCGCCGCCGGCGTCACCGACGTCAGCCACGTCAACGCGTGCACGATCTGCGACGAGCGGTTCTTCTCATACCGACGTGAAGGCGCGCCCGCCGGGCGCCACGCGGGGATCGCATGGTTGAGCTGATCACCGGCCTCGACGCAAGCCGGGTCCACGCCAACCTCGAAAGCGTGCGCGCGGACATCGCCACAGCGCTCGCGCGCAGCGGCGACCCGAACCGCGAGGTGCAGCTGCTGGCGGCGATCAAGTACGTCGCCGTCGACGAGCTGCCGCGGCTGGCCGACGCCGGCATTCGCCTCGTGGGCGAGAACCGTGCGCAGGAGCTCGAGCGCAAGCTCGCCGTGCACGGCGAGCTGTTCGAATGGGATTTCATCGGCCAGCTGCAGAGTCGCCGCGTACGTCTGATCGTCCCGCACGTGCGCCTGATCCACTCGCTCGCCTCCGAGTCCGCGCTGCGCGAGCTCGAGCGTCACGCGCACCTCGCGCGCCCGGGCCTGGGCGTGCTGCTCGAGGTCAACGTCGCCGGCGAGGCCGGGAAGGCCGGCATCGCCCCTGAGCGGATCGAGGAGTACCTCGATCGCTCGGTTGTGCCGGTCGTCGGGCTGATGACGATGCCGCCGCTGTCGCCGCGGCCGCAGGACAGCCGCCGCTGGTTCGCCGCGCTGCGCGAGCTCGCCGCGCGGCACGGCCTCGAGCATCTCTCGATGGGCACCTCCCAGGACTACGCCGTCGCCGTCGAAGAGGGCGCAACAATCGTGCGAATCGGCACGAGACTGTACGATTGAACTCACGGCCAGCGGGCCGTGACGTGCGGCTAATCACTAGCATCAGCAGGGAAACCGGTTCGCCGGGCGAACACGCATCTACACCGATGGCTTTCCGCGACTCCTGGCACAGTGCGCTCGTCTACTTCGGCCTCGCCGAGGAGTACCACGACGACTACGACGACGAGGACGCCGGCGGGTCGGCGCCCGAGACGGAAATCGAGGACCGCTACCGCGAGCGGCCCAACGTCCGCCGGCTGCGCCGCCGCCGCGACGAGATCGACGACATCTTCGCCGACGACGACGCCGGCGAAGCCGCACCGGCCGGCCGCTCAGGGCGCTCCCGCGGCGGCGCCACGACCGTGCTCAAACCGGTCGCCGCACGCGGCAACGGCGACGTGCGCGTGCACCTCGTGATACCGAAGTCCTTCAACGACGCACAGCAGATCGCCGACAAGTTCAAGGACTCGATTCCCGTGATCCTCAACCTCCAGAGCTCCGACACCGACCTCTCCAAGCGCCTCATCGACTTCGCCTCGGGGCTCACCTACGCGCTCGACGGCGGCATGCAGCGGATCGCCGACAAGGTGTTCATGCTGACGCCGCGCAACGTCGAGATCTCCGCCGAGGAGCGGGCGCGGCTGATCGAGAAGGGCTTCTTCAACCAGTCCTGACTGAGGCGCGATAGCCGGCGTCTGGCTGCGTCCTCGATCGCTCGTGTGCAAAAGCACACTTCGCTCACTGCGTCCTTGCCAGACTTGGCTCTCCCACCTCAGTGCCGCACCCTGATCGTCATTAGTCTGGAGTCCTCATGCAAATTGGTCTGATCGGCTGTGGGAACATGGCTCGTGCGCTGGCTCGTGGGTGGGGGCGGCCGCTGCTGTGCGCCGACCCGATCGCTGAGCGCGCTCGCAGCCTGGCGGACGAGCTGGGCGGAGAGGCGCTCGCGAGCAACGCGGAGGTAGCGGCACGCGCGGACCTGGTGGTCCTGTGTCACAAGCCGGCGCAGCTCGCCGCCGTGGCTGAGGAAGTCGGGCCTGGGAGCGCGCCGGTCGCCTCGATCCTCGCCGTCACGCCGCTCGCAGCGCTGCGCGCCGCATATCCCGGCAGGCCCGTGTACCGCTTCATCCCGTCGCTACCGGTCGAGGTGCGCCAGGGCGCCGTCGTGCAGGCCGCCGGACCGGGCACGCTCGAAGGCGGCGACGAGGACAGCGCCACACGGGACGCTGAGGTCGCCGAGCTGTTTGCAGAGCTCGGCAGGCTCGTGGTGCTCGACGACGCGCTCGTGGACGTCGCCATGGGCTTGATGTCGTGCGGGCCGGCGTACGTCGCGCTGGTGGCCGAGGCACAGGTCGACGCGGGCGTGCGGCGCGGCATCCCCGCGGCGCAGGGCTCCGAACTGGTGGTCCAGACGCTCGCCGGCACCGCCGAGCTGCTGCGCCGCCGCGGCTACGACACGCTGGCGATCCGGCGCGAGGTCTCATCGCCGGGCGGGCTGACCGCGCGCGGGGTAGACGCGCTGGAGCGCGGGGGGCTGCGTGAGGCGTTCAGCGACGCGCTCGATGCCGTCCTCGAGGAGCGCCCGTGACGCTCGTCATCGCCAGCGCCCGGTCGGACATCGCGGGATACCTGTCGACCTTGATCTACATCTACGTGCTGCTGATCCTCGTCTACATCGTCGTCAACCTGCTGTTCGCCGCGGGCCTGCGACCGCCGTACTCGCGCACGACCGACCGCGTGCTCGCCTTCTTGCGCGATGTCGTCGAGCCCTACCTGCGCATCTTCCGGCGCTTCGCGCCGCGGCTTGGCGGCCTCGACTTCAGCCCGATGCTGGGGATCATCGCGCTGTACCTCGTCAACATCGTGGTCGTCCAGGGCATCATCAGCTGAGCATTCGATCCGGATGATGGGGTCCCCGCCCACCCCGCCGAGCCCGCCAGCCCGCGCAAGCACGCCAAGCCTCGATACGCCCGGCGAAAGGCCCCCGCGGGTGCGCCGGACGAGCGTCGCGTGGCTGCTCGCGGCGCTCGTGATGGTGTGCGTCGTCGCGATCGACCAGCTCACCAAGCACTGGGTCGAAAGCTCGATCGTCCCGAGCGAAGAACACAGGTTCCTGCCCGGCATCCAGCTCGTGTACACCCGCAATCGCGGCGTCGCCTTCGGCTTTCTGCCCGGCAACCACGTGGCGGTGACGATCTTGATCGGGCTCGCGCTACTGCTGCTGCTCGTGTACTTCGCGCGGCACTCGACGCGCGCGCTGCTGTGGCTGCCCACCGGGATGATCGCCGGCGGCGCGCTCGGCAACATCATCGACCGGCTGCGCCACGGCTCGGTGACCGACTTCATCAAGCTGCCGCTCGGCTGGCCCCCGTTCAACCTCGCCGACGCCTCGATCACGCTCGGCGTCCTGATCCTGTTCGTGTTGGTCGACCGCGCGCGCACCCCGACGTCGTGAGCGACGAGCAAGACGCTCCCTTCACGATCGCCTTCCAGGACGAGCACCTGATCGTCGTCGACAAGGCGCCGGGCGTCGTCGTGCACCCCGCTCGGGGCCACCGCGAGGACACGCTCTCGCAGCTGCTCGCACCGCTGCTCGACGACGATGATGGGGGAGACGCTGAGCGCCGCGGGATCGTCCACCGCCTCGATCGCGACACCTCCGGACTGCTCGTCGTCGCCCGCAGCGACGCTGTCCTGCGGCGCCTGCAGACGGCGCTTTCGAGACGGCTGATCCAGCGCGAATACCTCGCGCTGGTGGAGGGACGCCCGCCGGCGCGCACGGGCACGATCGAGGCGCCGATCGGCCGCGATCCGCGCGTACGCACGCGCATGGCCGTCGGCGGCGCCGGGGCACGCGAGGCCCGCACGCACTTCACGCTCGAGCGCGCGCTCCCGGACAGCTCGCTGCTGCGCCTGCGCCTCGAGACCGGGCGCACGCATCAGATCCGCGTGCACATGCAGGCGATCGGACACGCGGTGTGCGGAGACCCCGAGTACGGCACCGCCGGGCGCTTCGGGCTGGAGCGCCAGTTCCTGCACGCGACGCGGCTCGCGTTCGAGCACCCCGTCACCGGCGCACCGGTGGACGTCAGCTCGCCCCTGCCGCCGGACCTGCAGAGCGCGCTGTCGAGCGCCGAAGGGCTATCCTGATAGTCAAATCTGAACCTCTACCCGTGCGGTAGCGGAGCGTGGCCCTGCCCGGTACGACGCCAAACGTCGCGACACCGGGTCCGCCTCCCGTCCACACGGAATCAATCGCATATCAACAAGGGAGTAGCCCGTGGCTGACGTCGGAATCGCGGAGCTGCTGGAGGCCGGCGTCCATTTCGGCCACCAGACGCGCCGCTGGAACCCCAAGATGCGCCGCTTCATCTTTGGCGAGCGTGGCGGCATCTACATCATCGATCTGCTCAAGACGCAGGCGCTGCTGGCGCAGGCGCAGGAGTTCGCCGGCGAGGTCGCGCACCGCGGCGGCACCGTCCTGTTCGTCGGCACCAAGAAGCAGGCGCGCGACACCATCAAGGAGGTCGCCGAGGCCTCCGACATGCCGTACGTCAACCACCGCTGGCTCGGTGGCCTGCTGACCAACTTCCAGACCATCAATCAGCGGATTCGACGGCTCCACGACCTCGAACGCTTCGAGGCTGAGGGTCAGCTCGCGCTGCTGCCGACCCGCGAGCGGATGGCGGCACAGGCCGACCTGGCGAAGCTTCGCGCAAACCTCGGTGGCGTCAAGAACATGCAGCGAGTGCCCGACGCGATGTTCGTGATCGACCTCAAAACCGAGGAAATCGCGGTCAAAGAGGCCCGGCGCCTGCGGATTCCGATCATCGGCCTGGTCGACACCAACTGCGATCCCGACGGCATCGACTTCGTGATCCCTGGCAACGACGACGCGATCCGCTCCTGCGCGTTGATCACGCAGGCCATCGGTCAGGTGGTCGCCGAGGGACACGGTGTGTTCCGTGCCCAGGAGGAACGCGCGCGACAGGAAGCCGAGGAACGCGCCAGGATCGAGGCCGAGGCACGCGCGAAACGCGAAGCCGAGGAGCAGGCCAAGCGCGAGGCCGAGGAGCAGGCTGCACGCGAGGCCGCCGAGCAGGAGGCTGCTGCTCGCGCCGCGGCCGCTGCTGCGCAGGCGCCCCCTGTGCAGGCACCGGCCGCCGCGCAGGCGGCGAGCGCACCGGCCGCTGCGCAGGCACCACCGCCGGCGGCTGACGATGCTGCGGCGCCGGCCGCAGCCGCGGCGCCCGAGGCGAAAGCACCCGCGCCGGAGGCGGCCCCCGCCCAGGGCGAGGACGCGGTCCACGCTGAGGCCGAGGCGCAGGCCGACGCGGAGCTGCATCCCCCAGCGCCCGCGGTTGACGCATCCGAGCAGGGAGAGGACGCCGTGCACGCCGAAGCGGTCGCCAACGAGCCTGTGCTGGACGGCGTCCCCGAGCAGCCGCCGAGTGAGCCTCAGCCGAGCGCTGATGCGGCTGAGCAGCCCGAGACGGCCGTCGCGTCCGACGACGCGCCGGCGGCAGATGACAGCCAAGAGACGAAGACGGAGGCAAGCGCACCATGAGCACGGTCGAGATCGGCGCCAAGGACGTGAAGGCTCTGCGCGAGCGCACCGGCGCGGGGATGATGGATTGCAAGAAGGCCCTCACCGAGGCCGAAGGCGACATCGATAAGGCGATCGAGATCCTGCGCGTCAAGCAGGGCAAGAAAATCCAGGATCTCGGCGAGCGCGCCGCGACGGAGGGCACGATCCAGGCCTACGTTCACGCGGGCTCGAAGGTCGGCGTGCTGATCGAGGTGGACTGCAACACGGACTTCGTCGCCAAGAACGACGACTTCGTCGCGTTCGCCCATGAGGTCGCGATCCAGATCGCGGCGACGCCGACCGTCAAATACGTCAGCCGCGACGACGTGCCGGCCGAGCAGCGCGAGGCCGAGGCGCGCATCTACGAGCAGGAGGCCGCGGACAAGCCCGAGAACGTGCGCGAGAAAATCGTCGCCGGCAAGCTCGACTCGTGGCTGCAGACGATCGTGCTGCTCGAGCAGGAGATGCACAACCCCAAGTTCGACGGCAAGACTGTTCAGCAGCTGCGCGACGAGCTCACCGCGACGACCGGCGAGAACGTGGTCATACGCAGATTCGCCCGCTTTGCGATAGGCCAATAATCCGCCGGCGCGACGCGGGACGGACGGGATAGGCTCCGGCCGATGGCCCCTGCTTTCAAACGCATCCTTTTGAAGCTCTCCGGCGAGGCGCTGATGGGCGAGCTCGAGTACGGCACCGACCCTGAGCGCGTGGTGGCGGTCGCGCGCCAGGTCGCGGCGGTGCGCGACCAGGGGGTCGAGGTGGCGATAGTGGTGGGGGCGGGCAACATCTACCGCGGCATGCAGGGCGCGGCGGCGGGCATGGACCGCTCGACCGCGGACTACATGGGCATGCTGGCGACGGTCCTGAACGCGCTGCCGCTGCAGGATGCGCTCGAGAAGATCGGCACGAACACGCGCGTGCAGTCGGCGCTCAGCATCTCCGAGGTCGCCGAGCCCTATATCCGCAGGCGCGCGATGCGCCACCTCGAGAAGGGCCGCGTGGTGATCTTCGCCGCCGGGACCGGCAACCCGTTCTTCACGACCGACACCGCGGCCGCGCTGCGTGCGGCGGAGATCCACGCGGAAATCATCCTGATGGCCAAGAACGGGGTGGAGGGCGTATACACGGCCGACCCTGCGCTAGACCCGACGGCCGAGTTCATTCCCGAAATCACGCACATGGAGGCGCTCGAGCGCCGTCTGCGCGTGATGGACTCGACGGCGCTGGCGCTGTGCATGGAGAACGGCATGCCGCTGAACGTCTTCAACATGGACGACGACACCAGCCTCGCGAAGATAATCTCAGGCGTCCGCGTTGGCACGCTTGTATCGACAGCCGGAGGAGAGGGCGATGGCCGCTGAGAACCTGATCGACGAATTGCTCGAGGACGCGGGCGAGCGCATGGGCAAATCGGTCGAGTCGGCAACGCACGAGTTCACGTCCGTGCGGACCGGACGCGCGAGCCCCGGACTGCTGGACCGGGTGGTCGTCGACTACTACGGCGCGATGACGCCGCTGAACCAGATCTCCACGATCTCCGCGCCGGAAGCGCGGCTGCTGAGCGTGCAGCCATACGACAAAT
>Ga0210388_10002732_pt1 | contig 13741 bp, 20 predicted proteins | sample IncBWC19OmetaG_FD_155485 | JGI IMG/M metagenome (GOLD analysis project Ga0210388, IMG submission 155485) | Forest soil microbial communities from Barre Woods Harvard Forest LTER site, Petersham, Massachusetts, United States - Inc-BW-C-19-O ...
TATTGACGGAACTCGTTGCCCAACTCTCGTCGCAGCACTCAACGGACAATACAAGTTCGCGACGAGGGTGGATGCGTCGGGGGGTACGTTCGTGAAGGACGTGCCTGAGAAGCTGCACCCGTGGAGCGACGTGGCGGACGCCTTGCAGTATGTGTGCTTGGTCACGGGTAACGCGGGAGCTTACGCATGGGTGCTAGGCAGGATAGTGCAGACACTAAGGCCGCGCCGACCGATGCGCACCCCACCGAGCAGCTTAGCATGGACCTGACGACTGTAGGAAGTCAGGTCAACGAGAAAGTAACCCTCAGGGTTAAACTTCCCGCATGTGCGTGTACGCAAACATGCGCACGCAATAGGCACGACCGAGGCTGGCCGAAGTTCCAATTACTCACATTCGTCACCATAACCGATCAAAGCTGGCGTTACTGCATCGAGCCGATGGGGTATCGCGACACCGTGTGGGAGCGCTCAGGTTACGTGGAGTTGATCAGATGGACCAACACATATTCAGGCCCCAGCGTTGGCGGCTATTCCGAGTTATCCGAACCCAAGTCGGATGGGATAGAGCCAGACACCGCGCTCGTTACAAATGGGAAGTGACGTTCAACAACGGCGCATTTGTGCGCTCGCACATGAGTAAGTGGTTCTTCGTCGCATGGATAAGGGCGAGATATGGACTGGTTAGGAATTACCCTCGGGGTAATCGCGTTGATATGCGTGTGCCTCCCCTGCCGGTGGGACCCGGCGATTAGGATGAAAGAATACTTTGAGAGGGAGAAACTTGATGCCAAAGATGGAGCCAATCGTCGTAACCCCAATCAAACCCCCCGTTAACGAGCGCGTCGTCGATGCGCTGCGCGAGGCGTTGAAAGAGGCGAAAGCGGGGAAGATACAGGCTGTCGGCATTGCGATTGCCTGCTTTGATCCCGGCGGGGATGCAGGGCGCTCGACTGAGACAGTGCTATCCTCTGCCGATGGCTGGTATCATAGCCTAGCCACCGCAGTCGGCGGGCTGGCGTTCCGGTTGCAGTACGAGCGTTATACCCAAGGCATGAAGCTGCCAGACCCTAAGCTTGACGAGACTGACGAGTGATCGTGGTGTTTAGAGCCATACGCATGTGGTGGCATGCCCGCCAACGTCGGATCGACATGGATATACTATGGCCTGAATGTTTAGCTCAGGCCGAGGGGTCATTGTATCTGGCTAAGACGGCGTTCGCCGTGCATTGCTTTAACGACCCGGCATGGCAGGAGTGGGGGCACGACGCTATCGTTGATTTCATAGATGGACTAGAGGCGTATGACTGAGAAAGACCTACAACTGGATTTCAGGGTTGGCGACCACGTTCTCAAAGTTGGCGAGGATAGCCTGTTTGAGGGTGTCATCGTCGCCGTGTTTACCAAGGTCAATGGCAAGACGGTGCGTTACGTGGTGGAGAACGTTGGCGGCGTGCTGCATATCGCCAGCGGCAAACAGCTTAAATTCATGGCCGACGAGCCGAGGTTATAAATCCTCAAGCGGCATAGCGTCGAACAAGCGGCTCTGCGTATAAGCCTGAGCCTCATGCTCGATGGTCATGTTATCCACTCCGCTCGCCAGCACCATCGGTGCGATGCCGCCGCCCAAGTTGATTTCTAACTTGAAGAATTGCCCCGCACCCGGCGCTTGAGGTTCTGGATTACCTAACCCCGCCACTCGCGACACGACTTCAAAAGCCTTGACCTTCGAGCTAAGCGGCTCCTTGGCGTCGGTCATTGCCAGATAAAAGTGCGGCAGCGCCTGCTCGATGTTCACGGCGGCTTTGAGTTTGATCCGCTTGTGGGTGTTGCTCGCGCCCTCCCACTCATCCTGCGCCTGCCGAAGCATCTGCCGGAAGCTGCGCGTCTCGGTCAGGTCGGTGTATTCCTGCGACGTGAAGCCAAGAATGTTCAGCACTTCTTCGGGTGTTTGGATGCCGCGAATGATGCCATTGGCGAGTTCTCGGAGGCGTTGTTCCTCATTTTGCGACAAAAGCAGGTCCATGAAAATAAATCTCCACAGGGGCTTGACAACCGGCTACAGACGTGCTATAGCACGTTCCCACACGAAAGTCAATTACCCATCGGGTAACCCGTTGGCAGGCGGGCAAAGGACAGCATGGCGGCGCTACCAAATGCACCGGCCTTGAGAGTTGTGGGCAGGGATGACCTCCAAGCCCAGCAACAGGTCATGGATGCGGCCCGAGCGCAGAGCTACGCCAAGCCGAATAACGCTTCGCCTTTTGTTGGTGACCCGCCCACAGGGCTAGCCGGGTTCGTCACTGACCAGTATTCTCTGATGCGCAGGCACCGGGATACGGTAGGACGTGGGTGGTCTGATCGTTTGCTCGCAAGCTTGCGAGCGTTTAATGGCGTCTATGACCAGAACGTCATCCAAGAGATTAAGAAGTTCGGCGGGTCGAACGTCTACGCTCGCATCATTGCTCAGAAGTGCCGTGGCACGTCGAGCTTACTGCGAGACGTGTACTTAGGCACCGACAAGCCTTGGGGCCTAGAGCCAGACAGCGATCCCGACGTTCCCGACGAGGTTGTGGCGGCGATAGCGCAGCACATTGGTGAGACGGTCACCAGCCAGATCAAGGCGCACTTCGATGCAATGCAAGCGCAGGCCGCGCACCAGTTTGGGGTAGCCGCCGCGCAACAGGCAGGGCAGGCGCAGGGGCAGCATCCGGCGTTCATTGACGCCAGCATCCCCTCCAACACTTCCGGCCCGAGCCAAGGTGCTTTGACCGGATCGATACCCCCCGGCATGCCGTCAGCCCCCGGCGCACCGGGCGCAGGCTTACCGCCACCGCCGCTGCCCCCACCATTGCCTGACCCGAACACCGTCAGGGATATCTATGACTTGATGATGGAGGACGCTCGCGATCAAGCGAAGCGGAAGGCGGTCGAGCAGGCGAATATAGCGCAGGACAAGCTTGAGGAACTTCTGGCGCAAGGCGACTTCTATACCGCCTTGGCCGAGTTCCTTGTTGACCTGCCGATGTTCCCGTACGCCTGCTTGAAGGGGCCTACGGTAAGGATCAAGACGCAAGTCAAGTGGACGAAGGACGTATCGCCGTTTCCCGCCAATTCCAATACCCCCCAACTGGGGGGCGCTGCGAATGGGGCGGCGCTGCCGAGCGATCCGCAAACCGATCTTCCTATGCCCACCCCAAACCCATCCCCCGGTACACCGGGGATGGGCGCTAATACGCCCCCGTCCCCAACTCCCGTTGGGGGCCTCGGCGCTGGGGGGGTTACCCAAGGGGTAAGCCTCGGCGGTAATGGTACGCCGACTCCAACGGGTAACGGCATGGTCCCTAGTGGAAGCCTGCCCGTCGCCCCCCAAAAATCTCCCCAGCAAAAACCAACGCCTCAATTGGCTAAGCCGATGGTGCAGGACGTGCCGGTTCTGTGCTGGGAGCGCGTTAGTCCGTTCGATATCTATTGGACCCCCGGCGTATCGAATATCGAAGATGCAAACATCATCCAGCGTAGTCGTCTTACACGGGCTGAGATTAACACACTCTTGGATTTACCGGGGTTCATCGAGGATGAAGTCCGAGCCGTCTTGGACGAATATGGTCGAGGCGGTCTGGTTGATAACTGGGACCAAACCGACTCCGAGCGCTCGATACTTGAAGGGCGAGAGGACCCGCGTTTTAATCAGAGTGGGCTTATAGCTTGTCTTGAGTTTCAGGGGAATGCACAGGGTAGGTTCCTGTTGGACATGGGTATGGACCCGTCGCAGATACCTGACCCACTCAGGGATTACTTCTGCAATGCTTGGCTTATTGGCAGACACGTTATCAAGGTTCAGCTTATCCCATCTCCGCGCAAGCGGCATCAGTATTACATCACCAGCTTCGAGAAAACTCCCGGCAATCCTTGCGGTAACGGACTCCCCGACTTGCTGGCAGATGTTTCTTCGGTGGCTAATGCTACGCTGCGCGCAATGGTTAATAACCTCTCGATTAGCTCAGGCCCGCAAGTTGTCGTCAATGATGACCGACTTGGAGATGGCGAGAATGGGGAGGATATGTATCCGTGGAAGCGATGGCACGTTAAGAGTGATCCATTTGGAAATAATACTGAGAAAGCCGTAGAGTTCTTCTCCCCATCAAGTAACGCCTCCGAGCTTCTGTCCGTGTATACAGCGTTCTCGGGCATGGCGGATGAAGCGAGCGCTATCCCGAAGTTTATGACCGGCTCGCCGCCCACTGGTGGACTCGGACGCACGGCGTCCGGTCTTTCGATGTTGATGCAAAACTCCAGCAAAATACTCCAGACCGTCGCCAGCAACATCGATATCGACGTGATCGAGCCAGTCATCAACGCCCTATATGATATGGTGATGATGACTGATCAGACCGGGTTGCTGACGGGCGAGGAAAAGGTTCGGGTGCTTGGCGTACAGGTGGCGCAACAGCGCGAGACGCAACGGGCGCGTCAGTTGGAGTTTCTACAGCTTACCGCCAATCCCATCGACATGGCGATTGTCGGGCCGAAGGGGCGGGCGCAGGTGTTGCGAGCCGTCGCCACTGAGATTGGCCTACCGGGCGAGAACATCGTCCCCAGTGAGGCTGATATGGACAAGCAGCAACAGGCAGCGGCGGCAGGTGCAGCCGCGCAGGGTCAGCCGGGGCATGCGAGTATGGGCGGACCCCCGGTGCCTCCGGGTCAGGGCGGACCCCCGCAGACCCCGCCTAATGTCGGCGCTCCGGGTCCTGCCCAAGTGGCGCAGGGTGGCGCAGCGCCAACGCCATCGGCTCAGCCGGGACAGCCACGTATGAACGTGGTTAACCAAGGGGGACCGACGCATTGATGCATGGTGGAGAACATTACCCGATGGGTAACCCCAAACAGGACCGCGAGAAAGACCAAGAGCGCCGTGCGCAGGCGCAGGCGCGCAAGCCGCTGATCGCGAAGTGGGACCAAAATATCCCTGCCGGTTACATCCACGTCGATGACGCGATTGCATATATTACCCGCCGCTGGGGGAAGATGGCGCGGGCTGAAATGCTTGAGATGTTCAGCCGTGACGACACCGGCCCGCGATGGACGATCTTTGGCGACTGGCCCGACAAGAGCCGTGGCGAGCGCTATTACGCGTTCGATGATATCGATCTATGGGTGTACCGGACCATGACCGGAGTTCCAGCTTCATGGCGAGAGGCGCTGAGTCGTCCAAGCACAGTGCCGGTCACGATGCTTGAGGATGAGAAGTTCCGCAAGCTTATTGGAAAAACGCACAATGGCGAGGAACAGAGCAATGGCAGGACCGGGATCGAGGAAGATGGGCGGCGCAGGAATTAAATCAGGGCGACCCCCTACGGCAATGGCAGGAAGTGGGCTTGGCGCACCGAAGGGTGGGCCTGCCGCAGCGATGGGAGCGCCGCCTATGGCCCCAAAGGTCGCGAACGTCAGACCGCCCGGTTTGGGCGCAGGAGCGCCGCCGCCGATGCCCGGTGGTGGGGCAGGCCCCCCGCCGCCGCCTCCGGGTGGCATGGGGGGTTCGGGCGGCTTCAACAAGGGCGGACCCACCGGCGTTGGTGGTGAGGAAGCCAAGGTCGAAGGCGCTGAGCGGCCAGCGTTCAAGAAAGGCGGCGCTGTCCACGGTGGTGGGGGCGACACGAAGTCCCGTTACAAAGGCACGATCCACAAAGGGCGTGGGTAAAACTTACACTTACCCAGTGGGGTAATATGGGTAAGCAGTTAGAACTGTTCGACCCGTTCGAGGACTTAGGAGATATCGTCATGGGTAAAGTGATCAAGAGTTCAGCCGATCCGGGGTTCTTCGCCAAGGGCGGCTCAGGCAAGATGTTCGGCAAAGGTGAAGCTGGCGATGCTATGTCCGGTCAGTCGGGCAAGAACAGCCAGACACCCCCCGGTGGCGGCGATAAATTCGCGTCGGGCGGCAAAACCAAGATGTTCGGCAAGCAGAGCGCGAACAAGATGACGCCGGGGCAATCGGGCAAATCTGGATAAAAAATTGTCATAAAAATAGCCCCAAGGGGTTGACTTTTAGTTAAAAGTATGAAACCCTTGGTGTTTCCCTGTTCGTTCCCGTACTGATCCCGGTTTGTTCTTTTACCCACGGGGTAAGCCAAAATGCCCATCTCGATACCCTATGACGTGGACTATGGCTCCCGTAACGCCGTGCTGCGGGCGCTAGCGCTTGAAGTGGGGATACCGGCGGGTGCGCTCGACCAATCGGCTGGCGAGACGCATCCGAACTGGGTGCAGCAGCTTAACCGCATCCTGACTGTGCTTGGCATGCCGACATATTCAAGTCTGGACATGAGCGCCTTCCAGACGGTGGTCGGCGCGATTGCCGCCCAAATCAACGCCGCGCCCCCGCCGCCAGTGAACACTACTCCCCCTGCCGTCACCCCGGCTGGCACCGCCGTGAATGGCGCAGTGCTGACCACGACCAATGGGACGTGGACGAACACACCCACGTCCTATGTGCGTCAGTGGGAGCGTGATGGCTTGCCGATTGGTGGGCAGACCGCAACCACATACACAACCACCATTAGCGATCAGGGGCACAACGTTGGTTGCCAGATTTATGGGGTGAATGCTGGTGGCGACGGTGCGCCGGTTCTCTCCAATGCAGTGGCGATTACCTGATGCCCAAGCTGGAGCCTTTTGAGTTGACCGACGCCGACAAGTATCCTTATGTCGAAAGCGCCAGCGATCAGCGCACAGTGAACAACTCGTCAAACGTTATGCGCCACCAATATCGGGTGTTGACTGCCGACGAGAAAGCAAAGATGGTCCATCTGAAAGACATGGGCGTAGCTTTCCTGAACGCAATCCGTGATTGTGTGCCGGAAGGCCGCGAGGCCAGCATCGCCAAAACGAAGATCGAAGAAGCCGTTATGTGGGCTGTGAAGGGGTTGACAGGCTGATGGATATCGGGCAGGCAGTGCGACGGCTTCTGAGCGGCGACAAAATTGCCCGCGCCGGATGGAACGGCAAGGGGCAGTATATCGAGCTACAGACACCAGACGAGGACAGCAAGATGACGCTGCCCTATGTCTATATACATACTGTACAAGGTGACCTTGTTCCGTGGCTGTGCAGCCAGACCGATTTGCTCGCCAACGACTGGGAGACGTATGATGGATAAGCCGAGCGAGCGTAAGAAAGACAGTAAGTCGTTTGGCGATACGGACTCGGGCACCGAGCGCAAATTCGGCCCCTGCAACACCCGCGCCGAGCTTGAAGGGATATGGGATCACGCCCCGGAGGCAGTTGTTGGTCAGGGGCTTGGTCGTCTCTTGACGAACAACTATTGCAAGGAGGACGACGGCAAGGCAAAGACGGCGGACATGGTTGACGATATTATCAACGGTGGTCCTCCGTTCGCCAACGTCAGCACGCCTCGTCGTATTTTTTAACCCAGTGAGTAATTCACGCGACGAGTATATCAGAGCGACGTTTGATCTGAGTAAAGTGGACCCGGCCAAGTGGGCGACGTTCGTAGAAGCGTACAAAGCGTACACGCTGGCAGAGATGGAAAGGGGGCTGTCAGTCCCGATTGAACTGGCGGCATCGTTTGTCGGGGATGCACGTAGGATGAAAACACAACGTGACGACTTTATTGGCATCGAAGCGTTAATGGATAAGATCAGAAAATGAACGCACCAGTCCAAGGGCATCAGGTCAACGGCGGCGCAACCAAGCGCGGTGCGCCCGATCCCTCTGTGCCGGTTCCCCCCGGCGTCAAGGCGCAGGCTGACAGGGCGAACGCTCTTATCGAGCAAGCCAAGCAGGCCAAGCAAGCCAACGAGGCGAGTGGTGGCAACGAGCTTATCAAGCCCTTGATCCCGCCGACGCGAGCTAACCCCAATGTTGTGACGGCGGATTTTGATCCGCGCAATCCGAAGCCGCCAGATTTTGGCGACCCGAGCTTGGACAATCTGTTGCAGGCCCCGCAGTCACGCACTACGCCCCCGCCCGCCCACACCCCCCCGGCGCCGCAGGGTGAGTTGGATTGGGAGCATCAATTCAAGTCCCTTAAGGGACGCTACGAACGTGATCAGGAAGAAAAGCGAAGGTTACAGCAAACGCTCATTGATCAGCAAAGGCTGCTGGCGCAAGTGGGAAGCCCCCCTCCCACCACCGTAACGCCGCAGGGCGAGGGGTCGGGGTTGCGCTTCAACGTGCAACCCCCTCCCCCCGGTCGCCGGGTTACCCCAGCCGAAGTGCAGGAGTATGGGCAGGAGCTTATGGACGTAGTGGGCCGTCGCGCCGCCGAAGTCTATGAGCCGATTTTGCAACAGTTGGCGGGAGAACTTAACCAAGTCAAGCGACAGATTGGCGGCGTGCAGAACACCGTGGTGTTCGACGCCAGAGTCAAGATGTACGATGACTTGAAGAATGCGATCCCCCAGTGGGACAACATCAATAATTCGCCCCAGTTTGCGCAATGGTTGGATCAGGTTGATCCCATCTCGCATCGGACGCGGCGCGAGTTCCTGAACGCGGCGCACAACTCGAATGCGACGGGTCAGGTTATCGATATCTTCAACACTTTCCTTAGCGCCTACTCAGGCGCAGCCGGTGGCGCATCCAACGGCGCTGGCAATGGGGCCGGAAATCCCGCTCCATCCCAGCAGCAGTTCGATCTGCGCCAACTCGCTGCCCCCGGTCGGGCTAAAGGTGGGGACACGCAAGTCCCACAAGAAAAGCCGATTGTGACGCGTCAGGAGATTAAGCAGTTCTATACCGAAAAAACACAGGGTAAGTACGCGGGCCGAGAGGCCGAAGCGGCTGCAATCGAGCGTCAGATATTCGACGCTGGAAACGAGGGACGGATAAGGTAACTTACCCACAGGGTAATAAATTCTTTAGGCAGTTTACAGTATCTCTGGCTGATGGTGTCCTAGCCCTAATCCGCTAGCACCCATACAGAGCGAGGCCGAGCCGCGTTCGCCGCTCGTTTGATGCCGATCCTACATCGTAGTCAAACGTAACGGAGAACTCAAATGGCCCTTGGCCTTGCTGGCAGTGCAACGACCCCCCCGATCTACCCCAGTGGCAGCACGTCCACTGACTATGTAGCAGCCGGTTTTATCCCCGAGATTTGGTCGGGGAAGCTGATCGAAAAGTTCTACGCCGCGACTGTGTTGGCGGCGATCAGCAACACCGACTACGAGGGGGAAATCAAGAGCTACGGCGACCGGGTGAAAATCCGCACCAAGCCGACTCTGATCATCAATAACTATCTCGTCAACGGCGACTTGGCGCTACAGCGTCCTGCCGGGTCGAGCGTCGAACTGACCATTGATCAAGGCAAATACTTCGCCGCGATCATTGACGATGTGATCGAAAAGCAGTCCGACATTAACAACATGAGCCTTTGGTCGGACGACGCGTCCGAGCAGATGAAAATCGTTGTCGATACGGACGTGCTGACGTTCTTGCTCAATCAGGCGAACGCGGGCAACCGCGGACTTACGGCAGGCGTCATTTCGGGTAACATCAACCTCGGCGTGACCGGCACACCCATCGCGACGGTGGGCCGCAATCCGCAGACTGGTCAAGTCGAAATCATCGACGTGCTGTTGCGCATCGGGCAGGCGCTCGATGAGCAAAACATCCCCGAGACGGGGCGCTGGATCGTTATGCCCACTTGGGCTACGTTCCAAATCAAGCGTTCGGAACTGCGCGAAGTCTTTGTGTCGGGCGACAGCGTGTCGATCCTGCGCAACGGCAAGTTCGGCCAAATTGACCGCTTCACCATCTACGCGTCAAATCTCCTGCCCAATGGCGTGGCTGCTGGTCTGGCGGCGGGTGAGTGGGTGATCTTTGGTGGACATGCGCACGGTCTTACGTTCGCCTCGCAGCTTACCAACGTCGAGACGATCCGTTCCGAGCGCACCTTTGGTCAAATCTTGCGCGGACTGCAAGTCTATGGCCGTCAGGTCTTGGACAATAAAGCAATTGCGCAGGCCATCGTTACACAGGTCGCCGGGACGTAGCGTTTGCCTGTTGGCGTTGCGTTTGGCTCCTGTTAGGTCCCGGCGTTCCCCATGATTGCATAGGGGAGCGTCGGGACTGATCTTACTCAGTGGGTAACTATGGCCCAGCGATATCGCACTGTAACCGACTATATGGCGATAGCTCGTCTTGGCCTACAGGACGCGGTGACGCCGTATCGCTACCCCGACACGACGCTGCTTACCGCGTTGAATGTCGGCGTGGGCGAGATGGGTCGGGTACGGCCAGATGTATTCCTCGACCTGAAATATCAGCAGCCCTTGGGCAAGGGCGATACCGATGATGGCAACCCACCCCTATACACACCGGCTGACGTGGTGGTCAATTCGGATGGAACTTACTCACTGGGTAAGGGAACGCTTGTTCCGGTCCCCAGCAAGTATGTGTCCTCGCTCGATTGGTTTATCAATGGCTGGACCCAGTTCCTCGACGTGACCGATACGCAGGACGCAAGGGCGCAAGGGTTCCTCGCCAAGTTTCAAAGTCATCTCACTACACTGACGGCGGCGTGATATGACCACAACCAACATGGCTCGTCTGAACGACATGGTGCGTATGACGTGCGGTGGCGCGCTCGATGGCGTCATTCGCATGGAGATGTTCAACACCCTCAAGGATTGGTTTCAGCGTACGGACTCATGGCTGCTTGAAGTTCCGGTCTATATCCAAGCCAACACCAACGACTATCAGATTGGCACCGGCCAAAATGTTGTGGTGAACCGGCTCATGGGTCTGGACCGTCCTAGCTCACCCCCACCGTCGGGTGAGCCTTTGGTTCCACCCTACCTCCCGATGTGTCCTCCCCAATATCTATCGACCCTCGGCGGCGTGGACTCAGAAGCTCAGGACCCGTTGACGCGGACCCAACGAGTGGGGGTCCTTTTAAACGCTGGCGCTAAGTGCCCTATTCTACGCATCCGCGACAACCCGAGCGCCAACGAGGTATGGATCGCCACGTTGGGGCTGACGCCATGTGATCCAGTGGACTCGGCTGGCTTCACGTCTCCACCTGACTGGGTGCTGGAAAAGTATCTGAACGCACTCGCTAGCGGCGTCAACATGCGGTTGATGCTGCAACCCGGCAAGCCCTATTCCTCCCTGCCGGGATCACAGTATCATGGACGTATGTACAACCAAGGCGTTGGCACTTGCCGCACTGAAATACGGCGCATGTTCACTTATGGTTCGCAGCGCTGGAATTTTCCCGGTGGGTGGAACTCCGGGGCTGGCCTGTTTGCTATCGGAGCGAGATGATGAACTATCCGTATCCGATCCCCGGCACGCAACAGGGCAGTTCACGGCCTACGTTTGTCGCAGATGGTACGCATAAGCTTGGCTCGTTCACTATGTCGGTCGATACTTTCGTCGGTGTGACGGTGGACTATAGCCAGCTTGCCCCGGCGATGAATATGGTTGCAGTCTGGTTCAAGATCAAGCCGGGTGGCGAGCCAGCATTGGTGGCGAATAACGCAGTGTGGATGGCAGGGACGCCTAACGTGCTATCGTTTGCGTTGCGCGGCGGCATTCCCGGTCGTAGCTACGATCTTGTCATCAACACGCGTGGGCAGTCCGGGGGCGTTCGCACGGATGTTCTAACGGTTAATGTGGAGGGTGGTGACTGCGGCTGTGCGGCACCCATGACGCCGACTTACCCACCGGGTTACTCCGGCGCGGTCAGCGGCGACGGTTCAGTTATCGTCAATACATCCCCTCGGTTCTTTGTTAGCGGCACCACTCCGGTAGGGGCGAACGTACTTGACCGCTGGTACGACACGGCGAACGGCGATATCTACGACTATGTGAGCAACGGCATCTTTAGTTATTGGCAGTTGGCGACGATTGGCGGCGGTTCATCGCCAGTCAGCGCCGCGACGATCCTCAAGATCAATCCAATTATCCCCGATGGAATAACCGCCGTATTCACTCTTACGACAGTGGGCGGCACGCCTGTGAACGTGGTTGGTTCGCCCAGCCTGTTCGTGTCGGTGGACGGCGTATGGCAGGAGCCAGAAGCCCAGTTCCTTGCCGGTGGTGATCAGATTAACTTTAATCAGCCACCCGCTGTTGATAGTCGGGTATTCATGGTGTGGTTCTCCGCACCGACTACGCCTGAGATTACCGATGGTGCGAACATCGTCAAGGTTGAATTGCTCAATCCTAGCGATCCCGATGGTATAACGGTGACCTTTGCCTTGACAGCGACGGACGGTACGCCGTTGTCGATTGCTGGCTCGAACTCATTGTTCGTGTCGGTAGACGGAGTGTGGCAGGAACCGACTATTCAATACGTGGCGGCGCTCAACATGATCACATTCATTGCTGCCCCCTCGGCGGATAGCAGCATCTTCATGTTGTGGTTCGCTCCGCCGCCACTGCCAGCAGGTCCGTGAGGTAAGTTATGGGTTTCGCTCTCCCCGCTGGCGTTGTTAATACTGACAGCGTTTACTTCTACGCTGACACGACGCTTAAGTTCGGTCCCTACGTCAAGGAGCCGACCGAGCAGACGCTTGTCTCCATTGACTATAGCCAGCTTCCGGGGGCAATTACCCTCGGGAGTTACAACTTCACGGTTGACGTATCGTCCAACCCGCAACTGGTGCTAGCGTACCCGCAGGTCGATCAGACCGGCAGTGTAATGACGTTCCTGCTATCAGGCGGCATACCGGGGCAGCAATACAATATCTCGATTGCATTGATTGGGCGAACGGACGTTCTGACCATCAGCATTCCGTCATCCGGCGATTGCGACTGTGCATTCATCAACCCGGTGCCGCCGCTTTATACCCAGCTACCGGCAGGGACGAACGGCTACGTCAATACCGGGACGCGGTATTTTTGGGGTGTCGCGCCGCCCTCCAATCCCAACATCATGGATGAGTGGTATGATCCGAACGCGGACACGCTCTATCAGTGGATCACGAACGGGCTAACCTCGTATTGGGAGCCTATCGCTGCGGGTGACGACATTACCGACGCGCCGCAAGATCAGGTCTATTATTCGCGTTATATGGGTACGTGGGCGCCCAACGCGATCCAAGCTGACGCGCCGATGGATGATCAACCCTACGTGCGTGACATGGGGCGCTGGCTACCGCTTGGCCCAGTGGTGCCAGAAGCGCCAAGCACGTCGCAACTCTTTGGGCGGTTCAATCGTGTATGGCAGTTGGTTCCGATCCAACAGGACGCGCCGAACGATGGCAATGCCTACTCACGCATCAACGGCGGTTGGGCTGAAACGTCAGCTTTCTTTCCTGACGCGCCAAGTACCGGCTTGCTCTACGGGCGGATTGACACCAATTGGGAGCCGATGCCCATACAAGATGACGCTCCCGCTGATGGGCATTTTTACGCTCGCAATAACTACGGGTGGTTGCCCATCGTCACCGAGGGCATAGACGACGCGCCAAACGATGGCACGCTATATGGGCGGCAGAGTCAAGCGTGGGTGGCCGCTTACCCAGCGGGTAACCCAGCGGGTTACCAGACGGCAGGGCAGGTGACAGCGGCGCTGTCCAATTACTACCTGTTGAGCAATCCGGCTAACTACCAGACGTTGGCGCAAGTCACGGCGCAAGTCGCTACTCGCATGCCGCTTGCAGGCGGTACGTTCACGGGTGGGGTGGGGTTTAACGCTGGGGCGATCTTTCCTAATGGTCCGGTTACATTGCAAATCGCTGGTGGTCAGCCGGGACAGATGCTTGTCGCGTCA
>Ga0210388_10002733_pt1 | contig 13738 bp, 11 predicted proteins | sample IncBWC19OmetaG_FD_155485 | JGI IMG/M metagenome (GOLD analysis project Ga0210388, IMG submission 155485) | Forest soil microbial communities from Barre Woods Harvard Forest LTER site, Petersham, Massachusetts, United States - Inc-BW-C-19-O ...
CGACCCTATCCCAGCTGCCTCACGGTCAGGTGAACCCGACGCTCTGCCCCGAACCGGAGCGTCGGCGCGCAGATGCCACGCTCCAGCGCTTCTGACACCAGCCGAAATAATCGGCGATCGGAAACCCGGCACCTGATGCGCCTGTTCACCCAACGTGATTGGTCCTCGATTTGAGCGAAAACGCGCATTCCCGCCAAATCGAGCTGTACGGATGGCGGTTCTTTCATTGCGGCGGGCTGCGGAGGCCAGAACAGGCCGCTGGCCTTGAGCTGCTGTCCGGCTGCGGCACTGTTCTGAGGTGGACAGGCGTCCGCAGCCGGACCGGCGCTTTCGGGCGAGCAAGGGCTGACCGCTGGCGAACCTGCCGGGGCATGGCGGCCGGGGCCGCCGCGGGCGCCGGGCTGGAACCGGCTAGCCTGCGGCCATGGGTACCTTGTCGATCATTAATGCTGCGGTGTTCGACGGTGTGTCTGACGGCCTGGGTGACGGGCCGGTGTATGTCGCCGACGGCCGCATCGTGTCGGTCGGCGGGCCGCCCCAGCCAGCCGATCAGGTCCTCGACGCGCACGGCGGCACGGTGCTGCCCGGCCTGATCGACGCGCACTGCCACGCCTACGGCATCAGCCTGGACATGATGGCCACTGAGTCGCAGCCGCTCAGTTACGTGGCGCTGGCCGCCGCCCGGCGGCTGGGCCGGGCGCTGACCCGCGGGTTCACTACAGTGCGCGACCCGGCAGGCGGGGACGCGGGACTGGCCCGGGCCATCGCCGAGAAGCTCATCCCGTCGCCCCGTTACTTGTGGACCGGCGCGGCACTGAGCCAGACCGGCGGGCACGGCGACGCCCGCGGTCCGGACAGCGAGACCTGCCCGTGCTATGCGCACGGCTGTGAGGTTGTCGACGGAGTCGACCCGCTGCGCAGGGCGGTCCGGGAGCGGTTCCGCCGCGGCGCGCACGCGATCAAGATCATGACCTCGGGCGGTGTCATGTCGCTGGCCGACCCGATCCGGATCCCGCAGTACTCCGCCGATGAGATCCGCGCGGTGACCGATGAGGCGGCGCGGCGCGGCAGTTACGTGGCCGCGCACGCCTACTCGCCCGAGGCGATACGCCACTCGATCGACAACGGGGTGCGCAGCATCGAGCACGGCAACCTGCTCGATGCGCAGACGGCGACGGCGATGGCCTCGGCCGGGGCCTTCCTCGTGCCAACCCTGGCCGCCTATGACGCGATGGAGCGCCGCGGGGAGCAGATCGGCATGCCGGCTGTGTCACGGCACAAGAACCGGGAGGTCCTGGAGTCCGGTCAGCAGGCCATCGAGCTTGCCCGCGCCGCCGGCGTGAGCGTCGGCTTCGGCACCGACCTGATGGGCCCGCTGGAGGACGAGCAGCTCAACGGCCTGCGCCTGCAAGCCGAGGTAGACGGGATCTGGACCGCACTGGCCTCGGCTACCTCGGTCAACGCTGAGCTGATCGGCCGGCCCGACCTCGGCCAGGTCGCCGAGGGCTGCACCGCCGACCTGCTCATCCTCACCGGCAACATCCGCCACGACCCATCGGTGCTGCGGTCCCCCGACAGCCACCGAACGATCGTGCAGGACGGCCGAGTAATCACCAACTCAAAGACCGCCTCATTAGCAGACGCGCGAAGACCCGCCGTTAGGTACTGGAACAATCCCTTCGGTCCGGTCCGTTGGAGGCACGCAGAACGTCGTTTTCTGTCGTGTGTGTGCTGGCGAATGCACGCAGCTGGCCAGGACCATGCGGAGATGCGGGCGCAGCCTGGCGGGCCGGTGCGGCTGCCCGGTGCGGCGCAGGCAGCGGGGCCGGGAACCGCCGCGCTCAAGCTCGACGGGTGACGCCGGTTCTGGTCAGCGGCGGCGCGCGATCAGCGGCGGCCTAGTCGCTTCCGCCGTTGCGGCCAGCGGCCGGTGCCGCCAGATGTCATCGTCATGGTGGACATCTTGGTGACCCGCGCGGCGCTGGCGGGATCAGCCGAGGGCGAGGATGGTGCCGTTATCTCCCACGGCGTAGCAGGTGGCCGGGCCGGCGCAGCCGATGCCGTACAGGTCGCTATGGGTCGGGCTGGGCTGCGCGGTCACGGTGGTCCTGTTGGTGATCCGGGCGATCGATCCGCCGCTTCCGGCCAGGTAGCAGGTCAGCGCGGCGGGGCAGGTGATGGCGTTGAGCACGCTGGTTGACCACCCCAGCTGTGGCCCGATCTGATCCCAGCCGGCTCCGCCATCGGATGACTGGTACACGTTGACGCCGCCGTCTGGGCCGCCGAACGGGTTGGTGCTCTGGACGCCGTAGCAGCTGGTGCTGGTGGGGCAGTTGGCCGCGTCGGGCGCGACGCCGGCGCACATGACCGTGGACTGGGCGCATATCCAGGGCTGGCCCGGTCCGCGTGTCAACAGGACGGCGTACGCGAACCCGCAGTGCCCGCAGTCCACGAGGTCTCCGCCACCGGCCCGGCACAGCCCGCTGCTCAGGCAGGTGATCCACTCCAGCGGGTAGGCGTAGAGCCCGGACTGGCAGTCGCCGTTGCAGGCCACCCCGGGCGGGATGGACTGCCGGGTCCAGCTCGCTCCCCCGTCGCGGGTCAGCCAGATCGAGCTCGGCGCGGCATGCGGTGTCTTCGGTACCGGGGTGCCGTTGTCGTAGGCCGACGGCGCGGTGGCGACCGCGGAGCAGACTCCGGCGCCGACGCAGGCGATGTCCAGCAGGCCCAGGCGGCACAGCGCGGGCCGGCCGACGATCGCATAGGCAGGCAGGCACGCCTGATCGGTGAGGTCCGCGCCGGACACGCCGACGGGCAGCACATGGCGGCTCCAGGACGCGCCGCCGTCGTGCGTCACCAAGATGGTGTTTGGCCGCGCGATCACATAACACGATCTCGGCGCGACGCAGGCGATCGCGTACAGCGGCGTCGGTGACCCACGCAGCGGATTGGCCTGGGCCCGCCAGGTCCGGCCGCCATCGGCGGTGGCCACGATGGTGCCCGCCGCACCCACCGCCTCGCACCGCAGCGCGCTCAGGCAGGCCACGCCGTACAGACGCTGCCCGGTGCCGCTGCTTTCCGCCCGCCACGAGCCAGCGCCAGCCTCGGACGAGCCCGTGACCGGCGTGCTCGGCCCGGCGCTGGCCTGCGCGCCGGGCGGGCTGCCACCGCAGCCCGCGAGCACCACCGCGGCGGCGCACAAGCACGCCGCCGCCCCCGCCGCACCTGGCCGCCCGCCCGGGCGGCGGCGCATCAGACGAGCCAGCGACACAATGGAATCGTATTGCCGTCCGCGGGCTAAAGCGGTCCGTGCCCTCGGGGCGGAACCTGCTCACCCGTGGCCGGGACGCCGGTACGTCCAGGCCCGCTGGGTGATCACGGGCCCCTGGCCAGGCCGGAACGTCGGGGTCCAGTAGACGACGCCGCTTCGCCGCCGCCGTGACGATCGACACCCGGCTCGGAGCCAGGCCCCTGATCACCCTCACCAGGCTCGACTGGGCCGGCGCGCTGAGAACGCGCGCCGCCCGCGGCGACCAGGCGCAGGCCCGGACGCTCGCCTGGCAGGCAGCCACGGAGGCGCGCCGCCTCGACATGCCCGGCCCAGCCGACCGCGCCGGCCATCTCGTCAACGACCTGGAACAGGCCATCAGAGCCGGCGACCCGCTGACCCCGCGCGAGCGGGAGATAGCGGACCTGGTCTCGGCCGGGATCACCAACCGCGCGATCGCCACCCAGCTGGTGCTCTCCGAACGGACCGTTGAGGGACATGTGCGAAGCATCCTGGCGAAACTGCAGCTGACAAACCGAACCGAACTCGCCGCCTGGACACTCCGAGCTCCCGGCCCCTAGCACGCAGCGCGGCACAAGCCACCAGACGGCAGCATCCACGCAGCGTGGCCAGCCGCCGCAAATTGCGCAGCCCCGCGAACCGGATGATCTGCTCACCAGCGCCTTCCAAGCGCGGCGGGCGCGAGACCATACCGAACGAACGGCGGTTAGCGCGCCCGTCCGGCGGAACTGCGCTTCACGCTCAGCAGCTGCAGCGCAGTGCTGCGCCGGAGTCCTGTGCTCTTGGCCGGGCGTGGCGCTTGCAGCTGGCCGTGACCCGGGCGGGGGGCCGGAGGTGGCCCGGCTGCCTGCTCAGGACCAGAAGTCGATACTCGCCTGCGGGTCGGTAGTTGCGGCCCAGAACTCGGTGACCTTGCCGTCGCGGACATGGCTGACGTTGGCCACCGGGGTCTCGACCGACTTGGTCCCGCGGGAAGCCGACAGCGTGCACAGCGCCACGGTGTGCTCGTCGTTGGCGAGTACGTCGTGCACGTCGAGCCGGAACGTGCCCGCTGTCTCCTCGGCCAGCCTGCCGAAAAAAGCGAACACCTCGTCCCGCCCGTGGTAGTCGCCGCTGAGCGGCCCCACGCCTCGCACGTGCCAGGTCACATCGCCGGCGAGCAACTCCGAGAGCGCAGCCAGGTCTCCCGCGGCAAAAGCGTCGTAGCCCCGGCGGGTCAGTTCGACGTTCGGGTGTTCGGTCATGACCGCCTCCCCTGCGGATCTTTTTACATCTTGACACCATAACGCCACCCGGCTGGGGCATCACGAGTTTCTGCCGGGCCTGCCAGACTCGCCTTAGCCCCCACCAATCGGGCTAGACGACCTCCCGCCCGCCGGCCAGGCGCTCATACTTGCCAGATCGGCGCCCGGCGCGGGCGATCCCTCCGCGTCCAGGCAGCCGCACCGCAATCGGGCGGTTCGCGTTCATCTCGACGTCGCGGTTAGTGACCTCCGGACGGCTGCCGGAAGCGGACGATGCGCCAGCTCCGCCTGGCCGCCGTAGCCAGGCGGAGCTGGCAGCTGGTGCGGGCTACCTGGCGGCGCCCGCGATATAGGCGGCGACGATATATGTGGCGCGCCGGTCCAGGCTGCCGCGGGCCCGCTCTGGCGGACTCAGGTATCACAACTATCGGAATGCCTTAGCCTGGCGGCCCTATCCCCAGAAGATCGCGATCGGGTCGCGCTCGATCTCGCGCAGCAGGTCGCTGATTTCTGGTGATGGTTCGAGCTGGTCGTATCGGTGGAAGCGGAGGTTGCGGTCCCGCCAGTACAACGTCCACATCTTGGTGGCCTGGGTGTAGTGAAGCCGGGCGATGGGGAACCGTGTCCATTCCGGGCCGATGCCTTGGCGCCAGGGTGGCCTGCACTCCACGATCGTCAGCTGCCGGGATCCGATGTCGCACTCGACGCGGACTTGGTCTCGGGCGTGCGGGGGGACGCGCTGCTGGCACCAGCGGCGGACGCGGGCGATGTCGAGTTCGGGCAGGCCGGGCATCTGGTCAGTGTTCCAGGCGGTAGCTGACGTCGGCGGCGTAGGCGGCCCAGTCTCCGGCGGCGGCACGCTGCCAGGTGACGGCGACGCTGATGTGGATGCCGAGCATCCGGGCGAGGATGGCGGCGGGCAGGTCGGTGGCGAGCTGGAACAGCGCGGCGGAGCGGGACTGCCCGGAATGGATGCCGAGCTGGCGCAGGCGTGCGGCGAGCTGGTAGGCGCTGATGGGCTGGCCGGGCTGGCCGCCGGGGAACAGCCAGGGGGAGGTGCCCGGGTCGCCGATGGCGGCGTGCCCGTGGCGGGTGGCGGCCAGCTGCAGGACCAGGGCGTCGAGGGGTTCGGGGAGGATGACCGGCTCACGGCCGAGCCGGATCCGTGGCTGGTCATCGCTGGTGTCGACATGGCCGAGGGTGAGGCGGCTGATCGCGGCCGGCCATTGGGCGTAAAGGAGGACGAGCAACCCGGCGACGCGGTCTTCGGATTTGAGCGTGCTGTCGTGCAGCAGCCAGCGGGCCTGTTCCCAGCGGGTCTCGGTGTCGATCACGCCAGATGGCCCGCTCCACCGGGCGGCTGCGGCGTCCAGCTGGGTCAGCTTGTGCTTCCTGGCCCAGCGGATGAAGTTCCCGGCGTCGGCGCGGTAGGTGGCGTGCTCGCTGGTCAGCCAGGCGTCCAGGTCGGCTTGCCGGGCGGTGGCCAGGGTCAGGCCGCGCGCGGTGAGCCAGTCCAGCAGGACGGTGGCCGCCTTGATGTTCCGCCGGGCGGCCACGGCCTGGCTGTAGGTCGCGTGGGCAGTGCCGAGCCGGGAGCGCAGCCGCCGGATCACGTGCCAGATGGCGTACCGGTGCAGCAGGTGCTGCTGGCTGGGGTCAGGGCGGCTGGCGATGGCCTGGGCGATCCAGCGTTCCAGCCGGGTCAGCTGCTCATCTCGCGGCGGCAGGGTCCCGGTAGCCACCAGTACGCTGCGCAAGTGCTCGAGCGTCTTGCCGGGAGGCAGCTCGTCCAGGGCCTGGTGGCTGAGCGATCGCCTGCCGGCCGTGAGGTCACGCAGGACTGCTGGCGCGGTGCTGCTGTCGAGCCATGACGCCACCGTGGCGGGGCGTTCGACCGCGGCCAGGGCCTGGTAGATGCCGTGCAGCCCGGCGGGGATCTGTCCGTGCTCATCGCCGAGCAGGTCGCGCAGCCGCCGCTGGATGGTGCAGCGGGCGCACCGTCCGGCGTGCAGGCGGCCCGGCTGCCCGCAGCCGGGGCAGCTGCGCCCCAGGCACGGGTCGGAGCGTGTGCAGGCCGAGCAGAGGGGCTGGTCACCGGAGCCGCCGCGGACCGGGCGGGTCTGGCCGCAGCCAGCGCACATGGCCCAGCGTTTGGTGCAGGCCAGGCAGCGGGGCCTGCCGGTCGCCTTGGAGACCTGGCACGGGGCCTGCTTGCCGCAGATGTGGCAGGTCAGGACCTGCCGGGGCCGGCAAGTATCACACAACGGCCCGTCCGCGGTCCGGGCGCTGACCCGGCGGCGCCGGCCGCAGGTGGCGCAGGTCTCCTGGTTGGCCGGGTCGTTGACCAGGCAGTTCGAGCACAGCGGCCGGCCGTGCTCGTCGCGGGTGGCGGGCTCCCGCATCGCCCCGCACCGCGAGCAGGACTGGGCCCGGGATCTGGCCACGCAGTTACGGCACAGCCACTGCCCGCCGATCCGCTGGGCCAGCCGGATGACCCGGCGGCACCGCGGGCACGCCGGACGGGTGATGGCCTGGGCTCCGGCGTCGCACAGCTCGTCGATCAGCCGCAGCACGGCCGGCATGGGCGCGTGCACGCCGTCGCCGGTCAGCAGGCCCGGCGCGTCCTCGACGGCCCAGGCCAGCCGCCGCAGTTTCGCCGGTCCCTGCTGCGCCCGCCGCGCGGCCGCGGCGATCCGCCCGGCGGCCAGCGACGGCTCCAGCCTGGTGATCACCTCGGTGAGGACCGCCACGGGATCCCGGGCATCGTCATCGGGGCACTGGCGGCACCGCGGCCGTCCCTGCCGGTCGGCGGTGGCGGTGGCGCGGTCCTGGCCGCAGGACGCGCACCGGGCAGGCCGGCGGCCGCAGGCCGTGCAGTACCAGTCCTGGCCCCGGCGCCGCATTGAGCGCAGCTGCTTGCCGCACGCGGCACATACCGGCAGCGAGATGCTCACCGCGCCTGCCTGGCGCAAGGCGATAAGCAGTTCCCCGGCGGCCTCCGAGGCCGGGGAACGCCCGTCGGCCAGCACCGAGGGCCTGCACGCCAGGCACCGGGCCAGGCGGCGCTGCCTGGCCCGGCCGCCCGCCACCCGGATCACCACCGCGGTGATCGCCGTCCGGTCCAGGGCCAGTTCCACGCCCGCGACCAGCTCGACGATGAGGCCCACGGGATGGGCCAGGACGTCCGCGGCCTGGGTGGTCATCGCTTCAGTCCCCGGACCGGGCAATACGGGCCCGTTTCGGACGCAGGTCACCGACTCCGGCCTCGGCGCCGCCAGCTGCCCGGGCCTTACCCGCTGGGCTGGCGGACGCGGCCGGCTCGATCAGGTCCTCCATCGAGCACTCCAGGATGTCCAGCAGCGCCATCAAGATCTTCAGGCTCAGCCGTTCGGGCCGCTCGGTGACCAGCCGGTAAACCTGGCTGGACGACAACCGGATCCCCCGCTGGGCCAGCGGCTCGATCAGGTCGGTGGTGGCGAACATGTCCCGGCCGGCCATGACCTGCCGCAGGTGCCACCGGTAGTCCAGCTTGCGTGCCATCGCTTCCTCCCGTCCTCAGCCCGGTTCCCCGCCCAGCGCCGGAGCCAGCGCCTTGCGCAGCGCGGTATTCATGAAGTCGCCGCTGACATGCGTATATATAGCGGTAGATGTGTCGCAGCGGTGCCCGACCGCCTCCTGGATGAACCGCCGGTCAACCCCGTCCTCGGTCAGGTGGGTTACCCACGAGTGGCGCAGGCTGTGCGGCGACAGGACCTTCGGCAGGGCCAGCGCGTCGCGGTAGGCCACGAACCGGGCGTTGATCTCCGCTGGCTTGACCCGGCCGCCGCGCTCGGTCACCCACAGCGCCGGGTGATCACCGCAGCCGAACCTCGGCCGGATGTTTTCCGCGTAGTCGGCCACCGCCTCCACCGCCCAGCCCATCACCGAGGGCACGTTGCGGCGCCGCGGCGGCTGCCCGCGCACTGCCTTGCCATAACGGACATGCAGCATGCCGTACCGGCCGAACTCCGGGGCGGCCGGGTTGCGGCCCCAGTCGGCCACATCCAGCCGGGACGTCTCGGTGCGCCGCAGCCCCCAGGCATAGATGACCTTGAACAACGTGGCGTCCCGGTAGGCAGCCAGCGCCCCCTTGCGTCTGGCGGTCACCGCCCGGTCCACCTGCTCATCGGCGTAATCCAGGAACTCCTGCAACTCCTGCCGGGTGAACGGGCGAGCCTCCGGGCTGCCCTCGTAGTCGTTGAGGTGGACGATGGTGTTCCATTCATGGCAGATGGGCACCGGGTGGGCGCCCGGCCCGAACTCCTTCTCACACGCGACCGCCCAGCCGTAGCGCCCGTCACACAGGTACTCGCTGAACAGCCGCAGGTCCGTCTGGTAGCCGCGGATCGTGGACGGAGCCAGCCGCTTCTCGCCCGTCAGCGACTGGATCCATTCATCCACATGCGCCGCCTGCCACTGCCACGGGTACTCGCCGGTGAACGCCAGGAACCGGCGCACCAGCCGCTCCCGCGGCACGATCGTGCGCTCCCGCAGGCCGCGGGCCACCTGCTGAGCCCGCCAGCCGCTCAGCATCGCCTCCACCATGACATCCTCTGGGTGCAGCTGAACCACCCCGGAGACCAGCTCAAGGTGCGCAGCGCCCGCCAGATCAACCCGGCCCATCCCGCCTCCCAGCCCGCAAACCGCGACTATCTGACGGGAAAATCATGCATCTAACGGGATCATCACGCACGCACCGCAGGCCACCCGGCGTGTCGGACACGCAGGGCGCACCTATTGCCGACAGCCTCTCAACAGGTGACCTGCGGTTCCTGGCCCATCTGATGCAATTCCCGAGAGTTGTCATAGCGCATCGTGGTCCGTGGGTCGGCGTGCGAGGCGGCCTCTTGGACGTCACGCAAGGGGACCCGGCATCCAGTGCCGCGGTGATGAATGCATGTCTAAGCGTGTGCGGGATGACGGCTTTGCCTTTCCCGACGCGGCGGGCGGTCTACCACCTTGCCGCCCTTGCGGGTGATCGTCAGGGTCCGGTGCCCGCGTTCCAGGCCCAGGTGCTCGATGTCGGCGCCAGTGGCCTCCGAGACCCGCAGCCCGTTCAGCGCGAGCAGAGAGATCAGCGCATGCTCGCATGGCGGCCCGAGACCGGCCGCGACCAGCAAAGCGCCGAGCTCGTTGCGGTCCAGGGCGACGGCATGCGCCTCATAATCCACCCGCGGCCGCCGGACATGGGCTGCTGGAGAGTGCTCGAGGAGTTCCTCTTCAACGGCGTACTGGAAGAACCCGGCGATGGTAGACAGCCGCCGGGTCACGGTGGCGCGGGCGCGCCCGCGGGCTTCCATCTCGCGGGCGAAGCACTCGATGTCGCCGCGGCGGACAGCGAACAGGACGAGGGAGCGGGCACGGCACCAAGTAGTGAATTGGCGCAGGTCCAGCGCGTAGGCCTCGCGGGTCAGGCCGCGGTACCCGGCCAGGAACCCGGCGAGCGCGAGCCGTTCGGGGTCGGTGAAGGCGGGTTGGATCGTAGCGAGCGCGGTAGATGGGGCGGCAGTGGCCATCGGGCACCTCCCGGCCGGGCTGGAACCGGGAAGGCTGGGCCAGTTCCGGTCCCAGCGGTTAAGCGGAAACCCACCGTAAGCCGTCCGGCCAGGTAACGCTATGACACCGGCGGCCGAGCGCCGTGGCGCGGCAGGACGCTGAGAAATGCTCCACATCCTCCCTGCCGAATAGGCGCTCGAGTTCGCGACTGGCTGCCAACCGGGTCACACAGATCACCATTGATGTGTGCATGGCGTAGATCCCGGTTTGGGCACGGCGTGTGGTAGCTCATGCTCTCCTCCTCAGGCATGGGCTGTCTGTGATGCGGCTGGCCGATGGCGGCGCCCGCGCCCGCGGGGCGGGGCTGGGCCGCTATCCGCGGGGCCGGTTGTCCATTGTCCGGGTCACGGTCACCACGCCAGGGAAAGGCCGCTGACTTTACTGCGAGGTGAGCGGGGCTGACGACTCAGGTGGTGCCCTGAACGGGAGTGAACGGGTCTTCGATCAGCTCGTCGAAGGCCTTGAGCGAGGCCGAGACGACGGGCGGGTGCTGCTCGAGTAGTCCCGGGGTGACCGGTCCTTCCATCCCTCGCATGATTGTGACGCGGCGGACCGCGGCCCGGATGGTTTCCACGCGCGGCCGTCTCCTGGACTCATAGGCCCGCAGCGCCTGGTCGACGTCGCGGGACCCGCCCAGTGACTCGGCCAAGGCGACAGCGTCTTCGATGGCCATGGCCGCGCCCTGCGCCAGCAGCGGCGGGAACCCGTGCGCCGCGTCGCCGATCAGTACGATGCGGCCTCGGTGATACGACGGTGTCTGGACTTCGTGCACCGGTACGAAGATGACACGGGCCGGGTCTTGCTGCTGCGCGATCAGCGCGGCGATGTCCGCGCGGAATTGCGCGGCCAGCTCCTTGAAGCGGGCCAGGCGCTCATCGCGCGACAGGACCGGGACCTCGGCGCAGTGGAACAAAAGGAACGCGTACACCAGGCCCGGCCCGACCGGGAAGCTACCCAGGAGGCAGCCGGGGACAGAACTGAACCGGAAGACCGGACCCCAGTGCGCGCCCTCCATGACCGTCCGCCACGCGCAGAATGACCGGTACGCCGGCTCGATGCCTGGATAGATAGCCTCGCGCACGGCCGAATGGATGCCATCCGCCCCCACCACCAGGTCAAACTGGCTGTGCGTGCCATCGGAGAACGCCACCTCCGGCTCCCTCGCCGGCCCGCTCACCGAGGCCACGGTGGTCCCGTAGCGAATGGGCGCCCGCATCGCGCTGCTCAGGCCTGACATCAGGCCGTCGCGGGTGATGCCGAGGACAGGCGCGTACCGCGCGTTGGACGGGCGCAGATCGTGGTCGTCATCGACCGGGTTCCCCAGCGGGTCGGCATGGATCATTCGCTCCAGCACGATCCCGCGGTCAACGATGATTCCGTCCAGCCCGACCCGGCGCAACGCCATCGCGGCATTGCCGGTCAGCATCAGCGCCAGCCCCCGCGACAACGACGCGTCCGCGATCTCGGCAACCACCGGAGTGATCCCGAATCGCTCCAGGCTCGCCGCCAGCGCAAGGCCGGCAATCCCAGCCCCTACGATCAGAATCCGCGGCTCGTCAGGCACCACGGGACGATAGCAAGCGCCACGCGCCGCCGCAATACCGCGGACGGCCAGGACGCGCCGTGCTCAGCGGGTGCTACTGCCGGGTTTGCGGCCAGATGCCAGATAGGATTCCCGGGCTCTCGAACCTCTGGGCGCTGGTGATCACTCCCCCGGATAACCCAGGGTTACCGAGCAGCATGCCAACCAGGAGGTGATTCCGCCCCTGCGGCTCTGCGCCTCCTGCTGGCCCCGGCTGAGCGATTGTTAGGAACGCCACAATAACCAGTTCGGTGCGGCATCATCGTCAGATGGTCACAGACCGAGACCCCTGCGTCATTTCCATTTCGACTGTCGTGACCGAGGATCTTCAGCGTCTTCATGGCGTTGTGCCGCTGCCAGAAAACCGTCGGTTTAAAGAGCAGGAATGGTGTCCGTGGCCATGAGCAAACTGGCCGTTGGCAAATGACGGGTGATCTATCGTGGAGCTGCTGCGAGATGATCATGACCGTGGCGTGGGGCGGCGTCCCAGGGGGTCGGCGTTCACCCCAACCTGAGGTAGGTGCCTGTGGAAGGCCCGTGAACGAGGTATGAGTCCCGGTCTGGGAAGGCGCGGGTGACTGCGGCTGTGCGGCCGGAGACTTGCAGCCGGCTGTAGATGTTCTCCAGGTGCACGCGGACGGTGCCCTCGGATATGCCGAGGCGCCGGGCGATCTGGGCGTTGGTGTGCCCGGCGGCGAGCAGGGCGAGCAGTTGCCAGTGCCGGGCAGTGAGCTCGGGGAGGGGGTGGCGGCGGCGTTCGGCGTCGAGGTGGGCGTGGTGCAGGTGCGGGCGCAGCAGTGTGAGCAGGGCGCGGTCTGCCTCGGAGAAGTCGGCGCCGGGCCCGCGGAACAAGAACAGTCGCAGGGTCCGGCCGGGGCCGGGAGTCTTGCCGGGCCCGGCGGGCAGGGTCAGCATCAGCTCGTGTTCGATCCCCTGCGGCCGGTAGAGGTCGCTGTACATGCCGGTGCTGTGCCATTGCCGGGCTGAGTAGAAGTCCGCGATCTTGATCACGGAGCGCAGATCGCCGGAGCGGTCGGGGTGGCTGCAGGGCTGGCAGTCCCAGTAATGCTGCCAGTGCGCCCGCGCGAGTGCCTCATCCGTGGTGTCGTCGTCAGCGGGGAGTGCCTCCGCGAACCACGTCTGCTGCCTCTCGCTGGCGAAGCCCTCGAACAAGACCGCGTCGCAGCGGATCTGGCTCGCCAGGTCGCTGAGCAGGGACATCGGCAGTCCCTGGGCTGGGAGGTCGGCGCGGAAGTCGTTGACTATCCCGGCCAGGGCGCGCATGTCCCGTTCGCTGGCCGTCACCGGAGCTGTCATCACGATCCCGTCGCCACGGTACTCCGGTCGCCGGGGGTCGGCCATACGCAGAACGTCAGATGGCGGCGATGGGGCGCGCCGGCACAGACTGCCGCCTAGGGCAATGAGCCGCGCGTGATCGCGCAGGCAAACACCGGGCTGAGTCTGGCGGACGTCAAGGCTCATGGCCCGGGAACTGGAATCAGGCTGGCGACCGGCTCGAAGGACGTGCGGGTGATGACTGATGTTGCTTGCTTTTGCGGCTGTCTCTATTCGTTCGATGGTGGCGCAGGCGGCTGTCCCGGGTGCGGTGAGTACGCGACCGTTTCGACTAGATCAGCATTCACGAGGACCGAGCGCGGCCAGCAGTACGCCCAGGCCGTGCCCGCCACCGGCAGAAACGGACAGAACAGGCAAACAGTAGGGAGCTTCCCCGCAGACGGGAGGGAGCCAGTCGCCGGTCTCTCGGCCGGCATCAGCGCGAGCGCGCGATCCTGCGGCCGGCACCGGCAGGCGTTCCATACCGGGCCAGCCGATGCGCTCTAGGCGCTCTGGCTCAGCCGGGTAACACGAAAATCAGGGCGGGGCTGGCGTAGCCGAAGCTGGCCGCTTTCTGAGGCTATCGCCGCGCTCCGGCAGGCTCCCGTATGCGGCCGGGGTTGTATCAAGGCGGCCCAGGCCGGCTCCGCATTTCATGTAGAAGGCCGCTCGCAGGGCCGCATCCGGAGGCGG
>Ga0210388_10002735_pt1 | contig 13735 bp, 6 predicted proteins | sample IncBWC19OmetaG_FD_155485 | JGI IMG/M metagenome (GOLD analysis project Ga0210388, IMG submission 155485) | Forest soil microbial communities from Barre Woods Harvard Forest LTER site, Petersham, Massachusetts, United States - Inc-BW-C-19-O ...
GGTGCACTCAGACTTCACCATGGACAAAACAGTAATACTTCCAGGGTACTCTCGGTGCTTGCCAAACCCAGACTTCGTTTAGTTCCGCCGATCCCGCCGCTCTCAATAATGGAGTCATACCAGGGTCAGTCGCCAGCGTTGCGTCGGGAGACATTCTTTCCGTTGCTATGGCAAATTCTGAGAACACTCTCTGGCTGAATGCATCCGACATCGATACGAATGGAAACAAGATTACCGATGGCAGCCTCTTCATCACTGGATTTGTTGCGAGCGGGGCGTGCAGCGGGGTGTTTTTCTGGGATGCTCCATTCGCACGCGCGAAATCGGTCCGTCGCCCGCCAGTGCGAAAGAGGATGAGGTCGCTGCCACATCGAGAGCATCACGCCGAGCGTCTACGGCATCAGGATCGCGAGCATATTGAATCGTTGCGACATGATCGCGATTTCGTCAACTAGATGTCCTAACCCGCCCGGGGTGGACGTACCATCTCAGCAGGCCGTTTGGTTCAACTTCAGTTCGGAGCGCTTTTGGGCGTCGATGACTTGAAAAAGTTTGGAAGTATGCTTGAAAGTCATTCCCCAATCGGAAGTCTGAGCGCAAGTTGTCTGCCATTCGAACGCAATCACAGTTGTCAAATTCTGACTCCAAGAATCTGAAAACACACCCGCGAACCCGGACCGCCAGAATGCGTAGCTTAACGGATTGACTCGATAGCGGGAATGCATCAGAGTGGCTACCGTTATGAAGTGGCGAGTCGAGCGTTCAAGTGGGCCTACTGAACGCTCCTTGGACGCGGACTCAGTAAATTCTGCCGTGTTCGAAAGTATGTGCAAGAATGCCGCCCTGCTTGTAGATGCTGAGCGGCTTGCGAAACTCGGTAGTTGGGAGCGTGACCTCCCCGCCAAAGAAGAAATCTGGTCTCCCAACCTCTACGAAATGCTCGGATTCGACCGTGCAGTCAGAAGGGTTCCCGATACCATATTTTGGGATTTAGTTCTTCCAGACAACCACGAAATGGTTCGCACAATCCTTGAATGTGCATTAATGGACCGCCTTCTGAGCTACGAATATCAGTGCCGGTTTGCGCTTCCCAATAGCCGCGAGCACGTCTTTTTCACAAAAGGAAAGTTGGACTTCGATTCAGCCGATCGACTTGTCCGACGAATGGGCGTTACCCAAGACATAACCGTAGCAGTAGAAATGAACCGAGAGCTTGTCGAAAGTGATCGGTTGCTGCGCATAAGCGAGTCGGAGTTGCGCGCTCTTTCTGGTCGGCTTCCTCAATTAGAAGACTACGAGAAACGACCTGTGTCGCTGGCGCTTCATGAGAGAACTTCCCAAAGCATCGTAGGGATGCGCATGAGGATCGGCGCACTGGTGGGCGATGGATCGTTAGCTCCTTCAGTCGGCGTCGCTCTGATTGACTGTGAAAAAATCGCATCTGATGCGATCGAGGAGTTAGGCTCGCTTTCGCAAATCCTGTACCCGCCTTTGCTTGAGGACAGTCTGGGGCTCGCAATTAGGGGGTAGGTTTGCCGACTCGCTAGGATAAATGGTATCCACGTCAGTATCGAGATCAGTAAGAATCTAGAACGACTGCTGGCGCCATTCGAACGGGTGCTGTTTCGAATTGTTCAGGAATGTTTAACCAACATCGATCGTCACTCTGGCAGCCGGTGGGCTCGTATATGTTTGGAACGCGAGCGCGGTGCTGTCTCGCTACTCGTTGAAGACTATGGCAAGGGCCTCTCTAACCATCAGGATCGTGATCCAGATGCCAATCGTTGGAATTTCGGAATTCCAGTTATGCGAGAAAGGGTCCGGCAACTCCATGCGACTTTTCATCTCGAAAGCTCCATCGGAGGCGTCATCGTTCGCACCACGCTGCCGATTTCGCAAACAGCTCGCTGATCGAAGTGAAGTAGGTTTCTCCGCGAGCTCATATCCGTCTTAGTGAACTTCCAAGGCGGTACCCAGGAGAGACGAAAATGAATGTCACGGGTCAACCATACAAGGTTCTCCTTGTTGATGAGCAATCAATCGTGCGGCTAGGTCTGCGCAATTTGTTGGAAGCACGAGATGGCATCGGGGTTTGCGCTGAGGTCTCCAATGGCACTGAAGCCCCGGATCACATTAAGAAAACCAAACCGAACCTCGTTCTTCTCGACCTCACGATGCCCGAAATGAATGGCCTAGACACCGCCCGAGCCATTCGCGATGTTGCGCCCCAGACCGAAATTCTGATCCTCTCGATGCATTTCTCGGAAGAGATCGCGCGAGAAGCCAAACGACGCGGTGCTCGGTGGTACATCTTGAAATCCGACGCCATTTCGGAGCTGTTAACCGCTGTGGACCGAGTTCGTATAGGGGAGCAATATTTTACGAATCGACTCGCTTCCACGATGGCCAAGAGTTTTGCTGATATGAATCCTGAGAAATCTGAGGAATCTCTCCAATCCGGTAGTGGGCTGACTTCCCGCGAAGTAGAAGTGGTGCAGCTGCTGACTCGGGGTAGGAGCAGCAAAGAAGTGTCGACGGTGATGAGAGTATCAAAGCGCACTATGGGCAGCCATCGCGATCACATCATGCAAAAAATGCATTTCAGAAGCGTTAGTGAACTCGTGCGCTTCGCGATTCGCAACAACTTGGTTGAATCCTAAGCGGCAAACGTCTCAATTCTCCGTCTTCTCCCTCGCAGCCCCATTTTGAAAATGCGCAGTTCCAAATTAAAACCAGTCCCAAATCCATGCGCGATAAAGCTACTGTAATCAGTCTGAGCGGAAAAGTCGTGATGGCACTCAACCTGCGAACATCCTACACGTTATCTGCTCCTCGGACGAAATCGAGCGGCTCTCAACAACGAGCAGCGCAAGTCTGACATATCGATTCGAGGTTGATTCGAGCCTCTTCCGTAGAGCAGGTTCGGCGAATTCTAGTTCCTTCGACAAGTGGAGATGACGGGATGCCGCGGCAAGCTGAATTTATTCTGGCTCGTGCTCTGATCGCAATCTTGCTATCTACTTCGTCTGTCTTCGCACAAGTGAGTGCGCTGAAGGGTGACGGCGTAACTGATGATACGGTCGCCCTCAGTAATGCCATCGCAACTACTTGCGCCAAGGGCGGCAGCCTATGGCTACCCCCGCCCTCGGTCGCTTACAAGGTGACTCGAACTCTGCCAACCCCGGGACCTCAGTGCATGGGACTCCATGTAATAGGTGGCAATTCCGCTGGGCGCCAACAGCTTGACCAGTTTTCATTTGCGCCCATGGTGCCGATTCAAATGGACGCCCAATTTGCTGGTCCGATATTCGAACTCACTAGCTATATAACGCTCGAGAACTTGGACATCAAGGGTTACAACCAAGCCGTTTACATTAGGGACACCATTGATGTGAGTTTCCGAAACGTCTGCATGAGCGCAATTGGCAATACCGGAATGCGCGACAATACCCCCCTCAAAATAACGAACTCCTTTTGGATGTGGTTTAAGGGTGGCTGCTTGATGATAAACGGTAGCGGAACCACTCCGATCGTCATCATGTCCGGTGAAGAGTCCATGAACGGTGAGGCACCGCTCGATGGCCTAATCACGATTGAAGACGTCGTGGCGGCGGGCGGCGGCATGAAATATATTCAACGAGTAACTCAATGGGGTACTGCCGGGAACTTGGTTTTCCGCAACATCACCATTGAAGATATTCAGACCGATATTCTTTCGATGACAACTGAGAATGGGGCTCGCTTCGGCGAGTTTGAGGCCATAACTTTCGATCACGTGACGACAACGGATGGTGTCCCAGTAGCGGTCCTCTCGACTCATGATCCAAGTCTTACTGTAAAGGGATTGTTCCTTAATCAATCCACTGGTCAAAGTAGTGTCAAGGTACGCGGGAATGTCTTGGGGTTCTTTGATACCAACGGTACATTCGACTACATGAGTGGAAATTCGATTACTCTCGGCAACGTAACCATTGACTCCTCGGGAATAACCTTCGGCACGACCAAACTAGGTCTCGCGCCGAATGGGGTGCTCAGTGTCATGGTTCCGTTGTATCAGCCACCTTCCAATATTCGCGTAGCTCCTAGTACCCAGCCCGGTCTCCTCACGGGGACTCACAGCTATTTTGTGGTTGCCGTCGACGGAGTTGACGCAGCACAATACTCGGCGTTCTCTCCCGTTGTTGAGATCACACTATCCCAATCAGCAAGCGCAACTATCACCTGGACTCCGTCGCCATCAAATCCGGGCGGATACTACATTGTGAGAGATGGCCAGTACCAATCCTTCTATGTTCCGGGCGCCGGCTCTAATAGTTTCATCGATATCGGTGGCACTTCGTGCTGTTGGGGCGAAAGGCCTAATACTCCATCCCTTGTCATCCAGCCAGCGGCCACGCAAAAGTGAAGATCAGCAAAGTCTTCTATTGTGTGCCTGCTATCCTTCGAAGGCCGCTCGCTTCGCCTTAGGTTTGTGCGCGTTTTGCGGTCAATACGGATTGACGAGGCGCACTTCGAAGAGTTATAGAACCGTGTATCCGGGGAGATTGCTGGAAACGTGAAGGCGACTCGGTGATTTGACGGGCCTCGGACCGAACCGGGGCCGTGTACTGCGAAGTTCCGGCCCCTGCTAAATTTTAGATTAGCGAGGCGTTGGGACGGCACTCCCGCAGATCAATTCCTCTGCGGCATGGTCGCAACTGCCAGCTGTCAATCGAGAGCAATGCTCGAATTGGCAAGAACTGCCATCGCGTCACGAGCCTGGTTGCGCCGCGTCCCGACTTTGAACGATGCCGTGAAATGCGCGTCTGCCAGGCTCATTAAACCCCATGCTTGCGCGTGACCGGAGCTTCGATGATGAGCCTGCTCGACTAATGACTATGCGCTCAAATAGCACTTCGCCGTTCGCGTTAGGAAATCGAAGCGAACGAGAGAATTTCATAAAACGGCATCGCCCGTTTTTCAAGCGGTTTCCAAATCTCAAGGCAGCAATAGATGGTATTTTTTGCGGAAGGTTGTGAGTTCCGAGAAGGTTGATGTGATCGTATGTCTTCTCGGCCGAATGTGTGTCGACGACGTCATGCAGATGCTCGTCCTTATCGGAAATGGTTAAGGGGCTGGAGCCTTGAAGATCGTTCGCGATCTTTACGAAAAGGCGGTAATCGCCTCTTCTCTTCACAAGTATCCTGAAGGAACCGACGACTTTCTTGACTTCTTTTGGGTGAACCAACACCGGCTTTGAGAAGCGATCAAAAACATTTTTGGAGAGGGCAGCTTAAGCGGCTAGGATGTCGATGAAACGAAAAGGACGTACCAGCCGGTCCTTGACCGCTTCACCGTACCGGATTGCAAGAAATGCGGAACAACGCGTCTGACAAGTTCATGGAACAAGTTGGATTTCGTCTCTATGGCTCGCCCGCTCCCAACTTGGTCGTCCAGAATGAGCCGAAAGCCATCCGCCGCGAATGAACCGTAGGCCTCCCGGCCGACGTGAGCATTGCCGAAACCTGGACCTCCATTCAGGAAAACAATCGGCTCCGGTTTCACGGCGATTCCGGCGGGCGCATCGAATACCGAATAACCGATACGGGAACCGGTGGACAATTTCCAATTCCTCGTGTTGTTGTACGGCGGCGCTTCGGCCAACCGCAAGGGGTGGGGCCGGAGAATCATGAAGTAAAGTGCAGCGATAAATAGGGCGACTAGGGCTGCGGTCGAAGCCGCGTCGAAGCGACCGGGCTGCAACATGTGCCAGACTTTTGCAGAAGTCCGCGCACCCATCACCAAGGTAACCGCAAAGCAGAAAATGGAACTCAGCGCGAGGAAGGTACCAGTCGAAAAACGGGCGGCGAGGAAATACGGGACGCCACCTGCGGCGCACAGCGCGAACGCGAGAAAAGGAATGAAGCTTGTGACCGCGAAAATACGCCGCAGCGCTTGGGGGAGCGCCATTCAATGAGAAGCGTCGAGTTAAAGCTTCTTTCTAATGTAGGGCGTGTCGTAGATCGATGCCTTAACTGGTTGCGCCAATTCCTGACCCGTTGGCGAAACGTTATTCATACCTTTGTCATCCCGGGAGGTGAGGCCCAATTCGTATTTCGAACCTGTATAGTATTATCCGAACGCACCTAGTTGGTTTGAGGGCAAGTCCCCGTAGTTGCAAAGTACGTCCCCACTTTGCTTTGCGGCTGGTAGTTGAACCTCAACAACACGAAGACCAGCGAATGAAGAGCCCACATTCAAATGGTGGCTAGAAAGAGCAAATAGCGTATCCCGTGGTCGGAATGCCCTCGCGAACTGTTCAGATGTTGTAGGTTGCTCCTCGACGTCGATGTGCCAGATAGCCCAACAATAGAAGGAGCAGTAGTTACGCGTGCGATCGGTCTGCGCGATAATCCCTTGGAGCAAAAAGTCGGTGACGATCGACGAAACACGCGATATCCCCAGCGGATCACGACCACCTCTTCAATCGACACTCGTTTGGTCCATTGGGGCAGCAGCGCGGCAGTGTCGCAATGAATTAATTAACCTTTGTGGTATGAAGTTAGCCATGCGTTCGTCAGTATGTCAATGACGACGGTCGTCGATGGTGGTCAGCTAATAAAGAGAATTGAGTGCCACACATGGAACACCACTTCGGCCAAAGCGCTGTCGAATAGGTCGGATTCTGAATGGGACGGCGGCCTCGCAGTTGGACTGTATCGATCTTTCATTCTTCTCACTTACCCGATTCCCTGTCGTACGAGAGGAAGACGTCTATGCCGAACAACTGGGAAAACAACTTGAGTGGCCCGACCAAACCTTGGCGGGTGTTCGCGCCGATCTTCCGAACTCCTGAGGCTTCAATGAGTTGATTGGTGGGCCCGCTAGGATTCGAACCTAGGACCAACGGATTATGAGTCCGATGCTCTAACCAGCTGAGCTACGGGCCCCACACGCAACATATTACACCGGAAAGAGTTATTGCGAGCCTCCCCGACCTTTAAGCAGCGTGCCGCAGTTTTGCACTACCGATAAATCATCCCTCGAAAAAAAGTACTATTTACCATGTCGAAGCTCGCCTCCGCGCTCCAGATTGACTCCCTTCGGCCCCCTGTCAAACTTGACTAACGGAACGCCACCGAATCGATACAAATCGACACAAGGAGTCGCGCATGAGTTTCTTTAAACGCTGCACCTCGATGGTACTTTGCTCGCTGATGGTCTCGCTGCCGGGAATGGCCGAAACGCCGGCCGCGAAGAAGGAAGTCGCCGGTCAGATTAACGCCATGATTCCGGCCGCAACGCGTAATTCCCAGCCAGCTAAGGTGAAAGAAGAGCTGGATTGGAACGATCTGCTGAAGACGGAAGCCGCCGGACGCGTTCGAGCCGGACTAACCGACGGTTCCATCCTGAGTGTGGGCTCGAATAGCGAACTTCGGATCGTCCAGCACGACACTGCTTCGCAGCAGACTTCGCTCGAAATGGATTTCGGGAAAGTTCGCAGCCAGGTGGTGAAGGTGACGAAGGCGGACGGAAAATTTGAAATGAAGACCCCGAATGCCGTGATTGGCGTAATCGGCACCGACTTCTACACTTCCTACGAAGCGAATCGCACTACCGTGATCTGCTACAAAGGCAAAGTAATGGTGACGCCGACCGGAAATGCTCAGGTGAGCAGCAATTCGGGAGCTTCCAGCTCGAATGCGATTGCAGTGTCCGCTGGTCAGATGGTTGTCATTACTTCGGATGTTCCTCCGGCGGGTTATAAAGCGACAGATACACCTTCCGACGTGCTCGAGGCGAGCTTGTCAGCGACTGCGATTGTTGAAAACGCTCCCGTGCATCACGGGCATCTCCTGCGGAACGTTTTGATCATCGGCGGTGTGGCGGGGCTTGGACTCGGGCTCGGCTTGCACTACGGATTGCAGGGCAGCAGCAATCCTTGCAAGGCCAATCCTTCGTCTTGCGGCTAAGGGTTTCGATCGGCGGTTCACCTCAAGTCAGTCGAGGTGAACCGCTGGATCGAGTTCGCTCTTCCGCGCGCGCGGCATGATCCAGGCAACATGACCCAAGTACCATGATGTCGGAAAATCAGCGATACTCCCGTTGGACGGAGCAGTTCGGCAGATTCGCGCTCCGTCATATTGATCTAGGTCTAGCGATATTAGTCACACTGACGGGATTGACGCTCTTCGCGCTCTCCGGCCTTCAGGGCAACTCTCACGCCGGCCTCGCTTTTCTGCAAGATGTGGAAGAAAGCTCTCTCGACTTGCGATTTGGAATTCGTGGCCAGCGCGCGCATGACGACCGCATCGTCATTGTCGGCATCGACGAAAAAACGCTTCAGCAAATTGGCTCGTTCCCACTTCCGAGAAGCAATTACGCGCTCTTGGTGAACCAGTTGAAATCTGGTGGGGCGCGCGTGATCGCATTTGACGTTACGTTTCCCGATCCCGAAAGCAACTCGGCCGGTCAAGCGCTTGAGAAGCTAAAGAAGGAACTCGGACCGTCGCCGAATCCGGCGCTTCTGAAGCAGGTGAACGAACTCGAACTTGCCAGCGATCAGGATGCCCAATTCGCTTCCTCCGTAAAAAACGCCGGGAATGTCCTGCTCGCGCATATATTTCTCGATTCGCAGCCCAATCCGAAATTGGCTGAAGAATATTTCAACATCGTCTGGGCTCATTCATTCCCGCAGGTGCTGAAAGTGAACTACAAGGGAGCACCCGATTTTGACATGGGCCACGCATGGTCCGGCAATGGCGGGACAGTTCGCGTAGGCGCGGAAGCGAATATCACAAGACTCGCAGAGGCCGCCGCATCCTTCGGTTTCATTAATATCAAGCCTGATTCCGACGGCACGCTGCGCCACGCGCTCATGATGATCCGCTATGAAGATCAAGATTTTTTCCCCTCGCTCGATTTAGAAATTCTGCGCGAGTTCGAAAAAATTCCCGATCAGGATATTGCGGCATACATTGGCCCGGCGGGGCTCGAACGCATTCAGTTTGGCCGCCATACGTTCCGCCACGCGCGCGACGGCAGCGCGCTCATCAATTACACCGGCCCGTATCGAACTTACTCCCAGTATTCCATGTGGGACGTGATCGCAGGAATTGTCCCGCCCGAAGCATTTCGCGACAAGATTGTGCTGATTGGTCCCACCGCACTGGGAATTGGTGATATCCGAAACACGCCGTTCGCAGGGCGCGGCGCCGCGTACATGGGAGTGGAAGTTCACGCGAATATTATCGACAACCTCCTTCACAACGACGAAAAAGGCCGGGGGTTCTTGACGCGTTCGTCCACCGAGGAAGCAGCCGATATTGGCGTCATTCTGCTCTTTGGTTTGGGCTTCGGATTCCTGTTCAGCCGCGTCACGCCGCTTTATTCAACGATTTCCGTTCTGCTCGCGCTCGCAGCCTACGGCTGGTTCGTATACTTCGCCTTCGCGCAAAAAGGGCAGTGGTTCAGTTTCGTGATTCCCGCGGGCACGCTCGCCGCAAACTATGTAGCAATCACCAGCGTGCGGATGATTCGCGAAGAACGCGAGAAGCGAAAAATTCGCAAGACGTTTTCGCAGTACCTATCGCCCGGCGTCATCGAACTCATCGAAAAAGATCCTGAGAAATACATCCGTCCGGGCGGCGAGATGAAGGAACTCTCCGTTCTCTTCAGCGATATTCGTGGCTTCACCACAATTTCCGAAAAGCTCACGCCCGACGAACTCGTGCTGCTTCTAAATGAATACTTCGGCCACATGACGGACATCGTTTTCGCGACCGACGGCACGCTCGATAAATATATCGGCGACGCGATCATGGCCTTCTGGGGCTCGCCGTATCCGCAGGAAGACCACGCGTTCCGCAGTTGTTCCTGCGCGCTACAGATGGTTCGCGGCCTCGCGCAGCTCAATGCCAAATGGAAAGCCGCCGGGCATCCTCCGATCGCGATTGGAATTGGCCTGAATACGGGGCAAGTAAACGTTGGAAATATGGGTTCGGCGCGCCGCCTGTCCTGGACTGTGATGGGTGATAACGTCAACCTCGCGTCGCGCCTCGAAGGAATCACGAAGCAATATCACGTGCAACTCATCATCAGCGAGGCGACGTACAAGCAGGTCTCCTCCCAGTTCGTGTGCCGCGAGCTCGACAAGATTCGCGTGAAAGGGAAAAGTCTGCCTGTAAATATTTACGAACTGATGGATGTGGTCACGGAAAAATCGAAATATGAGAAGCTGCTTGCGCAGTTTAGCAATGCCATGGAGTATTACCGCGAGCAGAGCTGGCGCGAAGCGGCCGAGAGGTTTGCCGACATCCTCACGGCTTTCCCCGACGATGGCCCCACGAAGGTGTTCCTCGAACGCGCCCTCGAATTTTCTGACAACGCCCCGGAAGCGGAGTGGGACGGCGTCTATGTGATGAAAACCAAGTAGATCGCGCCACAATATCTGCGCGAGATGACTTCGTGCGCACCAAGTAGTATTCTGTTATCTCGCCGGCAAGAACAACCCTCAGTTTTCTCTCACACCGGCGACCGCGTTGAGCCAGCACCTATGAACTCTGCGATTCCAAATTCCGCGTTACTTCCTGCGACGACACTATTGCCATCGCTCGATTGGGCGCACCCAATCGTCCGCGAGTGGTTCGTCCGCCGCCTCGGCACTCCCACGGAACCGCAAGAGCAAGGCTGGCCGCACATTCTTGCCGGGACAACCACGCTCATCTCCGCGCCAACAGGTTCCGGCAAAACGCTCGCCGCATTTCTCGCCTGTATCGACAGGCTCGTTCGCAAAGCGCTTGCCGGGAATCTAACGGATCGCCTTGAAGTTCTTTACGTCTCGCCGCTCAAAGCGCTTGGCAACGACATCCAGAAAAATCTCGAAATCCCGCTCGGCGAAATTATGCAACTCGCCGCCGAACGTGGTTTGCTTATGCCGGAAATCCGCACCGCAGTGCGCACAGGTGACACGCTGATGCACGAGCGCCGCAAAATGCTTTCGCGCCCGCCGCACATCCTCGTCACGACGCCCGAATCGCTTTACATTCTGCTTACCGCAGGAAAAAGCCGCGAAATTCTCAAATCCGTTGAAACGGTTATCGTCGACGAAATCCACGCTATCGCAGACGACAAGCGCGGCTCGCACCTTGCGCTCTCGCTCGAACGCCTTGAAGCGCTCACTGACAAGCCTCCTGTGCGCATCGGCCTTTCCGCCACGCAAAAGCCCATCGAGCTGATCGCACATTTCTTAACCGGCAGCAATCGGCCCGATCCAGTAATCGTGCATATCGGCCATCGCCGCACGCTCGATCTCGCGGTCGAAGTTCCTGCGAGCGAACTCGGTCCTGTCGCCTCGCACGAAATGTGGGATGAAACTTATAATCGCGTCGCCGATCTCGTTCGCCAGCATCGCTCCACGCTCGTTTTCGTCAACACGCGCCGCCTTGCCGAGCGAGTGGCGCACCATCTCGAAGAACGCCTTGGTAAAGACGCTGTTGCAACGCACCACGGGAGCCTCTCGCGCAAGATCCGTCTCGCTGCTGAAAATAAATTGAAAGCTGGAGAAATTCAGGCGCTCGTTGCCACGGCTTCGCTCGAACTTGGAATCGATATCGGCGCAGTCGATCTCGTCTGCCAGATTGGTTCCACGCGCTCGATTGCCACAGCATTGCAACGTATCGGACGCGCAGGCCACTGGCGCGGCGCGATTCCAAAGGGCCGCATTTTCGCTTCCACGCGCGATGAGCTAATCGAATGCGCTGCGCTGGTTCGCGCCATCCGGCAGGGCGATCTCGATTGCATCGAAATTCCCGAAGCGCCCCAGGACATCCTTGCGCAGCAGATCGTGGCGATGTGTTCGGCCGAAGATTGGCAGGAAGACGATCTCTTCGACCGCATTCGCCGCGCCTATCCATATCGCAATCTCGAGCGCGCGCAGTTCGACACAATTGTCGAAATGCTTTCCGAAGGCATCGCAGCGCGCCGCGGACGTTACGGGACGTACCTTCATCGCGATCGCGTTAATGGACGCGTCCGCGGCCGCCGCGGTAGCCGTCTCGCAGCGATCACGAGCGGCGGCGCAATTCCCGATAACGCTCTCTACACGGTCGTCGCCGAACCTGAAGGCGTGAACGTCGGAACGGTCGACGAAGACTTTGCCGTCGAAAGCCTTCGCGGCGACATCATGCTTCTCGGCAACACTTCCTGGCGTATTCGTCGGGTGCATATGGGCCGAGTGTTAGTGGAAGACGCGCATGGCGCCGCTCCCACCATTCCGTTCTGGCGCGGCGAAGCTCCAGCTCGAACAGCTGAACTCTCCGCGCAGGTTGCCGCGCTTCGCGCAGAGATCGACGAACGAACGCGCGACGTTCCGCCAGCCGTACAAGTGAAAAATCTTCCAGCGGCCCAAGCAGCGCTCTCATGGCTAAAAAATGAATGCGGCCTCGATGATGCCGGCGCCGAGCAGCTCACAGAATACGTGGTGGCGGGCCGCGCGATTCTCGGCGTGGTACCGACGCAGGAAACAATCGTCGCCGAACGCTTTTTCGATGAGAGCGGCGGAATGCAGCTGGTGATTCACGCGCCGTTCGGCGGACGTATCAATAAAGCATGGGGCCTCGCGCTGCGAAAGCGCTTCTGCCGCTCGTTCAATCTGGAATTGCAAGCTGCCGCTACCGACGACGGCCTGAATATTTCGCTCGCCGAGCAGCACAGTTTTCCGCTCGCCGATGTATTTCGTTTTCTTCATCCGGCCTCCTTGCAACAGGTGCTCGAACAGGCGGTGCTTACATCTCCAATCTTCACCGCTCGCTGGCGCTGGGACGCGTCACGGGCCCTAATGTTGTTGCGGTTCCAGGGTGGCAAGAAAGTCGCTCCGCAAATCCAGCGCATGCGCGCCGACGATCTGCTCGCCGCCGTTTTTCCCGACGCCGCCGCATGCCCTGAGAATCTAGAAGGCGAGCTGAAAATCCCCGAGCATCCGCTGGTGCAGGAAGTGATGAAGGACGCGCTCACCGAAGCGATGGATATCGATGGGCTGAAGAAAATTCTCGCGAAAATTATTGATGGCAGCATTCGGTGCGTCGCGGTCGATACTCCGGTGCCGTCGCAGTTCTCGCACGAAATTCTGAACGCGAATCCCTTCGCGTATCTCGATGATGCGCCGCTCGAAGAACGCCGCGCCCGCGCCGTTGAAATGCGGCGCATGTTGCCCGAGGCGATTCTTTCCGAAGTAGGCCGGCTTGATCCGGCTGCCATTGCAGAGGTGCGCGAAGAAGCGCGACCCGACCCGCGCGCCGCAGACGAGCTTCACGATACTCTGCAAACTTTGATTGCATTACCGGAACCCGCGAGCGAAGGCGATTGGAGAATCTTCAATCTCGCACCGGAAGAATCCGCATCGTGGCGCAACTATTTCGAGCAGCTCGTCGCGCAAGGCCGATCTGCGCGAGCCGTCACTCGAACGCGCTCCTACTGGGTGGCGGCCGAGAAAGCAAAAACCTTCTCCACCGTATTCCCGGATGCGAGGTTCGAAGTAACGCTTCCCGAAATCGAAGCAGCCGCCCCGTCGAAAGACGACGCGCTCTTCGCCCTAGTTACGGGATGGGTGCAGCACTCAGGTCCGGTGCGCGCGAGCCAGCTTCGCGAATTCCTCGGCATCCCAGCGACCGAAATCGACAAAGCTCTCTTGCGTCTCGAAGCGAGTGGCGCCGTGCTGCGCGGACGATTCACAGATCCTGTCACTGGTGCTGTGACC
>Ga0210388_10002737_pt1 | contig 13732 bp, 12 predicted proteins | sample IncBWC19OmetaG_FD_155485 | JGI IMG/M metagenome (GOLD analysis project Ga0210388, IMG submission 155485) | Forest soil microbial communities from Barre Woods Harvard Forest LTER site, Petersham, Massachusetts, United States - Inc-BW-C-19-O ...
CAGCAGCCGATTCTTGATGTGCTCCGGCTTCAGAGGTTCGCGAAGAAGAGGATTGGCGCGAAGGTAGATCATTCCAGCGGAGAGGTAATTGCAGGCTCGCCAGTAGGCGTGCATTTTGCGCATCTCTTCGGGCGTTAGCGGCGACGGAGTTTCCACCGAGACCTCAGTTGTACTTGACATACGATGTTCTCCGATAATTCGGGTTCGACCGTTTTAGAGGAAAACCCTGTTTCGCAGCCTAGGGTTTTGTGATGCGGCGGGCTCACGACAAGACTTAAAGAATTTCGGATCCCACTACTTTCTTCTGTCCGCTATCGTGCGAGGACTCCGGCGGCGACTTTCGACTCCATGGTTTTCTTAAGATCCAGAATCATGTGAACGACGGCCTCGTCGCCGATCACGGTGTTGATCATGGTGTGGTAGAGCGGGCGGTCCGGCCATTCGACGTGGAAATACTTCTGGATGAAATCGGCCCGCTCCCGATCGACGGTATCCACGAGTTGCTCAGCTTCTTTCTCGCTCTTGCCCCGAGCTACCACGCGCCGCACTTTGTCTTCCCTCGGAGCGTAAAGAAAAACGCGCAGCGCATCCTGACGATTCCTGAGAAACTGTTGCGATCCCCGTCCGACGATGACGGCGTCTCCACTTTTCGCCGCGTCCTGAACCACTCGTTCGGTGAACTTTAAAATGCATTCGCTGTCGACCAGGTTCAGTTTGTGCGCGTTGAGGCTACCTTCATAACTCCCGCGCAAAAAAGACTTAAAGAGCCGGTAGTACAGAGGGTCAGTCCGTTCCTCGCGGCCTGCAACAATCGTTTTAGGGCAGTCTGCAAGCCGGGCAATCTCCTCGGTGAGCAGCTGATCCCAGAGCTTCCAGCCGAGCTGCTCGGCGAGCAGACGAGCGATTTCGCCGCCGCCGCTTCCGTACTCGCGTTCGATGGTGACGATTTTTATCATCGCGCTTCGACCTCCCATTATTACGGGCAGCAACTCATATTCATTATCACTCAATCACCCTGGGCCCGCCGCCGCCCGGATCATTCTTCTTCAAAAGGAAGGCTAAGCCGAACATGATCGCCGCTCCCACACAAAGAACCATGAAGGTATCGATATAGGCGAGGCTAGCTGCCTGCGCCTGCAGGGATTGATAAATCCTGGCATAAGCCGTCAGTCGAGCCTCGCTCCTGCCCACACCGGAGATAGCCAGATGATTCGCCAAGCCATTCGCCGCATTGATGAAATTTGGATTGTCGATCCGGGCGTTCTGAACCAGCCGCTCCTGATGGAATTGGGAGCGCCGCGCAATCAACGTGGTGACCAGGGACGTGCCCACGCTGCTTCCCATGTTGCGCATGAAATTCACGATTCCGGCGACGGCATTGTTTTTCTCCGGGGCAATTCCGATATACGCCACCAGCGTAATCGGCACGAACAGGAAGCCCAATCCGATCACCTGGGCGATGCGGAGCCAAGTGGCAGAGCTGAAGCTGATCAGCAAGTCGATTCGCTTCGTGGAATAAAACATCGCGACGGAGAGTGCGAACCAGCCGAAGGCAATAAGGTAGCGCGCCTGAATCTTCGTTGTGAGTTGGCCCATGATCGGCATCTCAAACAGCAGGACCAGGCCCCCCGCCGATAAGGCAAGCCCCGCCAGTTGCGATGTATATCCGACCAGCGTCTGGAGGAACTGCGGCATCAGGACCAGGCTGCTGAACAAGAGGATGCCGAGAGTGAACATCATCAGGCTCGAACTCGCGAAGTTAAAGCTCTTGAACATGCGGACGTCGATGATGGGTGCTTTTTGATACCACTCCCAAATTACAAGCGAGATCAGGCATACCGTCGCGACCACGACCAAGGTGGTGATGAACTGCGACCCGAACCAGTCGTCTTCCTGGCCCTTGTCGAGCAGCACCTGCAACGCTCCGATACCCAGCGTAAGCAGACCGATGCCGATGTAGTCCAATTTGACGCCAGCGGCCTTTACCTTGGCCAGATAAGGAGGATCCTCGACAAAACGCCGCACGAGGAACCATGTGATCAAGCCGACAGGAAGGTTGATGAAAAAAATCCAGCGCCAGGAGTAATTGAAGGTGATCCATCCGCCCAGAGTCGGCCCGATGGTGGGCGCCATGATCGCCGTAATGCCATACAGAGCAAAGGCCAGGCCGCGCTGCTGGGGCGGAAAAGTATCTGCCAGAATGGCCTGCGCCATCGGTTGCAGACCGCCGCCGCCCGCGCCTTGCAATACCCGGAACAGAAGCAGAAACCCGAGACTTGGCGCGATGCCGCACAGCAAAGAACTCACGGTAAAGACAGCCAGGCACGACATGAAGAAGCGCTTCCGACCCAAAGCGCCGGCGAGCCAGCCGCTGATCGGAAGGATGATGGCATTCGACACCAGGTACGAGGTCAACACCCACGTGCTTTGGTCGTTGCTGGCACCCAGATTGCCGGCCATGTAGGGCAGCGCCACATTGGCGATGGAGGTGTCGAGTACCTCCATGAAGGCAGCGAGCGCCACGACAACCGCAATCAGCCAGGGATTGTACTTGGGCCGCCAAACGTCCTGGTCGAGTGTGATGGCTGCGGAACTCATCTTACGGAGCTCATGTTTCGGAATTCAGGAACGAGAGTCTATGACGCGGGATTCATCGCAGGTAAACGTCCGGCACCACATTCATGCCCGGTCGAAGCCGGCGATCCTTGTTCTCGCCCGGGTCGAGAACAATTTTCACTGGAATCCTCTGGACGATCTTTACGTAGTTTCCGGTCGCGTTCTCGGGCGGAAGCAAGCTGAAGAGCGGGCCGGTTGCTCCCGCAATGCTGTCGACATGCCCCTTCAAAGTCTGGCCGGTCGAATCGATATGGATTTCTGCTTTCTGTCCCACCTGCATGTGCTTGAGTTGGGTTTCTTTGAAATTGGCGGTAACCCATACCTCGTCAAGCGGCACGACGGTGAGGAGTTGCTGCCCCTCCTGGACATTCAGCCCAACCACAACCGACTTATTTACTACGCCGCTGACTGGAGCGATGATTTTCGTGTACCCGAGATTCAGCTGAGCCTGCTCAAGTAGCGCGCGCTTCTGTTCAACATCCGCAATCAAAGCCCGCACGTGCGCCTTGGTCGACGACACCTGTTGGGGCCCGGTTTCCGCGTACTGGTGATTCGCGTCTGCTTGTGTCAGGCGGCTGCGCGCCTGTTGCACGAACTGCTCGGCTGCGGACTCGCTGGCGCGCGCCGCCGATACCGTAGCAGTGCTGGATTTGGCGGTTGCCAATGCCTGATCGTAGATTTGCTGCGAGACCTCCCGCTTGTCGACCAGCAACTTGTAGCGGTGGAGATCGTCTTGCGCCCGCACATCGTTGGCTTCAGCTGCCTCCAGTTGAGAGTGAGCGGCGGTGAGTTGCTTCTCAGCGGCGGCCACACCGGCGTTCGCGTCATCGATCCCAGACGCAGTAAAGCGGAGCTGGCTTGAAGTGTTCACCGAAGTGATCGGAACCGTGATGTTCAACGATTGGGCCGTGGCCTCGGCATTTGTGAGATTCGCTTGCGCCTGTGCGACCGCGACCTCATAGTCTTTGGGGTCGATTTCTACCAGCACCGTGCCTTGCTCCACCCACTGGTTGTCGTCCACGTTGACTTTAACCACGTATCCGGAAACACGCGCGCTGACCGGGTAGAGGTGAACGTCCGCCTGGGCGTCGTCGGTCGACTCGTAGCTGCCGAGGTAACGCCAGAGCAGAATGCCGCCGAGAAACACCACCACGATCACGACCACGATGACGATATTTCTGCGGCGATGGGAAGCGCTTCGAACCGGCGTGCGGTTCCTGTCGGCCAAAGACGAAGGGTCGGAGCTGGCTTCAGGTGTTGAATGGGATAAAGTTTCTTCCGCCATGTTCACTTTCCTTTGAAAAATTCCTTGACGCCCTGTTCGGCGATGCCCAGAGCGCGAACCAGCGAAATTTTTGCGTAATTATAGTTGTAGAGGCTGGAAATATATTGCTCGTGGGCACTCGCGACGGCTTCTTCCGACTGGACGACTTCCACAGTATCGGTAACGCCGGCGCTGAACCGATCGCGCGACTGAACCAGCGTTTCTTCCGCCAGGTCGATGTTGCTGCGTGCCACGTTCACCTGCTCTGCCGAGGACTGCAGGTTCAGCATGGCGGCGCGCACGTCGGAATCGATCTGCGCTCGCAGATTCTCGAGGCGCTCCCGGCTCTGTTCGAGTCTGGCGTCGGCCCGCAAGACGTCGGCGTGCACACTGCCACCTTGAAAGATTGGGATCGACAGCGTCCCGCGCACGTCGGCCACGGTAGTTGCCGCGGAGGGATGCGCCCCGGCCAGTCCGTAATCTGCGTTAAAAGAAAGCGACGGCAGATAGCCGGCCGCCGCTGACTTGCGCGAGAATTCCGCCGCGCGCACGTCCGTCATGGCTGCCTGGTAATCGGAGCGTGATGCATACGCGCGTTTCAGCGCTTCCTCGATGGTTATGTCCTGAAACGGCTCGTACGGGGATTTGTCGGTGAATTCGATTTCCTGACCCGGAGCCAAACCGATGACGCGCGCCACGGTGAGCTTCTGGATCGCGAAGTTGTTTTTGGCCTGGATCAACTGTTGTTGCCGAGTCTGGAATTCGACTTTGGTTCGCAGGCCGTCGATGTCCGGCGAAGTGCCGGCATTAATCTGATCCGCGGCCTGATCATACAGCGCCTTTGCCGTGTTTAGCTGCGCTTCCGCGGTTTCGATGCGGGCTTCGTCGGCGATGGCCTGCAGATAAACATAGCCTACGGCGAGCACGACCAGGTCGCGAGCGTCCTTAAAGGTCGAGTCCGCCGATTTCAGACTTTGGCTCGCCGCGCGAGTGGCGTTGATCGACTTCCAATCGAACAGGTTTTGGGTGACGCTGGCACGCGCGTCAAAATAAGAAAACGGTCCCACTGATTTTGGCAGGGGGATCCCGCCCAGACTGGTGAGGCCGAGTTCGGAAAGACTAATCTTGGAGGCGTTCACATAAGGAGCGGCAGTCACATGGGGCAACAGGGCGCTCAATTGCTCCCAACGCTCTCCGCGAGCCGAGCCGATATCTGCATGCGAAAGCAGCAGGCCGAGATTCTGCTTCAATCCGCGGTTGATGGCATCCTGCAACGAAAGCGGCATAACGCCGGGAGTGAGCTTGGCCGGTACGCTGCCCGCGAAAGGACTCACGCCGCCCGTGCCGGGAATGGCCTGGCCGGGACTGCTGGGAGTGTAAGGCGCTTCAGTTTGCGCGAGAGAAATTTGTATCCCGCACAGCGAGATGCCTAAAAGCAGGAAGAAGCAACGGCGCTGGTGAAGTCTCAAAGGGAACCTCCTTGCCATCAAATGTTCCGCGGGCGGTGCTGGGAGACCCATATCCTAAGTCTGGCCCGTCATCTCTAGCAAATAGCTCCATATCGATAGCTGTCGACGTAGTATGTGAGACTACACGAGTCAAATACTCAGGACCGGGAATGGCGAATCGCGCACCATCGCGTAGGTAAGATCCCGCAAACGTCCCTCAGTTCCTGATTGAGGGCTCCTTCCAATGATCAGTGCGTCCGCGTCAAATCTCCGGGCAGCCTCCAGCAGCGCCTCCTTGATTGGGCCGGCCACAATCTGAACCGTCGCTTGAGACCCGACCCGCTGCTGCAAGTCGGCAATGCGCTCTTCCGCCCGCCGTCTTTTTTCAACGTGAACTCGTGCCTCCAGATCCATTTGAACGGTGGCCCTGGAATCGGCGGCCGAGATGCCGTGAATAATGTGGAGATTCGAGCGGGCTTCGGTTGCAGCTCGATGAGCGTAGCGGAGTACTCTCTCGGAGTCTTCGTCTAAGCCGATCGTGCACAGCCATTCCCGGTGCGCCAGCGGGCGCGGAGCGATCATCTCAGCGTGCTTGCTGGTTGCGACCGGACAATCGGCATCGTCGAGCACCTTAGCGGTGGTAGAGCCAAGGAGCATTCGCCTGAAGGTGCCCGCATGGGTGGGCAGAACGATGAGATCGAACCCTGTCCTGGCGACCTTCGTGATCTGTGTTGCCGCGTCTCCGGCAACGAGGAGCCTTGGATGGTCCGCGAGAGGAAATTCAGTTTGCAGGAAACCATTGAGACGGTCGCGACCAATCGCCTGATGCTCCTCCGCAATCTCCGCCGGCCCCCTTACCAGGTAAAGTTCGAAACCGTTGTAGCTCGCCGGGTCAAAGACATGGATCAGCGACACCTTGGCGCCAAACAGAGCTGCCGCCCTTTTTACGTACGGGACCATCGCAACGCAGGACGGCGAAAAGTCCACGGGAAAGAGGATGTTTGTGATCAGTCCCATATGTGAAGCGGCCTTGCTGCTTCCTCACGCCTTCTTCGCCTTCGTTGGGCTCGCCAGCGCAACGGCCGCTTCGCTGGTCAGAAGGAGAAAAGTGAAAGTCTCCTGCAGGTACAGGCGAACGGCGGTATCGGTATGGCTGAGATAGCCGATGGAAACGTCCTGGCCGATATGCAAGTCGAAATCGCCACCGCGCGTCGTGAGCACGAAAGCCCCGGCGATCGCAGGCGCCCAGATGATTTGATCTTTAACCAGGCGCTTGACGTGCTCAAGCACCGGGTATCCGTGGTCGCTGGTCTCGGCGAGTGCGGTGTAGCAGTCGGCGCCGAGCAGCACGGAGTATGGTCCGTTGACGCCGACCAGGCGCAGTTGGCTCAAACTTTGAGCAATCGCGTCGGGATACTGTCGCACGTCGGCGGGGAGTGTCAGGATCGGATTGCTCGTTCCTTCGCGGATGCCGCCAATACCGGCGGCAGAGTAGCCCTCGAATATGGCCGCGTCCTCGGCAAAGGCGATCTGTCGCGCGGCATCCTTGGCCGGTTGCCAGTCGGAGTCGTTCGCACCACGATCGACGTCGTCGATCGACTGGCGATCCAGTTCGAACGGAACACGCAACTCAACCAGCGCATTCACCTCGCGCTGTCTCGCGACGATGCCTTTGGCCGGTGCGGTAATCGTCCGCAGGTGGCCGGTGCCGACGGCTGAGAGACTTGTGCCGGCAGGGCCCTGCACATCAACCACTCGACGCCCGGCGAGGTAGCGCTTGAGGGTGCGAGTCGTTTCCTCTTCGATCTGAGCCCATGCGGAATCGGAAATCGGCGCGAGCTCGCGATGGAGATTATTCATTTGTTCTGTCTCCCTTTAGAGAACCGATGCCGAGCGAACCGTCGCGCACCGGTGGAATGGATGTGGATGATGACGGAATGGATGAAGAATCTTCGGCCACGGCCGGGGACGCGGGCGTTTCCGCAACTGCGTGGTTGTCCTCAGAGTCGGCTTGATCTTCAGCGATGTTGTCCAGAAATGTCGCAGAGGGCACGAAGAAAAGGTTTCCGGTAACGGCGCGGCTGAAGTCCAGGATCCGGTCGTAATTGCCGGGCGGCCGCCCGATGAACATGTTCTCGAGCATCTGCTCAATGGTGCGGGGCGAACGGCTGTAGCCGATGAAATAAGTGCCGAATTCTCCGTACGCCGGCCTGCCGAAGGGCATGTTGTCGCGCAGGATCTTGATCTCTTTGCCGTTCTCGACGATTGTGGTGAGCGCGCTGTGCGCTGATGTCGGCTTCACCGAGTCGTCCAGTTCGATGTCGGACAACTTGGTGCGGCCGATGATGCGTTCCTGCGCCTCGGTGGAGAGTGCATTCCATGCCCCGAGGTCGTGGAGATATTTCTGCACGATGACGTAGCTGCCGCCGGCGAACTCAGAGTCCTCTTCGCGGATGAGCACGGCGTCGGTCACTGCCGCGCCCCGGGGATTTTCCGTCCCGTCAACGAAGCCCATCAAATCGCGGTCGTCGAAATAACGGAAGCCCTGCACTTCGTCCACCCCGGAAACCGCAGTGCCGATGCGGGCCATGATCTGCGTGGCGAGCTCGAAGCACAAATCCATGCGCTTGGCGCGGATGTGAAACAGCAAGTCGCCCGGGGTAGACACTGCATGGCGCGCTCCGGAGCGAATCTCACGGAACGGATGCAGTTCTGCCGGACGCGGCGCTCCAAAAAGTCGATCCCATGCGTCGGAGCCAACGCCCATGACGCAGGAAAGACCTCCTTCGAGGTAGCGAAACTCCACGGCGCGCGAAAGCGCGGGGAGGTCTCCGCAGAACGAACGCAGGGTTGTGCGACTGTCCGGTCCGGGATTGAGCGTCGCGACCAGAAAGATAGCGGCGCGAGTCAGCGGAGCATCCACAGCCTGCGCGACGGCGGGCAATTTACCGGCGGCTTCGGGTTCAGTTACCGGATCGGGCTGCATCAAATGTCGTCCTGATGCTGGCGGAACGTCGCGCTTCGAAATGCAACGCTCGCCCAGGGTCTGAAAATTCAGACTGCAAGCTTACCATCGGTTGCCAATTTCCAACCAGCCGCGCTCCTCCGTGAAGGAGTATCCTTCGCCGGAAGTGTCGAGTTGGAGGTACAGCAGTGTATTAACTTCGGCATTAACTTGCCGCATAAAGAAACGGCCGTTCTTCGATGCTTCGCAAAAAATAGACCAGGATAATAACGCTTGCGATGGCGGCGTAAGCGCACCACAAAGACGTGAAGGCGTAGCGCTTAACCTCCATGACAATTAGGAGAATCAGAAGGTTGGCAGCGCCGAAGGCTACCATCATTTTTATCTTTGAGAAAAACAACGGCCCACAAGTTACGATCACATAAAGGACCGCAACCGCCAAATTGTTTGTGGCTTGGTTGATGTACACGATACTGTTTCCGCGCACGTACAGCTCCAGCGGATACGCCGTCAAGGCCCACAGTATGTAGAGCGTAGTCGCCAGGCCAAGCACAACGAAAGGCAGCATGTGCCGTCGATCCTTGCGGCCAGGCTCGAACAGCATGACGCTCAGGGGCAGCAGAAACGGGAGAAGCCCCTGCGCGTAAAGCATGAACGCCGCGCCCATATCGTGGGCCACCGTGCGGGAGAGAATCCCGTCCAGTCCCAGCCACACGAAGCCTTCGATGAACTGATGAATGGCGAATAGCGTGGGCAACGCCGCGAAGAGCAGTTCCCGCCGATGCTTGACCTTGGTAAGCGTGACGACTCCGACAGCGCCCAGTGCTGCGCTGCCAACAAAATTTGCCGCTGCTGAGAAACACACGGTTCGAAATCTCCCTTTCAGAGGAACTGACCGTTTCGCGATAACAAGTTCTACATCATGGACGATTATTTGTTGCAGGAAATTATTGCAATCCTGATCGGAATGCCGGGAGTTCCAAGCTCGGGATCGGACGATCGCGCGTAAATCCGCTGATTCGGTGGTTCTCCGGTTGTGGGTACAGTTTGCATGTCTGCGGTTGCGAACAGTAGACTTCTCCCACTGCAACGGGGCGGAAATTTGCATCCCACCGCTATTGTTAAGAGCCAAGCGTCATCTGCGTCGAGCGAGCCCAGGGCATATTCGCTCGATACGAGACGGCATGGCCGCCGGGAGATTATTATTCCCGCCAGGCCTCGTAATTGGGCTTGAGACAGTAGGCGCGTCATAGAAGGTGCCAACCAGGCACGAGGATGGGCGTGGAGCATACTGAATCAGCACTGCGAAAGAGCCCGTGTCTTCGGGTTTTCATCGAGTCACTGTTCAACGACTGTGGCCATGGCGGCGAGCCTGCGCCTTTGGTATCGCCGACGGTGGACGAATGTGAAGCGGAGCGAAGCGCCCGGCGCCATGCTCGTCGGGCTTGACGATAAACGACACGAACCAAAGAAAGTGAGGCAAAGTTATGCCGTACGTTACGACGAAAGACGGAACCGAGATTTACTACAAAGACTGGGGTTCAGGGCAGCCTATCGTTTTCAGCCACGGCTGGCCGCTGACTGCGGACGACTGGGATGGGCAAATGATGTTCTTCGGAGAGCGCGGCTATCGAGTCATTGCGGCTGACCGGCGCGGACACGGTCGTTCGACCCAAACCTGGGACGGCAACGACATGGACACCTATGCCGACGACCTGGCGGTGCTTACTGAAAAGCTCGACTTGAAGAACGCGATCCACGTGGGCCACTCGACCGGGGGCGGAGAAGTTGCTCGTTATATCGGCCGTTACGGATCAAAGCGGGTTGCAGCAGCTGTTCTCATCAGCGCGGTACCGCCGCTCATGGTCAAAACGGAGAAGAATCCGGCGGGCGCGCCGATCGAAGTGTTTGATGGCCTGCGGGCTGCGTATACTGCGAACCGGCCGCAGTTTTACAAGGACATCACGCTGCCTTTCTACGGCTACAACCGCCCGGGCGCCAAGATCTCGGAAGGGATTCGCGAGAAGTGGTGGCTTCAGGGGATGATGGGCGGAGTGAAAGCCGGTTACGACTGCATCAAGGCTTTCTCCGAGACGGACTTTACTGAAGACCTGAAGAAGTTCGACGTTCCCACGCTGATTCTTCACGGCGACGATGACCAGATCGTCCCCATCGGCGCGGCCGCCCTGCAATCTTCGAAACTGGTGAAGGGCGCCACGCTGAAGGTGTATCCGGGATTCCCGCACGGAATGCCGACAACCGAAGCAGACACGATCAATGCCGATTTGCTGGCATTCTTAAAACGGTCGGTTCAACTGGCCGCATAACCAGGAGACAGCCCGCTCTGGCTCCTGGGCAGGACGAGAGCGGGCGTCTTTACTTCCAACCACACAGACCGTAGAAGCGAACCGTACCAACATTAGCTCGACCAGGAGATCACGATGAAACGCCCATGCGTACTGCGTCTTGGTGTAGGTGTCCTCACAATCTGTCTCAGCGTTGCTGCCCTGTCGGCGAATGCTCTGGGAGATGACGCCATCATGTCGCGTGACGCGGCGGTCGAAGGCGGCAAAATCCATTACCTGGCGGCGGGGCACGGTCCAACCGTGATCCTGCTGCACGGCTACACTCAGACCTCGCGCATGTGGCGGCCGATCATTCCGCTTCTCGCGCCGAAGTTTTCCGTGATCGCGCCTGACCTGCCGGGCATCGGCGATTCCGACATCCCGAAAGATGGGCTCGACATGAAGACCGCGGCGATTCGGGTTCATGCGCTGGCCAAGTCGCTCGGAGTGCAGAAGGCCCGAGTTGTCGGCCACGACATCGGTTTGATGGTCGCGTACGCCTATGCCGCGATGTATCCGAACGAAACCGAAAAACTTGTGGTGATGGACGCTTTTCTGCCCGGCGTGGAAGGCTGGGAACCTTATTACAACAATCCAAACTTGTGGCACTTCCGCTTTCATGGTGCCTATCCGGAGGCGCTGGTTCAGGGACGCGAGTCGACATATTTCGCCTATTTCTGGAATGAACTGGCCGCGGACAAGACGCGGTCGCTTCCGGAAGACGACCGCCGCGCCTATGTTGAGGCCTACTCTCGTCCTGGCCGCATGCGGGCTGGCTGGGCTTATTTTGCCGCATGGACGCAAACGGCGAACGACTTCGCCGAGATGGCGAAAACGAAATTGACCATGCCCGTCCTGGCCATCGCGGGAGAAAAGGCCAGCGCCTCTACGCTGATGCCGCAGATGAAGCTGGTCGCGACCGACGTGACCACGGTGGAGATCAAAGGCTCGGGACATTGGATCATGGAAGAAAGGCAGAAGGAGACGATCGACGCGCTGATGAAGTTTTTGTGAATGGAGGCATCGTCAATTTCTGAAAGAACCCGGAGCCAACGATCCACCAGGATGGCGAGGAAAACTCGTTCTCGTCCCCAGATCGAGGTACCTGCACAACCCAGCATGTCGATCGTGTGAGCCGCGCCTTTACTTTCGCTCGATCCATTTCTTAGATTGTTCACCATGCCCGCTTATTTCACTGCCGAGCTCTTCCGTTTTCTTGCCCGCCTCAAGCGCAACAATAATCGTGACTGGTTCCTGGCTCACAAGGACGATTATGAGAAGCACGTGCGACAACCGGTGCTTCGATTTATCACCGATTTCGCCGCTCCCTTGAATGGCATCAGCCCGTATCTGGTTGCCGATCCCCGCCCGTCGCGCGGATCCATGTTTCGTATATATCGCGATACCCGCTTCTCAGGGGACAAGCGGCCTTACAAAACGCACGTCGCCATGCGCTTTTCGCACCAGGGTAAAGACGTGCATTCTCCCGGCTTCTATTTGCACCTTGAAGCGGGAGGTTGCTTTGGCGCGTGCGGTTTATGGCATCCCGAGGCGCCGACGCTGCTGCGTGTGCGCAGCGCCATCGCGTCGCGTCCGGAAGAATGGCGCGCCATCCGCAAGCTGCTTAACTGGGACGACGCCTCCAAGCTGAGCCGTGCGCCACGCGGCTTTCCATCCGATCACGAGTTTGTGGAAGACCTCAAGTTGCGTGATCTGGGCACGGCAGTAAACTTTACCGACAAGCAGGTTTGCAGCCCCAGGTTCATGACGATTTTCACTCAGGCCTGCCGCAAGATGTCTCCGGTGGCCTCATTTTTGAGCAGCGCCGTGGGACTGAAGTTTTAGCCGTCTGGTGGCTGGACTTTCGATTGTCCACCCGAACATGGGGCGGACTTCACCTTAGTAATTTGAATAAATAGACCGCGAGGGTAATCATTACCTTGCATGCCCTCTCTCGAAAACACGCGCCGGTGGGACCGCCTTCCAGTCGATTTGCCTGTGCGAGTCGTTACCTCCAAAGGCTTTTCCACGACCGTTGTGGAGGGCCGCGGCACGGAAATGAGCGAGGGCGGCATGGTCCTATATGCGGGAATCATGCTGAATCCAGGCGATTTACTCGAGATTGAATTCGATACGCCGGTGCATTCGCGCCTGACGGCCATCGTGCGCTCCCGGAACGGTTTCTGCTTTGGCCTGGAATTCATCACACCTTTGCCTGCCTGATTCTCGCCGCCCTCCTGCCTCCCAGCCAGTCGTGGCAATCTCCAGCGACTTGATCTAGCATCTTTAGGCACGTACTCCATTGCGACGGAGACCTATGTACCTTGAACAGTTTTACCTGGGATGCCTCGCCCACGCTTCGTACATGCTCGCCTCCGACGGTGAGGCCGTGGTGGTGGATCCGCAGCGCGACGTGGAGTTGTACTTGACGGCGGCGTCGCAGCATGGCCTGACCATCCGGCACATTTTCGAGACGCATCTGCATGCGGCTTTTGTCTCGGGGCACCAGGAGTTGGCGGCTCGCACTGGTGCGAAGATTTACATGGGAGCGAAGGCGGGAGCGTCGTTCGCGCACGTTCCGGTGAGCGACGGCTTCGAGTTGAAGTTTGGGCGAGCTTCCATCCGCGTGCTGGAAACGCCGGGGCATACGCAGGAGAGCATCTGCCTGGCGGTTACTGATAAGGAGAAGTCAACCGAGCCGTGGGCCGTGCTGACGGGGGACACGCTGTTCATCGGCGATGTTGGCCGGCCTGATCTATCGCCGGCGCACACTCCGGCGGAACTCGCGGGCCTGCTCTATGACAGCCTGCATCACAAACTGATGAAACTCGCCGACAGCGTATTGGTCTACCCAGCGCATGGTGCGGGATCGCTGTGCGGCAAGAACATGCGGGCCGAACGGTCGTCGACGATCGGCACCGAGCGCCTGACGAACTACGCGCTGCAAATCAAGAGCAGAGAAGATTTTGTGGCGCAGTTGACCAGCAACCTGCCGGCGCGTCCGGACTATTTTCTGAAGGATGCAGAGATCAACCGCACGGGGGCCGCGTCGATGTCGGACCTGCCGCCGCTGCGCGCCATCGCGGCCGCGGCG
>Ga0210388_10002738_pt1 | contig 13732 bp, 9 predicted proteins | sample IncBWC19OmetaG_FD_155485 | JGI IMG/M metagenome (GOLD analysis project Ga0210388, IMG submission 155485) | Forest soil microbial communities from Barre Woods Harvard Forest LTER site, Petersham, Massachusetts, United States - Inc-BW-C-19-O ...
GCCGTCGCGAAAACTACCTCGACCACGACCCGCGCTGCCTTTTAAGAGGAAGAAAAAAGAAGAAAACAGTTGTTCGTAGTTGACAGGTCATTCCATATCAGAACAAATCGGGACTTAGCAAACCAGAATGTCCCAACGAGCCTGCTGATTTCGGAATAACCTCCGGTTAGCCCGCTCTATTCGCCCGAAAGCGGTGCCACGCGCCAACGGCATCTCCAATTTCGCACAGCGGCAGGCTCGGGGTGCTTACTCAATCTCCCGCACTGGTTTCTGGAACGAGGCTCCGGCGGCGGCAAGCACCATGAGTCCTCCAGCAAGCAGAAACATGAACTTCAGGCTCCACGCAACCAGGAATCCTGCAACCGCGAGGGAGATGGGGGTTATTCCGAAGGAGGCAAGCATCAGCACGCTTGATACTCGCCCGCGCACCGCGGCATCGATCCGCTGCATCGCCCAGGCGCCGATGTGCACGTTCACCAATCCCGCCGCCACTCCCATAACCAGCAATACGCCGGCGAGGCTCCACACGCTACCCATCAGCCCGATGGATCCCAGGCAAACACCCAACACTGCTGCGACCGCTAGAATCATGACGCCGCGCCTGCGAATCTTCCACACGCCGGCCAGCAGCGCGCCCAGCAGACTGCCCGCGGCAACGGCAGAGATCACAATGCCGTACGCGGCAGGCGAACCGAACCTCGTCTTCGTCAAGTATGCGAGTCCAATCGAGACCGGCCCGGCAACGCAGAAGTTCAAGATTGTGGCCAGCAACATCAGCGAGCGCAGTGGCACGTCTTTTCCCACGTACGCGATTCCCTCGGCGATCGAGTGCCACATCGCTTTCCGAGGAGCCTGAGACTTCGGCGAATCGGGCAGCTTCCACAGCGCGCCGATGATGAACAAGAAACTGATCGCGTCCAGGAAGAAGGTCCAGGCCACCCCCAGCGTTTGGATCACCAATCCGGCCGGAACTGGACCAAGAATGGTGGTCAATTGTCCCGTGCTTTGACTGACTGACGATGCCGCGACCAGTTGCTCACGCTTCAACAGCGAGGGCACGTAGGCCGATTGTGCGGGTACGGCAAATGCATCGGCCACACCGAAGGCAAACGCCAGAGCGTACAGCTCCCACGTCCGCAAGATGCGCAGCCAGACTAAAAGGCCAATGACCGTGACGCAGATGGTGCGCGCCGTAGCCGTGGCCATCATGATCTTGCGCGCGGACATACGGTCACTGACGGCGCCGCCCATAAGCATGAGAAAAGCGCGCGGAATCGCGCCGGTCATCATGATTTCACCCATGGCCACGGCGGAGCCAGTCTGCTGCAAGACCAGCCAGGGCAATGCCACCAGATAGAACTGGTCGCCCAGCAGCGAAATCGTCCCGCCGATCAGCCAGAGGCGATAGTGCGGGTTGCGCAGCGGGTGCTCGACGGTTGCAGCGGAAGCGGCTCCGGCGGGAATAGAAGCGTTGCTGGCGGTTGCGGTGGCCATGAAAATCTCCTCGATGTCTTCAGCGGCGAAGCAAGTTCGGAAAGCATCTCCTTGCTGTTCGCTTGCGCGATTCAATATGTAAATGTATATTTACATTTACATTTGTGTCAAAGACTATTTTGCAGGTCTGGTATAAAGGATGGCCATGGCCAAGAACAAACTCGCTCCGCAGCAGGCCCGTAGCCGGGAATCAACCCGCAAGCTGTTGAGGGCGGCGGCGGAAGTGCTGGGACAACACGGGGTGGAGGGCACCACCATTCCGCGAATCGCCCAGCACGCTGCACTGACGCCGGGAGCCATCTATCGCCGTTTCCCTGACAAGGACGCGCTGCTGGAGACGGTGATCATCGGCATCTTGGAGCGTCAGCAGGAGAGGTTGCGCATGGCGCTGACGCCCGCCATGGCACGGCAGATTCCGCTGGCGGTGTTTGCGGAGCAGGTGATCGCCAGCATGCTGGTGAGCTATCGCGCCAACGCCAGACTGTTGCGTGCTTTGCGGCAGTTTGTGCAAGGGCGCGATCACACTTTGTTCTTTAAGAAAGTTGTCAGGCTGGAGATGCGTACTTTGCAGTACGTGGTGGATTTGTTCCTGGTGCATCGGGAGGAGGTTAAGCACCCCGACCCGGAGATGGCGGTATCTTTTGCTCTGATGACGCTGACCAGCACTCTGATAGAACTGATTCTGGTGGACCACGATTTGCAGAACTGGCAGGCGGTGATTCCGAAGGATGACCAGTCGCTTAAGCGCGAGCTGCTGCGCACTTTTCTGAGTTACTTGGGTATCGAGCAGAAGGCTAACTGAACGCGGCACCGATAAGTACATTCCGCCGCCGCTCACGGCACGATATTCCAAAGCAGAGTGAATAGCCCGCTGTTTGCAGAAGTGGCTGCCATCACATTTCGATTTCAAGCCACCGCTGGGTAACATCGGGATTGTCGGCCAGCCGGAAGTAATCCAGAGAGTCACAAATCAAGCGGTCAAGTCCCGGTAAACGCTGCGGGTTCAGAGGGTCGGCGCAACACTTGCGCGCAGTTTACTCGCGGGAGTCTCGAAGCCCAAAGTTTTTCGCGGGCGTAGATTTAGCCGCAGCGCGATCTTGTCCAGTTGGGATTGCCTGTAGCTGGATAGGTCGGTTCTCTTCGGCAGGCATTGCCGCAGCAGGCGGTTGGTGTTTTCGTTGGTTCCTCGCTGCCAGGGGCTGTGCGGATCACAGAAATAAACTTTCACGTTCGTGGCCACCGTGAGTGTTTTGTGTTTGGCAATCTCTAGCCCGCGATCCCAGGTCAGCGAGCGCCGCAGGGATGTGGGAAGCCTATGAATTTGCCGGCTCAATGCGGCAACGACCGCAGCGGTGTCCTTGCTTCGCACCTTGACCCAGGGCCGGCACGCGATTCTCCGGCGGCGTTCATCGGCGGCCGAGATTGCTGGACATACACTAACGCACCGCCAAGGTAAAATTTGCTCGTCCTAGTACCTCAATAAATCCACGTACATATTTCTCCAAACAAATGATTTTCCGGCGGATACGATCACTTACGAACGGCCCATGTCCTGCCCTCATGCTTTCTTGTGCATCAATCGCCAGCCTAGGGCCCGCTGTTCGCACAAATTTGAATTGCGAGGTTTGGCATGAGGAAAGCCATTTTATCGCTGCTTTTCGTAACGTTTCTTTTCGCCCTCGCCTTTCCGCTAGTCGCCAACGCCGACGACTGGGACAAGAAAACCATCGTCACTTTCAATCAAGACGTCGGAATACCCGGCCAGGTTTTACCGGCTGGGACTTACGTTTTCAAGTTGCTTGCTTCCGGCTCGGATCGTTACATAGTTCAAATCTGGACCGCCCGGGAAGAACAACTCCTGGCCACTTTGATGACCGTCGGCGATTCGTACCCGAATCCCTCCGGAGACGCCTACTTCGTCCTGGATATGAGCGGCACGGACGAGGGCTATCCTCCTGCCGTGGCCGGCTGGTTTTTCGCGGGCGGCAATGACGGACGGTCTTTTATCTACTCCGGCTACTCGACTTCACGCCTTGTCAGCGATCAAACTACCTCGTTGGTAGTACCAGCGCCCGCTTCCTCGCAAGTTGGCGTGAGTGTGGCGATCACCAGTCCGCCGCCCGCTCTCCCGGTCTACGATCAGCCCGTGTGCCCAGGTGACGGATATGTCTGGACGCCAGGCTATTGGGCCCGGACTGATGACTCGAGCGATTACTACTGGGTTCCCGGCACATGGGTAGTCGCTCCAGAAGTCGGCTTACTCTGGACCCCGGGTTATTGGGGCTGGGGTGGTGATGCCTTCCTCTGGCACGAGGGTTACTGGGGCCCGCAAATTGGCTTCTACGGCGGGATCGATTACGGCTTTGGCTATTTCGGCCTCGGATATGTAGGAGGACGCTGGGATAACGGACGGTTCCTTTACAATCGCGCAGTGAGCAACGTCAACCCTAACGTCACCCGCAACGTATACAACGAGGAAGCGAGCAACGTTAACGTGAATCGCGTCAGCTTCAACGGAGGTCATGGTGGGATAGAGGCGCGTCCCACGCCACGGGAAGAAGCCGCTGAACGCGGCCTCCATATTTCACCGGTTGCGGCTCAACTGCAGCACGCGCAAGTCGCGCGCGGCAATCCAGAGCTGCGCGCTTCGGTGAATCTCGGCAAGCCGGCTATCGCCGCGACTGCTCGTCCGGGAGCATTCGAAGACAACGGCGTGCTCAAAGCGCGCGAAGCCGGAGCGCCCTACAATGTCCCGGCCAATCGCGCCGTTGGGACGGATCGAGCCGACCTCCGCGCCACACGAAGCGCGCCGCTTCACGCCAAAGACCTCCCGGCGATTGAACGTCCGCCCGCACCAAACACTGGCGATGCGAAGCTGGACAAGAAATACATGCAACAGCAGGACGATCTGGTGGCGAAACAGGAGGTGGAACGCCAGCAGTTGCAGCGGCAGCAGGATAAGGAGCACCAGCGGCTGGCGAAACAAACGGCCGATGACCAAAAGATCCAACAGCTCGAGCAGCAGCATCAGCAGCAAACGCGGCAGATAACGCAGAGGCACTCGCAGGAGATGCAGGACCTGCAGCGGGGGCAGCAACCTCCGCGCCAGACTGCCTTTAAAGCTCGCGAGTAGCTGCGTCGTTCACGTTCCGGCGGTCTCGGATACTCACCGCCTCGGCGAAGTATCCGAGATCCGCCGAATCTTGAGTCTTCTGTAGAGAAGGCTTGCACACTGCGGAGTGTCGTCACCCGCCATTCTATGCTTCGCGCGTCATGCTTCGGCTGACGGCGAAAATCATCTGGAACGACTTGAGGTCCTCGTTCAAACGCCAATTACGGCACTTTGGCGGAAGCGTGTGCGAGTCGAACACGAAGCGGGGTATATCGAGGCTGCGGGCGGCATCGCTAAGCTCTTGCAGTTCTGATTGCTGCACAGTACACCTCCCTGGAGTTTGTAAATCGAAAAAGTGTGGAAGAGTGAAACGCTGCTAACGATCCGACCGAGAGGGTATATTGGGGCCGCGAATGCTGTAGGGTTGCGCTGGCGCGAAGTTCGGGCTGATGGGATCGTGATTAATGATTCTTCTGGTGATGGGAGTTACCGGGTCGGGGAAGACGACGGTGGGGAAGATGCTGGCGTCGGGATTGGGGTAGGTGTTTTTGGATGCTGGTAATTTTCACTCTGCGGAGAACGTGGAGAAGATGAGGCGCGGGGTTCCGTTGAGCCATGTGGACCGCGAGCCTTGGTTGGCGGCGCTTCATGCCGAGTTGGTGAAGCGTGCGGGGGAAAATGTGGATGTGGTTTTGGCGTGTTCGGCTTTGAAGGAGAGTTACCGGGAGAGGCTTGGGGCTGGAGTGGAGATGCGGATCGCTTATCTGAAGGGGACGTATGGGGAGATAGCGGCGCGTCTGCAGAGCAGGACCGACCATTTCGCGGGAGAGGGGATTTTGGCTGGGCAGTTTGCGGACTTGGAGGAGCCGCAGCGGGCATTCGTGGCGCGGATTGGCGATGCGAAGGAAATTGTTGAGGTGGTTTTGCGGAAGTTGAAGACCGGGTAGCTTGCCTGAGCGGCAGGCGCTGGCAGTGGCGCACAGCCGTAACTGCGGCAGCGGCGAACGTCGGATTGAAAATGCGCTAGCACTTTGATGGCGCCAGCGAGTCTGCGAGTGCCCAGGCGGCGCCGGCCACGGCTAGATTTACGGCGCTCTCGGTCCAGTTGAAGTGGCTGGCGTGATCGGCTAGGAGCATGGGGCCGTTCGCGAACAGGCCGAAAGAGACGAGCATGACGGTGAGCAGGATCGCAGCCAGGCGGGCGTGCACGCCGGTGAGGAACGCAACGCCGGCTGCGACGAAGGCAACTCCGGTCGCGTAGCCCCAGAACAGCTGGGTCGGCGGGAGCCATTTGGGGACTAGTGGGGCGGTGTAGTTCATGTAGACGAAATGCGCTCCGCCGAATATCAGCGCGCAGATGCCGAACGCTGCGCGGCCTAGGTGCGTGAGGCGCGTGGCTCGCGCTGCATCGAGCTTGGCGGTGGTGGCGTAGATGAGCAGAGCGCCGGCGGCGACGGCGAGTTGCATGGCGATGTTTTCGTAGGTGACGTAAACGGCGTAATCGCTGAACAGCAGGCGGCCGTTCATGAGGATGACGACGAACAGCGCGTAGTAGATGGTGAGCGCGCCCGCGGCCCAGGGCGCGGTGCGGCGCCAGTTGATGGCTGCGGCGGCGACTAGCATGAACGCACCGGCCGCATAGGCTAGGACGACGCGAGCGGGGAAGTGGTCGGGAACCGGCTGGCCGGGGTCGAAGGTGCCGAAGGCGAGGGAGCACGTGGCTATGGCCATTACGCCTAGGGCGTAGATGTTGCGCCCGACGGCTATTGTGGTTTTTTCTGTTGGCATGCGTGTTCTAGATTAGCTGGAAATTGTTTTTTTGGCATTGGTTCTGTGGAGTTGTGGCGGTTCTGAGTTGGATTGTGGCGCTGGTGGCGTGGCGGTGGTAAAAAGCGAAGAGAGGTCCTTCGCTGCGCTCCCTTCACAAAATCACTCAGGGCAGGCAGGATGACGACGCTTGCAAGCAGCGCGATTCACGCGTGGAAATACGGATTGACTGTGCCTGGGGCGCGATGTAGTGTTTGCCAGTTTGGGCCCACTGCGTTTCAAATCCAGGAGGAACTTGTGAGACTGATGAAGCTGACGGCTGGAATGGGTGTGTTTTTGCTTGGCGCGATGGCGGCGGTGACGACACAGGGACAGGCGGCATCGCCGAAGGCGGAGATTGCTGCGTTGGAATTTCAGACACCGAAGAACGGGATGGTGCAGCAGTATGAGGCGGGACGGAAACAGAAAGTGGAGTGGCACAAGCAGCAGAAGGACACGCAGCCTTTGTACGTATTTGAAACGCTGACCGGCGAACGCACCGGAACTTATTTGGTGGGGCGGCTGGGGCAGCATTGGTCGGATATGGATACGCCTGTGGTGACAGATGCGGCGGATCTGGCGGAATACCAGAAGGCGGTGGGCGCGTCGGTGGAGAAGTTGGTGAGCGCCTACTACGAATATTTGCCGAAGGTGAGCAATCCGTCGGCGGACATGAATGCGAAGTACACGGAGGTCGTGACATTTCACATTCGTTATGGGCACGGCGACGATTTCCGCAGTGCGATTGCGCGGGTGCACGACGCACGGGTGCAGATGAAATCTTCAGCGCACTCTAACTGGTATCGCCTGGTGACGGGCGGGCCGGGCGGGACTTATGTATTGACGATCGACCATGCGAACTGGGCTTCGTTTGAGGATGATCCGGCGATCAAGCCTTTGCGCGACGATCTGCGAGCGGCGTTTGGCGAGCAGGAAGCGATGTCTGTGATTGAGAGGATCAACAGCTCGGTGGAGAGCACTTATGATGAGCTGATTGAGTTTCGTCCGGATTTGAGTTATTTGCCGGCGAAGTAGGAACAGCTAAAGGTTGACAGTTAAGAGTTAAAAGCAAGAACGGTCGGCAGAGGCGCTTAGCGCGAAGGCGGGGAGAGCGCAGAGTAAACCCTCAACATAAAGATGCCCGTTCTGTCCCGAAAAGCGCGGGACAGAACGGCCGCTACCAGGGCAACTTCAAGTGCAATGGCGATCCCCGTTTGGTGGAGTTTGTGCCGCACATCCAGGAGTGCCCTCCTGCGGCAGACAGGGCTGTGCCACGAAAACTAGAGCGCCCGCAAGAATGGACAACGGGTTGATGCGCGGGCTAGAGTAGTTGCGCATTGGGACCAAGCTCCAACGGCAAACGGATCATTGCGCTTCCAGCGCTCGCGGTGTTTGTGTTTTTGTGCACGGCGGGCGGGGCGCAAGACAGCAAGATTTCTACTTCTAGCAGGGCGCAACACACCTCCGCGACCATTGGCACTTCATCTACGGTTCCTACGTTTGAGGATATTTCCGCGCGAGCTGGGCTTACTGTGGCGCATATCGCTTCGCCTGAGAAGAAATATATTGTGGAGTCTATGAGCGGGGGTGTGGGGTTTATTGATTGCGATGGCAGCGGGGTGTTGTCGGCGCTGGTCGTGAATGGGTCTACCGTTGAGCGTTACAAGAGTGGCGGGGAGTATATGGTTACTTTGTATCGGCAGATAGGGGATCGCCTTGCTCGTGGAGCAGCGGTGAGATTTGAAGACGTGACGCAGGCGGCGGGTTTGACGCGCAAGGGTTGGGGGATGGGCTTGGCGGTGGCGGATTTTGATAATGATGGAGTGCTGGATATTTTTGTTACGGGGTATGGCGGGAACGCTTTGTATCGCGGGCTGGGAAATTGCAAGTTTGAGGATGTGACCGAGAAGGCGGGAGTGCGCGGGAGCGGGTTCATGACCGGGGCGGCATGGGCGGACTATGACAAGGATGGGTTCGTGGATATTTTTGTGTCGCGGTACGTGCATGTGGATCTGGATCATGTGGCGGCGTTCGGGACGTGCAAGTTTCGCGGGATCGTGGTGCAGTGCGGGCCCTGGGGGATGACGGGCGAGAGGGATTTGCTGTATCACAATCGGGGGGATGGGACGTTTGAGGAAGTGGCGAAGAAGGCCGGCGTGAGCGATCCGAATGGATATTACGGATTGGGAGTGGTGTGGGGCGATTACGATAACGACGGCTGGCCGGATTTGTATGTGGCGAACGATACGGGGCCGAACTTTCTTTATCACAATAATCATGATGGGACTTTTACGGATCAGGGAATGCTGGCGGGTGCGGCGTTGAGCAGCGAAGGCGACGCGGAAGGTTCGATGGGAGTGGATTTCGGGGATTATGATCACGACGGGCGGCTGGATATTTTCGTGACGAATTTTGCGGACCAGGAAGACAACCTTTATCACAATTTGGGCGCGAAGGGATTTGATGATGTGAGCTGGAAGGCGGGAGTGGCGAAGTCGAGCTACCCTTATGTGAAATGGGGAACGGGATTTTTCGATTTTGATAATGACGGGTGGTTGGATTTGTTCGTGGCGAGCGGGCATGTGTACCCGCAGATGGACCAGCTGGAGGGAGTGGCGCGGTACAAGGAACCTTTGCTGCTGCACATGAATAATCATGATGGGACTTTCACGGAATCTTCCGCGGCGGCGGGATTGGGAGCAGTGCCGGTGGCATCGCGGCGGGGGGCAGCGTTTGGGGATGTGGCGAATGATGGAAACGTGGACGTGTTGTTGCTGAATGTGGGCGAGACTCCGACTTTGCTGATGAATTATGGGGTGGCGGGGAATCATCGGGTGGAATTTCGATTGATGGGGACGAAGAGTAATCGGGCGGCGATTGGGGCGCGGGTTACGGTGCGGGCTGGGAAGCTGGTGCAGATTGGTGAGGTGCGGGGAGGGGCTAGCTATCTATCGCAGAATGATTTGCGGGTGCATTTTGGATTGGGGAAGGTGGGGATGATCGATTCGGTGGAGCTTTTGTGGCCCAGCGGCGTGGTGGAGAAATTTTCGGGGGTGGCGGCGGATAAGATTTATACGTTGGTGGAGGGGCAGGGGATTCGCGGGACGAACGCGTTACCGGCACCATAGCGAAGTACGCCAATCCCGCTTTGCGGGAATGGCGTTCCCAGGAAAGACCGCGGGTCCGTCGCACTCTGGAATTCTTGGCGAGCCGGGGCGCCGCAAGCAGCGCCCCTACCGTGGCTGACGCCTAAAAGAAATTGATGAAATTAAAAAGGGCGCTGCGATATTTTGCAGCGCCCTTTTTTTTGCCGTGCTGTTTGTGGTGCCTTGCTTGCCGCGCAGCTACTACTCTTGTTTAGAACAGGAACTTCAGCCCGAACTGGAAGATGCGGCCCAGGTGGGCACCGTTAGGTTGCAGGAAACCGTTGCCCAAGCAGGCGGGATCGCCTGCGGAATTGTTCGATCCGCCGTAGCAGGCGGCGGAGGCATTCACTCCCGACCACTGAGTGTGGTTGAAAATGTTGAAGCCCTCGGCGCGGAACTGCATGGAGACGGATTCGTGGATGGGGAAATTCTTGAACAAAGCCATGTCGAAATTGAAGCGGTCGGGGTTGTTCAACGAATTTCGTCCGGAGTCTCCGAAGGTCAATCCTTGCGGCTGTGAGTAGGCCGCTGGATTGAAAAGCAACGGACCGGTACCGGGCACCAGCAAAGCCGCCGAACCTGCCGGGGGTGCGGAGTGAGGGTTACCGATCAAATCGGTATAGGAACCGTTGGTACCGACGCCGTTGGCGACCCCGGCGTTGTCGCCGAAGATGCCGTTGGTGACGCTGAAGGGCGTGCCGGTATTAAAGGTGGTAATACCTGAGTATTCCCAACCGCCCAGAAGTGCTTTGGTGATGCCGCTCTCGTGGAAAGACGGGATGTTGTAAACGTAGCTGACGGTAAGGATATGGCGTTCGTCGAAGTTGGAACTGGCGCGGTTGGCCGCGAGATCGAAAGAGTTGACGAAGTTGGCATCCTGCCAGTCGGAGGAATCGTCGAGGGAGTGGCTGTATGTGTAAGCGACGGACAGGGTGAGGGGCGCGATGGTGCGACGAATGGAAACCTGCAGGGAATTGTAAATGGAGTCGGCCGCATAGGGTTTGAAGGTGATCGTTCCATAGCCAACGAAGGGGCGGAACGGAGATGGATCGTTGCCGCAGGCGGTGCCGAGATTGATTGCGGTGTTCCCGGTCACAGGAGTTCCGTTGACGGTGAGGGCGTTGCAATCGGTATTGACGGTTTGGCCGGTGCTGTTGAGCGTGGGGTTCACCGGGGCCTGCTGGTCTTGTGTGACGATGGGCTCTCCGGCACCGTAAGGATTCGCGCCGGTGATGGGCTGAAGCTGATTGCGATCCAGTTGCATCGAGAGATGGGTTCCTTTGCTGCCGACGTAGGAAATCTCACCGACGGTATTCTTGAAGAACTCATGCTGCAGGCTCAAATTCCACTGCTGCGCGTAGGGCCAAACGGCTTTGTTGGCGATAGAAACCACGCTCAGAGGGAAGGCCAAAATCTGTCCGGCGCCAGCGCCGACACAGGTGTAACCCGTTGGATCGGCGCAGGTCCCGACGCCCGAGGCGATATTGGATTGCGACTGATTCTGCACGAGCGGGGGACTGCCCTGCAGCGATTCGGAATTGCCTTCGTTGCCTTGGCCGTGGTCGTAGAAAATCCCATAGCCGCCACGCAGCGAGGTCTTGCCGTCGCCAAAAGGATCCCACGCGAAGCCGACGCGGGGCGCCGGATTCCAGAGATGTCCTTGCAAACAGCCGCGAGGCACGCCCGTCGAGCCGCACTGCTGAATGCCGTTGTAGAGGAACGGAGCATCCGCGGGGTTTGATGGAGAAAGGAATATCGAATTATTGGCCGCGCTCACTAACGCACCGGAGCCATTAGGATCAAGGGCCGGGGCGAAAGCCGGATTCCAAGCGTTGGCATTGAAATTGAATTCGGTGTCGTATTTGTTGTAGTAGGTGCCGAACAGGCTGATGCGCAACCCGAGATTCAAGGTGAGCCGAGAAGTGATGTGGAAGTCGTCCTGGATATAAGGTTCCACGAACTGGTAGCGATCATAGTATTTAACGTTTTGATTGGCCTGGGAGAAGGAAGCAATATTTCCCAGCAGCATATCGGCGAAGGAATTTCCGGTGGAAACGTTGGAATTGGTGGCGTCGAAGGTGAGTGCGCCGCCATCCTGCAAGCTGGACATCTGGTTCTTTTGGGCCAACACGGCGTAAGCACCGAACATAAGATTATGCTTTCCGATGATCTTGGTGACGTTATCGCGAATGGTGTAGGTAGGGTTGGCGTTGTTCCAAGGTTCGTAGGAGGGGTCGGAGGTAAATCCGTAGGCGCTGTTTCCGGTGAGCGTGACCGCCGGGAGCTTGGTGGCGAAACCCGGCGCGTCTGGAAAAATTCCAGTCATGGTCACGCCGGCGGGCTTTTCGAACGGGCCCTGGTTGGTGAGGAAAATGTGATCGCTGGTGTAGCTGAACACGAATTCGTTGACGAGGGTGGGTGAAGCGGTCCAGGTCAAACGCGCGACGGCGCTGGTGGTTGGTCCATTGAATTTCGTTTGGATGTTGGGGACGGTGGCATTGGACCAGAGGGTTAGAGGCGTAACGGTATTCCAGGAGTCATGGATGTAATGGAAGGTAGCGCGCAGATTGTGGGTGACGTTGTGGTCCACGCGCAGAAGTTCTTCGCGCCAGTAAGTGGGCTGCGTGAAAGTCGTGTTGAAGCAGGCGCCGATCGGAGAAGGGCATCCCGTCGAGCTGTTTGGTTGCGGGATTTCCGCCAACAGAGCCGTGGCGTTCACGCCGATGGAGCCGGCTGGAATGGAGGTACCGCCTCCGGGCAAAACGGGACAATCCGGCCCGGGGCAGACGTCCGCAAAGTTGCCGCCGCGTTCGGCCACAGAGGGGACGGGAATGTTCGCAGCATCACCTTGCGAGGCAAGCCAGGCGGAACCGGGCACACGTTCCAGACGCCATTCTTCGGACCAGAAGAAAAAGGTTTTGGATTTGTCGGTGTTGTAGTGGCCGGGAATGAAAAACGGGCCGCCGAGGGTGTAGCCGAAATCGTTTTTCTTGTACTCGGGGGCGTTGGGCGAGCTCTGATCGAAATAGCTGCGGTCGTTGAAAATGTTGTTGCGGTTGAATTCGTAGACATCCCCGTGAAAACTGCTGGTGCCGGATTTGATTTCCGTTTCCACCGTGCCCGAGGCGTTGCGACCATATTGGGCTCCGTAGTTGGAAGTCAGCACGCGGACTTCAGCGATGGAATCAACGCTAGGATAGACGTTGAGCGAGTTGTTGCTGCCGTTGTCCATATTGTCGCCGCCGTCCACTTCCCAGTTGTTGTTTTCGCCGCGGCCGCCATTGATGCTGTAGACCACGTTGCCCAGAATGCCGACGGTGCCTTCGTCCTGGGCGGTCTGGTTGTTGACGCCGGGAGTGAGGTTCACGAGCTGAGTGAAATCTCGGCCGTTCAATTGGAGCTGGGTGATTTCGGAGCCGGTGATGGTGCCGCCGACTGCCGCGGACTGGGTGTCCACTTGCGCGACACTTTCGCCGGCGACGACTACTTCGCTGCTGAGCGCGCCGACCTCGAGGTTCACGTCCACGCGGGCTTGCTGTCCTACGCGCAGGACGACGCCCCTGGCCTGGAACCTTTTGAAGCCCTTCATGCTGACGGAAATATCATAGCTGCCGATGGGGAGGTAGGGCACGACCCAGTCGCCATCCTGATTGGTGATGACTACCTTGTTGATGCCGATGCGCGGGCTGGCCACGTTGACTTCCGCACCGGCGACGACGGCGCCGGAAGAATCGTGCACGGTACCGGTGAGCGTGGCGGTGTCTTGTGCGGCGGCGATGGATGCGCAGAGGAGAAACGCGAACAGGCAGCAAGCTTGGCGAAGAAATTTCATGTACGTCTCCAGGTAGCGCGGAGTTCGCGCGGATTTTGCGGCCCCAAATGCCAAAACCCGAAGCTGCTGGTTTGCTGCAAAGTGCGGAGGTGGTGACAGGGCAGCTGGCAGGCTGCACTGGGACGAGCGCGGGAACAGCTTTCCCGGCCGGCCGGCTCAAGAGACGTAAAAGACGCCACCCCTGACGTTTTATTAAATTTATTAAAACTGATTTATATACGGGAGTGGGGAGATGTCAAGCGAAAAACTCTGGGTCAGGGATGGGGCTTAGAAGCGGGGGGCGGCGAGGGGGCAACGACAGACGGGTCCCGCAAAGCGGGACCCGTCCCTACAGCGTGAGAC
>Ga0210388_10002740_pt1 | contig 13728 bp, 10 predicted proteins | sample IncBWC19OmetaG_FD_155485 | JGI IMG/M metagenome (GOLD analysis project Ga0210388, IMG submission 155485) | Forest soil microbial communities from Barre Woods Harvard Forest LTER site, Petersham, Massachusetts, United States - Inc-BW-C-19-O ...
TACGAGGCTGTCACTACCGTGCCCAACACTCCGGCCTGGATCCGCGGCGTCACCAACCTGCGAGGCAGAGTTGTCCCCGTGGTTGATCTCGCAGTGAAGTTCGGCTTGCCATCCAGCCGCGTTACGAAGTTCTCTTGCATCATCATCACCGAAGTGATGTTCCAGGGCGAAAAGCTGACCATGGGTGTTCTGGCCGACTCGGTGAGCCAGGTTATCGATCTCTCCGCCGACGAAATCGAAGAGACTCCGCCGTTCGGCACTCGGGTCAAGACCGAATATCTGCTCGGCATGGGCGCGTTAGGGAAGAAGTTTTGTCTGATTCTTGATATCGACAAAGTACTGTCCGCCGACGAATTGCTGGCGGTGACCGAGTCGGTTGCGGATGAAGCGCGTTCAGACGATGCGGTGGTTGATGTACCCAGCAAGGAAGCACACTTCGAGACGGGAGCGTAGCTTTTGCCCGCTGGGACCGCTTCAGGCAAGGATTCAGGCAGCTTGACTCAAGGCGACGCCTACCTTGAGCAACCCCCTCATCTTTCAGTCAGCCCCGCCTTATTCCAAAAGTTCCAGAAATTGATTTACTCCGAAACTGGCATCTGGCTGGGGAGTTCAAAAACGGCCTTGCTGTGTGGGCGGCTTTTTCGGCGGCTGCGCACGCTGGAGATCAGTTCGCTGCAGAATTACTACGAATTGGTTTCACAGCCGGGGCAGCAGCAGGAACGCGCCCGGATGATTGATGCCATCACGACCAATGAAACGCGCTTCTTCCGCGAGCCCAGGCAGTTCGAGTTCCTGGTGCAGAGAGTATTTCCTCGTTGGCACGCGGACGCTGAACGCGGATTGCGGCCTAAGCAAGTCAATATCTGGAGCGCCGGATGTTCCTCGGGGGAAGAGCCATACACCGTGGCCATGCTGCTCGCCAAGCATCTTCCAGCGGAGCAGGGCTGGGACGCACAGATTCTAGCCACCGACATTTCGAACCGAGTGCTGGAAAAGGCTCGTAAGGGGATTTATCCCATTACGAGGGCGACCGAACTTCCTAAGGACTTGCTGCATACGTTCATGTTGCGCGGAGTAGCGGAGCGGCAAGGCGAGATGAAGGTGAAAGTTGAAATCCAGCAAATGGTCGAGTTTCGAAGGTTGAATTTGGACCAGGAGTCGGACCGCGTCGAAGGACCATTCGACGCGATTTTCTGTCGCAATGTCCTGATCTATTTCGACGCGGCTTCGAAGCAAAGGGTAGTTACGAGCTTGGTTGGTCATCTCGTCGCCAACGGCATTTTGTTTGTGGGCCATGCTGAAAACTTGAACGCCGTGTCGTCCGAGTTACGCAGCCTTGAGCCGACCATCTACACCAGAGCAGGAAACACAGAGCGTTTGTGAGAACCGCGAATCAAGCGACATAGTCCGCAGCTTTAAGCGCATCCGAAGGGAAAGAGCGTGCCGCGTATGCATGGAGATGACTTGCACGTCCTGGTCGTGGATGACTCGGCGATGGTGCGCCAGGTTATGCAAGGCATCCTGAGTACCAACAGCCGGGTCAAGGTCAGCGTTGCGGCAGACCCCCTGATTGCATGGTCGAAGATGCAAAAGGCACCTCCCGACGTGGTCATTACCGACCTCGAAATGCCGCGAATGGACGGGCTGACTTTCATCCGAAAAATTATGCAGGAAATGCCTACGCCGGTCGTGGTCTGCTCCGGTCTGGCAGCCCGCGGTACCGAACTCGCACTGCGAGCGCTTGAGGAAGGAGCGGTTGAAGTCATCACCAAGCCCAAGGTTGGCGTGCGCGACTTCCTGCACGAATCAGCTGTGACTCTTGTGGATGCGGTTTGGAGCGCGTCTCAAGCGCACGTCAGGCCGCGCCCGGTTATGGCGGCGGTTCCGCGTCTGACTGCCGATGCGGTTCTGCCGCGCAAAGCCAGGTCCCACGCTGCAGGGGCGCCGAACGGAGTGATTGCGGTCGGTGCCTCGACGGGCGGGACCGAGGCCTTGCGTGTTTTCCTTGCCGCCATGCCGGCCGACTGCCCACCAATCGTGATTGTGCAGCATATGCCGGAAGGATTTACCCGCGCTTTTGCAGAGCGGTTGAACAAGGAGTGCACGATTGAAGTTGAGGAGGCTCGGGACGGCAGCCAGTTACAAACCGGGAAGGCGCTGATCGCGGCGGGCAACCGGCACATGGTCGTCAATCGGAGTGGTCAAGGTCTTTTCGTCCAGATCCTCGATGGGCCACTGGTGTCGCGTCATCGTCCGAGTGTCGATGTGCTCTTTCGTTCAGTAGCGGCTTCGGTGGGAGCAAAAGCAGTTGGAGTCATTATGACCGGCATGGGCGACGACGGCGCTGAGGGGCTCGCCGAAATGAACGAAGCCGGCGCAGCTACGATTGCGCAGGACGAAGCCAGTTGCATTGTGTTTGGAATGCCCAAGGAAGCCATCGCTCGCGGTGCGGTGAACCTGGTTGTGCCGTTGGAGCGGATCGCCTGCACCGCCCTAAACGTACAGAATGGTTGGGCAGGACGGAAAGAAGAGCTACAGAAGCGATGATGAGATTAACGAATCGCGCAAGGTCTCTCTGACAACTGCTAGGCGCCGCATGTGCTTACTGGCGCCATCCGAGGTGCTCTTCGCGTCCCTGGAAAATCTCATGCAGCAGATGAACGAAACGTTGCTTTAGCGTCAACGGCTTCGCCTCAGGCGTTTCCGTGGTTGTGGTTTTCGCATCTACCTCTGGTTCGCGAGCTGTAACTGCACCAGTAGCCATGATTTATGGCCTCCTTCTAGAAGTTAATTCTCATCAACTTGATCGCTATGCTTGCGACAAACTTCGCGCCAATCGTCTGCCGAGAGGAAGTCGTAAGAGTGCTTAGTTGAGCCTTTATTCTAAGAAGGTTCTAACCCTGCGGTAAGATCACCAACGGTATAGACCTTCGGGGTTAAGTTCTTGGTTCAGGTCTGCTGCGGTAGTGTTATTTGGTGACTGGACTTCCGCGCACGTCGAGCGTCTCGGTATGGTATATGAGGAGGTGCCCACGAAACGGAGCGCCCCAGCCACGAAGAACATGACTGCCTCCCAAGAAGGTGAAGCGACCGTTGACCAAGCTTTCGCCGGACCATCCGCACGATCCTCTACAGGAATGAGCCGTCGGGCTGCGATTAAGTCTCTTGGCTTCGCCGTTGCGGCTTTGATGTTTCCGTCTGGGTCGGCCCACCCTCTTCTACCGGCGACTGAAGGAAACCCGACTTCGCGCACGGCAGAGAATCCCAGATGGTACGGGTTCAACCTGCTTGAGTATTTCTCCACCGATCCTGATTGGATGAAGTACTTCCCCTACAAGAACGACGGCATGTTTTTGGAGGGTGACTTCCGCTGGATACGTGACTGGGGTTTCAACTGGGTTCGACTGCCGATGGACTATCGCTTTTGGACTGACTCTCAGGATCTGCTCAAGATTCGCGAGGACAAGGTCGTGCCCATTGATCGCGCCATCCAACTGGGCGAGAAATACGGAGTCCATGTCAACATCTGTCTGCACCGTGCACCGGGTTACTCCATCCTGGACACTTTAGATGAAGCAGTCACCGGCATCCACGTAACGAAAGAGAAGAGCAGCCTTTTTGCAGACCCGCAAATGCTGGATGCCTTCGTCCATCAGTGGACTTATTTCGCTGATCGCTACAAAGGGATCTCCAGCGAAAAACTCAGCTTCAATCTGGTGAACGAGCCGATCGTGACCCCGACCACCCCCGAAATGGAGGAACTTAAGAAAGCGAAACTTGAGTCTCAGAACTCGCTGCGCGGGGAGTTCGCGAAGCGTCACGCGGCGGAGTACACCCGCGTCGCTCGTGCGGCCATCGAGGGAATATCAAAACACGATCCGCAACGCCTCATCGTCACAGACGGATACAACGGAGGCACAGCGGTCATCTCCGATTTGTTCGAAACCGGAGTTCTGCAGAGTTGCCATACCTACCATCCCGTACAGCTCACTCACTACCAATGCGAGTGGGCGCGCGGCATACTTACCGGCTCCGAATCAGTGCCCACCTGGCCACTCAAGGACGGTAAGGGTGTTGTCACCGTTGATCGGGCCGAGGTGGCTCGGACATTTCGACCGTGGGGTGATCTGGCCGAGCTGGGTGTTCCCATTCACTTTGGGGAAATGGGTTGTTATAAGCGCACGCCGCCGGAGGTCGTTCTGGCCTGGTTTGACGACACTTTAAGCGTACTAAACGACCTGCACACCGGCTGGGCGCTGTGGAACTTTCGGGGACCGTTTGGCATCCTAGATACCGACCGGTCCGGCACTAAGTTCGAGGATTGGCACGGCCATCAACTGGATCGGGCACTGCTCAACCTGCTTCAGAAGCGAATGAAGTCGTAGATTGTCGCGCCTTGGCGCTCGAAGGTATTCCGGCTCGCCTCAACCCCCGCTCGGCGAAAATCGCGAACCCCTTCGACCTAAGCAAGTTCAAAGCGCCGCTTACTGCGCCGCCTTATGATGGCTTTCCGCTGCGCGACAAGACTGAATTTCGCTTGCGCTGACCGGCACGCTGATGGGCTTTCCATCCCGGGTGGCACTACCCCCGCCCTTTACGACCGGGTCAAAGCAATCTTTCCAGAGGCCGTTATCTTTTTTCCACTGACCCTGAATGAAACCCAGGTTCTTGCACTCGTTGATGATTTTCTGGCAAGCCGGGTTCTGTTCAACAGCGGCGTGATTTTGGCTGCCCCTGGCTTGGCCGGGGGCTGACGGTGCAGTCTGCGCTGTGACATTCGCTCCGATCACGACCGACGCAAGAAACGTTGCTGATAGTAAAATCCGACTGATTATTCGCCCATGCATGAGACTTCCTCCGGTTAGAAAGTGTATACGAATCTCTCTGCCCCAAGGCGTTTTCGAGTGTACACCCGTGTCGTCCGCCAGCAACAGGGTCGGTGTACTACCGATTATCGCTGCTTCGCAATATCTTACGCGATTATAACTGCGCCGATCCGCATCAAGCTCCGTCCATAACATCAAACTCCGCCCATAAAAGGGCGGAGCTTGATGGTTCGCGATCGCTCAATGTGTCCGGCGTTAAGGATAGCTGACCACGGTGACCGGAGTGTCCGGGTTGGCAATGGTCGACGAGCCTCCTGTGTTGTCGATCACGTTTAGGATTCCACCGAATCCAGACGTGGAGAGGAAGATTGTAAGCAGATCGTTCATGCTTGCGGTCGGAAGGTTGGTAGGAACCTCAAACGCGTTTGCGGCATAAATATTTACACCCTGATCGAAGAAGCTGTAGCTGCCCATACCGTATCCGCTGAAGCTGGTCACGTTGCTGGCAACTTTGAATGCGGCCCAGCCGTCGATACCGCCGGGCTCCGTCCACGCGGCCTGACTCGGTGGATCATAGGGCATCTCGTTTTGGAGGAAGATGTCGGTGCCGCCGTTGCCACTCCAGATTACCTCGTATTTCTGGTAGTGCTCGATGAAAAGGCCATACGCGGTCACGTTGTCGCCATTGACGATAAGGCCGGTGTCGGCAGTGTTGTCCGTCCAGCCCACGCCAGCGCCATGGTCAGCCCGCCATGCCCAGATGTCGTCGAGAATAGCGTTGTCGCTGTTGACCACTAAGCTGATGGTTGCGCTTCCCGCCTCAGCGCCGCCGATGCGGAAGAACACATCGTAAATACCTGACGGGTCGGAGCCTCCATGATGACCATGGTTGTCGTGACCCCGTTGGTTCCCAACCTGAAGTAACACAGGAGAGTTTTCCGGGCCCGCGTCGAAGATGATCCCCGAGATCAATATTCCGTTGTCGCTGGCGACCCACATTGATGGGTTTCCGTTTTGCGGGATCAACGTCGGGAAGCCAAGACCCAGCACGACAGTATCGGGACGAGGGACAATGAGGCTCCGGTCCAGGTTATAAATCCCCGGCGTGAGGATGAGGTTGAAGCCGAAAAACAGCGCGCGATTGATGGTCTCTGCGGAATCCGTCGGCTGGGCAATGAAGAACCTCTGGATTGGAATGGACGAGCCCGGCGTCTCGCCATTCGCCCACGTTGTCCCCGACGAACTATGCTGCACGGCAGGCACGAAGACGTTGTAGTTCCCACGGGCATCCTGGTACAGGTAAGGCGCTTCGCGGGTGACCGGGCTGGTTGCGAGCGTTGTGTACGGTCCACCGCATGACGATTGGACCGGGAAACACTGCGCGGGCGCACCTACGACGCCTGAAAAGACCTGATTCCACACGCCGTTGCTCCAGCCATCGATAATGCTGTTCCTGGTTATCCATTGCTGTTGCGAGCCGCTTACGATGCTGCCGTTCTCGAACTGCGAATCAGCGATGAAGCCGCCACTCGCAAACGACGGGCCAGTGCAGTAGTCCATCAGCGTAGCGTTTCCGTTGACAAGGACTCGGCGAAGCGGCGCGGCCTGCGAAACCGCCCAGAATTCCCCCGCGTAGCAGCCAAAGCTGGAGTTGGTTACGTTGATAGTAAGGTTCGACAACGATCGCCAGAAGTTCACCAGCGCGATACAACTGCCGTCCGTACACTGATTGTAAACATCGATGGAGCCGTTGATGACCACGTCGCTCGGCGACTGGCCCAAGCCCGCCACCATCGTGTAATAACCTACTTGAAAATTGAGCGGCGTGGTGCTCGATCCGTATGTGCCGGGCTCAAACAGCAGCGCATAACGCTGGATTCCGAACTGATTGGGGATCTGTTGGGTTGCGATCGAGTCGACGGTCGACTGGATCTGGCTTAATGGCATGCTGGGATTGAATACATAAACGCTTTCGCCGAAATTAGGTTGTCTGGAGTTGAATTGTTTGGGCAATGCTTCGGCCCCGGCAAGCGGTGCCAGAATAAAAGATGCGGTCGCGGCAACCGCACACGTCAGCGCCAGTACGCGCAGCATGGACTTGTAGCTTTTCATCGATTTTCTCCTTGCGAAGCGAAGTGACTCGACCTCCGTCAGCAATTGCTATCTCGAAACTAAAAGCTTTGCGAGGCAACCACGGCGAAGGCGGAAAAGGACCCGGGAAACTCTCATTCAGGGAGCTCGAAGGGCTCCCTCGGACGAGGACGCGTTAAAAATTATGTGCGGCCCGGAGTAGATGTGTCAATAGGCAATCGCCGCAGCTTCGGCGTGTGAAGGAACAAGGAGATTAAGGCCTTGTGTGATGCCTTTAGGGCAAGTGTTTTCCAAACTCCAACGTGATTGTCATTTGTAAACCGTAAAGACACGCGCTGCGCCAGACGCAGCGCGGCTCCTCACATCATCGTTCCTCACATCGTGGTTAGAAGCTGATCTTGAGGATGGCGCCACCGTTACCCACGAACCATCCAGCTTGTGGATTCGCAAAAGCGACGGCCCAATAACCGCTTACTTCTTTGGGCAGCTTGAACCACGTGTGACCTTCATCGGGTGTCCAGGCTCCTGATCCTGAAGTGAAGTTTGGCTCGGTCTCAGCGGTAATTACGACCGTTCGGTCGCCACGACCGTCTCCTTCTTTAATGTGACCGTGGCGCATGCCATGCACGTAACTCAGGCAGAAAATGGCTCCGCTTACTGGAGGCTTCTTCGTCAGCTGCCAAGTCTGACCGCCATCGTGTGACGTAGCCATGTCCGCGCTTTTGTTTGAGGACAAATCGCCGCCCCCCACAACGCCATTCTGCGGGTCGCGGAAGGCTACACTAATTCCGCCCGCGCTGGCCGAACTGACCAGCGGAGTGTCATACGCGTTCCAAGTGTCGCCACCATCTCGCGTGGCCAGTATCCGCGCGATGGTTGCGCCGCCGGTGGCAATCCATGCGTTCCCTCGGCCCTGAGTCGTTATGCAGGTTCCGCTGGCCGCGAACGAGGCTTCACCTGGCAATGCCGGCGGCATATTATTGGCGATGCTCTGCCAGGAGGTTCCATCGGTTGTGCGAATATCGGGAAATACTCCGTTCACCGAGTCGCTATGCGCAATGCCCCGGTTCGGTGTCCAGAAGGCGAAACAGTCATAGAATGCGCTTTTCGTCTCGTTCTTGAACTCGATTGTCCAAGTCGCGCCGCCATCGACAGTTTTGTAGATGCGAAAATTTCCAGTGTTGTTTCCGATGGACAGCAAATACGCGACCTTATCACTTACGCCCTGCACATCGCGGAATTGAAGTTTCTCGGCGCCGGGTACGACACCGGCTTTCCACGTATTCCCGCCGTCGGTAGTGACCACGTAAGTGCCCCCGGTTCCTGCTGCCCACACCACACGGGAGTCCACCGGACTGACCGCAATGAGCAACTGCGTCGTGCCGCTCTCCTGCGGAGTGAGTTTGGGTTGATGAGACTTCCAATTTTGCGCAAAGCCAAGAGTTGCGGAAGCGGCGATCAGAAAAACAGCCAGGGAACGTTTCAGCATAGAGGTCTCTCCAGACGCGGGTTTCGCGGCGCGGAGCAAGTATAGGAGCCGTCACAAAGGGGTGTCAAACTGCCTAATCCTGAATCGTCATTTTCTCGGGAATTCAAACTGACGCACTACTTAATTCACCCTTTCGTTGCCGATATCCTCTTACCGATGTACGATTCAAAGCTTGCTCAAGAAATTATCACCAGCACCACGTGGTCGAGCAAGAATGTCGACGATAAATTCACTGCGGAAACAACATTCGTCGTCGAAATCCAATGAGGACTATCACTGTGACCGATCTTAATCTCAGAAATGCACACGTTTTGCGCAGGATCTTGATCCTGACGATTCTCGTCGTGGGAGTCGCGACCGCGCACTCTCAGGACATTCCCTCCAATGCTCCTTATAAAAATGCGAAAATGCCGGTCGAACAGCGCGTGCAAGATCTGCTTGGCCGCATGACCCTCGAGGAAAAAGCCAGTATGTTGGCCGGAGCGAACTGGATGGAGAGTGTCGCAATTCCGAGACTGGGCATTCCGTCGATCAAGATGGCAGATGGACCAATGGGCATCCGATCTTGGGCTGGCCCTTCGAAGATCACGAAAACGGCTTCGCACCCATTCAGTAGCACCGCCTTTCCCGCGGGGATAGCGGTCGCAGCCACCTGGGATCCGGCAGTGGCGCAAAGCGTAGGTCAGGCGATTGGACAGGAAGTCAAAGCGATCGGCCGTGACATGATTCTCGGCCCGACCGTTAACATCCAGCGCGTGCCGCTATGGGGAAGAAACTTCGAGGGCTACGGCGAGGACCCGTACCTCGCCGCGCAAATGGGAGTGGCCTACATTAACGGTGTACAGGGCGAGGGCGTTATCGCCACGGTAAAACACTTTGACGCCAACAATCAGGAATTCGAACGTCATCGTGTGGATGAATCCATCGACGAGCGTACCTTGCAGGAGATTTATTTCCCTGCTTTCAAGGCGGCTGTGCAAGAGGCTGGAGTTTGGTCGGTAATGTCCGCTTATCAAAAGGTAAATGGACTTTATTGCTCCGAGAATCCGTTTCTGCTGAAAGACATTCTGCGAAAGGAGTGGGGCTTCAAGGGCTTTGTGGTTTCTGATTGGGGCAGCACTTACAGCACCATCGGCCCGGTCAATGCTGGGATGGACCTCGAAATGCCCGGCGGAGAACCGGCCAAGTCGTGGTTGATTACAGAGGGCCCAAAGAAAGTTGGTAATGGCGGCGACTGGCTCTCGCCCGAAAAAGTTCTGCCCGAGGTAGCCGCAGGCAGGATCACCGTGGCAACTCTCGATGACAATGTGGGCAGCATTCTGCGCACCATGTTCGTCAGCGGTGTTTTCGATCGTGCACCAACAGCCCCGAGCGAAATCGATACCCCCGCACAGCGAGCCGTGGCCCGCCATGGGGCAGCAGAGAGTATTGTGCTGCTCAAGAACGACGGCAATTTGCTTCCGCTGGATTCTTCGAAGGTCAAGTCTCTCGCCGTTATCGGACCCAGTGCAGCGGTTGCCCGAACCGGTGGTGGCGGCAGTTCCCTGGTCCATCCTAATTATGCAATCACGCCTCTGGATGGAATCAAAGAAAGAGCCGGCAGCGGCGTCGAGGTCCGCTACGCGCTCGGTACTTCTATGCCGGGCGAGGACCCCGCCAAAGATACTCCGGAAGCCCGCGAGAAATTGCGGACGGAAGCCGTCGCCATTGCGGCGAAAGCGGATGCCGCGATCGTGTTGATCGGGAACTCGCCGGCCGTCGAATCAGAAGACTTCGATCGCACAACTTTAGATTTGCCTGCTGGCCAGGACGAACTGGTTCAGGCGGTTGCCAAAGTGAACCACAATACAGTTGTGGTCTTCAACGCCGGCGCTCCGGTCAACATAAGCCGCTGGGTTGGCCAGGTTCCGGCGGTTCTGGACGTATGGTTTGGCGGCCAGGAAATCGGACACGCAGTCGCGGATGTTTTGTTCGGCGACGTCGATCCTTCGGGGAAACTTCCTTTTTCCTTTATCAACGACTTCAAAGAATCTCCCGCCTACGGTAATTATCCCGGAGAAGATTTGCATGTGAAATATGCGGAAGGAATTTACGTTGGCTACCGCTATTTCGACAAGCATGGCATCACCCCTCAATTTCCTTTCGGATACGGCCTCTCCTATACCACCTTCGGCTATAGCAACTTGAAGATTAAATCGGGCAAAGCTGCGAGCGGTCAAACTTTCGAGGTCAGCTTGGAAGTTCGCAACCAGGGAAACCGCGCAGGCGCGGAAATTGTGCAGTTGTACCTTCACGACGGACATTCGAGCGTAGACCGCCCAGTCAAGGAACTGAAAGGCTTCCGTCGAGTTGAGTTGGCGCCTGGGAAGTCCGCAACTGTAAGCTTCAAGCTCGACAAGAGTTCATTGGCCTATTACAGCACGCAGAAAAAAAACTGGGTCGCGGAACCGGGCTCGTTTGATGTAATGGTGGGCGCGTCCTCCGCAGATATTCGGCTCAAAGGATCTTTCGAACTGTCGCAGTGAGCTGAATGCAGCCCCGACAGCCTCATTTGGCGAGTTGGTAGAGCGACCCCAATATTGCTCCGAACACCGCGTGCGCAAGAAAGATGGAAACCGGAGTCTGAATTCCATAATGCAACGCCATGAAACCGGGTGGTTCGAGTTGACGGTTCGCGTTGGGACCGTGCTGTTCGCTTGCCATTCTGGGATGGATGCCAGGCATTAGTGACATTCCGACGGTTAGAACGAAGAGTGCCTGCGCCACTCCGAGCAGCGCTCCGAACCACCAATTAGCCAGGTGCCGCGCTTCGAAGACCAATACATACAACATGGAAAATATCCAGCCGTTCAGCAGATGAATGAGGAATCCGTAGAATCTTGCCTTTTCTCGCTGTGGTGTGACAAAAGTTCCAATCAGGTAGGGCAAGTTCATTCGGGTTAAGCCGAGGCCTTGGCTGGTTGCGAGGAGCGTAGACAATGCCAGAGTCGCCAGAAATCCTGAGAGCAGCCAACTTGGCCAGTTCATAAGTGAACCTGTCATGTCGCCTGCCGGGTTGCCGCTGGCGGACGGTGCGCGAGTTGCTGCTCTCCCTTTTCGCGCTGGCTGATTGACAGTGCTGCACCGATCAGGCCTACATGGGTGAAGGCCTGAGGGAAGTTTCCCAATGCAGCGCCTGTGATCGGGTCTATTTCTTCACCATACAACCCCAAATCGTTTTCGTACTTGATCAGGTCCGCGAATCGTTGACGCGCCTCGTCCAGGGAACCACCGCCTAATGCGAGATATTCTGCTTCCCAGAAACTACAGAGAGCAAACGTCCCCTCTGGTATTTCTCTCCGGTAGCGGAAGAGCAATCCATTTGGAGTTCCGAGTTGTTGGCGGATCGCATGGTAGGTGCTGCGCATTCTTGGCGAGCCAGCCTCGGCGAAGCCGTACCACGAGAGCAGAAGCAGGCTGGCGTCGAGTTCCTGTCGATCGAGCACGCTAACATAACTTTGCATGTTCTCGTTCCAGGCGCGTTCCTCGATCTGGCGCCGAATCGAATTGCTCTCTTGTCTGTAGCGCTCGATCGGCGCTCCTCGTAAGCTGCTGTGTTCATCAAGACGGATGAGGCGATCCATCGCCGTCCAACATAAAAGTCGCGAGTGGGTGTGGTTCTCACGTCCCGATCTTGGCTCCCAGATGCCCTCGTCTGGCTGATCCCAATTTGCTGCTACATAATTTCCAAAGCCGATCAAAGCCTTCTGCATGTCACGGTCGAGATGCCCGCCATGAAATGCGAATTGAGCTGCCGCGTCGATCACTTCTCCATAAACGTCGAGCTGAAGTTGATTGCGCGCGGCATTCCCGATGCGCACGGGACTCGATTCGCGATATCCGCTTAAATGGCCCAGTTTGTGTTCCACCGGTGCTTTGTCGCCGTAGAGGGAATAGAGAATCCTCAACTTGGGCTGAGTTAGTCGCGTTGCCTGTAGCATCCAGTCGAGAAAATCCTCGGCTTCGTTCCAGTAGCCCAGTTCGAGCAACGCTCGGATTGTGAAGGATGCATCGCGCAACCAGCAGTAGCGGTAGTCCCAGTTCAAATCTGCGCCAATGCGCTCCGGAAGCGAAGTGGTTGGAGCGGCAATAATCGCGCCCGACGGAGCATAGGTGAGCAACTTAAGAGTCAGCGCGCTGCGTATCACCTCATTCCGATATGCGCCCTCGTAGTTGGCGCTGCGGCCCCATTGTTGCCAGGCTGCGACTGCATGATCAATGCGAGCGTCGAGCGAGAGATCTAACGGACGCAGCACGGCGGGAGCCTCTTCCGAATAGGAGAACGAGAAGCGCAGGTTCTCGCCGCATCGGAGCACGACGCGAGCCCAAGCACCTTGGTCAGTAATCGAAAGAGCCGCGCTGCTTCGCAGCCAATACGAGCCCCTACCCACGGTAAATCGAAGTCCCAGCTTTCCCATGTCCCGGATTTGAACCTTGGTCTTGCCGTAGTGCGCAACAGGGAAGAATTCGATCTCGAACTCAAGTTCGCCGGAATCGCACGCCACCTTACGCAGAATCTCGTGATCCGGCAGGAAACTGTTGTGATAAGAGGTGTTCGATGCCCCAGGCATCATGTCGACAAGGATGGCGCTGCCCGATGGACTGGAAAAGTGAGTTTCAAGGACATTGGAATCCGGAACGTAGTGCTGTTTTGTAGCTGCGGGTCCGACGGGAGAAATCCGCCAGTAGCCGCCCCGTTCGCGATCAAGAAGCGCAGCGAAGATGGAGGGCGCATCGAATCTTGGCCAGCAAAGCCAGTCGATGGAGCCGTATCGTGACACCAAAGCCGCAGAGCGGCAGTCCCCGATGATGCCATAATCCTGAATCGCCGGCCAGGCAGAAGTAACCCTTCGATTCGCCGGAGGCGTTTCCGCAGAGCGTTGTGAGACTTCAGCTCGCAGTGGCACGTGCACGTATAAGTTGATGCACTATACGGCGATTCGTTGCCAGGCTTTCGTCGCGAATGGGCTGCATACGCATAAGAGACGGCAGAACAGTTCATCGCGCGGTGGGTTTAACACTATTTTCGGATGGGGCGGCTGGGCGAAACATGAGATCAAACCAGGGCTTCCAAGTCTTGCCGCCGTCGATCGAGGTCACTGCGAACTCGCGTACACCGCCGCTCACCGGCTTCCAGGTACCGCGGACATGTCTCGTTTTTCCGTCAGTTGTGCGATCCGTGCCACTTAGAACCATTTCGCCACCGTGCATTCCGCCTTCGATGACGAGCAGCACTCCTTGATTGGTGACCCAGGTCTGGTGCCATACCTTCCTGGACGCGTC
>Ga0210388_10002741_pt1 | contig 13727 bp, 8 predicted proteins | sample IncBWC19OmetaG_FD_155485 | JGI IMG/M metagenome (GOLD analysis project Ga0210388, IMG submission 155485) | Forest soil microbial communities from Barre Woods Harvard Forest LTER site, Petersham, Massachusetts, United States - Inc-BW-C-19-O ...
AGCCCCGGCACGCCCAGCATGCTGTCGGGGCGGAAGAACTCCGGGTCGATGTAGGCGTCGTCGGTGCGGCGGTAGATGACGTGCACGCGGCGCGGGCCGAGCGTGGTGCGCACGAAGACCTCGTCGCCGCTGACGAACAGGTCGGAGGCCTCGACCAGCTCGATCCCCATCGAGCGCGCCAGGAAGCTGTGCTCGAAGTAGGCCGAGTTGAACGGCCCCGGCGTCAGCACGACGATGGTCGACTTCTCCGGATCCTCCGGCGACACCGAGCGCAGCCGCTCCACCAGCTGGGTCGGGTAGTCGTCGACGCGGCGGACGCCGATGCGATCCATCGCCGCGGGAAAGACGCGCTTGGTGATGAGGCGGTTCTCGATCACGTACGAGACGCCCGAGGGGGTCCGCAGGTTGTCTTCCAGCACGCGCAGCACACCGTCGGGGCTGCGAATCAGATCGATGCCGGCGATGTGAATCCGCACGCCGCCGGGCGGCTTCATGCCGCGCAGCTGCGGCAGGTAGTGCTTCGACCCCAAGAGGAGGTCGGTCGGCATCACCTTGTCGCGCAGGGCCTTCTGCTCGCCGTAGAGATCGTCCAGGAACAGCTGCAGCGTGTTGAGCCGCTGGATCAGCCCCTTTTCGAGGCGCGCCCACTCCGCCGCGCCGATGACCCGCGGGACCAGGCAGACCGGCATGACCTTCTCGGTTCCCCGTTCGTCGGAGTAAACCGAGAACGTGACCCCGCGCTGCGCCAGCGACAGCTCGGCCAGCGCCTGACAGCGCGCGAACGAGTCGGTGCTCATGTTGGCCAGCAAGTTGCCGACCATCCGCGCGTGCTGGCGCGTCGCTCCGCTCGCTTCGACCAGCTCGTCGTAAGTGCCGGGGAGGGCGCGATAACCGTCGAGGATCGTGGGCGTCGCCGCCGCGCGAACCACTTGCGTCTTGTCGATGTGCACCACCCCTGATTCTAAAAAATGCCCGAGACGCAATCTATCTCAGTAACATCGGTTTACGGTATTCGATCCTTCTCGAAACCTGACATTAACCTCGGACGCTCTAAGTTGCCCCCTATTCACGGAATGCCGCACGATGCGCCGGACTCGGCGTCGCTGGACGGGTCCGGGCCACCGCCGCCGGTGATTCCCTGGGACGAGATGCGTGCGCCGGACGGGTCGGTGCGCGAGCACTGGCGGGTGCTGGACGGCGCGCTCAAGGCGTTCGGGCCGGGGGAGATGTGGCGGCGCTGGGAGCAGGCGCGCCAACTCATCCGTCAGCACGGCGTCACCTTCAACGTCTACGGCGATCCGCGCGGCCTCGAGCGCCCCTGGCCGCTCGATCCGGTGCCGGTCCTGCTGTCGGCCGACGAGTTCGCCTCGCTGACGGAGGGGTTGGCCCAGCGGGCGTCGCTGCTCGACCGGCTGCTGGCGGATCTCTACGGCCCCCGGCGCACGATCGCCGAGGGGGTGATCCCGCCCGAGGTGTTTCTCGCCCACCCGAACCTCCTGCGGGCCTGCGCCGGGCTGGTGCCGCCGGGCGGGCGCTTCCTGCATTTCTATGCCGCCGATCTGGCGCGCACGCCCGACGGGTCGCTGCGCGTGCTGGCCGATCGCACGCAGGCGCCGGCGGGGGCGGGGTATGCGCTCGAAAACCGGATCGTGCTCGGGCGCGTGCTTCCGGAGGCGTTCCGCGACTCGAACGCGCAACGGCTGGCGCTGTTCTTTCGCACGCTGCGCGAGACGCTGGCCGGGCTGGCGCCGCAGGGGGTCCTCAATCCGCGCATCGTGCTCTTGACCGCCGGGCCGCACAATGCGACCTACTTCGAGCAGGCCTTCCTGGCGCAGTACCTCGGCTACCCGCTGGTCGAAGGGGGCGATCTGACGGTGCGCGATGGGCGGGTCTTTCTGAAGACGCTGGGGGGCTTGCACCCCGTCGACGTGATCCTGCGCCGGCTGCGCGACGACTACTGCGATCCGCTCGAGCTGCGCGCTGACTCCCTGCTGGGGGTGCCGGGGCTCCTGCAGGCGGCGCGCGACGGGACAGTCGCCGTCGCCAACGCGATCGGGACCGGCGTGCTGCAGACGCCGGCGCTGATCCCGTTTTTGCCGGGGCTCTGCCGGATGCTGCTGGGCGAGGAGCTGAAGCTGACGTCGGTCGAGACCTGGTGGTGCGGCCAGCCGGAGATCTTGCAGCACGTGCTCGCGAACCTGCGCGAGATGGTGATCAAGCCGACCTACCCGCTGGGCCCGACCGATCCGATCTTCGTCGCCCGGCTGGACGACGCGGCGGTCGAGACGCTGGCGGCGACCATCCGCGCGAGACCCGGTCGCTTCGTGGCGCAGCGCCACATTCCGCCGTCGACGGTGCCGGTCATCGAGGGAGACGAGCTGCGGGCGCGGCCGGTGGTGCTGCGCACCTTCGTCGTCGCCGACGGGACCGAAGGCTATCAGGCGATGCCGGGCGCGCTGGGCCTGGTGGGCGGGGTGGGCGAGGCCGACATCTCGATCGCGCGCGGCGCGCGCAGCAAAGACACCTGGGTCATCAGCGGTGGCGCGGTCAGCGAATTCACCCTGCTGCGCCCGACGGTGGAGCCGGTCGAGCTGACCCGCGGCGGCGGCGACCTGCCGAGCCGGGTGGCCGACAACTTCTTCTGGCTGGGCCGCTACGCCGAGCGGGCGGAGGCCATCGCGCGCCTCGGGCGAATCATCTGCCTGCGGCTCGCCGAGCCGCGTGATCCGCAGTCGCTGGCCGGCGATCTGGCGCCGCTGGTCGCCTCGCTGCGCGCGCTGACCATGGTCGCGTCCGGGACCGAGCTCGCGGCGCTGCCGCCGCTGGCGGAGGTGGCCGAGTCCAACCGGATCATGCGCGAGGCGCTTTTCAACGAGGCGCTGTCGGGATCGCTGATGGCCTCGGGGCACGCGATCGACAGGGTCGCGCGGGCCATCCGCGATCGGCTGTCGATGGACACCTGGACGGTGGTTTCGGCGCTCGCGCACGAGCTCGACGACGCGGAGCGGGGGGGAGCGGACGAGCGCCCCATCGTGCTAGGCGCCCGGCTGGATCGGGTGGTCATGATCCTGGCGGGGCTGTCGGGGTTCACCTCGGAGAGCATGACGCGTGAGGCGCCCTGGCGGTTCCTCGACATGGGACGGCGGCTCGAGCGCGCCCTCAACACCGCTCTCATGATCGAGCGGACGCTCCCGCGCGCCACGACGAATGACGAGCTGCCGCTCCTGGAGGCCCTGCTCGACGCTGCCGACAGCGCGATGACCTACCGGCGCCGTTACCGTGCGACGCTGCAGGTGGCGCCGGTCGTCGACCTGCTGGTCGCCGACGAACGAAACCCGCGGGCGATCGTGTTCCAGCTGGCGGCGCTGGCCGATCACGTCGCCTCGCTGCCGCGCGACGCCGCCAGCGCCCGCCGCAGCTCGGAAGAGCGAATTGCCTTCGAAGCGCTCTCGGAGATCCGTCTCGTCGACGTCGAGGCGGTCTGTGCGCTGGCGGGGGAGGCAGGGGAGTCGGGGGAGGGACGTCCGGTGCTGGGGGCGCTGCTGGTCGATCTGGTGCACAAGCTGCAGAGCCTCTCGGACGCGCTGTTCGCCGCCTACCTGACCCCGGCCACGATCTCTCGCGCGCTGGCGTCGCCGGAGATCGGTCCATGATCTATCGGGTCAAGCACATCACCGAGTACCACTACAGCGTGCCCGTCTCGACCTCGCACCACGAGCTGCATGTCCTCTTGCGTGGGTCGCCGCGCCAGCGGATCCGCGCCGAATCGCTGACCGTCGAGCCGTGGCCCGCCGTGCGGCGGGATCGCTTCGATTGGTTCGGCAACCGCGCCACCCATCTGGCGATCCACGAGCGCCACAGCGATCTCGTCGTCACCTCGGAGACGGAGCTGGAGGTGACCGCGCCGCCCCCCTTGCCCAGCGACGGGGGACCCTGGGAGGCGACGCGCGACTGGGTTCGCGCGGCGGACGATCCCGAGGCGCGCGCGGCCTGCGAATGGATCCTCCCTTCGCCCCACGTCGAGCTTTCGCACGCGGCGCGCGACTTCGCCGAGCCGTCGTTCCCCGCTGGACGACCGCTGGTCGAGGCGGCGCGCGATCTGATGACCCGGATTCACGAGGCGCTGGTCTACGATCCGAACGCCACCGACGTCTCGACCTCCGTCGATGAGGTGTTGCGTGGCGGGCGCGGCGTCTGCCAGGACTTCGCGCACGTGCAGATCGCCGCCATGCGCGCGCTGGGGCTGCCGGCCCGCTACGTGAGCGGCTATCTGGTGACCGCCCCGGAAGCGGGCAAACCGCGCCTCATCGGCGCCGACGCCTCACACGCCTGGCTGTCGGTCTGCTCGCCCGCCTTCGGCACCTCGGGATCGCTGGGCTGGCTCGATCTCGATCCGACCAATGACGTCGTCCCCACCGATCGCCACGTCATCGTTGCCTACGGGCGCGACTTCGACGACGTCACCCCGATGCGCGGCGTCCTGCTCGGCGGCGGCCGCCACCAGCTGCATGTCTCGGTGGATGTAGAGCCCGTGGATCCGAGATCCTGATCGCGTCGACGGACCAGCGTTCTGGCTACGCCTTTTTGAGTCCGAGCTGCTTTGCGAATACGGCGTCGAGCGTCCGCGCAGGAAGGAGCCTGGGCAAGGTCCAGTTCCTGAAACGCTGCGGAATGACCGCGTAGCGTGCCTTCGGTTTCGCCGTGCTGAGTGCCAGGTGGATGGCCTCGCCCAGCCGCTCAGGGGCCAAGCCATTGGTGCGTGCCTCGTTGACGACCCACCTCTGGAACTTCTGCACCGCTTCCCAATACTCGGTCTGCTCGAACTGACTCAGGTCTTCCTTTTCGCCCTTGTCGTACATCGCCGTGTTCACGGTGCCCGGTTCGATGATCACGACGTCGATGCCAAACAGCATCAGTTCTCGCCGTAGCGCGTCCGTCATCCCCTCGAGACCAAATTTGGAGGCGCTGTAGGCGCCGAGAAGCGGGACGGCAACCTTCGCGACGCTGGAGGTGATGTTCACGATGCGACCGCTCGGGCCCAGTCTCTTTTTATCTGTTCCCAAAAGAGGAGCGAAGGCCTGGATGACGACCAGGGGGGCGATCGTGTTGACTTCCAACTGCCGCCTGTACTCGCTGGGCTTCAGATAGAGCAGCGGCCCACTCACCACCATTCCCGCGTTGTTCACCAGGCCAACCAGATTCCGGTCGCCGAGCATGGAGCCCACCTTCAGGGCAGCCTGATGTACGGCCTCGGCATCCGTAACATCCATGATGAGAGGCACGAAGCCGCCACCGAGCTCCTTGTGCAAACGATCGGCGTCAGTCTGCTTGCGTACAGAACCAAATACGCGAAATCCCTTCGACAGAAGCACCTTTGCAGTTCCCCACCCAATTCCGGTGGAGACCCCGGTGACCACGACGTCCTTGGTAGCCATGAGATCTCCTTTTCGTGGTCGGTGATGCCTCGGTCCACGTCGTATGCCGAAAGCATCCTAAGCGTCTCTTGATGCGCGACCAGATGGCAAAACGAGCTCGGTGCCTCCCTGATCGACGATCCCGTCATCGGTGACGGGTGGCCACTCGGTTTGGCGATTCCTCGATCGTGGATTAATAAGAGTTATCTGCACGAGAAAAACTATTGATTGGTGTAATGGCCGGTTTGTCGTCACTCTGCCGGAATGATGAGCAAGACGCCTGGGCGGAAGTACGCGGCGGCAGCGCCGGTCGCGCTGGCGGATCGGTGCTGGCCCAATCGGGTCATCACCCAGCCGCCGCTCTGGTGCAGCACCGATCTGCGCGACGGGAACCAGGCGCTGATCGAGCCGATGGATCAGCCGCGCAAGCTGCGCATGTTCGAGACGCTGGTCCGCATCGGGTTCAAGGAGATCGAAATCGGGTTCCCGGCCGCGTCGCAGGTCGAGTTCGATTTCGTCCGCCAGTTGATCCACGAGGACCGGATCCCCGACGACGTGGTCATCCAGGTGCTGACGCAGGCCCGCCCGGAGCTGATCGATCGGACGCTCGCCTCGCTGCGCGGCGCCCGGCGGGCCGTGGTCCACGTCTACAACGCCACGGCGCCCCTGTTCCGCCGGGTGGTCTTCCAGAAGGACCGCGCCGGCGTCCTGGAGATCGCGACGCGGGCCACCGCTCAGATCCGCGACCTGGCCGCGGCCGACGCCCGCACCGACTGGGGCTTCGAGTACTCGCCCGAGACGTTCAGCGCCACCGAGCTGGACTTCTCCAAGGAGATCTGTGACGCGGTCGTCGAGACCTGGGGGGCGAACCCGCAGCGCAAGGCGATCGTCAACCTGCCCGCCACGGTCGAGCGCTCGACGCCCAACGTTTACGCCGATCAGATCGAGTGGATGCACCGCAATCTGGCCCGGCGCGACTCCATCGTGCTGAGCGTGCACCCGCACAACGACCGCGGCACCGCCGTGGCGGCCGCCGAGCTGGCGGTGATGGCCGGCGCCGACCGCGTCGAGGGCTGCCTGTTCGGCAGCGGTGAGCGGACCGGCAACGTCGATCTGGTCACGTTGGCGCTGAACCTGTACTCGCAGGGGGTCGACCCGGGGCTGGACTTCTCCGACATCGACGGCGTCCGATCCATCGCCGAGCACTGCACGCAGTTGCCGGTGCACCCGCGGCACCCCTACGCCGGCGACCTGGTCTATACGTCATTTTCTGGATCGCACCAGGACGCGATCAAGAAGGGGTTCGCGGCGCGGGCGGCCGGCCCCGAGGGCGCCCTCTGGGACATGCCGTACCTGCCGGTCGACCCCGCGGACGTCGGCCGCAGCTACGATGCCGTCGTCCGCGTCAACGGACAGTCGGGAAAGGGGGGCATCGCATTCCTGCTGGATGCAGGGTACGGCCTCGAGCTGCCGCGCCGGCTGCAAATTGAATTTGCGCGCGTCGTCCAGGAGCAGGCCGATACGGCCGGTGGCGAGCTGAGCGCGCGGGACCTGTTTGCGCTGTTCGAGGGCGCTTACCGGCGGGACCAGCCACTCCGTCTGGCGGCGCATGGGGTGACGCTTGCCGGCCAGCCGCAGGGGGTGAGCCTGGACGTCGACCTGATCGCCGGTGGGGTGACGCACGCGCTGCGGGCGACGGGCGCTGACCTCCTGTCCGCGCTGTTCGCTGCGGTGACCGCCGACGCCGAGGTGGTCACCGCCGCCGTCAAGCCGGTCCGCGGCCTCGGTCAGACGCACGCCGCGATCGTGGAGGTGCGCCTCCGCGGCGCCCCCGCCCTGTTCGCGCTGGGCCTGGCCGACGGCGAGGACGCGGCGCTGCTCGCCGCCGGCCTCAGCGCCCTGAACCGCGCCGGCCTGGCGCTGGGCGCCGTGGCGCCCCCGGCGCGGGCCGCGGCCGGGAACTAACCGGCGTTCCTCAACCCGGCGGCGATGCCGATGATCGACATCATGAGCGCGCGCTCGAGGCGCGGGCGCTCGGGCGCGTCGGCGGGCGCGGCGCGGTAGCGGGCGAGCAGCTCGATCTGCAGCTGGCTGATCGGATCGATGTAGGGGTCGCGCAGCTCGATCTGGCGCGCCAGCACCGGGTGACGCGCCAGGAGCGGCGACTCGAACGTCTCCTCCAGCGTCTCTCTCGCGCGCGCGTAGGCGTCGGCCAGCAGCGGAAAAAATCGCTCACCAAGCTGGGGCTCGCAGAGCCGCAGGTAGCCGCGGGTCACCTCCGGGTCCCCCTTGCCGAGCGCCGTGGCGGCGCTGTCGAGGGTGGAGGCGAAGAAGGGCCAGGCGCGGAAGAGCTGGCGCCGCAGCGGCAGGGGGATCGTGGCCAATCCTTCCGCGACGCCGTAGAAGGCCGGGAGCGGGAGGCGGACCTGCGACCAGGACATCACCCAGGGGATGGCGCGCAGATCGGTGATCTCGCGGACGCGCCCCGAGCGGTAGACCGGCCGGCTGGCGATCTGCAGGACCCCGATCTCGCGGATCGGCGTCAGCTGTTCGTAGAACTCGAAGAAGCCCGGCCGCGCGAACAACGAACGGTAGGCGGTGGCCGAAGCGCGCGAGGCCTGCTCCAGCGCTTCGCGCCAGGCGGGATCGAGCGCGGCGCCGTCGTCGCGCGTATCGCGCGCCGCCGCCTGGCCGAGGTGAAACAGGAGCTGCTCCAGGTTGCGGTGGGCGAGATCGGCCTGGCTGTAACGGTCGGCCAGCGCCTCCCCCTGTTCGGTGAGGCGCAGCCGCGCGCCGACGGTGCCGGGCGGCAAGCTGGCGATGGCGCGGCCCGCGCTGCCGCCGCCACGGGCGGTGGAGGTGCCGCGTCCGTGAAAGAACCAGACCTTCACGTCGAAAGGGTGCGCGGCCGCGGTGATCGACTCCTGGGCCTTGAAGAGAGCCCAGTTGGCGGCCAAGAACCCGGCGTCCTTGTTCGAGTCGGAGTACCCGATCATCACCTCGAGCCCGCGGCGACCGCGCACGTGCGCCAGAAAAAGCGGGTTGCCGAGCAGACGGGTGACCGTCGCGGCTCCGTTCTCGAGATCGGCCAGCGTCTCGAAGAGCGGCACGATGTCGAACGGGAGCGCCGTTTGCGGGCGGTAGAGACCGACCTCGCGCGCCAGCACCATCACCTCCAGCAGATCCGACGGCGCGTGGGTCATGCTGACGACGTAGGCGCCGCGCGCGCGCCAGACCCGCAGCGCGCCCAGCGCCACCTCCAGCGCGCGGGTGGTCGGCACGTGGCCGATCGGCGCCAGCGGCCGGGCGGAGGCGAGCTCGCGGGTGAGCAGCGCCTCGCGCGCGTCGCGGTCGAGCGCCTCGTAGTCGTCGCAGACGCCGCTCACGCGCAGGAGCTCGGCGACCGCGGCGCCGTGCGCGCGGGACTCTTCGCGCAGGTCGAGCGTCACCAGATCCAGGCCGAAGACCTGCGCCCGCAGCGCGAGCGGGCGAACCTCGGTGGTCGCTGCGCCGCCGAGGCCGATGCGGCCGAGGCCGCTCGTGATCGTCTTGAGATCACCGAGCAGGTCGCGCGCCTCGTGGTACTTCGGCCGATCGTCATTTGCCAGGAGCGCGCGCAGCTTCTGGACCATCCCGAGGCAGAGGCAGCGAAACGGCTCGTTCTGGAGGGTGGGCGGAATCTCCAGCCCCGACAGCGCGTCGGCGATCTCGAGTTGCAGCGTCTCGGGCAGCTTCACGCGCTGATCGGAGAGGGAGAGGACGCGCGCCAGGCGGTCGAGCTCGCTCACGTAGAGCGGCAAGACCTCGGAGCGGGCGAACTGCTGCGCCCACGCGGTCACCGTGGGGACGACCTTCGGGTTGCCGTCGCGATCGCCGCCGATCCAGCTGCGAAAGACGACGGGCGGCGGCAACGTCGGGCGCTGGCCGTAGTGCGCCTCGACCGCCCGCTCGATCTCGTCGACCAGCCGCGGGACCACCGACCAGAGGACCGTGGGCAGGTAGACGAGGCCCCCCCGCGCTTCGTCCTCGACGCTGGGGCGCGCGTTGTGCAGCTCCGAGGTCCCCCAGAGGAGCGCCACCCGCGCCTGGAGGTTCTCTCGGGCGCCGCGCGCCCCGTCGCGAAGGTTGTCCAGCGCCAGGGCGATGTCGGCCAGGTGGCCGCGGACGGTCCAGCGACGCGTCTCCGTCGGGTGGGCGGTGAACGTCAGGTGCAGCCGCAGCGAGGCGAGGAGGCTGACCGCCTCCTGGTAGCTCCATCCCTGTTCCTTCAGCGAGCCGACCAGCGCCAACAGCGACTCCCGCCGCGGCGCCCCGGCCACGCTGGCGGCGTCGCGCGCCGCGTTCACCCGCATGCGGTGACGTTCCTCGGCGGTGTTCGCCAGGTGCAGATAGACGGAGAAGGCGCGCACCAGCCCCTCCGCGTCCTCCAGCGACAGCGCCCCCACGAGCTCGCGCCAGCGCGCGGCCGAGGCTGCGCCGGCCGCCGCGCCGCCGCGCCGCGCCTCCTTGGTCAGCGCCCGCACCGCCTCCTCGTGCGCGAAGAGCGCGTCGCCCGAGAGGGTACGGATCGCCTCGCCGAGCGCGTTTCCGAGCTCGTTGACCTCGCCCCGGAGGATCGCGAACCACTCCTCAGGGGTCCGCGCGACGGGCTCGCTCATCATCTGACATTGCAACGAACCGGTCCCCGAAACCAGCAGCGGATTGTTAATTCAGTGTCAGCCTGCCGTCGGGAGCCGGCGCCAGATCGTCCCCTCGTGCCGGGGGGGAAACTGGTCGGGGTGCAGCATCTCGGCGAGGATCGCCGGTGTATCGAACAGCATCGGCCCCGAGCGGTTGAAGTAGAAGTTGCCGTCCGCGGCGAAGGCCCGCCCGGCGCGGACGGCGGCCAGCCCGCGCCACCCCGGGTGATTCGTCAACGCCGGGATCTCGGCCAGCGTGCGCGTCAGATCGAAGCCGCAGGGGGCGACGACGATGATCTCCGGATAGGCCTTTTGCAGCGCTTCGAACGGCAGCGTCGTCGAGTGCGCGCCCGGCGCGCTGAGGAGGCTCTGCCCGCCGGCGATTTCGACGATCTCCGGCCCCCAGTTCCCCATCTCGAACAGGGGTTCGATCCATTCGAGGCAGGCGACGCGTGGGCGCCGCAGCGGGCGGGTGATGGCGGCGACCGCATCCAGCCGCGCGCGAATGTCCGCCACCAGCGCCTGTCCGGCCTCCGCCACGCCGAGCACCTCGGCGACGCGCGCGAACCCCTGGAGGATCCCGTCGACGGTCCCGGTGGCGAGCGCGATCACCTGGTGGCGTTCCAGCTTGGCTGCCACGCCGTGGGCGAGGTCGCTGGGACTCACTGCGCAGACCTCGCAGTGGGTCTGGGTGATGATGATGTCGGGCGCCAGCGCCGCGAGCTGCGCCTCGTCGACCTCGTAGAGCGGCAAGCCGGCGTGGAGCCGCTCGCGGACGCGGGCGTCGATCTCGGCGCTGGTGCCGTGAATGTCGAAGGCCGGGCGCGACAGCGCCGGAAGCCGCTTCACCCAGGCCGGGTGATCGCACTCGTGCGACCGACCGACCAGGCGGTCGCCCAGCCCGAGCGCCGCCACCAGCTCGGTGCCACTCGCCAGCAGGGAGACGATCCGGCGTGCCGGCGCGCCTGGAGAGCTGGCGGCCGTCACCTGGCGACCTCCGTCGGCAGCAGATCCGCGAAGACGAAGCCGTCGCGCGTGACCACCTCGCCGGCGCGGATCGGCACCGGGCGGCGGAACATCGGGCCGTCGTAGGCGAAGGTGTGAAACTCGCCGCGCTCGCCGCAGGGATCGACCGACGGCGGCAGCTCGGCGAGCAGCGCGGCGTCGAACTCCCTTCCGGCGAAGCGGGCGTCGAGGCTCTTCGGATCGACGCAGGTCAGGCGCGCGCGCAGCCCGGCGTCGATCATTCGTCGCGCCAGCGCATCGGTCGGCGTCCCCCAGATTGGAAAGAGGGGCGCGATGCCGACCGGCGCCAGGCGCTCCTCGCGGTAGCGCCGGATGTCCTCGAGAAAGAGATCGCCGAAGGCGACGTGCGTGATCGCTTCGGCGCGGGCGCGCGCCATCGCCGCGTCCATCGCCGCCTCGTACTCGCCGTTGCTGCAGGGCCAGGGGATCGGCACCGGCCACAGGGGCAGGTCGGCGGCCTCGGCCTGCGCGCGCAGAAGCTCCGTCCGGACGGCGTGCATCGCCACCCGATCGAACGCCTCGTTGATCGTCGTGAGCAGCCCGACGATCTCCACCTCGGCCTGCGCGCGCAACACGTGCAACGACCAGGCGCTGTCCTTGCCGCTGCTCCAGGCCAAGAGGGCCTTCGGTTTCACGCTCACGCGGGCATCCTAGACCAACCTGCGTCTCGATTGGCCGTTCCAGGTCACGGCGCTATATTGCCCGCGATGTCCGACGCCGCCCCGGCCTGCAAGCCCAACATCTCGCCGCTGGGTCGCCGCAGGCGGATGCGCTTCGGCAACCAGTGGCTGGTCATCTCGGTGGCGCTGCTGATCGTGCTGGTGGTGATGCGCGTCCCCTGGTACGGCGGGCTGGCGCTGTTCGTTCCGGTGGCGCTGTCGGCGGTCGGGTTCCTGCAGGCGCGCCGCAACACCTGCGTCATGCGCGCCAAGGAAGGGACCTTCGAGCACGACGACTTCTCGGCGACCAAGGCGCCCGACGCGGAGGTCGCCGCCAGCCGCGGCGTCGCCGCCAAGATCAACCGGGACGTCATTCTGATCGGCATGGCCGGCGCCGCGATCGGCGTCGTCGTCGCCAAGCTGCTCCATCCGCTCTAAAACTCGAGGTGGCCGCGCAGCGAGAGGACCCAGATGGGGCCGCGCGCGCTGTTGTAGCCGGGGTTGGCGACGAACTGCACGTCCTCGGCCGCGAAGGCGCCGCCCCAGATGTGGAAGTTGTAGTACTGCTCGACGATCGTCTCGCGCGCGTAGCTGAGATAGCTGGCGCCGGGGACGACGGGACAGGTCGGCGGCGGCGCCACGCCTCCGTTGCACCCCGGACCATCGCCGAGGAGAAAGCCGAAACCGCCGCGTCGCAGGTACTCGGCATGCACGCTGGAGATGCCGTTGCTGACGAACGCCAGACCGGCGCGATCGTCGGGCCGCCGCCAGCGCGTGCCGCGCACGTCGCCGCCGATCTCGAAGGTGTTGTCGACCTCGGTGTAGGCGAAGCTCTCGTTCTTGCCGTCGTTCCAGCCGATGCGTCCGAAGACGCGAAACAGTGGCCCCAGCTCTTGATACTCGTTGATGCCGAAGCCGTACTTGGTCCGTCCGTTCTGGCGTGAGGCTGTGATGTCCGGGGTCGACCCGGTCGCCTCCGACGAGGCGATGGCGTCAGCGTAGCTTCCCATCGCGGCGTGGTTGAGGTAGCCGAGAAGCCGCAAGGTCCCGGCCCAGTCGTCGCGTCGGCTGTACTTGATCTCCAGCTCCACCTGTTCGCCGCGGTTCTTGCCGATGTTCCAGTCGAGGGTCTGGCCGTTCGCCACCGTCGGCATCAGCATGAGGCCATAGCGCGCCTCGACGAACGGGCCCTGGTATTCGAAGACGAAGCCGTAGGTGTAGCCGCGCGTGTCGGCCGCGTAATCGTAAGCGCCGTTGTTGTCGACGGTCCAGTTCATGAACTGCATGTGGCTGTCGGAGCCGGCGGGGTTGATGTCGAACAGATCGGCGGTCGACATCTTGCCGAGGCGAATCTCCAGCCGGTGGCGCGGGACATAGGCGAATGAGGAGATCGGCCCACGGTCGGTGTTCACCTCCCAGTCGTCGGAAAGCGGGATGAGCTGATGGATCTCGAGCCGCGCCACGTAGGGATCGTGCGGCAGCGACGGGTTGCGCACGACGTCCAGGTTGGTGAACCCGGCGATGCCGAGCGCCTTCGAGAGCCCGGTGCCCACCGCAATCTCGCCGTCGAGGATGATCTCCGTCGTCTTGGTCGCCCGATGCCCGGTGAAGACCGTGAACAGTCCCGAGATCGCGGCGCCGCTGTCGCCTTTGGGACCAAAGCTGTTCACCCCGCTGTAGGGGGAGGTGAACGGCAGATTGAACTGGGCGATGCTGTTGGCCTCCATGCCGAACCAGTAGTCGAGATCGGGATCGTGATCCAGGAAGGTGATGTCGCTGCCGGCCTTCGGGGCGGTCTCCGGCTCCTCCGGGTTCTTGGCCAGCGCCGTTTGCGAAAACAGCAGAGTGGCGATCGCGGAAAAAATGATGGGCGCGAGGGCGCAGGAACGGCTACGGGGATTTTTCATGATGTTCAACCGACGACCTTTCGAGCGATCGCGCGGTAAATG
>Ga0210388_10002742_pt1 | contig 13721 bp, 8 predicted proteins | sample IncBWC19OmetaG_FD_155485 | JGI IMG/M metagenome (GOLD analysis project Ga0210388, IMG submission 155485) | Forest soil microbial communities from Barre Woods Harvard Forest LTER site, Petersham, Massachusetts, United States - Inc-BW-C-19-O ...
ATCCTCAAGTATCCCGAGGTGTCCTATGTGGTGACGCAAACCGGGCGCAATGACGACGGCACGGATCCTTGGACCATGTCTCACATCGAAGCGCCGGTGGGCTTGACGCCCTATGACACCTGGCCCGCGCGAGAATCCAAGAAGAAGTTCGTGGATCGCTTCGCGGCGGGCTTGACCAAAGATCTTCCGGGCTATTCCATCGGCATCAGTCAGCCGATCATCGACGGCGTCAACGACATGATCGGCGGCGCGCACAGCCCGCTGGTGATCAAGATCTTCGGCGACGACCTGGATCAGTTGCGCGGCATCGGCGATCAGATCGTGAAAATCCTGTACGGCATTCAGGGAACGTCCAGCGCATCGGTATTCCAAGAACCACCGATTCCACAAATTGAGATCAAACTGGATCATGAAAAGGCCGCCCGCTACGGCGTAAACATGGTCGATGTGCAGAACGTGATCCAGACCGGAGTGGGTCAGGCGCCGGTCTCGACGGTCTATGTCGGAGAACGGACCTACCCGCTGACGGTACGTTTTGCCAAGGACGCCCGCAACTCTCCGGCCGCGCTCGGCAATCTTTTCGTGAACACCGCGAGCGGCGCGCAAGTGCCGCTGTCCGAGCTTGCCGACATCAGGGTGCGCGAGGGAGAGAGCACGGTGACCCGCGAAAACGGCCAGCGAAATCTGACGATCCGCATCGATAATCGCGACCGCGATCTGACCTCGTATCTGGCCGAGGCGCAGGCCAAGATCGGCGCCCACGTCCACTTCGACAAGAACAAGATCAGGCTGGAGTGGGGCGGGCAGTTTGAAAATCAGCGGCGCGCCGAGGCGCGCCTGCTCATCATCCTGGTTCTGGTGATGGGAATGATGCTGATCTTTCTCACCGTGGGCATCAAATCGTTTCGCCAAGCTCTGCTGATTTTGGGTGTGGTGCCGCTCGCGACCCTGGGCGGACTGATCTCGCTGCACGTCACCTGACAAAACTTGAATGTGGCAAGCGGCGTCGGCTTCATCGCGCTGTTCGGAGTGGCCGTGCAAAACGGCATCATCATGGTGTCGAACCTCAATCGCATGCGAAAATCGGGACTGGAACTGCACGAGGCCATCATGAAGGGCGCGACCGAGCGCCTGCGGCCGGTATTGATGACGGCGACAGTTGCGACCCTGGGTATGCTGCCCGCTGCCATCCACACCGGCGTGGGCAGCGACGTGCAGCGCGGGATTGCCACCGTCGTGGTCGGCGGCCTGGCAATTTCCACGTTGCTGACTCTGATCGTTCTGCCCTCGATGTATCACGTCATCGAACATTGGGCCGAACAGCGCCACGGCGAAGCGCGGTGGGGCCGGTGATTTCCTCCCGGCTCATCGTGGCTGCTGCCCTCATCGCGAGCCTCCCGTCCTGCGCCGTCGGCCCGAATTTCAAGCGGCCCGCTGCGCCGACGGCGACGGGCTACGGCAGCGCGCCCGCGCAAGGAGAAACCGTCTCAGCCGACACCGCCGCAGGCAGCGCGCAGCGCTTCGTCGCCGCCATGGATATTCCGGGCCAGTGGTGGACTCTGTTCCAATCGCCGAAGCTTGATCATGTGGTCGAGCAAGCTCTCAAGGGCAATCCCGACGTCGGCGCCGCCCAGGCGGCGCTGCGCCAGGCGCATGAGTTGTATCTGGCGCAGTGGACCAGTTTCTTTCCGACCGTCCAGGGGAATTTCAGCGGCACTCGCGCCAAGAACGCCCTCGGCAGCATCGCCAATCCAACCAGTCTTCCGCAAACAAACCCCTACTACAATTTGTACACGGCCCAGCTGACCGTAAGCTATCTTCCCGATGTCTGGGGCGCCACCCGCCGGCAGGTGGAGATCGCCAAGGCGCAGGCCGAGAGCACCCGCTTCCAACTCGAAGCCACCTACCTGACCTTGAGCAGCAACGTGGTCGTGACCGTGGTACAAGAGGCTTCGCTGCGCGGGCAGATCAGCGCGACGCTGCGCGCGCTCGAGCTGCAGCATCAGTTGACCGAATTCGTGCAGCAACAGCGACTGCTGGGCACCGCCAGCGATTTGGACATTCTTGCGCAGCAATCCTTGGAAGCCCAGACCGGGCAAATCCTGCCGCCGCTGCAAAAGCAACTGGGCCAAACACGCGACGCCTTGACGGCGTTGCTCGGCAGGCTGCCCGCCGATGAACCGCGGGAAACATTCGGCCTGGACGATTTGATTTTACCCACCGACATTCCGGTAAGCGTGCCCTCGAAACTCATCGAGCAGCGGCCGGATGTGCGCCAGGCCGAAGAGAGTATGCACATGGCCTCGGCGGCGGTCGGCGTCGCAATCGCCGATATGCTGCCGCAATTCGCGATTACCGGGAACATTGGCTCGAGCGCACTGAAGCTGCAGGACCTGTTTACTCCTTATACGGGATTTTGGAGTGCGGGCGCTTCGCTGACGCAGACGCTGTTCGATGCGGGCGCGCTATTGCACAAGAAACGCGCCGCGGACGCGGCGTTGGACCAGGCGGCGGCGCAGTATCGGGCTGCCGTTATTCTCGCCTGCCAAAACGTCGCGGATTCCCTGCGCGCGCTCACCTCGGATGCCGACGCGCTCAAGGCCAGCGCCGCGGCGGAGCGAGCCGCCAAAAAGACTTTCGATTTCGCGCAGCAGCAGCGATTGCTGGGGACGATCAGCTTGGTGGCGGTGCTCAACGCAGAGCAAAGCTATGTGCAGGCGGAGCTGTCCTTGGTGCAAGCGCAAGCCAATCGGTACGCCGACACCGCTGGCCTGTTTCAGTCGCTCGGCGGTGGTTGGTGGAATCGCACGAAGGAGATGCCTCGCTATGAACAATTTAGTCCGCCGGGAAAATAGTGGCGGTGCGGCAACTCTGTGGCTGAATCGGCCCGAAAAATGCAATGCGTTGAACAAGGATGTGTTCGAGGCGCTCGATGAGCATGTCGAGGCAATTGCGCGCGAGATCAAGACCATCGGCATCGTCATCCTGCGCGGCACGGGCGCGAATTTTTCAGCTGGCTACGACATGAAGGAGGTGCTCGAGCATGTCAAGGCGCATGCCAAGCCGCATTTTCATTCCGAGGTCATTCAGAAAATTGCCGATCTGCCGCAGCCGGTGATTTCCGCCGTGCAGGGCCACTGCTCGACAGGGGCTCTGGAACTCGCCTTGGCGGCGGACCTGATCGTCGCGTCCGAGTCGGCGCAATTCTCGGATGTCTACGCCCGCTGGGGGCTGACGCCGGTCTGGGGACTGAGCTTGCGGTTGCCGCACCGCATCGGCAATACCAAGGCAAGCGAGATGATGTTCAGCTGCCGAACCTATACCGGAATGCAGGCCGAAAAGATGCACCTGGCCAATTTCTGCTTCCCCGACGACCGGTTTGATGCGGAGCTGAATTCGCTGTGCGCCGACATCTTGTGCAATTCCTGGTATGCCAACCGGGTCAACAAGCGAGCGCTGATCGAGATCGATGGTTTGAGCCTGAGCGACGCGCATGCACTCGATCTATTCAAGAACGAGGGATTGGCGCCGGATGCGGCCAAACGCATCGCGAAATTCTTCGCCAAACCGGAGCGGCCGGCGTAACGCAACGCACTCGCGCGAATTTTTTACAGAATTTTTGCAGCGCACCCGCAGCGTCTGTCAGATACGCACCGATTGATTGGCGCGCGCGAGTCAAAACGTGCTCGCTGTTGCAGCAGATCTGAAGTCCTCGGCAGCCGGCCCGGGCTTTTCTTAACAACTTTGTTACGCGCCGCCAGCCTCTTTTAACGACCTTTGGTCGAGCGCTTGCCTAAACTTTTTGCACGCGTTCCAGCTTGCCCGAGAGCCGATCTTGAGCAGGCGTATTGCGTTCCACAGGAACGGCGAGAGAGGAAAGGTCCGTGAGATTTCGCAGCTGCCCGAAGATCGTGAAATGCCTGCCAGGTTTTGCCATGGCGGTCGCGTCAATTGCATTTGCTGGCTCGGTGGTCCAGGCGGAGGAGCCTGCCCCGGCGGCGGCCGCGGTGTCCTTTGGGACGATCGTCGGACTCGTCAGGGATGCGGCAAAGGCTCCCATCGGCGGGGCGACCGTGACGGCCATCCGCGCCGGCGGCGGCATTCGCTCCACGATATCCGGCAGCGACGGCATCTATTCGTTTGCCGATGTTCCTCCGGGTTTATGGTCTTTGACCATCACCGTGGAGGGATCGCCGGATGTGCGGGTGCCCTCCCTGAGCGTGGTAGCCGGCACGGCCACGCGACATGACATCGTCATGAACATTGCCGTCACGCCCAAACCCGCTGCGCCTGCGCTGGCATCGGTAGCCCCGGTCGCCGTTCCGAAAATATCCGAGGCACTCCAGGAGCCAGAACCCGGCCCGGAGAATGACACCCAAACCCCATGGGCCAATGTTGGGTACGTGGGCTGGATGAACGGTACCTCACGGGAAAAATCGCCGATATTCGATACGAAATTTTTCACGCCCGAAGTCCGCTTGGACATCAACTATCTGCAAAGCCTCAACCGCCCGAGCGACCATACCATCGACGGATCGACCGAGGAGTTCCGCTCCGGCGAATTCCAGATCGAACAGGTGAGTTTGGGCGGCGACTTTCACTGGGACAACGTCAGAGCGCGCTTTCTCTCGATGTTCGGCATGTTCGCGACAACCACACCGCGCAATGACGCCAGCAGCGCCGTCGGCCAGTGGCAACTCTCGGATGCTTACCGCTACTTCTCGGAAGCGAATGCTGGATATCACTTCGACGTGAACCACGGGCTGAATGTTGACGCGGGCGTTTTTGTCTCGTACGTCGGCCTGTTCAGCTACTACAACTTCGACAACTGGACTTACCAGCCCTCGTTCGTGTCATCCAACACCCCTTGGTTCTTCAACGGACTGCGCGTGCAATGGTGGCCGACGCAGGATCTGAAGATCGAGCCCTGGCTCATCAACGGCTGGCAATCGTATGCGAAATTCAACCGGCATCCGGGTTTCGGTGGACAGATCCTCTGGATTCCGAACGAGAACCTCAAATTGGTGTTCAACACCTATTCGATTGGTCAGGACAATTTGAACTGCCAGGCGAACAACAACAACGGGCAGGGGACCATTGACACACTCTGCCAGCCCCAGAATGGCGGTAATCCCAACGCCGCGGCGGGATCCTTTGTCGGGGCAGGGCCACCCGTCAACTACGCCAACGTGACCCGGTTTCACGAGGACGACAGCGTCTTGGTGAAGTACTACGACGCCAAAGGACAGGGCGGTGCCGGCGTATCCAAAATGGCGTTCAGCTTGACCTGGGATTTCGGCTGCGAGTACGGCGGTGGCGTGCACTGCACGGCAGGGCCGAACAAGGAAGAATTTCTCGGCGTGATGCTCTACGACCGTACGTGGTTCCACAACGATCTGTACGCGATTACGCTGGGCGGCGGCTTCATGAACAATCCCGGCCGCTACCTGGCCCTGACTCCGCCGATCAACGGCGCGACCGCGGCAACCGGCTCCCCGTACTTCACCCAACAGCCGGGACAGAAGCTCTATCAATGGGATTCGCAGCTCAATTTGCAGTACATGCCGAAGGACTGGATTACCTGGTGGACGGAAGTGACGTTCCGGCATTCGAGCGTTCCATACTGGTCGGGACAAGGCGGCATAACGCCTCCCGGCGGCAACAACGGCTCGCCCGCAAGTTGTGTCGGGGGCGGCGCCGATGCCGCCACCGGTCAGTGCAGTTCGGGTGACTGGTTTCCGGATCTGCGCACGCGTGAAATCGTCCTGGGTGGCGGCGTGATGGTTAAATTCTAAGCGCTTATGGAAATGAGTAAGAAAAATGCAAAAGCGCCGTGTGTTGTTGTTGCAAGCACTCGCGGCCGGCGGGCTGTGTTGGGCCGCTGCTCCGGCATTCTCCGAGGGTAGCGCGGATGCGACGTCCGCCGGCGCGCCGGCGGCGGCTCGTGATCCTGATGGTCCCGCGCAAGGCTGCCGGAAAGGATCCGAGAACGAGGGATTTTTTTCGCGGTTCAAGGACAGCGTTCAAAGTCACCTAGCCTGGGACGGCCCGGATCCGGGCGCACCGCCGACCAAGATTGTCGGCGGTGCTGAGATTCCGATGTCCAATCCCCCGTGGCCGTACTCGTCGTGGAATATCGGCGGATCTGAGGCCATTGGCGTCGAGAACATGTACTACAACACGCTGATGGATGCCCTGTATTGCGGCCAGGGTGGCCAAAAACTCAAGGACAGCCGCTTCACCATTTACGGCTGGATAGAGCCGGGCGGCAACATCAGTACCTCGCATACGAGTTTCAATTATGCGACGGGCAGCGGCGGCAACGCTCCGGCGGCGTACTCATTCGAGCCCAACACCGTGCAGCTCGATCAGGCTGCGCTGTACCTCGAGCGCACGCCGGACGAGGTTCAGTTCGATCACATCGATTGGGGCTTTCGCGTCGCCGGCTTGTACGGTACCGACTACAAGTACACCTTCGCTCAGGGCATCTTGAGCAGCCAGTACACCAACGACGAAAAGCACAACGGTTTCGATCCTGTCATGTACTACATGGATTTCTGGTTCCCGCAGATCTTCGAGGGCGAGAATGTGCGCGTGGGCCGTTACATTTCCATTCCGGATATCGAAGCGCAGCTCGCGCCCAATAATCTTACCTACAGCCATTCGCTGCTCTACACGGTCGATCCCTATACGCAAACCGGCATCGTCAGCACCACGAAGCTCAACAAAAACTGGCAGGTTCAGACCGAAATTTCATCCGGCAACGACGTGGCCCCCTGGGTCAAAAGCGAACGTCACCTGACACCGGCCGCGTGCGTCATATGGACGTCGGATTCCGGGAAGGACAATATTTATCCCTGCATGAACGGTCTCAACGACGGCAACTGGCGCTGGAACAATGTGCAGCACGCGGTCGTTACCTGGTACCACAAGTTCGACGAGCATTGGCATACCGATACCGAGATCTGGTACATGTGGCAGAGCCACACGCCGAATGTCAACAATCCGGCGGGCGTGGCCTTCATTGGGCAGCGCTACTCGTACGTCAATGTCGGAGCGCCGAACGGAGCGCAGTGCAATCCTGCGGTGGTCTTTTGCTATTCGTACGAGTGGGCCGCCGTCAACTACATCAACTATCAAATTGGCCCACGCGACATCGTCGTCTGGCGCACCGACTACCTTGACGACGCCACGGCGCAGCGCACCGGCTACAAGTCGCGATACTATGAATTCGACTTGAGCTACACGCATTGGATGGGCGACATGATTGAGCTGCGCCCCGAAATTCGCCTCGATCACTCCCGCGACGCGGAAGCCTATGACAACCCCAGCGCGACGCCGGATGGCGGCAGACATTCGCAGTTTATGTTCGCGATGGACGCGATCATTCACTTCTAAGTCTTCGGCGCACGGCATAATGCCGCTGACGAGGATAGGTTGGGAGTTTTTGGAATGAGCGAACCGCAGAATGATCCGCAAGCTGGTCCTGCCGGCCAGGATGCCATCGACCGGCGCGCCTGGTCGGCCGCGCGCCAATGGCGCATGGCAGGCATCGCCGCCGTGGCCGCGCTGGTCATCATTCTCGCGGTGTGGTTGGGCGGCAAGATCTTTGGACCGCATGAACCAGCCGCCGCGGCGCCATCGCCGCCCGGAACGTTTCGCGCCACTCCCCAGCAGCTGAAGACCTTCACGGTGGAAACCGTGCAAACGCATGCATTCGTCAGCGAGGAATTGACCGAGGGAAAAATCGGCGTCAACGGCGATCGCGCGACGCCGGTCATCTCGCCCTATTCCGGTCGAGTCACCCGGGTCATCGCCGGACTGGGCGATACGGTCAAGGCCGGGGCACCGCTCGCGACCGTGGAGGCATCCGAATTCGTGCAGGCGCAAAATGACCTGAAGGTCGCCGCGGCACAAGTCAAGCTGGCGCGCATCAATGAAACCCGCAAGCACGCACTGTACGACGCGAAAGGCGGCAGCCTCCAAGATTGGCAGCAGGCGCAGGCCGACCTGGCGTCGGCGGAAACCGCATTGAACGCGGTACGCAATCGCCTGCAGATTTTCGGCAAGACGCCAGTCGACATCGCAAACCTGGAATCCTTGCAGGCGATGAATCCGGTCGCAACGATCGTTGCTCCTCTCGCCGGCGTGGTGGTGGATCGCCAGGTGGGTCCGGGCCAGTATCTGCAGGCCGGCGGAGCGCCTGTCTTTACCATCGCCGATCCGAGCAGCGTTTGGCTGCTCGCCAATGTGCGTGAAGCGGACTCAGGGTCGGTCAATCTTGGACAGCCGGTCGAAGTCCGCGTGCTGGCCTATCCGAAGCGGATTTTCAAAGCACGCGTGACTTACGTGGCCGCGGTGGTCGATCCCGTCACCCATCGATTGCCGGTGCGCGCCGAAATCGACAACCGCGATCTTGCCTTGAAACCGGAGATGTTCGCGACTTTTCGCATTGTCACCAGCGGTGCAACCGAGTCTCCCGCGGTGCCGGCGGCCGCGGTCGTCTATGAAGGCGCGGCAGCACACGTTTGGGTGGTCGCCGGCGACGGCTTGGTAGCCTACCGGGCGATACGCACCGGGCGCAGCGACGATGGACTCGTTGAAGTGCTCGATGGATTGAAGACCGGCGAGCGCATCGTGACCAAGGGCGGATTGTTCATCGATCAAGCGGCGGTTCCCGCCTCGTCATGAACGCCATCGTCACCTTCGCGCTGCGGCAGCGCGTGCTGATCGTGGTGCTATTGGTGATGGTGCTGATCGGCGGCGCTGCCAGCTTCCTGTCGCTCAATATCGAAGCCTATCCGGATCCGGTGCCGCCGCTGGTCGACGTCGTTACGCAAAGTACCGGCCAGTCGGCCGAGGAAATTGAGCGCTACATCACGATTCCCCTCGAGATTCAGATGGCCGGCATCCCCAATGTGCAGGCCATTCGCACCATTTCATTGTTTGGACTCTCGGACGTCAAGGTGCAGTTTACTTATGACTTCACCTACACCCAGGCGGAGCAGTGGGTTACCAACCGCCTATCGCAACTCGGCGCGCTGCCGAACGGCGCACAGCCGCAGATATCTCCCACCAGCCCGATCGGGGAAATATTCCGCTATCGGGTGGTCGGGCCGCTCAATTACTCGGTAACGGACTTGAAGACGCTGCAGGATTGGGTGCTGGAAAGGCGCTTCAAGGCCGTCCCGGGGGTCATCGACGTGACCGGCTGGGGAGGAAAGACCAAGACTTACGACATCGCGATCGACCAACGCAAGCTGCTCGGGTATGGATTGTCGATACCGCAGGTGCTGCAGGCGCTGGGTAACGCGAATATCAACGTCGGCGGCCAGACCGTGAATTTCGGCGCGCAGTCCGCGGTGGTGCGCGGCGTCGGGCTCATTCATTCGGCCGACGAGATCCGGCGCACCATGATAACCAACAACCAAGGCGCCCCCGTGCTTCTCGGCGATGTTGCCGATGTCACCATCGGCAATCTGCCGCGGTTGGGGATAGCCGGTTTCGACGACGTGGATGACATCGTACAGGGCATCGTGCTGATGCGCCGCGGCGCAGAGAGCATCCCGACGATCAAGCGCGTGGAAGCGGAGGTAGACAAGATCAACAGCACCGGGATCCTGCCGCCCGGCGTCAGCATCCAGCGCATTTACGATCGCAGCGATCTCATCCATGTCACGACGCGCACGGTGCTGCACAATATGCTGGCGGGCATCCTGCTGATTTTCATTCTGCAATGGGCTTTTCTCGGCAACATTCGCAGCGCCGTGATTGTCGCCATGACCATACCGTTCGCCTTGTCATTTGCGATCGGACTCATGGTGCTGCGCGGCGAATCGGCGAATCTGCTGTCGGTGGGCGCGATCGATTTCGGATTGGTGGTGGATGCCACCGTGATCATGGTCGAGAATATCTTCCGGCATATTGCGCAGGACGCGGCGCATCTCGGCCTCGGGCCGAGCACCTTGCATCGGATGCGAGTGCGCAGCGGCTTTCGCGGCCGCACCGCCACCATTTCCATGGCGGCCGCCGAAGTCAGCCAATCGATTTTTTTCGCCGCCGCCATCATCATCGCCGGCTTCGTCCCGCTCTTTACATTGTCCGGAATAGAAGGACATATATTCGGGCCGATGGCCAAGACCTATGCATATGCCATCGCCGGCGGTCTGATCGCCACCTTCACCGTCGCACCGGCGTTGAGTCTGATCCTGTTTCAGGACAAGGTTGCGGAGCGCGAAACCCCGGTGGTGCGCGTCTTAAGAAGGGTTTACGAGCCGGCACTCGAATTCGCGCTGGCGAATCGCATCATCACCTTTGCCGGCCTGGCGTTGATCGCGATACTGGCGTTGTTCGCCGTGCGCTCATTGGGGCTGGAATTTCTACCCAAGCTGGAAGAAGGCAACCTGTGGGTGCGGGCGACTTTTCCGCAGTCGGTCTCCCTCGAAGACAGCGATACCTATGTGAATCGCATGCGGGTCCTCATGTCGAAGTATCCGGAGGTGCAGTCGGTGGTCTCGCAACACGGCCGGCCGGACGATGGCACCGATGCCACCGGTTTCTTCAATGCGGAATTCTTCGTGCCCTTGAAACCTTTCGACAGCTGGCCCAAGGGCATTACCAAGGACAAGCTCACTGAAAACATGACCAACGAGCTGGAGCAGGAATTTCCGGGCGTGAACTTCAATTTCTCCCAATACATCCAGGACAACGTCGAGGAGGCCGCATCGGGGGTGAAAGGCGAGAACTCGGTAAAGATTTACGGCAATGATCTGGAGACACTGGAGAAAACCGCCGACAGTATCGCCGCCGTGCTGGCAAAAATTCCCGGCATCACGGATCTTGCCGTCCTGCGCTCACTTGGCCAGCCCACCATCAAAATCGACGTCGATCGAGTGCGCGCGGCGCGCTACGGGCTGGCTCCCGGCGACGTCAATGCGGTTGTGCAGACGGCGATCGGCGGCCAGAGCGCCGGGGATCTTTACGAGGGCAGCAGCGATCGTCACTTCCCGATGATGGTGCGTCTGGCAGCGCCATTTCGCCAGGACTTGGACGCAATACGGCGTATACCGATCAGCGCCGCGGCGAGCACCGGTGACGGCGTGATCCAGATCCCGCTGCAGGATGTGGCGGACATTCAATTGGTGTCCGGCGCCGCCTTCATCTATCGCGAGCAGCAGCAACGCTACGTACCGATCAAATTCAGCGTGCGCGGCCGCGATCTCGGCGGCGCGGTACTCGAGGCGCAGCACGCCGTCGAGTCGCAAGTGACGTTGCCGGGCGGGTACTACCTCGAGTGGGTGGGCGAGTTCGGAAATTTGCAGGAGGCGGCTGCGCGTTTGGGCGTCGCCATACCACTGTCGCTGGCGCTCATCGTCCTGCTGCTGTACCTGAATTTCGGCAATCTGCGCGATGCGCTGCTGGCGGCGAGCGTGATTCCCATGGCGCTCCTCGGCGGTATTTTTTCCCTGCGAATCACAGCTACGCCGTTCAGCGTGTCGTCGGCGATAGGATTCGTGGCGCTGTTCGGCATCGCAGCCATGGATGGCATTTTGATCCTCTCCTACTACCACCTGAGTCTCGAATCCGGATTGAATCGCGCCGCCGCCATGTTGCAAACCTGCCGCACGCAGCTGCGTCCGGTGATGATGACCTGCATCGTGGCCTGCGTGGGCCTGCTGCCGGCGGCGTTTTCCACAGGAATTGGCTCGCAGGTGCAGCGGCCGCTGGCGCTGGTGGTGGTGGGCGGCATGCTGCTGGCGCCGGCGCTGATTTTGCTGGTGCTGCCGGTTCTGATATTGAGATTTTCCCGTGCGCAGGAGCTGCCGCAAGAGCTGCCGCGGGAGGGCGCAACATGATGCGGGCTCGGCGGGCTTGGCGCGCCCCGCAGCTCAGAATGCTGCGCGCCGGATCTCTGGCCTTGGGCCTTGCAGGATTCGGCATCGGTGGCTGCGTCGGCCCGAATTTTCACAAGCCCGCGCCGCCCCAAGTCGATCGCTACACCATCGATGCGCAGCCTGTGGAGACCGCGTCGGCGCAGGGACCGGGCGGCGCGGCGCAAAAGTTTCTCGCGGAACGCGAGGTGCCGAGAAATTGGTGGACGCTGTTTGGATCCGCGGAACTGGATGGCCTGGTGACCGAGTCGCTGCGCGCCAATCCGAATGTCCTGTCGGCCCAGGCAGCCCTGCGGCAAGCGCTGGAAAATACCGCGGCTCAGCGCGGCAGCTATTTTCCGACGGTGCAAGCCGGGTTCGACGCCAGCCGCAATCTGAATGCCACCGGCGTGCTGGCGCCGAATCTGGCTTCCGGCACTGCGCTGTATAATTTGTTCACGCCACAAGTCACCGTGAGCTACGTTCCCGATGTCTTCGGCGCGAACCGCAGGCAGGTGGAATCGCTGGCGGCGCAGGCTGAAGCCAGCCGCTTCCAGCTCGACGCGACCTATCTCACGCTCACGGCCAATGTGGTGACCGCAGCGATCCAGGCAGCGGCATTTCGCGAGCAGATTTCCGCCACCGAGCGGATGATAACTCTCGAGAGAGAATCGCTCGCGGTGCTCAAGCGCGAACTGGAACTTGGTGCGATCGCGGAAGTCGACGTCTATGCCCAGGAAGCCGCACTGGCGCAGTTGGAAGCGACATTGCCGCCGCTGCGCCGGCAATGGCAGACGGCACTTGATCAGCTGGCGGTATTGACGGGGCACCTGCCGGCGGATTTCAAACCGCCAAAAATCGAGCTGAACCAGTTGCTGTTGCCGGTAGACCTGCCGCTGGGCGTGCCCTCGCAGCTGGTTGAACGCCGGCCTGACGTGCGTGCCGCCGAAGCACAGCTGCATGCGGCCACGGCGCAGGTCGGTGTTGCGATCGCCAATATGCTGCCGCAATTCACGATCACGGGCGACATCGGCAGTTCGGCCACAGCCATGAGCGATTTGTTCAAGGCCGGCACGGGATTCTGGAGCGTCGGTGCCAACGTCACGCAGACGCTGTTCGCCGGGGGCACCCTGATCCACCGCAAGCGCGCAGCCGACGCTGCACTGGATCAAGCAGCGGCGATGTATAAGTCGGCGGTGCTTACCGCATTTGCGAACGTCGCCGATGCCATGCACGCCCTCGATACGGATGCGGACGCATTGAATGCCTCGAGCCGCGCCGAAGCCGCGGCTGATTCAAGCTTGAGCGTGGCGCGCCAGCAGCTCGACTTGGGTTCGGTGAGTTATCTGGCGTTGGTTGTCAGCGAGCAAACCTACCAGCAGGCTCTGATATCGCTGATTCAAGCTCGTGCCGCGCGCTTTGCCGACACCGCCGCGCTGTTCCAAGCGCTGGGCGGGTCGATCACACCCATCCGCGCTCAGTAAACGCGAAACCGACCCTCGACGGTCGCTAGTGAGCCGCCAGGGGCGCGGGCGATTCAGCGTTGGCCGCCGCTTCGGTCGGCGCTGCTCGGGCGACCAGCAGAGTTTTCGCGAACAAGGCATGCAGGCGTCCGACGCCGCGCGCCACATGCATGGTCGAGGTCAGCAGCAAGACTCCCAGCAGCATCAGCAGCGGCAGCACGAAAACCGAATCCGCGATCCACTCCGCCGCGCCCGGCGCCGTGACGTGTATGTCGCCGAAGCCGGCGACACCGGCGCGACTGAGAATATCGGCGAGCGGCGCGAATATGAATGCCAGGCTCACCGACAGTCCCACCACCGCCGTCACGAAGTAGGCGATGCCGATCGG
>Ga0210388_10002746_pt1 | contig 13713 bp, 8 predicted proteins | sample IncBWC19OmetaG_FD_155485 | JGI IMG/M metagenome (GOLD analysis project Ga0210388, IMG submission 155485) | Forest soil microbial communities from Barre Woods Harvard Forest LTER site, Petersham, Massachusetts, United States - Inc-BW-C-19-O ...
CGCGCGTCAACCGTTTCTGGACTTTACCTTGAGCCGCGCGAAACCCGACGGTTCATGCCAGCAGTTTCGAATCAGTGGCGAGCCTATGTTCAACACTGCCTGTCGTTTCTTAGGCTACCGCGGAATTGGCGTGGAAATCACCGCGGGGCATTAGGACGAAAGTCCCGAGTATCGACCTTGCCCGCAACACATCACCCCAATCAAAATCACCTGCTTGCCGCGCTGCCGACTGCGGAATTCGAGCGCTTGTCCCCGAGGCTGGAACTCGTCCCGATGTGTCTCGGCGACGCCCTCTACGAGCCCGGCCGGCATCTGGAACACGCTTACTTCCCGGTCACGGCCATCGTGTCGCTGCTGTATGTGACCGAGTCGGGCGCGTCGGCTGAGTTTACCGGCGTCGGCCCTGAAGGCATCGTCGGTATCCCGCTCTTTATGGGCGGCAATACAACGACGAGCTCCGCAGTGGTGCGCACGGCGGGACATGCTTACCGGTTGCAGCGTAACGCGCTTGCCGCGGAATTCACGCGTGCGGGCCCCGTGCAGCGCCTGCTGTTGAACTACACGCAGGTGCTGATCGCACAGATGTGTCAGACGGCCGCTTGCAATCGCCATCACTCGGTTGAGCAACAGCTCAGTCGCTGGCTCCTGTGGACCGCGGATCGACTACCTGCACAGCAATTGACCATGACGCAGGATTTGGTATCCAGCCTGCTCGGTGTGCGCCGCGAAAGCATCACCGAGGCGGCGGGGCGTTTGCAGCAGGTCGGTTTCATCCGCTATCGACGCGGGCACATTGACGTGGTGGACCGGATCGGCTTGCAATCCCGCGCCTGCGAGTGTTACGCCGCCGTCAAAAACGAGATGAATCGGTTACTGCCGGCAGCGCCGTCGCGCCACTAGTGAGGCATCCGTGCAGCTTTGCGAATGCTCGGTGCCGCAACACCGGCAGGGCACTCTCGTCGTGAGAAGTGCCCTGCCAAGGACATCGTCCTTTAGCTGCGCCGAGCCGCGATGGCTGCGCCGTCATCGGCGCCGATGACAACTTCTACGCGCCGATTCAGTTGCCGACCGCTCGATTCGGAATTGCTGGCGACCGGGTAGGACTTGCCGTAACCCTGAGTCGCGACACGAGCCGAGCTGATGCCTCGCGAAAGCAGGGCGAATCGCACGGCATCTGCACGCCGCTGAGACAGGTCCTGATTGAAGGAGTCGGTGCCGATGCTATCGGTAAATCCGTCAATTTGCACCAGCCGATCGGGGTGTTCCGTCAAGAACTGCACCAAGCGATCCAAGTTGCGTCCCGCCCCTGGGCTCAGGGTGGAGCTTCCAGTCTCAAATAACACATCACCGAGGGTAAGCACCAAGCCTCTATCAGTCGGCTTCGCTTTCAACGCATCGATTTCCGCCTGTAGCCGGGCGGAGTTTTCCGTCGCTTGATCACGCGCGATCTTCGCTGCGTCAGTAGCCCGGTTGGCACTGTCAACCTGGTTGTTACGCGCAGCCAACAAGATGCTATCTCGCTCCGCTTGCCCGGCGGCCACTCGCGCATCATCTGCCTTTGCCGCCCCCTTGAGCTGCGCGAGCCGCGCACTCTGCGCTGCCATATACGCCGGCTGCGCAATACCTGCCTCATCGTGCCGCATGGAGGCTGCATCAGCGACGGCTAAATCGGTTTTGGCCGACTGCAAATCCAATGCAGCATACTTTGCCGCGTTGGGATCAGCTTCGGCCGCCTGCACTATTGTGCGCGCGCTCTCCAGCGCCTCATTCGGCTTCGGCGTCGAGGCGCATGCAGCGATTGCCAGTGCGATACCCAAAGCGGTCAAGAATTTAATATTCATACAATGTCCTTATTGAGCTTGTGTTGAAGTGCGATTGGATTCCTGACGCAGTGCGAGCATGCTGGCATCAAATTCAGCCGCCGCCTTGGCCGCCCGCTCCTTCTGTGCCATGGCCTCCGCCACTTGCGCATCGATCGCCGCTTGGTTGGCCAGTGCGATCGCGGGCTTTGCTTGGTGATCCGCATTGGCCTTTTCGGCGCGTGCGAGTTTGTCGCGCGCAGATGCGAGTTCGACTGGCGCAGCCTGCGGCGCCCCGGATTGTTCCGCTCGTTGCACGGCGACCTTTGCGACGGCGATCGTTTCGTCGGGCACCGGACTGCTGGCATATGCCGCCGTCGCCGCAATGGCGGTCAGTGCGATCGCAGCCCCGATTGAATTCAAATGTCTCTTATCCATATTTAAGGAACCTTCTTTGTGATCGTCCAATTAAGTGATGCAGCGCGCCTTCGATGCAGCTGCTCCCGTTGCGCGCATGTGCGAAGGCAGCAAATCAATGCGTTCGAGCGCAACTCATTCTTGATAGAGGTGTGGCAGTCCCGACGCCGGAATAAAGTGCGCGGGTGCCCTTGCTAAACCGATAGCGAGGTGAGATGAGGCTATAAGCGTAATCGGTGAGCGCCTAGCGTTGGCATTATGCCTACCGCCGCTGCCACTGTCTGTGCGCTGTCGGACATACCCTTGCGCTTAGCTGCGGCGAGCTGCAGGTGCGCTTAACCGTCCAGGACCGCCATCAGCGCGGCGATCTTGATAGTTGCGAAATTGGAGAACGTGTCGGAGACCGCGTAGGGCAAGATGATCTGGTCTTTGTGACGCATCGCGCCACAAGTGTAGACGACATTCGGTACGTAGCCCTGCCGCTCGGAAGGTTCAGGCCGGATCAGGGGCTCGCGTGTCCGGGCGAGAACCTTGCAAGGGTTTGCCTTGTCGAGCAAGACCGCCCCGATCGAATACTTTCGGACTGGTCCCACACCGTGGGTCAGCATCAACCAACCCTGATCGAGTTCGATCGGCGACCCACAGTTCCCAATCTGCACGAACTCCCACGGGAATTGAGGTTTCACGATGGCAACGCCGCCGTCCCATGAATATAGGTCGTTCGAATAAATAAGATAGAGGTTTTCGTTGTCCTGGCGGGCAATCATGGCGTACTTACCGTCGATGCGGCGGGGAAACAATGCCATGCCCTTGTTCTTGGCGGCGGCCCCCCGCAGAGGCGTCATTCGGAACGACAGAAAGTCGTGCGTCTCGATCAACTCCGACCTGATCGCGCGCCCGTTGTAGGCCGTGTAGGTCGCGTAGTAGGTCTTTGTCCCGCTGTCCTCGAACTTTACGAAGCGGGCATCCTCGACGCCGTTTGATTGAGCCTCGGTGACGGGGAAAATCACTCGTTCGCTAATAGCTTCTTCCGATGTGAACACCAACTCGACATCCTCGCCGTCCGGACCTGAAATCCGGCTTTTCACAGTCGGAATGGATGCGAGCCGTGCCGTTTGATCGACTGCCACTTTGCCATCGGCATCAATGGAACCTGATCGAAATGTGATCGAGGATACATGTCCTTCCCCGACTGCACGCAGGCTCAGGATGAAGCGTTGACCGCCCTCGGGCGCGCCGGATTGGTCGAGATGAGCAACGATACTGGGATTGAATAACGCCGCCGCTTCGAAGGAATACTCGTGCATGAAATAGGCGCCGACCAGCCAACGCTGCTCCTTCGTGAAAGTCGCGTGGGCAGCTAAGGCTTCTTCCATTTCATTGGCGCGTGCCTCGAATACTTCGATGAGGTTGCGGTGGCGACTCTGGAAATTCTCGAGGACATCAGCCAGCTCTTTGGCAGCTGTTGCGGAATCGAGCGCCAAGACTCGATCGACGATATGATTCGCCCGCGTCTTGTCGGTGGCATTGAGGTCTCGCGGCTCGGTCGCCGGCCTGAATGGGCGCACGACAACTCTTGCCGGATCAGGGCGAAGATAAAGACCCTGACGGTTCAAAACCTGGGTAGTGACAAAATGTCCTTAGAGTGGGCTGAGGAGGAAGTCTAACGGGATTCAGGCGCGCAAAGCGAGAAGCGGCGCAGGTTTCGAACGATTGCCAGTCATGCGAGCAAGCTGGCGAATCTCAGCGAGACCCAGAAGGTAGGATACGACGGACTCACCACCTCTATTTTGATTGGCGCGGTCAGGATGCAGCCCATCGCGACAGCTGCCTGTTTCGACGTCGACCAGCGGCGACAACAAGTCGTTACTGCCGAGAAACCAGGCAAATGCCCGCTCGGCGTCATCCTTCCATTTGACGTCGCCGTCTGCGCGCCAGGCGGCGATACAGGCGGAAATTGAAGCCGCGGCCTCGAGAGGTTGCTGATCGAACGCCCGAGGCCGCGCTCGCTTGTCGCCGAAGCTGTCGGAGCCTACCGGCCGAAACACACCTTCCTCGGAAGTCTGCAGAGTCATGAGCCAACGCAAGGATCTTAGGCCGGTTGCTATGTAGCCGGATGCGCGAGCGGTAATGCCGGTAGTGATCAGGGCTTGCGGCAAGCGCGCGTTATCGTAGGCAAGGCCATCTTCGAACCACACCCAATCGCTCGTCTCAACTGACGCCATTATTGACATCAGTCTATCGGCTAGGAGGCGCCGCAGCTCTCGGGCGTACGAATCACTGGCGATCATGCCGCAGTAAGCGTCCAATCCGAGCAGCGTAAAGGCCCACGCGCGCGGCGAGGAAAAGCGTTCGGCTGCCGGCAAGGCTTCGGCGAATAGTGTGGCGGCCCACGCCCGGCGCGGCTCGCTGGCGTCTTTACAGGCACACTCGCCTAAAGCCCAGAGCGTGCGCCCGTGGCAGTCTTCCGAACCAAAATCCTCGAGCCAGCGCCGATCAAAATCCATGAAGTTACGAAACCGCTTAGGCGTAGGGTTCCAAGCGTGTTGCACGAAAGCAGCCAATCGCGATGTCAGCGTTTCCGGCAGGGGCTGTTCCCCCGGGGCATTAAGCGCACAGGCAACGAGCAGAGCGCGGGCATTGTCATCGACGCAATAGCCGTGTGCACGATCGGGTACGGAACAGACTGCATGTTGCAGAAGTCCTGTATCGTCACACATGGATAGAAAGTGGCTCAGCTGCATCGGCGGTGTAGTCGAGCTGTCGGGCAGGATGACGCAATCGCTGCGCCGCGCTATAACTCTTAGCGGTTGCGCATGCCGGGCCCTGTCAAAGACCTCCATGTAGCGCTCCGCTGTCCGCTCCCAAATCATCGAGCGGCTGCTGGAGTAGGCGAGCTTGCGCATAGCATTTCGTCGGGCATGGTCAGTAAGCAATCCCGCGATTTCAGTGCCGATTTCTTTTGGATCGTTAAATGGCACCAAGATGCCGCGGCCCTCCGCCAGCAGCTCCCGGGCATGCCAATAAGGCGTCGAGACGACCGCTTTGCCCAGCCCAAAACTGTAGGCCAGCGTGCCCGATGTCATTTGGGCTTCGTTAAGATACGGCGTGACGTAAACATCGCACATCGAGATGAAGTCGAGCAATGTCGCTTGATCGACAAAGCGGTTGAGAAAGGCGACATGATTCTCGATGCCTAGGGCGCGTGCGCGCGCTAGCAGGCTCTCACGGTACGCCTCACCTTCACACCGTACGAGGTTGGGGTGCGTCGCCCCAAGGACAACATATACGGCATCGGGACAGCGTTTCAGGATCGCAGGCATGGCATCGATCATGACTTCGATGCCCTTATTGGGAGAGAGCAGACCGAAAGTGAGGATGACTGGTTTACGCCCGAAGCCAAGCTTGGCCTTGGCCGGTTCGGGTTCAGCGAAAGCAGAGTCAGGGATCCCGTGCGGGATGACCTCGATCTTTTCCGCCGGCACGGAGTAAACGCTAAGCAGCAGATCGCGGGCCTTCTCGGCCATGACTATTACCATGGTTGAGGCATCGACTATTTTGTTCAGTACACCGCGCTGCACCGCTTTTGGTTCCGCGAGAACCGTGTGAAGCGTCGAGACAAGAGGCATGGCGAGCCGCGGCAGCAATGCCAGTATGTGACTACCGGCTTCTCCGCCGAATATGCCGAATTCATGTTGCAGGCATGCAACGTGGAAATGCCCTTGATTCAGGAAATCAGCAGCGCGTGCATATTCCGACAAGTTCTCATCGTTGATTTGCAGTCGAACAGCCGGTGGATACTCGTAGGTACGGTCATGGTCGGTCATCGCCACGATGGCGGTGTCTAGATTCACGCGTGAGTTGGCAATCGCTTGCTGCAAATCGGTTGTGAAAGTGGCGATCCCGCAGCGGCGCGGAAGAGAGTTACCGATGAACGCCAAACGGCGGCTGGATGTCACGGGTGCATCCCATGAGCGGACGACTCGAGGTTGCCGCAATCGACTTGGTGCAGCGCATTGGTAACGGGAATTTTCCTTGGGCCGTGATCGCCGGGGGCCGTGGCTGATGGCACGACGGGGAGAGCATGAGTCGCGCGCAACAACCTGAAGCGCGTATCAAGACACAACACCCTACAGCTCTGAGCAATTACCGTCTGTGCGGCGTCCCACGTAGCCTGAAAGTATGGACATGCTGCTTCTTTACGCGGGCGGTGCGCCTAAGTTGAACTGCGCATGCTCACGAGCGCGTATCATCCTGCGTATGGCTGTTGTGTGACGAGGTACTTGTGGAAGAAAACCAGAAGAGAGAGGAGTTCGACACTGGTCTTGCTAGGATCAGGCACGAAATAAAAGGTCGCCTTGTACCGCACGGGTTTTTCGGCAGTGTGACCTACAATGACGTTGAGGCAGCGGATCATGTACTCACCGGTTCGAAGATCGAAATTACCGTGAATGGAAGAACTGTAGAAAGATCATTTAGTCGGCAGGAGATCGAGGCCTGCCGTCTTAGAGTGGGCGGTGCGGTTTTGTTAGGCGTAATATCGATGGTGGACGACCTCGCCGCCTAGCAAGACATTGGGTCGCATCTAGTTCCTTTGCAGGTGTGCGTTAGTAAAACCGCAGGCAAAGTGCGCTAGCAGACGGACAACGCGACGCAACATAGGTCATGTTCGGGCGGCTTATGCAGGAACTGCTGCACCAAATCGATAGCGATTACTATCGCTTCGCGCGATTACTCATTGTGCGCGCCGAACTCGAACAATTACGCCACCGGCGCCCGACAATGGATGACGTTGACAGACGGAGCAAAATTCCTCTCGGGATGTCGCGCTCACCCGAGGCACTTGGAGACGGAAGACCCGCCCATCAACCGTGATTCCAGGGTCGCCTTTACCGACGCTCCGATTCCTTCAAGACGAATGCGATTCGGGTGCCTATCCATTCTGGCGCTCGGTTCTTTGAGTCTGCGGCGAGCCCTGCCGTTTTTTGCTGCATTATGTCATCGCTCCGGTGTCCTATGGTCCCGAGGAATTCGGGCATTTGACGCGCGTGTTGGCGGCGAATAGTCTGAATCGTCAAAGAAGACGATCCAAGGGATGAACGGCAGCGCAAGAGTGTGCAGATGAAGTTCTTCGGCGGACTGTCGGCGCCCGAGATCGCGGAGGCGCGCGGATCATCACTGGCGACAGTGGAGCGCAACTGGGCCACTGCACGCATCTGGCCGCGCCGCGAAATGATCCGGGTTGCCGCGCCGTGACGGGGTCCGGTGGGGACCGTGTCCGGGATCTCCTGCACCAAGCGCTTGCATTGGAGCCTATGACGCGAGAGAAATTTCTCGATGCAGTGTGCGCATCGAACGCCCCGCTTCGCGCGGAACTGGATTCGCTGCTATTAGTGGCCGACGACGCAAACGCGGAATTTATAGAGTCGCCCCTGGCGGGCAAGTTTCCCGCTGAGAGTGAAGGCAAGGGCGGTGCGGTTTTGGCGGCAGGCCAGATCTTCGCACAACGATACCGGCTCATCCGCGAATTGGGCGAGGGCGGCATGGGTCAGGTGTGGTTGGCCCGGCAAATCGCACCGGTGCTGCGGCCGGTGGCGCTGAAGCTGATCAGGGCGGGCATGTACGACGCGACGGTGGTCCAGCGCTTCCAATCCGAGCGCCAGTCGCTCGCCATCATGGATCATCCCGCCATCGCCAAGGTGTTCGATGCCGGCGCCACACCGCAGGGACAACCCTACCTGGTCATGGAGTACGTGCCCGGGCTGCCGATCACAGAATATTGCGATGAACAGAAACTGCGGATTCGTCAGCGCGTCGAACTTTTTATCCAGGCTTGCGACGGTGTCCAGCACGCGCATCAGAAAGCCATCATTCATCGCGATCTGAAACCGGCCAACATCCTGGTGCTGGAGGTCGACGGCAAGCCGGTGCCGCGCATCATCGATTTTGGTCTGGCCAAGACCACGGCGTCGCTGGCGGATCAGCCGCTGCACACCCGTTACGGTCAGTTCATGGGAACGCCGGGCTACATGAGTCCGGAGCGCGTCGATCCGAAACTAGAGGACGTCGACACGCGCACCGACGTGTACTCGCTGGGCGTCATTCTCTACGAATTGTTGACGGGGCTACAGCCCTTCGAAATAAGAAAACGTCAGCGGCCCTCGCTCGAGGAGTGGCTGCGCCAGCTGCGCGAGGAAGAACCGCCTCGGCCGAGTGCCAAGGTGAGTGCGGATCGCGAGACGTCCGCAGCGACTGCAATGGCGCGCGCCACTGAGCCTAGACTGCTGGTGAATGCGCTGCGCGGCGATCTGGATTGGATCACTTTGAAGGCGTTGGAACGAGATCGCGAGCGCCGCTACGGTACGCCGGCCGAGCTCGCCGCCGAACTGCGGCGCTACTTGAACGACGAACCGGTCATCGCTCGCGCCAAGAACTCCGCGTATCAGATCGGCAAATTCATCCGTCGGCATCGAGTCGCCGCTGTAGTCGCCGGAATGGTGATCACGCTTGCGATTGCGGCCTCGGCAGCCGGGCTGATTGCGGTGCGCAAGCAGCATGAAGCGGAATACCAAACGTTGCAGACCCTGCAGGCGCAGTCGCGGCTGCTCACCCAGGCGGCAGCGCAGCGCCTCAAGGATTCGGATCTCGCGGGCGCGCAAGGGGTCATTCTTGAGGTGCTGAGAAATCCAGCCTTTGCGCAAGCCCGCACGCCGGCGGCCATCAGCGTCTTTCAGGATATCCGCGCAGCGGATGCGCAACTCGCGGTGCTATCGGGCCACGGCGGACGCGTTGAATATGCCGCGTACTCGCCGGATGGTGCGCGTATTGTCACCGCCGCCACGGATAACACCGCGCGCATCTGGGATGCACGGACTGGGGCGCAGCTCGCGGTGCTGTCGGGTCACCTCAATTATGTGAGAACCGCAGTCTATTCCGCGGACGGGTCGCATATTCTCACAGCGTCGATGGACAAGAGCGTGCGCCTATGGGACGCGCACACAGGCGCGGCGCTGGCGACCTTCTCGGGTCATGGCGCAATGCCGATTTCCGCCACGTTTTCACCCGACGGCTCTCGCCTGGTCATCGCCTCCTTGGATGGTACGGCACGAGTGTGGGATGCTCGAACCGGCGATGAGCTCATCGTGCTGCGGGGCCACGGCGATGCGCTGCAATTCGCGGCTTACTCGCCCGACGGCACACGCATCGTCACTACCTCTCGCGATAAGACTGCGCGCATCTGGGAAGCGGCCGCCGGCGCGCCGCTTGCCGTCCTCAGCGGACATGGCAGCATCGTTATATCGGCGAGTTTTTCTCCCGACGGCAGTCAGGTCGTGACGACTTCCTTGGACAAGACCGCGCGCACCTGGAATGCGCGCACGGGCGCGCCGCTCCTCGTGCTTTCCGGGCACACCGATCGCCTCTATTCCGCGCGTTATTCGCCGGACGGCGCGCGCATCGTGACCGCCTCCGACGATAAAACGGTGCGCATCTGGGACGCTGCGAGCGGCGCGCCACTGACGGTGCTGTCGGGACATGCAGGTTTTGTCAGAGCTGTCGAATATTCGCCGGACGGCTCGCGCATCGTGACCGCCTCGGACGACGGCACCGCGCGCATCTGGCGAGCACGCGAAGACACCGAGATCGCCGTGCTGCGCGGACACAAGGACGGCGTCGCATTCGCGAATTTTTCGCCGGACGGCACGCACATCGTCACCGCATCGCTGGATAAAACCTTGAGGATCTGGGACGCGCGTACCGATGCACCGCTCGATGTGTTTTCTGGTAATCGCGACTTTTTCATCGCCGTCACATACTCGCCCGATGGCATGCAGCTGGCCACGGGGGGATCGCTCGACAACTCAGCGCACGTGTGGAATGCGCTCACGGGGGCGCCACTTGCGGTGCTGTCGGGGCACGGGGGCCTGGTGGAGTCCGTCGCCTACTCGCCCGATGGCTCGCATATCGCGACCGCATCGATGGACAAAACCGCACGCATCTGGGATGCGCGCAGCGGCGCGCCGCTCGCGGTGCTGTCGGGGCACGGTGATCGGGTCCTGTTCGTCGCCTATTCGCCCGATGGCAAACAGCTCGCCACCGCTTCGTTCGATAAGACCGCGCGTATTTGGGATGCCCACAGCGGTGCGCAGCTTCTCGTGCTGACGGGGCACGCTCAGGTGGTGACCGCCGCGGCGTACTCGCCCGATGGCGAGCATGTAGTGACAGGGTCATTCGATAGGACAGCGCGCATCTGGGATGCGCACAGCGGTGCGTCCTTGTTGGTGCTTTCAGGGCATGCCGGCGCGCTACAGTCCGTGGGCTATTCGAACGATGGCAGCCGCATTGTCACGGCATCATCGGACAAGACTGCACGCATTTGGGACGCGCACAGTGGCGCGCAGCTCGCGGTGCTCTCAGGCCACGAAGACTCGCTGCAATCGGCCGCCTTTTCCCCCAACGGCTTGCAGATCGTCACGGGCTCGCTGGATAGGACCGCACGCATCTGGGAAGCACGCGTTCCAGCCACTCTCGATGCGCAAATTCTCTGGGAGGCAGCCGCGGTGACCGATCCGCTCCCTGAAGCCGACCGCGCCGACTTGGGCGTGCCGCCGGATGCGCGCGTGCGAACCTGGCCGGTGAAAGAATCGAGCTGCGATCTCGCCGCCGCCGCTGTCTATGATCCAGACCGTGTAACGCCGGGGGTCCTTGCCACGAGCATCAACGTCGATATCGCCGGCGCCGCCTGTTCAGCGGAGATCGGCAAACCCCGGCACGTCGCGCGATCAGACTTCGAGATGGGCCGCACGCTGGCAGCCAAGGCGGACGCGGCGGGTGCCAAACGGCATTTCGAGACGGCACTCGCCAAGGGTTATAGAGCGGCGGGCGTGGATCTAGCGGATTTGCTCGCCCCCGAGCGGTCGATTCCGCTGTATGAGAGTGCCTGGAAAGCCGGGGTGACCATCGCTGCGTTCAGGCTGGGGCATCTTTACGAAACCGGGGGGCGGGACGTCCAGCCATCCGAGCGCGACGCATGGCTGTGGTATCAGCGCGGGGCGGATGCCGGCGAACCAAATGCACTGGCGCGCTTCGCGCAGCGCGAGGAAATCGCTGCGCTGTCGGTGAGCGATTCCTCCAAAAGGAATGCGCAACTGCTGCAGGCCTTTAAGCTCTACGCGGCTGCCGCGATGAAAGCACACGAGGATGCATGGCCGGACGATGCATGGAAGCACTGGCGTTATCGCCGCGCCTCCCTGGCTCGGGTGCTCGCGCACGAAGCCATGATGCGGCCGGTGGCCGACACTTATGCCGCGGTTCTGGCAAATGGGTCGGAACAACCGTAGCTACGCAATCCCCTCATTTCGTTTGTCCCGCGAATCAACCGTGCTACGCGAAGCTCGTCGACATCCAGATGATGGTGCGCACAGGCGGGCGCAACCGAACGCAGGCGGGCGCAACCGAACGCAGGCGGGCGCATAGGCGGATAATGCCAAGCGCGTCGCCGAGCGAGTACAGTATGAGCAGTCGGGTGTGAATCACGTGAACACAGTCGTTAAATAGGAAGCAACGATGGAACCGAATCCACATATCTTGAAGCACCACCATATCACGCTGAGTGTCGGCACCGCACAGGAAGACTATGATTTTCACACTAAGGTGCTGGGCCTAAAGAGCGTGAAAAAAACCGCACTTTATGATGGCGACGAACCCATATATCACCTTTACTACGGAAATGATTTGGGCGACGAAAGTACATTGATCACCTGCTTTCCCATGCGGCAATCCGGCCGCAAAGCCCGCCCCGGAACGGGACAGATCAAGACACTGGCTCTATCGGTCCCACGCTCGTCATTGCAATTCTGGGAAGATCGCCTGAAGCAGCACGGCATTGAGACGCAACACGGCGAACGATTTGCAGAGCGAATGTTGTGTTTCAGCCACCCCTGTGGCATCGGCTACGCGATGGTCGCCATCGACGACGATAGCCGCCTCCCTTTTTCCAACGGACATGTGCCGGCTGAATTCGGCATTCGCGGTACACACGGAATAACGGTCTCTCTACGGGATGCCGAGAGTTCCGACGAGTTCATGCAATACGGATGGAGTGGCAAGCACCGTCGCGTTGACGGGAGTTGCATCCGTTACGAGGTTGGATCCGGTGGCAGCGGCTGTATCATTGACTTTCTGCTGGAGCCAAGCCTTCCCCAAGGATCCTGGGCGTACGGAGAGGGTGTTGTTCATCATTGTGCATTCAAAGTGGAAAATCTCGAAATTCAAAGCGACGTCAAATTTCGCCTCGAGGGCCTGGGATTTACTGACACGTCTGATCGTAAGGACCGGGGATATTTTGATTCGATTTACGTGCGGACGCCCGCCGGAGCACTATTCGAAGCGACGGTTTCCAAACCTGAGGGTTTTTTGATCGACGAACGATACGAAGAACTCGGCAGCCGGCTGCAGATTCCTCCTATATTCAAAGACAGAGAACAAAATATTGCCTCCTATCTCGAGAATTTGAAGTACTGAGAGGGCACGATGTATCTCACGGTCGATCTCTAGTGGGGCTCGGGGCACATAGGGAGTGATCCAGGGAGAGTTAGCGAAGCCCGGAAGGATCGTTGCAACAATCCCTCCGGTGTCGTCCACAATTCGCCGCGCTTCGCACATTCCGCGCCGAAGCTGAACAAGGCTTGCATTCTCTCGGGCCTGAGATCCAGCAGGCCCGTGAACGGGTAGTCGTCGGGGATTGCAGTGACATACAAGCTCATGTCGTTTTTTGTTGCCAGCGCCAGCGTGGCGAGGACGGCTCCCCGAGTGGTGCTATGGAGCGAAGCCTGGACTCCCCGTTTGATGATGGCGGTTGCCCTGACTCGGGTTGAGATGGTGGGTGTGCCGTATTGTCCGTTCGCAATTACATAAATATTGGCGCCGCGTAAATCCTTGAGTTGATCCGGCAAAACCGAAGCGATTTCCGGCGCAATGAACAGCGACGCCGTCGTACTGCCGTCCACGTGCATCTCCTCGAGTATCGTCCCTGAAGTCTCGACCGGAATCATGACGGGAGGAAAGAGCCCAGGAATGCTCGCCGACGCAATCAGCACCTGACGGAACAGCTTGAGCGCCGCGGGACCGCCTTGCATGGCGATGGCGCCCATGTCCCAAATTACGGTGCGCTCGCTGTCAAGGTCGGTGGTTGCGATCAGCAGCAGCCGGCCCTTGGCGGCCTCGGCTGCGACGGCCTGCAGCATTTCATCCGTCGCGTAATGTTTAACAAGATCGGCAAGCGGCTTGCCCCTGAAGATGCTGGAGCCGAAAAGCAGCCCCGTCAAACTGAACTGCACTAAATCGGCCGATCGCTGTCCAGAAAAAGATTCAGTCAGCTTGTCATCCCATGCCGGTCCGAGGAAGGCGAAAGGCGCCGTAAGCGCCCCGGCGCTCACCCCCGTCACGATATGAAAATACGGACGAGTACCGGCGTGACTCAGACCCGTCAATGCACCTG